>Ga0209517_10009707_pt1 | contig 10893 bp, 7 predicted proteins | sample PeaSoiMetSII2010_FD_187695 | JGI IMG/M metagenome (GOLD analysis project Ga0209517, IMG submission 187695) | Peat soil microbial communities from Weissenstadt, Germany - SII-2010 (SPAdes) (version 2) | ecosystem: Environmental > Terrestrial > Soil > Wetlands > Peat | place: Germany: Weissenstadt... | reverse complement strand
GGCACCTGACTGTCCTCCTCACCCCTTTGACAGTTCTGCAACAGAAACTCCTCGCCCTCTGGGATTTTCCCGCCGACTTGTATCAACGCCTCGCCACCTTCAGATTCTCACAACCTCCACTTGTCTTAAGCGAACCCTAAGCTACAAGAAGGAGAAAAGAGAAAAAGCGAAAAGGGAAAGAGAAAAGAAAGAGAAAAGCTGCCATGTGGGACAGCGTACTTTTTTCGCTTGCCAGTGTGGAGTAATTCACGCTGTTCCTTCTTTCTTCCCCCCAAACAGGGGGCGGCTGCGTGACTCACAGCTGCGAATGTCCGCACGGGGATTTCCGCCAATTCTTCACTTCATATCGAGTCCCCGGATGGTCCCGGTGCTCGAGCCGAACGACTTGACTTCCAGTCCCAGCCGGTGGAGCATCGACAGGTACACGTTGCACAGGGGCGTATTGTTCTTGCGGTCGAATGCCAGGTGCGCTCCGTGCTTGAAGCCGCCGCCGACCAGCAGGACCGGCAGGTTCGAGGTCTCGTGACTGCTGGCGTTGCCCATGTTGCTGCCGAACAGCACCAGGGTGCGGTCGAGCAGGGTTTCGCCCTCTTCCCGCGTACCCTTCAGTTTACCGAGCAGATAGCCCACGGTTTTCATGATCGCGGTTTCGAGGATGCGAAGCTCGGCGATCTTGCGGGGTTCGTTGCCGTGGTGCGAAAGATCGTGCCATCCCTGGGTCACACCCGGGACGGCCAGCACCGAGGCCATGCCGCCCATGCTCAGCGTGACGACTCGGGTGGAATCGGTCTGCAAGGCCAGATGAATCACGTCGATCAACTGCTGCGTCTTGCCCAAGATGTCGTTGCCGCTGGCGATATCCTGCGGTTGCGGCACGGTCACCGTGGGCTTCGGCTTCTTGGCCCACTCCTCGGCGCGGTGCAAGCGCTGCTCCACCTCGCGGACGGACTCGAAGTAATCGTCGAGCTTTTCCCGGTCCTCCTTGCCGAGGTCCGTTTGCAGGCGTTTGGCCCCGTCACGCACGTTGTCCATGATGCTCTGCCCGTCGCGGAGCCGGCGGACCTGGGTGCGCAGCTCCTCGGGCGAACCGGCCAGGAACAGGCGGGCGTACAACCGCGCCGCCGACGCCTCCGCGGGAATCTGGACGCCAAACCGGGTCCACGACAGGTTTGAAAAACCCACGGACAGAGATGGGAAGCGCGTTTCGGCCTCCATCCGTTCGGCGATGACCTGGTCGAGGGAGATTGAATTGCGGAACCAATCGGTGCCGGCGTGCTGAGCCCCCGTCAGAAAAGAGACCGCCGCCTGGTGGCCTCCGCCGGCCTGCGGGTGCGACACCCCGGAAAAAACCGTGATGTCGTCCCGGAATTCCTTGAGCGGCTCCAGGTACGGCGACAGCGTGTAGTCCCGACCGGGCTGCTCGGGGAAGAACAGGGGAGCGTGCATCCCCAGGGTCTGCGTGACGGCGACCATGCGGCGGCGCGGGGCGGCCGCCTTGTCGGCGGCAAGCGCCCCGGGAAGGGTCGAGTCCAGCAGCGGCAACGCCAGCATCACGCCGCTGCTGCGCAAGAAGTTCCGCCGGCTGAGCCTGTTGGCCTTCATGGTGCCCCCTTTGCATGCCCCTACTTGTTGAGAAAGATTGGGCTCTGGACGACTTCGTGAACCACGGAACGCAGCCCGTAATTCCCGGCGCGGGCCCGCGTCACAATCGCCTCGACCGCCGCCCGATCCGCGGGACGGATGACGCTACCGGTGGCGTACACCAGGAGCTTCTCGGTGAGATTACGGGCGATCTGGTCCTTGTCCTCGAGCAGGATCCGCTTGAACTCGGTGATGTCGCGGAAACGCTTGCCGTTCGCCAGCTCGCCGGAGGCGTCCACCGGCCGCCCCTTGTGGAAACCGATGCGCCAGCCTTTCGCGACATCGACGAAGACCAGTTCGCCGACCGTTGCCCGGTAAGAGTCGCGCCGGCCGCCGATGGGGTCGAAGCACTCCAGGGCGAACCCGGGCGGATCGATCTTGGCGTGGCAGGAGGCGCACGAGGCGTTTTGTCGATGCTTGGCCAGTTGTTCGCGAATGGTGACCGCGCCGCGAATGTCCGGCTCGATGGCGGGGACGTCCGCGGGCGGCGGGGGCGCCGGCTGGCCGATGATGTTCTTCAGGACCCAGGCGCCGCGCAGCACCGGCGAGGTCGTAGTGCCGTTGGCCGTGACCTTGTGTACGCTCGCCTGGGTCAACAGGCCGCCGCGCCCGCTTTCCCGCGGCAGCTTTACCTTGCGGAATTCCTGCCCCTTGACTCCGGGGATCCCATAGTGCCAGGCCAGCCGTTCGTTGAGCATTGAAAAATCCGAGTCCACGAGGTTCAACAGGCTGAGGTCGGTCTTCAGCAACTCTTCAAAGAACGACTCGGTCTCCTGGACACTAGAAACCTTCAAAAGCTCATCGTATTCGGGGTAAAGCGTGGGGTCGGGCATGGTGGCCCCAATGTCGCGGAGGCCGAGCCACTGGCCGAGGAAATTCTCGGTGAAGCGATGTGCCTTGGGATCGCGGAGCATCCGTTCCACCTGTTTCCGCAACACCGCCGGCTCGACCAGTGTCCCCTTGGCCGCCAGGTCGAGCAGTTCCCCATCCGGCATCGAAGTCCACAGGAAATACGACAGCCGCGACGCGAGAGCGAACCCGTCTAGCCGGCCGGGCTTTTCCTTCAGGTACAGGAACTCTGACGAACACAAAACGGCCTTCAGGCCGACGCGGAGGGCTTCTTCAAAGGTGTACCCTTCCTTGAGGCGCGATTGGACGAGCGCTACGAAAGGCTTCACCTCGGCGTCGGTCACCGGCCGGCGGAAGGCCCTGGGCAAGAACTTGCGCAGGATACGTTCGGCGTTCTCGGCCGGTTCCGGTGAGGAGACGACAAACAGGGGACGCGGTGGGTCCATCCGGTACTTGCGTTTGGTCTTGGCACCCGGCACGGCAACCATCGGCAACGATCCGAGTAACCGTCGGTGACTTTCCGGCGGCCAGCGCTCGACCAACGGCCCCTCGATCTCGATCTCCCCCACCGCCAGGCCCGGTCCCGTGTACTCGGCCATGTCGATCTTGCCGTTTCGATACTGGCTCAAGTCGGCGTAATTGCGGAGGGTGTTGTACGGATCGATGCGGATGGTATCGTTCGGATGAAACCAATCGACAAATTCCACGACGTTTGCCTTGTCGGGCGGGACGTCGAAATAGCCGACTAGGTGGCGAGTGACGTCACCCGCGGTTGCGGAGGTGCCGTTGAGTGCGTAGATGTCACCCGCGCCCACGCGCATCGTGACAGGCTGCTCGCTCTGGTAGGCAAAGGCGTGAATGCGCACCCGATAGCGACCGTCCCGGGGCGCCGCGAAATCCCTCAGGGAATAGGCAATCGAGCCGGCCATGAAGAACACTTCATAGTCGTCCTTACTCAGGGTCCACGCTGCTTGCCCATTGCCCTTGAAACGAAAGCGATATTTCTTCCGAAGCGTTTCGGGCGGATCGCGGTCGTTGCAAATGGCGTCGTCCAGCGCGAGGTCGGCGGTCTCCAGGTACCGTTCCAGGTGGACCGCCGACAGGCGCAGCGCCCTGGCGTTGTTGTCGAATCCGCCCACCGACTCGTCTTCCGGCAAGAGCCCCTGCAACCTGGTGTCGATCCCGAGCAGGTCGTGAATGGTGTTCTCGTACTCGACGCGATTCAAGCGCCGGAGCACCACCCGTCCCTGGGCCTGCTGCTGGGCCTCGTCGGCCGCGACTTGACCGGCGCGGATCCAGTCCTGAACCTGTCGGACCTCTGCCGGCGCCGGCCGCGGTCGTTTCTCGGGCGGCATCTCCCCCGCCCGCAGCTTGTCGAGCACTTTCCCCCACGAGCCGCTCGGCTCTTTCGCCGAGAACTCCGGCGGCAACTTATCCAGACGCAAGCGTGCCTTCGCCGCATCTTCCCCATGGCAATCCAGGCAATGCTTGACGAGAAATGGGCGGACAACGCTGTCGTAGACCTTGTCATTCGGGCCGGCCGCCTGTCCCGGCGAGCCGAAACTGATGGCGAGCCCGGCAATCAGGCAAGCAAGCCCTGCCAGTCGAGGCGTTGGCCGAACAGAAGAAGGAAGCGACCTCTGCGACATCTTCATAACATCGATCTATATGGCAGACCCGGGCAAGTCAACTCACTCGGGGGGAGCGTCCTCGCTTCCTGGGTGCAGCCTGGCGAATGCTCCCCGAACGAGCCGCCACCGTGAGAGAGCGGGGCCTGGCGCGGAACACCGCAGCCCCGCCGCCGGTCGGACAATCGGCGAGCGGGGCGCGTATTTGGGGGTGGGGTTCATCGGTGGGGACAATCCGCGCCGGCGCGGATGGGGGGAATCATACGGGGTCGTACTGTGCCTGAACTGCTGCGCGACTACCGGTCTCCGTCCGGGCTTCGACACGGGTCCATCGCAGGGGGTTCGTGCCAGTGTCATCCAGATAGGATAACCACCGGCTGACCGTCAGGCCGCACCGCTACTGCGGCGAGGGGTGCCGGAAGCAGCGAAAAGAAGCCAGCAGAAGAGTTCTGGAGGGCGGCGATGCCCGTCGTTTATTCTGCGGTTAAGCGATTCGACCCCACCTGGAGCGAAGGGTGGCGGGATTTCATCGCTTGGTCCAACTTGACGCAGCTTCGGGAAGTCATCTCCAAGGACATCATGCTTTGTCCGACCGTCTTTCGGGAATTGACCGACGAGGACTGGCAGCACAACGTCCAGGAGGACTTCAAGATCACCCTCTTTCACGATCTCGACTACATGCTCAGCAAGGTGGTCGGGGATGTCCGGGTGAACGTCCTGGCGCTGCTTCAGAACCCGACGGGCGACGAGGTTCGCTCCTTCAACGACCCCCGCTTCGTGTTCCGGGGTTTCGACCTCGTGGAGTTGCAGACGGGCATCAGCGCCCTGGTGAACTGCGGCGGGTTCGACAAGGCGTTCTCCCGAACGGACCTGTCGGAGTGCGGCTTGCTGACCGACCATGTGCAGGCGTTGCGGGTCCAGCAACTTTTGCGGGAGGAGTACCCCGACGAACCTCATGCGGACTGCGACGTGTGGGCCATTTGGCAGATGAAGGTACGTCCAGACAGCGACGGAGAACGACCATGACCCCTGGGCCCGACCGCAACACCTTCGAGAGCGCCTACGCCGGCCAAGCGCCCTGGGATATTGGCAGGCCGCAGCAGGCGTTCCTCGACGTGGCCGACCGGGTCGCCGGCTCCGTCCTCGACGTGGGCTGCGGCACCGGCGAAAACGCCTTGCTCTTCGCCAGCCGGCGCCACAAGGTCACGGGCATCGACTTCCTCGAAGAACCGATCCAGCGGGCGCGGCGGAAGGCTGCGGAGCGAGGCTTGCAGGCCAGCTTCTTCGTCATGGACGCCCTGGCCCTCAAAGACCTCCCCGAAGTGTTCGACAGCGTGATCGACAGCGGCCTGTTTCACGTCTTCTCCGACGACGACCGGAAGCGCTACGTCGAGGGCCTGGCAACCGTCCTGAAGCCGGGCGGGCGGTTGTTCCTGCTGTGCTTCAGCGACCGGGAGCCGGGGACGCAGGGGCCGAGGCGGGTATCGAAGAAGGAACTGCACGACGCCTTCGCCGAGGGCTGGGGCGTCGAGTCCATCGAGCCTTCCCGCTACGAGGTCCGGCCCGATCTGAAAGACTGGAACTTCAGCGAGGGCGGGCCAAAGGCGTGGTTTGCGGTGATCCGGCGGGATACTCGCTGAGCTTGCTTGCCCGACAACCTCACCGACCTGCGCTAAGGGAAGGAAGAGCCGGGAACGGCTTACGGCCTGGCCGGATGAGGTTTCGGCGGCACGTCCCTCGGAGGCGGTTCGTCGGACGCCTTGACCTCGCCCCGCAGCAGCTTGCCTCCCAGACCCGTCAGCCACAAGTAGTGGTCGCTGCGCAGGCCCTCCAGGGTCACGAACCGGCTCTCCCCCACGGGCGGTTCGTTCGTGCATTTGAAGATCGCCGTCCCCTCATCCATCTCATCGAACATCGCCTGGTAGATCATCGTCGCAGCCGCCCCCTTCGCCTCCACGTACTGCTTCCAGAGGAAACGGCCTTTCAGCCGAGGAATCTCGCCCAGCGGAGCCTTCGGATGGCTGTTGTGCCAGCTAAAGCCGGGGAAGACCACCGGCAGGTACTCCTTCTGGTGCGCCCGGCACCACTCCAGGTCTTTCTTCCAGCGCCGCTCGGCATGATCGGCGACCTCCTTGAGTGACTTGTAGCGGCCCACCGTCCACGGGCTGATGATGTCGGCCTGGCCGATGACCTCGTGCAACTTCTCGTCCCGCACACTGTCGGCGTCGAGCGTGCGCCAGCCAGTCGGCACACCCACCAGCACTGTGTTGCCCCCGTACTGCTTGTCGTGCTTGAAGAACTCGACCAGTCGCGCGCACTCGGCCAGGGTGTACTTGCGGCCATCGTTGAAGCCGATCCCCCACACGGCCACCACGGGCTTGCCGCCGTGCCGCAGGTAGGCCCGGTCCTTGTCGTCCCGGCCCAGCTTCGTCCGATCCACCAGCAGTTTCCAGTCCTCGATGACGTGCCGGACGCCGCCCTCCGGCAGCAGCGACAGGTCGTACATGACGGCGTAGCAGCGGCCAGAGCGGTTGGCCCCCTCCCGGCAGTGGGCCAGCACGACGTTGCAATGGCGCAGGTCGGCCGGGTGTAGCGTCTCCACGCCGAAGCGCTGGACGAACACGCCGTCGATGCCGTACTCCTGCATCCACCGGAAGTGGCGCAGCACCGTCTTGCCGTTGTGGGAACTGAAGACTTGGGCCACTTTCCCATCGGAATGGCGGAAGGGCGTGGGATACTTCTCGTCGCCGTCGAATTCACCCACGTCGGGCCAGAGGTCGATGCCGCAGGAGCCCGGCTGGAACTGACCCCCGGCGGGGTAGTGCCTCCACCCCCTTCCTGAGCCGTCGCCGGGTGCCGTGAACCAGCCCTGGTAGCCGCACATGACCTTGCCGGTCAAGGTGGAGCGGTCAACCCCTTTGGCAGACGGCCCGTCGTAGGGGCGCATGGCAGCGATCACGTCGGCCCGTTTCGGCTCGGAGTCCTCGGCCCGGCCCGGAACTGCCAAACCGAGGAGGGCTATCAGGAGGACAACTGGTCGCAGGGTCAACATCTTACACCGCCTTTCAAGTGCTCCCGCACAGGTCGTCCTCCATCGCCTATGGATCGTGTCTCAGCATTCCGTCGCCGAATCCGAACTGCCACCGGGCAGGCAGCACGTTCAGTTCATGCCGGTGCAGAAGAACTCCACGATCTCGCCTCCCCTGATGAGTGCGATCCCATCCCACCCCATCAGCCGCTCCCAATCTTCTTGAGGGCTTGAGAAAGTCCAGATTTCATCACCCGGCTGCATCTTGGATTTGAGGGCTTCCCATTCGTCGTTGCAAAAGCCGAAGGGGATGCCGTTTACCAGATGTTCGGCCTCCAACTCCTCGATGCCAGCCCTGCGTTGGGCAACTGTTTTCTGGAGCAGAATGTACCGGGGCCGCCCGACCTGATGACCGGGCGGCCCCGTTTGCTCCGGAGGGCTATCGCTACTTCACGACCTGGGACACGGAAGGCTCACAGACCCGCCGAGCCCTCGCGGCTTCCCGCGACGGCGGTACCACGGCTGGCGGGGTTGTTCCAGGCCGCTGTCGCGGGAAGCCGCGAGGGCTCGACAGCGGGGCTGAAACAGCCTTCCCTGTGACGCATGGCGGGCCAGACGCTCGGGCGGCGCAACGCCGCCCCGGTGCAAAGCACCCAAGCTAGACCTGTCCCTCCGGCCCCCCTCCCTGAGGTGCGCAAGTGGGGGAAGTTTTACCGCAGGGGCTTCCCATCGGCAAGCACCTGTCCCTCAGTTCGGCCGCCATGCGCTCGAAGACCGCCTCCCAGTTCCCCGGCTCGGGCTGGCGGAACAGGCGCATCGTCGAATACCAGGGGCTGTCCTCGCGGTGCCGCAACCAGCGCCAGTCGGCGGCCCAGCGCAGGGCGACCCAGACCGGAACGCCCAGGGCCCCAGCGAGGTGCGCCAGGGCCGTATCGACGGTGATGACCAGGTCCACGTTGGCGAGCACCGCCGCCGTGTCCCGAAAATCGTCGATGCACGAGGCCAGGTCGAGAATCGCGAGTCGGCCGGCCAGGGCGGGCAGCTGTTCAGCCCCGTCGCCCTTCTGAAGGCTCAGGAGCCGCACCCCTTCCAGCCGGGCCAGCGGCGCGAACTGTGCCAGGGGCGCGGCCCGTTGCCGATCCTTATTCGTGGGATTGCCGTGCCAGGCGATGGCGACCTTGAACCCGCGGACGGGGCTCAATTCCTGGCGCCAGCGCTCCGCCGATGCCGCGTCGGCGCGCAGGTAGGGCACCGCGGCGGGAATCGTCGCGAGGGACGTTCCGAAGATTCCCGGCAAGCTCAGCAAGGACGCCTGCACGTCGAACGGCGGCAGCCCGGCGCGAGACCCTGCCAGGTGATCGATCCCCGCAGAGGTTTCCAGCAGGCGAAGCAGCGGTGGAGGACAGCCGACGATCACCCTGGCGCCGCGCTGCTTGACCAGGGGGACGTAGCGGATGAATTGCAGCGTGTCTCCCAGCCCTTGCTCGGCCGACAGCAGTATGGTCTTCCCCGACAGGTCCGAGCCGTCCCACCACGGCTGGGGGAAGGGCGATGGCGGGAACTCCCGGCAACGTCGCCGCCATTCGTATTCCGGCCAGCCCTCCTCGAAGCGACCCAGGAGGAGCAGAGTCATTCCCAGGTTCAGGTGCGCCTCGACATGGTCCGGCCGGCAACGCAGGGCCTGCCGATAGCCGGCGATCGCCTCGTCCGGCCGTCCCTGTTCGCGGAGGGCATTGGCGAGGTTATGGTGAGCGTCGGCGTAATCCGGCTTCAACGCCAGGGCCTGTCGATAGCAAGCGGCGGCCTCCGCCACCTTCGCCTGGTCCACGAGCGCGGCGCCCAGGCTGTTGTGCGCCTCAGCGTAGTGCGGCTCCAGGTGCAGGGCCTCACGGGAGTGGGCGACGGCCTCGTCCGGCTTCCCCTGCTCCCGGAGGACGTTGGCCAGGTTGGTGTGCGCCTCGGCGTAGTGCGGCTGGAGGCGCAGGGCGTGTCGCAAACTGGCCTCTGCCTCGTCCCATTTCCCCTGCTCGATGAGCGCGACGCCCAGGTTGTTGTGCGCCTCGGCACAGTCCGCCTTGAGGGAGATGGCCCGCCGCAAGCAGACCAGCGCCTCATCGAGCTTCCCCTGCCGCGTGAGGGCGCCTCCCAGGTTGCTGTGCGCCTCGACGTACTCGGGGCGAAGGCGCAGGGCCTGGCGATAGCAGGCGACTGCCTCCTCCGGCTTCCCCAGTTCCTCCAGCGCGATGCCGAGGTTGTTGCGGACCTCGGGGTCGTCGGGTTGGAGGCGCAGGGCCTGACGATAACAGGCAACCGCCTCCTCCAACTTCCCCTGGTCCCGCAGCACGATTCCCAGGTTGTTCAGCGCGTCGGCGTAGTCCGGCTTGTGTCGGAGGGCCTCGCGGTAGCTGGCCGCCGCCTCGTCCCGCTTCCCCAGTTCCCGCAGCACGACCCCCAGGTTGGCGTGCGCCTCGACGTAGTCGGGCTTGAGGCGCAGCGCACGGGTGATGCAATCGATGGCCCGGTCGTTGTCGCCACGCTGGTGCGCGATCACCCCAAGGAGGTGCAGGGCGACGACGTGCTGGGGATCGAGCGACAGGATTTGACGGTAGATCGGCTCCGCCTGTGACAGGGCCCCCGCCCGGTGGTATCGTACGGCGAGTGCCAGCGCCTCCGCGACGGTTGCCACGACTCACTCCTCGATGGGCGGCGAGCCGACCTCAGCGCTCAAGGTCGTTACCTTGCCGGCGCGCTTCACCTCGATGTCGAGCTTGTCGCCGGGCTTGTGCTTTCCCAGGGCCTGGCGCAGCTCTTGCTGCGTGGTCACCTTGACGCCGCCAAGCGTCAGCACGATATCACGGGCCACCAGCCCCGCCTTGTCGGCCGGGCCGCGCCGCACCACTTCCGTCACCAGCAGGCTGTCCCGGTCAAAGACAATGCCAAGGTACGGCGTCGCGGCCAGCGCCTCACTCAGGCGCTTCGCTTCCTCGGCGGCCTTCTTGCCCTCCGGCGTCTCGGGGTGGCCCTTCGCCAGCAGTCGCCATGCCTGCAGCGCCCCCCGGACGTCGTCGAGGCGCTCCAGGGCCTTCGCCTGCGCCGTGAGGAAGTCGCGCTCGTCCTTGCCGCCCTCCTCGACGATCGCCCGCGCCTTGGCATCGTCATTGACCACGTCCCTGAGAAGCCGCCGCCCCTTGTCCCCGGCGTCGGTGTTGGGCCAGCGCTCGACGACGCTGCGCAGCAGGGCCACGCCGCGCCAGACATGGCCGGCCTTCTTCAACTCGGCTTCCGCCTCCTCCACCCAGCGCGACGCCACCGTGTCCGGGGTGGGCGCTTCGTCCGCCGCCACCGCCAGCCCCGGGTGTGCCTTGGCGTCCTCGCGGCGGCGCTTGAGGTCGTCGGCCAGCCAGGCGTAGACTTCGCTGTGTACGTCGGCCGGCGGCAGGTCGTGCCCCATCCTCGGCACCACCCACAGCTTCGAGTGGATGCCCAGGTCGGCGAACATCGGCGCCAGGGAAGCCTCGTTCTCCTTGCGGTTGACGTCGTGCTCGCCGGTGACGAAGGCGACCGACAGCCGGTCATGCACGCGGTGGCGCAGGGCGTCCTGGTGCGGCAGCGGGTTGGTGCAGGGTCAACGCATACTTTACCAAGGCGAAATCGGGGGTAAGCATGGCATTTCGGCCAGCGTCGGCACAACAGCTTGTAGGAAAGCAACTTGCGTTCATCCCACAGCTCTCGGTCATTCACGATCCT
>Ga0209517_10009706_pt1 | contig 10894 bp, 10 predicted proteins | sample PeaSoiMetSII2010_FD_187695 | JGI IMG/M metagenome (GOLD analysis project Ga0209517, IMG submission 187695) | Peat soil microbial communities from Weissenstadt, Germany - SII-2010 (SPAdes) (version 2) | ecosystem: Environmental > Terrestrial > Soil > Wetlands > Peat | place: Germany... | reverse complement strand
CATGGCCCCTTCGTGGCTGGTCCGTTGGTGCCCGCTCCGCGCCGGTCAATTAAATGTAAAACTGTTTAGATCGGACCCCAATGGCTTTTGCAGGACCCCAATGGCTTTTGCAGAAAGGACTATACCAGCAGCGGATGTCTCCGACGAGCGCTCTGAGCTGCTCAATTCGCTCTGGCGTCCACCCCTCTAGATAGTGGGAGACACCTCCACGTGCGCCAAAACCAGTCGTATATCTGTTGCGTTTGCGCTTGCCCTCCGACAGGGATGAGAAATCCTTCTAGGGCTCGTTGGTCCGTTAGCGTCCCAGCGCACTGCTGGTGGTAGGTAACTCCAGTTGGCGCCTCAACGATCACTAACAGGTTAAGCTCTTGGCTTCCATCAGGGTCTAAAACGACGTGCTGCATAAAAGTTATCTCAGTGCCGAACCACAGGGCTAAGTTGATGCCGGGTGGCGCTCGCCAAGCCACGCGCCGACATCATAGTAAGGTCAGTGGCGGTTCCGCTGCAAGTCCCTTTCAAAATCGGTTCAAAATCGGTCACATTTATTAAGTACAACCCTTCGGTGTGTTGGAACCCCAGCTTGATGTTGCTCGAATTAACGTGCAAACCGATTCTCCTGCAGCTCGTATCATAATCATGAGAATCATATGCTTCACAAATTGCTCGACAATTTCCGCTACGGAATCGTTTGTACGCTCAACAGTGCACCAAACTGCGACTTTAACGTTCTACAGTCGTTCCGTGGCAGGGGGTGTCACGTGGCGCCAATGTGTTGGAGCTTGCAGGAGGATCCGTGCCGAGCCAGGATCGGCGAATGCTGAGCTCAGCAGCTTGTCGGCAGTTCTTGCAAGACCTCGAGGCAGTGTGGGATTGCGCCGGCGACGAAGCCCAGGCATTCCACGGCTCCGCTAGGTTTGCCCGGGAGACAGATCACCAACGCTTTGTCCACCACTACGGCCAAGCTGCGCGAGAGAATGGCGTTCTTGGTCAGTTTCATCGACTCCAGCCGCATCACTTCGCCGAAGCCCGGCAGTTCGCGGTGGGCGATTTCTTGCACGGCTTCCGGGGTGACGTCGCGCAAGGCCACCCCGGTGCCGCCGGTGGTCAGGATGAGGTGGCAGTCCTTGGCAATCTGCTCGCGAATGGCACGCTGGATATCGCGCTTTTCGTCTGGCACGAGCGCTTCTGCGATGACCTTCCAGCCGTAACCTTGTGCGGCGGTGCGCAAGGCTGGTCCGCCGAGGTCGTCGTACAGGCCTTTGGAGGCGCGGTCTGAGATGGTGATGATTCCGGCATGCACTTGCATAAGGTCTATCGTTTGATTTTGGACAGGAGGCGCACATCGGTGATGCGCATCTGCTTGTCCACGGCTTTACACATGTCGTAAATGGTCAGTGCGGCCATGATGACAGCCGTGAGGGCTTCCATCTCGACGCCGGTTTGGGCGGCGATGCTGGCGGAAGCGGTAATGACAATGCGGTCGCGCGATTTGGGCAGAGCGAAGTTGACCTCGCAATGGGTGAGGGGCAGGGGATGGCAAAGAGGAATGAGTTCTCCGGTTTTCTTGGCGGCCATAATGCCGGCCAAACGGGCGGCGGCCAAGACGTTGCCCTTGGCGACGGTTTGCGAGCGGATCATTCGCAAGGTGGCGGATTGAAGGCGGATCTCGCCGCGGGCCACCGCCGCGCGGAACATAACGGGTTTGGCGGAAACATCCACCATGACTGCCTCGCCGCTCGGATCGATGTGGGTCAGCCTGCTCATGCGGGTAAGGGCTTATTTGAATTTGATGCCTGAACAGTCTGTTTCCAGGCTTGGATTACCGCTCGCATCTGTTCGGCGGCGTTGAGTTTGGGTTTCACGTGTTTAAGGTTATACCAGGGCAACATGCCCAGCAAATCCGGGGTCACGAGGATCTGGCCGTCGCAATCCGGGCCTGAACCAATGCCAATCGTGGGGATGGGAGTGCGTTGGGTCACCTCGCGCGCAACGCCGGGCGCGACCAATTCGAGGACGATGGCGAAAGCGCCGGCCTGGGCCAGGGCTTCGGCGTCCTCGAGCAACTGCTGGCGCTCAAGCTCTTTCTTTCCCTTGAGATGGTAGCCACCCTCCTCGAGGACATGCTGAGGCAACATTCCCAAATGGCCCAAGAAGGGAATACCGGCGGCCAGGATGGCGCGGACCTGGTCCAAAATGGGGTGGCCCCCTTCGGCTTTGACGGCTTCAGCGCCGGCGGCGGCCAAGCGGCGGGCGTTTTGGACTGCGCCTTCGACCGTGTCGTAGCTGCGGTACGGGAGGTCGGCGGCCAGCAGCGCGCGGGGTTGGGCGCGGGCGGCGGCGCGCACGTGGTGCTCCATGTCCGCCATGGTGACATGGGTAGTGTTGGGGTAGCCCAGGACGACCATTCCCAGGGAATCCCCAACGAGAATCAAAGGCACGCCGGCCTCGTCCAACAGGCGGGTCATGGGGAAATCATAAGCCGTCAGAGAGGCGATCTTGAGGCCGCGCCCTTTCATGGAGCGGAGTGCGTCGGCAGTTATCTTGTTCCCTGTCATCGGGGGCAAGATCGCGGCACTGGGGAGAATCGACAAGCGCAAAAGGAAAGGTCTTTTGCTTGCCCAAAGGCGCGGGGTTGCTATGTTGAAGTTGAAACGAAGCGGACGCCATGATCGAAGACACGATTGGCAAAATTGAAACCCGGATCCAGAACGCCGATTCCATAAATGAAGATCGGCGGCGGGAATTGCTCGACTTGCTCGGCACGCTGAAGTCGGAGGTCGCCAAGTTGTCCCAAACGCACGGGGAGGAGGCCGAGAGCATCGCTGGATTTACGGAGGTCTCCGCGCACGAGGCGACGCGCACTCCGCAAAACGAGGAATTGCTGAAACTTTCGCTCCAGGGACTGGGGTCGTCCGCGAAAGGCTTCGAGGAATCGCATCCGCGCCTGGTCCAGATCGTCAACGCGATCAGCAACACCTTGTCCAACTTGGGGATTTAGCCGAGGTAGTTTTTAACCTCTGGCGGTGGCGGGGGTATGGTCAGGCTCACCACCGTCTCGGATTACTGAAGATGAACAATTCCATAAATCGCCGGGAATTCCTCAAGCGGACTTCCGTGCTTTCGGCCGGTGCGGCGGCGCTGGGCGGCGCCGGCCCGCTGCGGGCAGCCGCTGGCGCAGGCCAGCGAGTGCGGGTGGCGGTGATCGGCTGCAACGGCCGGGGGTTGGACCACATCCGCGGGTATCTGTCAGTGCCGGGGGTCGAGTTGGCCTGCATTTGCGATGTAGATGCTCACGCGCTGGATAAAGGCATGGCTGCGGCGGCGCAGCGGGAGCAGACCAAGCCGCGAGGTGTCACAGACTTACGCCGGATTTTCGAGGATCCGGCGATTGACGCGGTGTCGATTGCAACGCCCGACCATTGGCACGCGCCGGCGACGATTTTGGCGTGCGCCGCCGGCAAGCATGTTTATGTGGAGAAACCCGGCAGCCATAATGTGCATGAGAGCCAATTGATGGTGGTGGCAGCTCGCAACTGCAAGCGCCTGGTGCAAATGGGTAACCAACGACGGAGTTGGCCATGGGTCATCGAGGCGATTGCGGCCCTGCGGGCGGGCGAGTTGGGCAGATTGTTTTTCGCGCGCGCCTGGTACACCAATCATCGCTCGTCGATTGGGCATGGTCGTGCGGTCCCCGTTCCCGAATGGCTTGATTACGGCTTGTGGCAAGGACCAGCGCCGGAGAGGCCTTACCAGGACAACGTCATCCCGTACAACTGGCACTGGTTCTGGCATTGGGGCACAGGTGAACTAGGCAATAATGGGGTCCATTCACTCGACTTGGCGCGCTGGGGCCTTGAGGTGGATGCGCCGCGCCGGGTTACTTGCGGTGGCAATCGCTATCATTACCAGGACGACCAGGAAACGCCGGACGTCTGCGTGGCCACGTTTGACTTCGGCGACAAGACCATCGTGTGGGAAGGCCAAAGCTGCGACCCGCGGGGGTTCGAGGGCGCGACTTTTGGGGTAAATTTTTATGGCGAAAAAGGGGTGATGGCACTGGCGGGCAACAATTGCAAAATCTATTACCTGGACGGCAAATTGGCGCGCGGGATTGATGGCAAAGCAGATGACGTAGCGCATTTCGCCAACTTCATCGATGGGATCAGGAACGGTGAGCCACTGGCGGCAGAGATCGAGGAAGGACAAAAAAGTACACTCCTGTGCCACCTGGGTAATATCGCGTGGCGCACGGGGCGCACGATCAACTTTGATCCCAAAACCCGCCGCATCGTGGGGGATCGCGCCGCGAGTGCGCTGTGCACGCGTGCTTACCGGCACGGGTGGGAGCCGAAGGTGGCGCTGCCTGGGTAAACAGGTCTGAACCTATTCGGACGAGATTGGAAGAGGGAGTTAGCAGGCAACGAAGGCGGAGGATGACTACCTACCGCGTTTTCCTCGCGGCTGAGGTCATTACCATCCTGCGCGCTTGCTCCAGGCGTGAGCAGCCATCACGAGGCTGGAGGAGGAGCTTGCGCAAAATCCTCACCGGCAAGGAGATTACTTTGAGCCAGATCCGATCGGGAGACCAGTGCAGGTTCTGATTACCGGAAGCCATGCGATCTATTTCTGGGCTGACCACGCCGTTAAAGAGATCAAAGTTGTGGACCTCAAGTCAGCCGGACGCTGAGGTGGCGAGTCCAAAGTGACAAATCCATCTCGCTCATCTAACACGAAACCGCCGCTCTCATTTATCGTGAACGTTCTCAAAGGCCTTATCTTTACCTGAAACAGCGCTTGCCGGACACAGCCTTGGCCCTTCCGCTGAGGATTACGATAGCTTGGAGCTTTCAAGAGGATCCTTGGTGAGACAGGCCGCTCTCAATCCTGGTGCATTTTTGGAACTTGATCGACGCGATCAGGCGGGGTGTCCTTCACCACTGGAAATTTTTCTGTACGAGTTCAGGTTTGGCGGGTGCTATAGAATAGAAGAGAAGATGACGACTGATTCAGAATTGCTGGGCCGTTTTACCCGAAGCGGGGCCGAGGACGCGTTTGCCGAACTGGTTCGTCGCCACGTGAATCTCGTTTATTCCGCGGCGCTCCGGCAGGTGGGCGGCGACACGCATCTCGCCCAGGATGCCGCGCAAACGGTTTTCGCTGATCTCGCCCGGAAGGCGCCGGCGCTCACCCGCCGCGCGTCGCTCACCGGCTGGCTTTACACGAGCGCGCGCTTTGCCGCCGCCAACATTGTGCGCGCGGAACGCCGTCGCCACGGCCGCGAGGAGAAATTTATGCGCGAACGGAACGAACCCTCGCCCGAGCTCGAGTGGGGAAAACTCCGTCCCGTGTTGGACGAAGTCATGCACGGGCTCAACGAAACGGACCGCGAAGCCATTCTGCTGCGCTATTTTGAAAACCGATCGTTTAGGGAAATCGGGGTCCGTTGCGGCCTCAACGAGAACGCGGCGCGGAAGCGAGTGGAGCGCGCACTGGAAAGGCTGCGGGGCCTGTTGGGCAAAGCCGGAGTGACGACCGCTGCGGCGTTGGCCTCGCTGATTTCCACCCATGCCGTTCAGGTTGCGCCCGCCAACCTGGCCGCGACGCTGACTGCCACGTCGCTCGCTTCTGCGGGCACCGAAACGTTCCTGTTTTGGAATATTCTCAACCTAACCAAAGCGAAAATCGCCTTGGGTGCTCTGCTCGTAATCGGCACCTCCGCCGCCTTGGTCGTGGGAGAGCAGGCCCGGCGAAAATTGACCGTCGAAAACCGAACTTTGACCCAACGAATCGCCCAACTCACAGCGGACCGGCAAAGCCTGTCCAGGTTGGCTGCCCAAGCACAAAGGCCAGCCTCGCTGCCCGACACGCAGTTCCTTGAATTGCTCCAGCTTCGCGGCGAAGCCGGAAGGTTGCGAGACCAAACCAATGAAATTGCCCGGCTGCGCCAAGAGAACCGGAAGCTCCTTTCAAAGCTTGGGGCGGAGCCTGAATCGACCAACCAGGTGTCCGTGGAAGATCGATTTACGCTGCGGCTGACACACGTCCAGAACGCCGTAAGAACCCTGCTCGGAGCAGTCAAGAGCTATGCGGTGAATCATGACGGCCAATATCCCGCAGGCTTCGACCAGCTTACTTCCTCCGGCGCTCTGGCCATATCCAACTTTGCCGGCGGTCTCGCCCTCAGCGATTTTGAATGGGCGAACGACGGCGCGCCGGATGTGCATGGCGGGAACGCCATTCTACGTCTTCGAACTCCCATTCCCAATCCGATGGGTGCAAACCGTACGATGGTCATGGTTACGGGCGGACTGGACGACAACGGTGTCCCCTGTACGAGCGAGGTCAATGTGACTTTTCCTGAGCCAGCACAGGATTCACGAGCACGCGATCAATGAGCATAAGCAAAGTAGAATTCGGGATCGGCGCCCTGGCCGTATTGTGCGCGGTGGCCGCCCTGACCGTTGAACATCAGGGCCAGGAAAAATTGGCCACGGCGCATGAAAAGTTGGCGCAACAGATGGCCCGGTTGACGACCGAAACCGAAACCGTCTCCAACCAGGTTAACGGAGCCAGAGAAACAGCATCAACGGCCAAGGACCAGCTTAATGAATTGCGGCGGCTTCGTGGGGAAGTCGGTCTGTTGCGAGAGCAAGCCGAAGAGCTTGGTAATCTCCGGCGAGAGAATCAGCACCTGCTTTCCAAAATCGCGGCACAGTCCGCACCCACCAATGAGTTGTCGGCGGAGGAGATATGCATCTTGCAACAAACCCACGTGTCAGACGCTGTCAACACCCTCCTCCTGGCGATAAAAAGGTTTGCGACGGATCACAGCGGCCAGTACCCCACTAGCTTTGCCCAGCTTACCTCTTCCGGCGCTCTTGCGGTCTCCAATTTTGCGGGGAATCTCAGCCTGAATGATTTTGAATTAAGGCAACCCGAAATAACGGGGTTGCACGGTCGGAAGTTAATCCTCCGGAACCGGCTTCCTATTCCGAATCCAGAGCCGGGCGAGCCTGCGGTTTGGGTTTACGGCTCGCTTGAGGGAGGGCAGCCCAGTTGGACGATCACGTCTGAGGATTTCGCAAAGGTTGATGCTGAAGGGACCCGAACCTCCCCACCGTCTGGTGAGTAAGGGAATTTCCTTCACCCAATCGAGTCGCGAAGGACCGAAAAGAAGCTTTTCCCGGATTCGGGCGAGACCGGCTTTTTGCCTTTTTCATCGGCGTGCTCAACGAGTTCGGGGGGGAGTTCGAGCAAAAAAGGTGAGGGATGGCAGGGGGTCAGTTCGCCGTATTTTTTGCGAGCGGCACAATGACTAATGGTGAGGCAGCGCATGGCGCGGGTGACGGCAACGTAAAAGAGGCGGCGTTCTTCGTCGAGGGTGCCCTCCAGTTTGGAGCGGGAATGGGGCAGCAGTCCGTCTTCCATGCCGACGATATACACGTGCGGGAATTCCAGTCCCTTGCAACTGTGCGTCGTAATAAGGGTTACCGCCGCCCCGGGTTTTTCATCCTCATCCTCGCGCTCGGTGTCCAGAGTCACCTGTTCGAGGAAGGCGTGGAGTTGATGCAAGAGGCCTGGGAGGCCATTGCCGGACGCAGAGGCGCCGGCCGCATCGAGTGTAGCGACCAGATCCTGGAGGTTGCGGATTCGGTTCTGGCCATTCTCCGGATCCTTTTCGGTTCGACGCAATTCTTCCCAGTAGCCGATCTCGTCCAGGAATTGGGCGGCCCAGGCGCGCAGGGAAGCGGGCGGCGGTCGAGGCGCGGGTGGTGATTGCTTCCCGTCCCCGTGCGAGTCGGCGAGGGCGGTCGCGGTGCGTTCGATGAACTCGATGAAGTGTTCAACGCTCTGGCGGGACCTAGCCGGAAGGGTGGCCGTCACGGCCGGATTCTTCATGACGGCGAAGACGGAACATTGGCGTTCGTGGCTGGCGCCCAGGAGCCGTTCCATAGTCTGGTCGCTTAATCCCCGAGCAGGCACATTGGCGATGCGCAACAGGTTCACATCGTCGTGCGGATTGACGAACGTTTTTAAGTAGGCGAGAAAATCACGGACCTCCCGCCGATCAAAGAAACTCTGGCCGCCAATGAGGCGATAACGCACTCCGGCTTGGCGCAAGGCGGTTTCCAAGGGACGGGACTGAAGATTGGTGCGAAAGAGAATCGCCTGGTCGGCCCAGGGCACGCGCTGCGCCAAGCGCGCGTACTCGATTTCTTCGACGATGCGGCGGGCCTCGACTTCTTCATTGGGGAAGCAGTGGAGCGTGATTTTCTGGCCCTGGCCGTTTTGCGACCAGAGTTTTTTTCCTCGCCGGCGGACATTGTGCTGGATGATGGCGTTCGCGGCCTGGAGGATCGTGGTGGTGGAGCGATAGTTCTGTTCGAGCTTGATGACTTTGACTTTGGGAAAGTGTTTTTCCATCTCGAGCAAGTTGGCAATCTCGGCGCCACGCCAGCCGTAGATGCTCTGGTCGTCATCGCCGACGACACACAGGTTATGGTGCTCCCGGGTCAGGGCCTGAACCAATTCAAATTGAGCGGCGTTGGTGTCCTGGTATTCGTCCACCATGACGTAGCGGTACTTGGCCCGGCAGGCGGTCAGGACGTCGGGATGTTGCTTGAAGAGCCGCAAGGTGAGCAGGATGAGATCATCGAAATCCACCGCGTTGCAGGCGCGCAGGGCTGATTCGTAGCTGGAACGAAGATGCTCGGCCAATGAACGCGCAGGGTCGGGGGACTCCACGGTCTGGGAGCCGCCGTTCTTGAGACGGCTGAGCCAAGCCAGGATGGCTGCGGCGTCAAGTTTCGCGCCGTTGGGTTTGGGAAAGGAAATGCGCGCGAGGACCTTTTTCATGGCGCCCATTTGCTCGGACTCGTCATAGATGACGAAATTGCGTTTGTAGCCGAGCCTTTCGATGTGCTGCCGGAGGATGCGCACACATAAGGAATGGAAGGTGCAAATGGTGGGGCGCTGGAGGCCAGGGCTTTGAGAGGATTCGGAGGAGGACGGCTTGCCACGCCGGGGCAGGAGGGTGGCGATGCGCTCCTGCATTTCGCGGGCGGCCTTGTTGGTGAAGGTGACGGCCAGGATGTTCGAAGGCGGAACCCCGCGTTGGACGAGAAAAGCGACCCGGCAAGTAATGACGCGGGTCTTGCCCGTGCCGGCACCGGCGATGATCAAGACGGGCCCTTCGGCTGTCTCGACCGCCAGGCGCTGCTGAGGGTTCAACGAGCTGAGATTTAGCATTGGTTGCTCAGTTTAGGCTCGGAGGTCTAAAGCTAAAGTCCAAAGAGCGACTGGAGGAGAGATTACCGGCGGCACGGGCGGTCGGTTTCTTTGCACGCTGGGAAAAAGGAGACAACATAACCGCAGGCTCGGGCGAAGGATTACTGCTGCGAACAGGCGATTTATCGTCAAAAACTGTGGCCAATGCGGTCACGGACAGCGTCTGGGACGAAGCGGCATAGTGCTTGCTTTGCGCGGCGTGAGCGAATAGTTTGATGGAACGGGTTGGAGAAGACCTTGTTTTTGTTTTATCACCATTACAAATAGAATATGAAAAAATCGAAAAGCATGACATTTTCAACGGCGACAACGAAACCCCAGACGGTGGGGGCGACGCCTATGAAGGCTGCGCCAGCCGGCGCAATCAAGACGGTGCCTGCCAAGCCAGCGCCGACGAAGACCGAGCCCGTCAAGCCCCAGGCCAGCGTATTGCCGAGCCCGCCGGTTAAACCCGCCCTCTCGAAGCCAAATCGGGTGTTACTGGAATTGGTCCAACCCGGGGCCAAGCAGGTTTGCGTAGCCGGGTCGTTCAACGGCTGGCGGCCGGAGAAGACGCCGCTGGCGCAACAGGGCAACGGACGTTGGGTGGGGGACCTGGCCGTCAACCCCGGGCGCCATGAGTACCTGTTCGTCGTGGATGGTCAATGGCTTCCAGATCCGAACGCGAAGGAATCGGTGCAGAATCCATTCGGTGGGAAAAATTCGGTGCTGCTCGTCTCGGAATAACGGGGTGGCCGCCAAGCCAGAGGGAAGGTGTGGCCGGACGACCCTGGGGTGTGCAACTAAGCGGAGCTTCCCCACCTAAGCCTCACCACTTGGGAGGGGATGATGAGACGCGCTTTCAGCGCTGGAGATGTTCTTTGGGGCTCGCGATCCCAGGGTTTCGTTGACTCCGCCCTAGGCTGGTCTGCCTGACTGCGGGGACGAGACGTCCCCGCCCCTGACCGCCGCGGGCGCGCCGCTACCAAGGCGGAGGCGTGCGTTTGCAGTCCAGCCAAGGTTTCGCACTGAATTTCCCTCCGTGACAAGGGCGGATGCGGTTGCTAGTCTCGGGCATGTCACAACGCACGCTGACGCTGGGACACTCGCCCGATCCCGACGACGCGTTCATGTTCTACGGGCTGGCACGGGAACTCGTGCCCACCGGGAACTTTCGTTTTGAGCACGTTCTGCAAGACATTCAGACGCTGAACGAGCGCGCCACGCGAGGTGAGTTGGACATTTCGGCTATCAGTCTGCACGCATACGCGTATGTGAGCGACAAGTATGCGCTCCTGCCCAGCGGGGCGAGCATGGGCGATGGGTACGGGCCGATGGTGGTGGCCAAGGAGAAGCTCTCAAAAGCTGAAATCAGCCGTAAGTGCATTGCGGTGCCGGGGACGATGACGAGCGCGTTCCTGGCGCTGCAACTGTACTTGGCCAAGCCGGCTTCGGAATTCTCCTATGTGGTCGTGCCGTTTGATGAAATCTTCCGAGCCGTCCGCACGGGGCGCGCGGAAGCCGGGCTGATTATCCACGAGGGGCAGTTGACCTACCGAAACGAAGGCTTGGAAGTGTGCGAAGACCTGGGCCAGTGGTGGGCGAGGGAGAACGAGGGTCTGCCGCT
>Ga0209517_10009702_pt1 | contig 10902 bp, 9 predicted proteins | sample PeaSoiMetSII2010_FD_187695 | JGI IMG/M metagenome (GOLD analysis project Ga0209517, IMG submission 187695) | Peat soil microbial communities from Weissenstadt, Germany - SII-2010 (SPAdes) (version 2) | ecosystem: Environmental > Terrestrial > Soil > Wetlands > Peat | place: Germany: Weissenstadt... | reverse complement strand
CGAGACGCCGAGCGACATCGTCGCCCGAGTCAATGTCGACGTGCGGCGGGTGTTCGAGGACGCGGAATTTCGAGAGAAATTCCTCGCTCCCAACATGTTCGACTCGATGATAAGCTCGCCAGAGCAGTTCTCCAGCTTCATCAAGTCGGACGCGCAGAAGTGGCGCAACGTCATAAACATCGCCAAGGTGAGGCTGGACTGAACAATTGGCGTCCGTCCGCAGCAGACAGCAGCAGGCTAGGTCGTTGCGCACGAGTCTATTTTCGTTCCGATCAAGAGAGATGATGCCATGACGACACCGAGCAAGAACATCCCTGAAGACCTCGCCCGTTTTCGTGACACTTACGTGGAGCTGTTCGGAACGCTACCGCCGCTTCCCAGCGCGCGGTTCGAGTTTTCGAGCGAGATCAATCCGGAATTTCTCAGGTTGTCCGAGCGACTGCGCGCGCACACTTTCTATTCCCAAGTGTTCGACATCAAGACGACGCATCTCATCCTATTCGGCATGCTTCTCATCGAACATAATGCGGCGGCGCAGATGCACGCGCTGGCGGCCCGTCGCGCCGGAGCCACGTGGCAAGAACTGCATAAGGTGGTCGAGCTCGCGGCGGCAACCAAGTCGCTCGGGCCGGCCAACCAGGGCAGCTCCATGCTTAAGTCGCTGCGTGACAAGGAACAGCAAAGTTAGAGCACTTTCCATTTAAGTCGATGCATAGACGCCGATAGAATGTCTACTTATGATGTGGTTTACGGCGCACACTCCCGGCAACGAAGTGCCATAGGGTGATTGTTGTCGACGAATCACATCAGGGAGGAGACGGCCACGCATATGGGTTCACGCCGCAGGGAAATTAAAAGGCTCTTTCCCTGTTATTAGCTCGTAATTTTCCTGTTATGCCGAAATCGTTCCCCGTAAATTTTCACAGGGAATATCGCCAAAAATCCTTAGGGATGCTGCATTAGATCCCAACTTGCTAGGAAAGTGAGATTTCTTAGCGAGTCTTGTCTTTGTTCCAGCAGCCTTTCGCGATCACTGCCGAACGAGACCGCTGGCCATCATCCCTTTTTGAGCGTGACCAGCCACGGTCGCTATACCTCTGAAAGCGGACATTCGGTTGCAGCGCAATATCGGTCGCTTTGGGCCATTCGCGACCAAAGTGTGCCGCAGCAAAAATCGTCCCGGAAGCGGAAGTCGGCGATGCAATACGATGATACTTCGGCGGCGGGGCCTTGGCCGCTGTTTTGCTATCGCGGCGAGGGCCTCTTCGCCATTCTCAGCCTCGATGATTTCGTAGTCGGTCCCGGCAAGCGTGTCGCGAATAATCTTGCGATTGTCCGACTGCTCCTCGACCACCAGAATGCGCTTGCTCACGCCGTCCCTACTTGCCGCTCAACCATGACTGGGAGGAGAGTGAACGCAAACGTCGAGCCTCGGCCAGGCTGCGACTCGACCCAAATCCGGCCACCGTGCATCTCGATGATGCGTTTCGATATGGCGAGCCCCAGGCCGGTACCGCCCTTATTTTTCTTGGTGATCGCATTGTCGGCCTGCTGAAACTCCTGGAACAGCTTACCTTGGTCTGCAGCAGATATGCCGGGACCGGTGTCGCGCACACCGCCACATAGAATGCGCCATTGTTCGCTTCGGCCTTGATGGCGACTTCACCGGCATCAGTGAATTTGATCGCGTTGCCGACCAGATTGATGAGGACCTGCGTCAGGCGGCGTCCATCGCCATGGCCCGGCGGCAGTCCCGCGAAGCGCTCGAGATACGGCTGCCGCTTGTCGTTGACCGGCTCGCCCTCCCGGTCGAATTCGATGAAGTCGTGCCGCTAGACCAGTTCCGGGGCGAGCGAGCGCGACATGAAAAACTGCTCCGGATTGTCGGGATGGCGCACGCTGATGTGGCCGTAGGCGTCGACCACGTCCTCGTTGGAGAGTATGCGATTGGCGACGACGAGGTCGCGCAAGAGATCTTCGAGTTGGCTCATGACGCTTCTTCCGGTTCGACTTTGCATTTTGTTGCAAAAGCAGGCCGTCATGCCTAGGCCCATTGTGGCCGCCTTGCGCGTAACTGCCGCCGCCATCGCTTCCTGTGGCTTCCTTCTCACGGTGAGGTGAACGCTGGCGTCGCGAACCACGCGATAAGTCCAACTTGACAAGATATCATGCCGGGCTCTTGCTCAGAATGTCGAAGATCGACCGCGGCCTCATTCCGAGCGCGGTGAGAGAGCGGTGCCGCCAGGCTGCAAACCATCGGCAGATCTCGCAGGAGCGAAAGCATGATCGACGAGAAAGACGTGATGATCCCGACCCGCGAGGGCATTCGCATGGCCGCTCGCATCTATCGCCCGGAAGGAAGCGGGCCGTTTCCCGCGCTCTATGCGGCATCGCCCTATCGTTACGACAACAACGACCTAGCGCCGTCTCCCATGTTCCGGTGGCGCGAGACCGGCCCGATCGACTGGTACGTCGAGCGCCAGGGCTACGCCTATGTGCACGCCGACATTCGCGGCACGGGTCGGTCCGAGGGCGAGTTCGGCTTTCTCGACCGCAAGGAGCAGGAGGCGCATTACGACGTGATCGAGTGGATCGCGCGCCAACCCTGGTCGAGCGGCAAGGTCGGCGGCATCGGCCAGTCCTATTACTGCATGGCCCAGTGGTTCATGGCGATCCAGAAGCCGCCGCATCTCGCCTGTATCGGCGCCTATGACGGAATGACCAACCCCTATGCGGAGGCGGCCTATAGCGGCGGCATCGAGAAGAGCTGGCTGTCCACCTGGTTCGATTCGAGCGTTCGCATGGCCAACCTGTTTCCGGTGAACGGCGCAGCGCCACGTCCGCTGCCGCGCGACATTGGCTTCGAAGCCATGATGCATCCGCTTTACGACGACTATTGGCGCGAGCGGGCCGCGATCGATTCGATCGCCGAGATCGAGGTTCCGGTCTTCTCAATCGCAGTCTGGGCCAAGCAAGAGCTGCATCTGGTTGGCAATATCCTCGCCTATCAGCGCCTCCGATCACCGAAGAAGTTGTACATCTCGGCGACGCCGACTAACCTCAGCGCCGTCATGGACTTCAACGATCCGGAATTTCACAAGGAATTCCTATTGCCGTTCTACGATCATTATTTGAAGGGCAAGGAGACGTCCTATCTGGCGCGGCCTGCGGTCGAATTCGGCGTGCGCAACGCCGACAAGCGGCGCTCGGCCGACACTTGGCCGCCAGTGGGGGTACGGACAGAGCGGCTTTACCTGCGAGCGGGGCCAAGCGGGTCGGTTGCGTCGCTGAACGACGGCGCGCTGGCGTCTTCGGTACCGCGTCCGGATGGCGGCAGCACCTCCTACACGTATCCGGATCCGCAATGGGCGTTCGGCATCGCCACGGCTGGACCCGGCGCGCCCGATCCGGTGCGCCGCATCCTCACCTTCACCAGCGAGCCGCTTGCTGCCGACCTCGAACTCGCCGGCAACGGCAAGCTCGTGCTGTTCATCTCGACCACGGGGAACGACACCGATTTCATCGTCCGGGTGTCGGCGCAACTGCCGCAGCCCGCCGAGCAGCGCGCGGCCGGAATCCAGCCCAGCTCAGTCATCGTCACCAAGGGATGGCTGCGCGCTTCGCATCGACAAAAAGATCCCAAATACAGCACCGAGGACTGGCCGGTCTATACTCACACGGAACAGCAATTCCTGGAACCTGGGAAGATTTATGAGATCGACATTCCATTGCAGCCAATGGCCTATTTGTTCAGGAAAGGCAGCCGCATCCGAGTCGAGATCGCGAACCATGACTCGCCGGTGACAGATCGGCATTTCAATCATTTCTACAAACCTTCGAAGGTCGGCACCGACACGATACATCACCGCGAGGGCTGTCACTCGTACCTGGCGCTGCCGGTTCTACGCGAGGCTGGCTGAAACCGCCGCTCCCTCCGCCCAGGCGTCTCGCTGAAAAAATTGCGCGAACAATTCGGCGGCCCCGGCGTCTCAGACGAGGAGTTCCTGCTCCGTTACATCATGAAGGGCGAGAAAGAGATCGTGGCAATGCGCGCGGCAGGCCCGCCGAAGCAGTACTTCAACAGCCGCATGTCTCTCGTTTACCTGCTCGAGGAACTCGGTAAGCATAAGCGCATTCGCTATGTCCACGTTCAGCGCGGCGGCGATGGGCTGCTCGTGCAGAGCGGAGCATAGCGGCGTCCGCTCGACAGGCTTGCAGTGCCGCCCCGGAAGAGGGTAGGTGTCGATTGCGCTTGAGTGCGGCGACGACAACAGGCGGTACAGAACATTGCCAGCTCCGCTCGGCTGCGCGAGGACGACAAACAAGAGGGAACTGTCCATGCACAAAATGGCATTCGCATTGCGCGTGGTGTTCGCACTGAGCCTGCCCACGCGCGCGCTCATCGGCGGGCTGCTCGCCGGCGGGCTTGCCCTGATCCTGCCGTTGCCATCGGCCGTGGCGGCCGATGCCTACGACATCCATGTCATCGAGCCGCTGACCGGAGGCGCCGCTTTCATCGGCAAGGGACAGGTGGACAATCTCACGCTGCTGGAAGGTTACGTCAACAAGAACGGCGGCATTCAAGGACGCCCCGTGCATTTTGTTTTTCAAGACAATCAAAGCAGTCCGCAGCTCACGGTGCAGATCGCCAACGAGCTGCTCGCCGGCCACCCCGCGGTCGTACTCGGCACGCCGATCACCGCCCAGTGCAATGCCATCGCGCCGTTGATGACGAAAGGGCCGCTTCTGTATTGTCTGACGCCGGGCGTGCATCCGCCCGAGGGCAGCTACGTGTTCTCGACTAGCGTCTCGACCTATGATCTGATTGCCACGTTGATCCGCTACTTTCGCCTCGAGGGGTGGACCAAGATTGCGGTGATCACGAGCACCGACGCCTCCGGCCAGGACGCCGACCGCGGCATCGAGCAGGCCTTGGCCCAACCGGAGAATGCCACCGTCACCAAAGTGACGCATGAGCATTTCAATCCCACCGACGTCAGCATCGCGGCGCAGATCGAGCGCATCAAGCTGGCGCAGCCGCAGGCGCTCATTGCCTGGACGACTGGCGCCCCCGTCGCCACCATCTTTCGCGGCGTGAAGCAGGCGGGTTTGGAGATCCCGGTCGGCACGACCAATGGCAATCAGATTTTCTCGCAGATGGAGCAATATGTCAGCTTTCTGCCGAAGGAACTCTATTTCCCGTCTTCCCTGTTTCCCGAGCACAAAGGCCTGCTCACATTCGATCCCCGCGTCGAGAAGGCCCAGCAAGATATGCAAGCCGTGCTCACGGCCGGCGGCATTAAGGCCGACAACCAGACGGGCATGACATGGGATCCGGCGATGATCGTGATCGGGGCCTTGCGCAAGCTCGGGCCAAACGCGACGGCGGCGCTGGTGCACCAATACATTGCCGGGCTCACCGGCTTCGCCGGCATAAACGGGATCCACGACTTCAAAGCCTGGCCGCAGCGTGGCTTAGGGACGGAGAACGCGGCTGTATTCTCTTACGAAGGCGAGCAACAGCGTTGGGTGTGGAAGAGCAAGCCGGGCGGCGAGCCGCTGTCACCGTGACTGGCGGCAATCAGGCTTTTCAGGTTTGCCGGGATTGTGCGTCGAACTGCAAGAGCTCGCGCAGACGCTTGGCCAGTCCGCTGCTGCGATCGGCCGACTGGCTCTGCAGCTCGACGCCGACGCCGAGATAGCGGTCGGCAACCTCGCGCGACTGAAGCAAATCCTGGCCGGTCCCGGTCAACACCACCCGCCCATTCTCGATGACGTACCCGCGGTCGGCTATGGCAAGGCTCAGGCGGGCGTTTTGCTCGGACAACAGGATAGCCAATCCCTGTTCGCGCAGCCGCACGATCAAATCGAATATTTCGGAAACCACGCGCGGCGCCAAGCCAAGCGAAGGCTCGTCGAGCATCAACAGCTTGGGTCGGGTCATCAGACCGCGTCCGATGGCGAGCATCTGCTGCTGACCGCCGGACAGGTTGCCGGCGAGCGCAGCGCTGCGGTTACGCAGCATGGGAAAAAGCCGCCAGATTTCCTCGCGTCGAGCATTGCCGTCGCTGCCGGGGTTGGTATCCAAATAGCCGCCAAGATCCAGATTCTCGGCGGTGGTGAAGCCGGAAAAGATCTGACGTCCCTCCGGCACATGCACGATACCCAACCGCATCCGTGCCGCCGTACGCCAACCGTCGATCCGCCAACCTTCGAAGCTTATCGTTCCCGCGCGGGCCGGCGTTAGACCGGAAATGGCTTTAACCAGCGTCGATTTTCCAGCGCCGTTGTTGCCGACAAGCGTGACGATCTCGCGCGGGCGAACCACCAGGTCGACATCATGGATCACGTTGACACCGCCATAGCCCGCCGAAACGCGCTTGAGTTCCAGGGTCATATGGCCGGCTCCTTGGTGCGGCCGAGATACGCTTCGATCACCTTTGGATCGCTTTGCACCTGCTGCGGCGATCCGCTGGCAATGAGACGACCCGCGTCGAGCACGAAGATGGCATCCGCGACGCCCATGACTAGCGACATGTTGTGCTCCACCACCATGATGGTGGTCCCGGCGTCGCAGATCGCGCGCAGCAGCACCGCCAGCTCGGCGGTTTCGCGGTCGTTCAGGCCGGCGGCTGGTTCGTCGAGCAGGAGCAGCCGCGGACGCGCCATCAGCGCACGGATGATTTCGACGAGTTTTTGCGCGCCGATCGGCAAGTCCGTCGCCGGAACGTCACGCGAGCGCCGCAAACCGACCAGATCGAGCAATGCCTCCGCTCCGAAGGTGAGCCGCATTTCCTCCTGCCGAGACTTGCGGGTCCAGAACATCTGCGACACGGCCGACGATTGCACGTGCAGATGCGCGCCGACCATCACGTTTTCCAGCGTCGTCATGCCCGGAAATACCCGCGCGGCCTGGAAGGTACGGAGAATGCCGCGGGCGGCGATGTGTTGCGGCGTCAGCCCGGCGGCATTCTCTCCGAAGAAGCGCACCTCGCCGGCGTTGGGAGCATAGAGGTTGGTGGCGACGTTGAACAGCGTGGTCTTTCCGGCGCCGTTCGGCCCGATCAAGGCGCAGAGGCTACCGCACGGCACGGTCAGGGTCACATCGTCGACGGCGCGCAGGCCGCCGAACATTTTCGTGAGCGAATGGCATTCAAGCGCGGGCGCTGTCAAAGGGCTGCTCCGATATGCGCAAGCTTCAATCGCCGCAGCAAGCGGTCCAGCAGTAGCGACAGACGGCCGAATAGTCCCTCCGGCATGAGCAGAAAGATCACCACCAGTACCACGCCTTCGACGGCGGTCTTGAACACGGCGAACTCCTGGACCAGCGTCGGCAGCAGCGTGAGCGCAAGTGATCCAAAGAAGCCGCCGATCAAGGTCCCCTCGCCGCCCAGCACCAGCATGGCAATCATTTCAAACGAACGCGTCGTCGAGACCATTTCGGGAGACAGGAAATGAAAGTTGAAGGCATAGAGGCTGCCGGACAGGCTCGCCAGCGCCGCCGATATACATAACGCGACGACTTTGATGCGGCCGACCTTGATGCCGAGCGCGGCGGCCGCGAGCTGGTCGGAACGCACGGCCTTCAGCGCCCGGCCAAAACCGCAGCGCATACCGCCTTCAAGCACGACGACCAGAACGACGGCGAGCGCCAGCGTGAGATAATACATGCGCTGCGGCGTATCGAAGACGAAACCGGCGACCTCGAACGCCGGGATGCCGACGAGACCCGACGGCCCGCCGGTGATGTCCACCAGTCCAACGGCGACGGAGTCGATCAACAGCCCGAACGCGAGCGTCGCCAGCGCGAGATAGTGTCCGCGCAGCCGCGCAGTGGCGGCGGAGAGGAGCAGCGCGCAGAACACGGAAAGAACGATTGCGACTAGCGTGGCGGCGAGCGGCGGCCAGCCGTACGAAGTGGCGAGGATCGCGGCCGTGTAGCCGCCGACCGCTATGAAGCCGGCATGACCGAGACTGACCTGGCCCGCATAGCCCATCAGCACGTCGAGTCCGAGCACGGCGATGAACAAGATGAGTGAAATAACGATCGACGAGAATGTGCCCAAGGGCAGCGGAACGGCCGGCAGCAGCACCAGCAGCCCGACGAAGGCGCCGCCGAGGATCACGACGCGATAGCCGTCGAGGCGGACCGTAGTGCGATGGATTTTGGGATCGTCGCGGATGTCGCTGCGGCGCTGCGGCCCGCTCGGAAACAAGCCGGCCGGCCTGACGACCAACACGAACAACAGCAGCAGCAGCGACAGCGTGTTGGCGAACAGGGACGAAACATAGAAAGCGGCGAACTGCTCGGCGACGCCGAGCAGGAGCCCGCCGACGATCGATCCGGCAAAGCTCCCCATGCCGCCGATTGCGACCGAGATGAAGCCGGAAATCGTGAAGAATTGCCCGCTGTCGAACTGCAGCGACATGATCGGCGCAACCAAGACGCCGCCTACTGAGCCGATCAACGCCGCCAATCCGAAGCTCAGCAGCATCATGCGCGGCAGATCAATCCCCATCAAACGCGCCGCCACCGGGTTTTCAGCGCAAGCACGCAGCGCCCGGCCGAGCGTGGTCTTCTGCAGCAACAGCCACAGTCCGGCAATCATGGCGGCCGACACGGCCGCGAGCCAGACACCCTGGGTCGGGATGCGCAGCGTGCCGAGCACGAATGGAGCTTCGCCGGAGAACGGCGGCAGTGCGTAGGGCTGGTTGCCCCAGACCAACAACGTGACTCCGATGAGGAACGTCAGCAGGCCTGCGGTTAGGACCAGCATGCTACTGGTGGGGAGCCGCGATACGCCAGGCACGAAGGTCAGCAGTCCGACGAGCAGACCGAACGCCGCCGAGCCGGCAACCGCGGCAATCGCCGCCGGTACGATGGGCCAGCCGAAGACGACTTGGAAATAATACATGCCCATCGCGCCGAGGACGCAAAATGCGCCTTGCGACAGGTTGACGACATTGGTCACCCTGAAAACGAGGGAAAAGCCCAGGGCGACGATTGCAAAGACGCCGCCCTGCAGCAGGCCGCCGATGACGATCTGAATGATCACCGACAATTGACGACTCGCGTTTACTTTTGCAGCGGCGTTCCGGTGGGCTGGCTGACCACAATCCAGGTATTCGCCGAGGGCTCCCAACGGGTGACAAGCGCATTCTTTACCGTCAATCCGCGCTGGGGCACGGCTTTGAAATCATAGATTCCATTGATCCCCGGAAAGCTCGTCTGGCTCTCGATGTATTCCTTGACCTGCGCTGCGGTCGCCTTGCTTCCGACCTTGCGCAGCGCGCCGACTAGGATGCCCGCTGGATCCCAGGCGAGGGCCGACATGTTGTCGGGTTTCAGATTCGCCGCCGTGAACGCCGCATGAAATTTCCTTTGCTCCTCTTCAACCTTGGGGTCGAGCTGGAACATCCCTTCATGAGGCAAAAACAGGGAGGTCGGAATGTAGAGATCTTTTGGCAGAAAATCCTTGTACTGAATCATCTGCGCGTAGGTCTGGTTGCCGTTCGTGGTGCCCAAGGGCACGTTCAACCCGGTCCCCAACACCGCTTTGAACACCGTTGCAATGGGGGCGCCGGTCGACCAGGCGATCAGCGCCTGCGGATCGGCCGCTTTGATGCGCTCGATCTGCGCGGAGACGCTGACGTCCGTGGGATTGAATCGCTGCCGTTCCACGACCTGGATGCTGGAATTCTCCGGAAGTTTCAGAACCTCGTCGAATCCCCGTTCGGCGTCCTGGCCCGAGGCATCGGTGCTCGACATGAAGGCGATCTTGGCCATGCCGCGCAACCGGAAATAGCGCACCAAGGCTTCGATCAGTGCATGCGTGTCGGTACTGGTGGAATATTGGTAGGTCCCGGCAGCCGGATGAACGCCTGGCGACAAGCAGTAATCGAAGGGGCCCGCCTTGAGCAGCGGCGCGATCGCATTGCACATGGCGACGATGCTCGATCCGAGCATCACCGCCGACTTTTCCGGAAAAATTCGGTTGGCGATCTGGACAGTCGTCTGCGGACTGGACTGATCGTCGTGGAAGATGAACTCGATCGGCAGGCCGTCGACGCCGCCTTCCTTGTTCGTCACCGTCTGGAAGACTTGCAGTGCCTGCTGTTCGCCGAGTCCAAGGAACGCTGCACCGCCGGTCAAGGGCAGAATGACGTGGATTTTGTAGGGTTCAGCAGCGCGCGTCGCACTGGCGCTGACCGCCACGGCCCCTAACAGGATCGCGGCCGCGCGAACGAGCAGGCTTGGAATCGACATCGTTTCCTCCTTGGTGCAACTGAGCCCCGCCACGACAGAACCCGCCGGGCCTGCGTCTTGCACCTATTCCTACGCTCTTGTCGCCCCGGTCGAAACGAGCGAGCCGCGTTGACCGAGCGGTAATGGGCAATCCCCGCGACGGAGCCCGACCCTAATATGCAGCTACAATAAACATCAGCAGATTATTGATTTGACGCTTTATAGCAACGGTCGGCCGCCCACATAACGCGGCCCCGTTGTCGCAGCGATGCGCACAATTGCCGCCACCGTCAGTCGATGCTCGCCACCGCCGACGAGGTGATCGAATAAGCTTTTCGCAGTGCGGTAATTGGCGGTGCCAAAGTGACGCTATGGGTCAGGAACGACATTTTGGGCGCTTTGGCCGATGTCCGTTCTTCCGTTAGCGACCAAATCGCTGCGTCGCACTAAGTGACGCAACGGGCCAAAAGCGGACTCACGCACCGCAGCAAAAACAGCGAGCCTTTTCGCCGTCGGACCACCATGAAGTCGGTCACAGACCACGGTATCGGGGCGTGCTATCGTTTCCGAAATTGGCGCTATTTCAACGATCAAAGAGTATCGCGGAGGAAAGTTTGCTGTCACAGAGCACGCCACCGTTCCGGGCTGAGCACATC
>Ga0209517_10009701_pt1 | contig 10902 bp, 8 predicted proteins | sample PeaSoiMetSII2010_FD_187695 | JGI IMG/M metagenome (GOLD analysis project Ga0209517, IMG submission 187695) | Peat soil microbial communities from Weissenstadt, Germany - SII-2010 (SPAdes) (version 2) | ecosystem: Environmental > Terrestrial > Soil > Wetlands > Peat | place: Germany: Weissenstadt... | reverse complement strand
GCCTCGGGCTCTCGACAGTGTATGGCATCGTCAAGCAGCATCACGGCTGGATCGAGGTCGCCAGCCACCCCGGGGTGGGAACGACCTTCAGCATTTTCCTGCCCCGCGCCCAACTCGCTGCCGGGGCGCGCGAGCCTAACCACCCCGAATCCGAGGTTTCAGCCGGGCAGGAGACCATCCTGCTCGTCGAAGACGAGGCCCCGGTGCGATGTCTCACGCGCGATTATCTGCAGCACCTGGGCTACCGGGTGATGGAAGCGGCCTCCGGCGTCGAGGCCCTGTCCACCTGGGAATGCCAGACAGGGATCATCGATCTGCTGGTCACGGACATGGTGATGCCCAACGGGATCAGCGGGAGCGAGCTGGCCGGCCGTCTGCGCGCGCGCAAGCCGTTTCTGCCTGTGCTGTGCATCAGCGGCTATCACGCCACCGAGGGCGGGAGCATCCAGGACCTGGTCCAGGACGCCGGCTTTCTGCACAAGCCGTTCTCGCCGCAAGCCCTCAGCCGCGCCGTGCGCGAGTGTCTGGAAAAGGAGAAAACGGCCAAAACGGAGAAACGGGCCGCGGCCCGCGGCTGATCCAAGATTCTGTTTTCTCCGGTTGGGTCACTGGGTATTCACGGCTCCGTTACACGCTGAATTTGAAGAGGAGCACGTCGCCGTCGCGGACGACGTAATCGCGGCCTTCGAGGCGGTAGCGGCCGGTTTCGCGGGCGTGGGCGACGGAGCCTTGCTTGACCAGGTCTTCCCAAAGGACGGTTTCGGCCTTGATGAAGCCGCGCTCGAGATCGGAGTGGATGGCGCCGGCGGCCTTGAGCGCAGTATCCCCTTCGTGAACGGTCCAAGCCCGGACCTCTTTGTCGTTGAAGGTGAAGAAGGTGCGCAGGCCCAGGACTTGGTAGGTGCTGCGGATGAGGGCATCCAGGCCGGATTCGCTGAGGCGCAGCTCGTTGAGGTAGGCCAGCGCCTCCTCGGGCGAGAGGTCGGCCAAGTCGCTTTCGAGTTGGGCGCAGAGGACCACCGTGTTGCATCGATGCTGAGCAGCGGCGTACTCCCGCACCGCAGCCACAAAAGGATTGGACGGGCCGTCGGCGAGGCCGGCCTCCTTGATATTGGCGGCAAAGATGGTCGGCTTATCGGTCAGGAGACAGAACGAGTGCACGATCGTTTTTTCTTCCGGGGCCAGCGGCACACCGAGGGTGTTGGCGGGCTTGCCGGCGTCGAGGTGGGCGCCGGCTTTTTCGAGCAGGCGCGCTTCGATCAGGGCGTGCTTGTCGCCGCGTTTGACGTCGCGCGAGATCTTCTCGAGTCGTTTCCGAACGGTCTCGAGGTCGGCCAGGATCAGTTCCGTCAGGACGATCTGGATGTCGCGCACCGGGTCGATGCTCTCGGTGACGTGGACGATGTCCGGGTCTTCAAAGCAGCGGACCACGTGGAGCAAGGCATCCACCTCGCGGATATGGGCCAGGAACTTGTTGCCGAGGCCCTCGCCCCGCGAGGCGCCTTTGACGAGACCGGCGATGTCAACGAATTCGACCGTGGTGGGGATGAGGACCCCGACCTTGGCGACCTTGGCCAGTTGGGCCAGGCGCGGGTCCGGCACCGCGACCACGCCCAGGTTGGGTTCGATGGTGCAGAAGGGATAGTTCTCGGCGGGCGCCTTGTGCGAACGCGTAACCGCGTTGAAGAGAGTGGATTTCCCCACGTTTGGCAGCCCGATGATGCCGGCCTTTAGCATGAGCCATGTTATACCCAGGCCCGGGCCTGGTGGCAACCGGCAAGATGCGGGACTCGCGAAGCGTTTGGAGTGCGTCCAGCTTGCTGGCGCTTTCGGCGAGGCCGGGGCGTGCCAGAGCGGGAGCCAGAAGTTGCCGCCTGAGACGCGAAGTCTTAAATCCGAAATCCGAAGGCCGAAGGCCCGAAGGAAATCCGAAATCCGAAATCCGAAAAGGGGACAGTGCCACCGGCGATGCGCCGGGTTCGGATTTCGGGGCTTCGGATTTCGTAACTGTTCAGGTCGCCGTGAGACGCGCCGCCGCATAGGAGCGCGGACATTCTTGTCCGCTTCGGGCGACCTACCACGTTCGGCGGACAAGAATGTCCGCGCTCCTACGCGCGAATAGTTACCGGATTTCCTTCGGATTTCGGCCTTCGGGGCTTCGGATTTGAACCCCATCATCTCCCCCGAGGCCGACCGCTGCCACCGGCCACCTATGATGTCATAAAGTTGGAATTGCGCCCCAACCTCGGACTTTCTTCTCGCACAAACTATTGGCGCAGCCCTGCCTTGACCCAACGCCACCCTGAGGGCACCCTTGGCGGCGTGCAGGCACTGAGCGAAGCCCTCCACCCCGTCAACCATGGCGCGCGTTGTTGTTGAGGATCTGACCAAGGTCTTTCCGGGGCCGGGAGGCGGGCCGGTGCGAGCCGTCGAGCGGGTCAGCCTGGCGGTTGAAGCGCAAGAGTGTCTGGCGCTGGTGGGGCCATCGGGGTGCGGCAAGACCACTCTCTTGCGGATGATAGCGGGCCTCGAGCCACCCACCTCCGGCAGCGTGGCGATCGATGGGCAGCCGGTCAACCATCTGGCCGCCAAGGACCGGCAGGTCGCGATGGTGTTTCAGCATCACGCCCTTTATCCGCATCTTTCAGTCTATGAGAACCTGGCCTTTGGGCTCAAGTTGCGGAAGTGCCCCCGGGCCGAGATCGAGCGACGGGTCAAAGCCGCGGCGGAAACGCTCGGGCTGACGGCTTGCCTGGGGCGCCGGCCACGTGAACTGTCGGGCGGGCAGCACCAGCGCGTGGCCTTGGGGCGGGCTTTGGTGCGGCAGCCCAAGGTGTTTCTCCTGGACGAGCCGCTGTCGAACCTGGATGCGCCGCTGCGGGCGCAACTGCGGGCGGAGATTGCCCGCTGGCAGGCCCGGTTGGGGGCCACGGCGATTTATGTGACGCACGACCAGGCCGAGGCAATGATGCTGGGCCGGCGCCTCGCGGTGATGAAGGAGGGGGTCATCCAGCAGGTCGCCGAGCCGGAGGCCGTTTATCGGCATCCGGCCAATCTCTTCGTGGCCGGGTTTATCGGTTTTCCGGCCATGAATTTTTTCAAGGGCAGGCTCGTGCCAGGGGCCGGAGCGCTCTTCTTCGAGGAGCAAGTCCCTGCCGGCACCCCTGCGCAACCCGGATTGGTCTTGCGCCTGGACGACACCCGGGCGGCTCGGATGAAGGACTGGGCCAACCAGGGCGTCATTCTGGGGATTCGCCCTGAGCATATTGCCCGGAGAAACGCCGTGCCGGATGCGTCACCGGCACAAACCGTGGAAGCGGTCGTGGAGGTCGTGCAACCGATGGGGGCGGAGACCTATGTTAGCCTGACGGGCACGGCGCAGCCGTTCGTCGCCCGCGTTCCGGCTGCCGGCCACGTGCGCGCCTTTGAGCGGATCAGCCTTGTTTTCGATATGGCCCGGGCGCACTTCTTCGATGCCATAACGGAACGGACCATTGGCTAGGTGAATATGAGGACGACTGTTTTTCCTCGGAAATGGACGAAACTCCGGGCGCGGTTTGTCGCCCATGCGTCTGGCTGCTGGCTGGCGGGGGCGTTGTGCGGCAGCCTCGCGGTGAGTATGCCAACGGCCTGCCGGGGGGGTGCCCCCACCCTTGCGCTGAACGCAGTCATCGCCAAACTGCTCGAGCCGCATTCGGGCCTGCCCTCACCGCCGCCCTATCCCGACAAGGCGCATCTGCTGGCTTATCGCGATGCCAACGGTCTCGAACATCCGATCAGCCGGCCCGCTGCTTGGGCGAAGCGCCGCGCCGACATCCTCGCCAACATGCAATCGGTGATGGGGCCCTTGCCGGCTGCATCGCGCGCGGAGCCGCTGGACCTGCGGGTGGTCTCAGAAGAACGTCTGCCTCGGTTCACGCGCCAAAAGATCACCTTCCTGACGGAACCCGGCGACCGCCTGCCGGCCTATTTGCTCATCCCCAACAACCTGAAAGCCAAAGCCCCGGCCATGCTCTGCCTGCACCAAACGACCCCCATCGGAAAGGCCGAGCCGGCAGGGCTCGGCGGCAGTGACAACCTGCACTACGCGCAGGAACTGGCCGAGCGTGGTTACGTAACGCTGGCGCCCGACTACCCGAATTTCGCCGACTACAAGCTGGATGTCTATGCCCGCGGCTACGCCAGCGCGACCATGAAAGGAATCTGGAATCACCGCCGCGCAGTGGACCTGCTGCAATCGCTGCCGCAGGTGGCTCGGAGGCGCATCGGCGTCATCGGTCATTCGCTCGGGGGCCACAACGCGCTCTTTGTGGCCGCTTTCGATCCCCGTATCAAGGCCGTCGTGACCAGTTGCGGCTTCAACTCCTTCTTTGCCTATCATCATGGGGACCTCGCCGGATGGAGCCACCCCGGCTACATGCCGCGCATCGCCACGGCTTACGGCAACGACCCGGGCCAAATGCCCTTTGACTTCAGTGAGGTCCTGGCCGCGGTCGCTCCCCGGCCGGTCTTCATTAACGCACCAATGCACGACTCGAATTTTGCGGTCGCCGGAGTCAAAGACTGCGTATTGGCCGCCCAGCCGGTTTACCGGCTCCTCGGGGCCGCGGACCGATTGGTGGCCCAATACCCGGACTGTGGGCACGATTTCCCTCCCGCGATTCGCCAGGCGGCGTACGACTGGCTGGACCGTTGGTTGAAATAAACGTTTGAATTACACCTGCTGGCCAAACATATTTACGATCGAGACCTACGGATGATAGATAAGCCCGGCCAACCCGCGTTCAGCTTGCCATCGCCTGGGAATACAGTAATCTTCCAACCATGAGCATGTTCAAGGTCAATGTTGTCGCCCGCAATCCGAAACGCGAGGAATTAGCAACAAAACCGATGGAGGCTCTGGTGGACACCGGCTCGGAGCTTACTTGGCTTCCGGCGGAGGTTTTGAAAGACGCCGGAATTACCCCGCGCCGGAAGCGGGTATTCGCCACGGCCACGCAACAGAAGGTCGAGCGGGAGACTGGCTATGCGATCCTGAGCGCCGAGGGCTACGAAACCAATGATGAAGTCGTCTTCGCGGAATCAGGCGACATGACGTTGCTTGGCGTGAGAACTATTGAGGGCTTTGGAGTCCTGGTGGACAACATTGGCCATCGGTTTGTGGCCACTACGATGATCGTAGCTGTAGCTCGTCTCCACGCAACCCTGGGCTAAATGCCGATGGGATGTCTCGATCATCCCGCGCGGCAGGACCTCCAATCAATTGAATTGTCCGGTCTGGACAAGCGTCGATTTTATGTTGGAGCGGCGTATGAAACAAACTTATTTAAAGCCCGTGCCAAAAGCTCCGATTCCGGGCCTTTGCCGGGACCTTTGTCGGAACCCTTTGTAGGAACCCTTTGTAGGTACCTTTGTCGAAATCCCGATTCGGAATCCGGACGACAAAGGCTTGCGACAAAGGGTTCCGACAAAGGTGTGGAGTCGGAGCTTTTGGGACAGGCTCTACTTAGCCAGCTTTGGCAGCAGGGTGGTCAGCGGGGGGAAGTAGGTAATGAGCAGGACGCCCAGCAGCAGGACCAGCAGCATCGGGAAGGTGGCGCGGATGACCTCGGCCATCGGCTTGTTGAAGCGGTAGGAGGCCAGGAGCAAGTTCAAGCCGACCGGCGGCGCCAGGAAACCTAATTCCATGTTCGCCAGGAAGATGATTCCAAGATGGATTGGGTCCATGCCGAAGGCCACCCCGAGGGGCACCAGGAGCGGCACGACCACAATGATGGCCGCATAAATCTCGACCAGGCCGCCCACGACCAAGAGCACCAGGTTCAACCCGAGCAGGAACAGCCACTTCGAGGTCACGGCGCCGGTCGCCCATTGGACCAACTTGTCGGGCACTTGGGCGTCCACGAGGTAATAAGTGAAGCCCATGGCCACACCGAGGATGAGCAACACGCCGCCCACCAGCAGTCCGCACTGCGTGATGACGCGCGGCAGGTCTTTGAGAGGGTGGAGATCGCGATGGATCACTGTCGCCACGAGCAGGCTGTAAGTGGCGGTGACCGCGGCGGCCTCGACGGTGCTCGAGACGGTAAAGAGGGAGACCAGGGCAACGGCGGGGATGAGCAGTTCCCACTTGGCGTCCCAGAGGGCCGCTCGGGCCTCGGGCCAGCGAAAGACCGGGCGATCGGCCGCCTCCTTGGGTCCTTGGCGAACCCCCCACCAGGAGGTCAGCAGCACCAGCACCGCCCCCGGCCCAATCCCGCCGAGGAACATCTGTTCGATCGTCAAATCGGCGTGCCCGCTCTGGTTGGCCACGACGGCATAGAGGATCAACGGCAGGCAGGGCGGGAAGAGCATGCCCAGCGAACCGGCGCCCGTGAGCAGGCCCAGGGCGTTGCGCTCCGAGTAGCGCGCCGCCAGCAGCACCGGCATCAACACCCCGCCCAGCGCCAAAATGGTGACCCCCGAGGCCCCGGTGAACGAGGTGAAGAAGGCGCAGACCAGCGCCGTCACGATCGCCGGCCCGCCGCGGAGTTGTCCCACGAGGGCCTGGAAGACGCGCACCAGGCGTTTCGAGGCCCCGCTCTCGGCCAGGAAATAACCGGCCAGCGTGAAAATCGGGATGCTCGGCAGCAAGTCGTTGGTGGTCAGGCTGTAATGCTTCAACGCCACGGACTGGACCGGTTCGCCGTGCCCCCAGAACAATATCAACGCCGCCCCGCCCAGGGCGGTGAACACGGGCGCCCCGAGGAAGGTCGCCACGACCAGCGCCACGAGGGCGGGAATGAGGCAGGCTTGGGGTGAGCCGGGCGGCCAGACGGCGAGCGCCGCGACCAGCAGTCCAACCGCCAGCGCGAGGCTGCGCCCGCCCCATCGCGCGGAGGCATGCCACACCAACCGGCAAGCTACCACGCCGAAGCCCGCCGGCAGGATCATCTGAACCACCCAAACCGGGATGCCATAGACCAGCACCTTGTGCAGCGGCCGGACGTCGAGCACGTATTGGAAGCTCGCCACGCAAAGGAACGCGCTGATGGCGGCGCCGAAACCGCCGCTGAAAACTCGCGCCGCGGCCCTGGCCCGGCCTTTGAGCAGCGTTTGCGCCGGCGAGAGAGCCAGCAGGCGCCCGTCCCGGGCCGCCACCGCGCCGCCGATCATCCCTACGATCAGCGTCAGGTGCTGCACCAGGATGCTGGAACCAGAGATGCCGGTCTTGAAGAGCCGGCGAAGCACGATTTCCAACACCGGCAGCAGCAGCATCGCCAAAAGCGGCACGATGAGCAGGATGTTCTCCGCGTGGCGCGCCCAACCAAAGCGGGACTTTCCCGGGACTTGCTCAGTCAGCGGACCTTCGTTCATTTGTCGCCCTTGCCGGCCAGGGCCAATTCATGAAAGGGGCGGGGACGGCTTCGTCCCCGCTTCCTATCCCCACAGGCTGCCAGGAAGCGGGGACGAAGCCGTCCCCACCCCTGGCCCTGCGGCTTCATGAATTGGCCCTGCCTTGCCGGCCTCGTGTGGCCCAAGCTACTTTGCATCGGGGGGATTAGGATTAAGATTAAGATTAAGATTAAGATTAAGATTAAGATTAAGATTGAGAGCGAGGTTGCGGGCTCCTTTTGCGCGAGTTATTTGGCATCGGGTTTGCCGCGCGCAGCCCGGAATTCTCTCAGCAGCCGCTCCACCTCGTCGTACACGTCCACGGGAACGATTTCTCCGCGAAGCAGGTTCTGGACTTTATCCGTCTCGGCGCGCCATTCCTGCTCGACCCCAGGGCTGACCTTCTGCACCTGCAAACCGCGCTTGACCATCGCCTGCACGGCGCGCTCGTTTTCCGCGCGGCCCTCGGCTTTAATGCTCCGGCCGGCTTCGGCGGCCGCCTCGAGGAAGGTTTGCCGCGTGCCGGCCGGGACCCGCTCCCAGGACCTCGCGCGGACCACCATGGCGCCCACCAAAGGCGCCCAGTTGAGTTCCAGCATGTGCTTGGCCTGGTGGTCGATCTGGGTGGCCAAGGCGAAGAGCGGCGGCGTGTCAACCGCGCTGATCGTGCCGGACAAAAAGCCCTGCAGGAGCCCTGCCGTCTCGAGGGAGACGGGGTGGAAGCCGGCCGCCTTCCAGATGTCGAACTGATGCACGTCCCCCGCCCAGGAAAAAATCTTGAGCTTCTTCAGATCGGCCGGGTGCAGGACCGGCGTGGTGGTAAAGAAACGCACCCACCCGGAGTCGCACCAGAACAGGACGACGTAGCCTTTGGCGGCGAGACGTTTCTCGAGCAGGGGCCGCAGTTTTTCGCCCACATAATCCACCTCCTCGAGGGTGCGGAAAGACATCGGCATGTTTTGCAGGCCGGACACGCCAGGTTCGATCTCCGAGAGCCCGACCGCGGTGAGCAGGCCGGCATCCAAACTGGCGGTTTGCATGAGGCCCACCATGTCGGATTCGCTGCCCTGGGTGCCGCCGGCGTAAATGGTCAGCCGCACGGCGCCGCCGGTGGCGTTGCGCCATTTTTCGCCCATCGCCTGGAGGCTCCGGTGATAGCTGCTCCCACTGGGCGCCAGCGTGCCCAGTTTCAGGTTGATTGGCTTCTCAGCGCCCCACAAGCCGCCCGCCACTAAGAAAAGGACCAGGGCCAGGCTGGAAGCCTTTGTCGGAACCCTTTGTCGCGACCTTTGTCGGAACCCTTTGTCGGAACCTCTGTCGGGACCTTTGTCGAAATCCCGATTCGGAATTCGGGACGACAAAGGCTTGCGACAAAGACTTGCGACAAAGGTTCCGACAAAGGCTTGCGACAAAGACTTGCGACAGAGGTTCCGACAAAGGTCCAGTAGTCTCATTTTGAAGGTTCGTTGGAATTAAGAAACAGTTGGTCCACGCGGCCCAGGAGCCACTTGGCGCGGCGCTGCATCACCAGGTTTTCCAGGCGCCATTCCGGCTTGGCGTCGACCTCCACCGCCAGCGCCTTTTCCAAGGCCGCGCGGAACCCCTTGAGATCCTGCTTCTGCACGCAGACCTCCTCGGCCAGGTCAACCCAGGGTGCGGCCAGCCGGCCCCCGCTCAGCGCCAGCGCCCGGTCGAAATGGCCCCTGGCCCGCGCGGCGGCCTCAGCAGTCCCCCCCGGGCGGCTCATCTCGTAGGCGATGAAGAAGCAATGCAGGGCGCCCTCGCCGAACCCCTCATGCAGCTCCAGCGCGCGCTCCATCATCGCCTCGACCACCGGCAAGTCGGCGATCAAGTCCGGGTTGTCTTTGGAGTCCGAGATGGCCGCGGCCCAGGCCGAGCCCGTCCAATAGAGCAGTGGCACGTCCTTGACTGTGGCCAGACGGACCGCCTTTTTCGGGTCGGCGCGCAAGGCGCCGCCGAATCCCCGATGCCGCACCTCGAGCCCCCGCAGGCCGTAATCGCGCGCCCGCAAATAAAGCCGTCGCGCCCGCCCCCGCAGCGCCTCCGCCACCGCCAGGTCCGTATCCTCCGCTTCTTCCGCATCCTGTTGCACGAAGGCGTAGGCGAATTCGGTAAACCCGCTCGCAGCGGCCAGGAGCAAGCTCTCATGGCGCGGGGTCTCGGCCAGGAGACTCTCCACCAGCTTCAGGCTAAACGGGGCCGCCGCGCGTATCAGGTCCGGATCCTCGTCGGAGGCGAACGTGCCGCTGCTGCCGGCGAAGGCGTCCCCGAGCTTATTGGCGGCGATGCGCTTGAAGGAACAGCCGCACAGCGCCACGGCCGCCGCCACTGAACTGGCCAACAATAATTCTCTCATCTGAAAGTTCGCCGTTGAGAATAGGACATGTGCGGCCAAAAAAAACAAAAAACGCGGGTAGAGCCTTAAACGGGGGCGGATGGTCCGGAGGGCGTACTTTCACACTTTGACGATGGCGGCGTGGCGGGTGGGTTTGGGGCCCCGGGGGGCGGAGGCAGGATGCCTGCGCCACACGGGTCCAGGAGGGGAGGGATTTTGAGGAGGCCGGAGCGCTCGTATTCATCGACGTCGGCGAAGTACTCTTTGCGCATGAGGGCGATGGCTTTGGAGTAGTCCTGCGGGTCGTCTTGAGGGGCCGAGGCGCGGGGCTCCGCGGGGCGGGAGGCTTTGAGGACGAGTTGGGCTTGTTTGAGGAGGAGTTTTTGGCAGGCCGGGAGCGGCTGGAGGGTCAGGAGGGGCAGGAGCGTGAGGAGCGTGAAGAGCGGCAGGAGCGTTGGGAGCGTCGGAGCGTTGCCGGAGGGGGCCGACAAAGAAATGGTGGAAGGAGCCGACAAAGGAACCGACAAAGGAAGAGACAACAGGGGGCGCAGCAGGTCGTGCATCTTCTGGAGGAGCAGGATTTCGGTTTTGTGCCAGTGGTCGAGTTGGTCAACGAAGGAGGCGAGGCTGGGGTGCGGGGTGCAAGGGCCGGGGGGAGGGGCCGAGAGCTGATATTTGCTCATATTTGCTGATAATTGGTGATAATCGCGGGCCGCGAGGGGCAGCCTCTAGTGGGTTGGTGGATTGATGGATTGGTGGGACGGGAAGGGGGGTTTGGCGGAGGGGCGAGGGGCGACGAAAAGCAGAAAGCAGAAAGCCGAAAACGGAAAAACGGAAGATTGCAAGGTTGGGTCAAGGTCGACGGCCTGGGTCCCGCCTTCGCCGGGGCTTCCGCCTTCGCTCGGGCCTCCGCCTTCGCCGGGGCTTCCGCCTCCGCCAAGCCTGCCGCCTCCGCCAAGGCTTCCGCCTCCGCCAAGGCTACGGCGGACAGGACGGCGGACAGGACGGCGGACAGGACGGCGGGCGGGCGAGGGCCGAGGGCCGGAGGCCGAGGACCGGCGGCGAGTTCAGATTGTATAGCAATCATCGCTACGGTTTTCGCATATTGGGGGAGCGGGTGCAAATGCTGCATTGGCTGTATTGGCTGTATTGGCTGTATTGGCTATTTTTTT
>Ga0209517_10009698_pt1 | contig 10904 bp, 6 predicted proteins | sample PeaSoiMetSII2010_FD_187695 | JGI IMG/M metagenome (GOLD analysis project Ga0209517, IMG submission 187695) | Peat soil microbial communities from Weissenstadt, Germany - SII-2010 (SPAdes) (version 2) | ecosystem: Environmental > Terrestrial > Soil > Wetlands > Peat | place: Germany: Weissenstadt... | reverse complement strand
CTGGTCATTGGTGATTATGTCCAGCGTCCGGTTCCCATCCGCAATCTGCCCGGTCGCCTCGTGAGCATTCTGCTGGCTCAGCATCGACTGCACACTCGACATGGTCAGTCCGTAGCTGTTCAGTTGCGTGGGATCCACTTCCACGCGCACCGAAGGGCCCGCGCCTCCGCCAACTCCCACCTGGCCCACGCCCTGCAACTGCGAGAGCTTCTGCGCAATCACACTCGAAGCCTCGTCGTAGAGCGTCGGCTTGTCGTATTTGTCCGACGTAAGCCCCAGAATCATGATCGGCGCGTCCGCCGGGTTCACCTTGCGATAAGTTGGGTTGCCTGGCAGGTTCGCGGGCAGGTAGGTGCGGGCGGCATTGATGGCCGCCTCCACGTCGCGCGCGGCACCGTCGATGTTGCGGCTCAGGTCGAACTGCAAGGTGATATTGGTGCTGCCCAGCCCGCTCGACGACGTCATCTCCGTCACGCCGGCGATGTGGCTGAACTGCCGCTCCAGCGGAGCGGCAATCGAAGACGCCATGATCTCCGGGCTTCCGCCGGGCAATCCGGCGGAAACTGAAATCGTTGGAAAGTCCACCTGCGGCAGCGGAGAAACAGGCAGAACGTTGAAGGCGATGGCTCCGGCGAGCGTCACACCCGCCGTCAGCAAGGTGGTGGCTACCGGACGCCGGATGAACGGGGCGGAGATGTTCATGCGCCCTCCGCCGGTTGCGCCTCGCCGCCGTTCTTCATCGCATTGCGCACGCGGTTCATGCCGTGTCCGATGCGATCGAAGAAGATGTAGATGACCGGCGTGGTGTAGAGCGTCAGAATCTGGCTCAGCAGCAATCCGCCCACCATCGCAATGCCCAGCGGACGCCGCAGCTCCGAACCCATGCCAGTGCCCAAAGCCAGCGGAATGCCCGCCAGCAGCGCCGCCATGGTGGTCATCATGATCGGACGGAAGCGCAGCAGGCACGCCTCATAAATGGCGTCGGTCGAGTTCATTCCGCGCTCGCGCTCGCCCTCCAGCGCGAAGTCCACCATCATGATGCCGTTCTTCTTCACAATGCCGATCAGTAGAATGATGCCGATGATGGCCACAACGTTCAGGTCCTGCTTGAACAGGATCAGCGCCAGCAGCGCGCCAACGCCCGCCGAAGGCAGCGTGGAGAGAATCGTTATGGGATGAATGAAGCTCTCGTACAGCACGCCGAGCACGATATAAACCGCTGCCAGCGCGGCCAGAATCAGAAGGCCCTCGTTGGAGAGCGACCCCTCGAACGCGGCCGCCGTGCCCTGGAAACCATACTGCACGCTGGCCGGCATCTGCAGATCCTTCTGCGCCTTCTCGATAGACGAAATCGCGCCGCCCAGCGAGGCGTCGGGCGCCAGGTTGAACGACACGGTCACTGCCGGAAACTGTCCCTGGTGATTGATGGAGAGAAACTCATTCGATCTCTCCAAATGAGTAAATGCGCTCAGCGGAACGGAGCCGGATGACGCAGTCGTAGTGGCAGTGTTGGCCGAGGAGGAAGATGTGCCGCTCGATCCCACGCCGGAGCTGAGCGCATTCGCAGGCGTGGCCAGCACGCCCGACGATGGCGTATACGCCACTGAGGTCGTGATCGCGTTCGAACCCGCCGACGAAGACCCCGAAGACGCATACGAGGACGACGCACCCGGCCCCGACCCTCCCGCCGATGCGCTCGTCTGGATATACAGGTCCTGCAGTCTTGCCGGGCTCGATTGAATCTGCGGATCGGCCTCCAGAATCACGTGATACTGGTTCAGCTGCGTGTACATCGTGCTGATCTGGCGCTGCCCGAATGCATCGTAGAGCGTGTTGTCAATGGTGTCCGGAGCAATGCCCAGCCGCGAGGCGGTCACACGATCGACCACCAGCGAAACCGCCAGGCCCCCGGTCTGCTGATCCGTCGCCACGTCGGCCAGCTGCGGCAACTTCTTCATCTCGTCCACCAGCTTGCCGGTCCACAGGTTCAGCTCGTTCGGGTCCGGATCCTCCAGCGTGTACTGGTACTGCGTCCGGCTCACGCGGTCGTCCACCGTGATGTTCTGCACCGGGCTCATATAGAGCTCAATGCCCTCGACGGTTTTGAGTTTCGTCTGTAGCCTGCGAATCACATCCGCGGCGCTGATCTTCCGCTCCTCGATCGGCTTCAGGTTGATCGACATGCGCCCGCTGTTCAGCGTCGTGTTGGTGCCGTCCGCGCCGATAAACGAAGACAGGCTCTCCACCGCGGGATCGTCCAGCACAACGCGCGCCAGTTGCTGCTGCTTCTGCTGCATGGCTGCAAACGAGGTACTCGGCGGCGCCTGCGAGATGCCCTGGATCACGCCCGTATCCTGCGTGGGAAAGAATCCCTTGGGAATCATGATGTAAAGCGCGATCGTCAACACCAGCGTGGCCAAGGCCACCAGCATGGTAGCGGTCTGGAAGCGCAGCACGAACTTCAGTGTGCGCCCGTAAAACAAAATGACCCTCTCGAACACGCGCTCCGAGTATCTGAAGAAGCGGCCCTGCTCTGCCTGCGGAGTGTGGCGCAGAATCCGCGAGCACATCATCGGCGTCAGGGTGAGTGAAACAACGGCAGAGAGGATGATGGTGACGGCCAGCGTCACGGCGAATTCACGGAACAGCCGTCCGATCACCCCGCCCATGAACAGCAGCGGAATCAGCACGGCAATCAGCGACACGGTCAAAGAGATAATCGTGAAGCCGATCTGCTCTGCGCCCTTGATGGCCGCCTGCATCGGCGTGTCTCCAGCCTCCAGGTAGCGGGAGATATTCTCGATCATCACAATCGCGTCATCCACCACAAAGCCCGTGGAGATGGTCAGCGCCATCAGCGAGAGATTGTCCAGGCTGTAGCCCAGGCCGTACATCACGCCAAATGTGCCCACCAGTGAAAGCGGCACGGCCACGCTGGGAATGATGGTGGCATACACATTGCGCAGAAAAAGAAAGATGACCATCACCACCAGGAAAACGGTCAGCATCAGTTCAAACTCCACGTCGTCGACAGAGGCGTTGATGGCCGTGGTGAGATCGGTGAGAGGCGTCACCGTGATGGAGGCGGGCAGGTTAATCTCCAGTTGGGGAAGAATCGCCTTGATGGCTTTCACCACGGTGATGGTGTTGGCGCCCGGCTGCCTTTGTATGTTCAGAATCACCGCTGGCTTCTCGTTCATCCATGCGGCCTGGTTCTTGTTCTCGATCCCGTCCGTCACCTTCGCAACATTGGTCAGCATGATGGGCGCGCCGTTGCGATAGGCCACCACCACCTTGCGATAGTCGTCGCTCGTTACCAACTGGTCGTTGGCGTTGATCTGGTAGTCCTGGTGCGGCCCGTCGAAGTTGCCCTTCGCCTGGTTCACGCTGCTCTGGACCAGCGCCGTGCGCAGACTCTCCATGTTCAGCCCATACGACGAAAGGGCGGTCGGATTGGCCTGGATGCGCACCGCCGGCTTTTGCCCGCCGCTGATGCTCACCAGCCCCACGCCGCTCAACTGCGAGAGCTTGGGTGCAAGCCGCGTGTCCACCATATCCTCCACCTGCGACAGCGGCAGCGAGTCGGATGTGATGGCCAGCGTAAGTACCGGCGCATCTGCCGGGTTGGTCTTGCTGTACACCGGAGGAGCCGGCAGGTTCGAGGGCAAATAACTCTGCGCCGCGTTGATCGCCGACTGCACCTCTTGTTCGGCAATGTCGATATCCAGGCTGAGCGTGAACTGCAGCACGATGATCGACGACCCGCCGGAACTGGTCGACGTCATCTGGCTCAGTCCCTGCAGCTGGCCAAACTGGCGCTCCAGCGGAGCCGTCACCGTGGTCGCCATCACGTCAGGGTTGGCGCCTGGATAGAATGTCACCACCTGGATCGTGGGATAGTCGACCTGCGGCAAGGCAGACACCGGCAACTGGAAATACGCTACGATACCCACGAGCAGAATTGCGGCCATCAGCAGCGAGGTTGCAACAGGACGCTGGATGAAAGGCCCGGATGGACTCACGGAGTATTGCCCTCCGACGGACTGGCCGCTATGGCCTGCTTGGAAATGATGATCGTGCTCTTGTCCTGCAACTTTTCGAAGCTGCTGGTCGCCACTTGATCGCCGGGATTGATCCCCGTCACTGCGATCATGCCCGCATCGGAAACTCCGGTCTTCACGTTCCGCACGGCAGCCACCTTGTTCTCCGGGTCAATCACATACACAAACGAAACCTGCCCGTTGTGCTGAACCGCGCCCGTGGGAATCAGCGTAACTCCGGTCATCGTGTTCACCAGCAGCCTTGTGTTCACAAACTGATTCGGAAACAGCGCATTGTTCCGGTTATCGAAAGTGGCGCGCAGCTTCACCGTGCCCGTCGTGGTGTCGATCTGGTTATTGATCGTGAGCAGCTTGCCCGTCGCCAGCTTGTTGGTCGAGGTGCGGTCCCAGGCTTCCACCGGCAGCGAGTGCATCTGCCGCATCCGCGCCTGCACCTGCCCGAGGCTGTCTTCAGCCAGCGTGAAGATCACCGTAGTCGGCTGCATCTCGGTAATCACCACCAGCGCGCCGCTTCCACCCGCTTGAACCACGTTGCCGGGGTCCACCAGGCGAAGTCCGACCTGCCCCGAGATCGGCGCTGAGATGTGGCAATAGCTCAACTGCGCCTGGTCGTAGTTCACGATGCCCTGGTCGTTCTTCACCGTGCCCTGGTCCTCGAGCACAATCTTTTCCTGGTCGTCCAGCAGTTGTTTGTTGATCCCGTTTCGCTTCCACGCCTCGCGATAGCGATCGAGATCCATCTGCGCCTGCGCCAGTACATTGGTGTCCCGCTCCAGCGCGCCCTCGGCCTGCATCAGCGTTGCCTGGTAGGGACGCGGATCGATATCGATCAGTGCGTCCCCTTTATGCACAAACTGTCCCTCGGTGTAATGCACTGCGGTCAGAACTCCGCTTGCCTGCGGCGTGATGGTGGTGGTGTTGACCGGCGTCACCGTCCCCAGCGCATCCAGGTACACGCCAATGTCGCCCTTGGCGGCGGTTGCAACCGTAACCGGAACCGGTCCGGTCGCGCGTCCGCGCCCGCTCCCACTCGTCGCAGGTTTGGCCGCCTGGCTCGCTTCGTGGCTGCGGTAAAAGTAATAGCCAACAACCGCAAGAATCAGCAGCAAAGTGGTCCACAGGATCCAGCGTTTGCCGGAATTGGGAGGCGGCGCACTCAACTGGTGCTCAACGCCTATGTGCTGACTATCTGACCTGTCATCCATTTCAGACACTTATTGACTCCGCGTCGAACAGTTGGGGCGATGCCCTTCGCAGAATCGCCGTAAGACCTTAGGGTTGTCAACCGGGCAGAACCGCATGAAAGCAAGGCTTTCCTCTTGTTCTTTAGACGGCCGTTCTCCGTGCGTGGTTACGTTTGCAGGTTCTCGGAGAATTCAGGCACTCATCCTCGCCGCACTCGTTGCCGCGCCTCATCGCCTTGTCTCTCGAAGGCTCCGCATTCAATTGAATTCGCCCACTTGCCGTACTGGGATTGCCTTGGACGCGTTTAAAGACTCCGCTTCTTGTCAGAGCACGGATTCAGTCGTGCCTAAAACAACGAGGCTTCAGCCGCTGCGGAATGAGGCAAAATCTGCAATCCGTTTTGCTCGCGGCCCATCAGCTTCAGAGAATATCCACGCTGCACACACGCTATTAATCGTCGTCCATCGCCGTGCCGGACAGACCGTCGCTTCCCAGCGGTTCCAGATCCTCCGCGGCCACTTCCACCGCGATACTCCGCTGGATGTGTTCGAGCGTCAGGACCACGCGTAGACTGTTCTTCTTTCTCACCACGATGCCTTCCATCCCCCCCAGCGCGCCGGACCGGATGCGCGCCCGTTGCCCCACGGCCGGCAGCGCGTGCGGCTCGGCGCGCCTCAGGTGCAGTCCGCTCCGCAATGCATCAATCGCCCCATCCGGCAGAGGAACAGGTTCCCGCCCGCTTCCGCCCACCAGCGTCAGAACCCCCGGGACGTCCAACACCCGCACCCGCGCACTTCGCGGAATATGGACAAACAGGTAGCCCGGAAAAAGCGGCAGTTCCAGCGTGACTCTCGAACCATCGCTCCATTTGCGGCCTGACCGGTAGAGAGGCAGATAATGCTCAATTTGTCGCTGGGCCAGATGCTGAGCCACCTTCTTTTCGTGGCGGGACGTGGTGTACACGGCGAACCACTTTGGTTCAATCTCCGCAACCGGCGCGCTGTCCGGCAAGAATCCTTCTTCCGATCGAATTCTCCGTGGCCCGGTGCTGCCCATAGTCGTCTCATCCTTGCCTGGGTGGAGTTAAGCCGGTTTTCCCGTCGCCCAAAAAAGAAAGCCGCATCGTGCAAGAACCCCTGGCGCTTCAATGAAAGCACTTGCCTTCATTCATCTTCGGAGATCCATTCGTCCCCAAGCGGAAGAATCTGGTATCCTGAATATATCAAGGAAGACGCGTCAGGCAATCAGCAATTTACAGTTAAGAGGATTTTTTTCATCATCTTAGCGTCATCATCCGCTTATAAATCGAACCCGCCGGCAACCAATTTCCCGCAACAATTATCCCGCTCGAAAGCCTCCATCTCAAGTGCAAGCAATCACCTTCATGGCACCGCCGCAAATTGGCACAAACCCCCGCGCCAACCCGGGTCTTAGAACCCTCTCTCCCGTCCGCCGTCTCGCAGCGCTCAATGCACTCATCGCGCCTCTGAATGCCCCTTCCCGCCAGGCAAATGCCTTGCGCCGCAGATGCCCCCCGGCGTTCATTCTTCACAGCCGAGACCCGCAATTCCCCCCATTCAGCGCCCAGAGCAGCGCGCGAAATCCAGATTGCCCTTACAATCGAAGCTAAGGAGGTCCCTGCCATGCGCCGAGTCTATATGGACGCCAATGCCACCACCCCTCTGCTGCCGGAGGTGATGGAGGCCATGCGCCCATACTGGATGGAGCACTTCGGCAATGCCTCCTCGATCCACCTGCACGGCCAGCAGGCCCGCAAGGCCGTCGACACGGCGCGCGAAACCATGGCCCGCTTCTTCAACTGCCATGACGCCGAGGTGGTCTTCAACTCCGGCGGCACCGAGGGCGACAACACCGCCATCTTCGGCCTCCTGCACCCCGGCGACCACTTCATCACCACCTCCATCGAGCACTCGGCCATCCTCGAAGCGGCCAAGCGCATGGCCCGCCACGGCCCCAAGAACGGGGTGGAGACCACCTTCGTCGCGCCCACCGCGAGCGGCCTCATCGACCCCACCGACATTCTCCGCGCCATCCGCCCCGAGACCCGCCTTATCAGTGTCATGCTCGCCAACAACGAGACCGGCGTCCTCCAGCCCGTCGAAGAGATCGGCAAGATTGCCAACGAAACCGGCATCTTCTTCCACATCGACGCCGTGCAGGGCGCAGGCAAGATCGAGTTCGACGTCCGCCGCTTCGGCTGCCACCTCTGCTCCATCAGCGCCCACAAGATGCACGGCCCCAAGGGCATCGGCGCCATGTTCGTCCGCCGAGGAACGCCCATCGAGCCGCTGCTGGTCGGCGGTAGCCACGAGCGCCGCCAGCGCGCCGGCACGGAGAATGTTCCCGGCATCGTCGGCCTTGCCAAGGCCGCCGAGCTGGCCATGCACTCGCTCGACGACGGAACCATCTACCGCCTCGCTCAACTCCGCGACCGCCTCGAAGCCGGCATTCTCGAGTTGAGCGGCACCGGCGTCAACGGCGTAGCCGCGGACGGCAAGGCGGTCGCGCGCGCCGCCAATACCACCAACATCTGGTTCGACCAGTTGGAAGGCGAAGCCCTCGTCATCGCCCTCGACCTCAAGGGCGTCTCCGTTTCCGGCGGCTCAGCCTGCCACTCCGGAGCCACCGAACCCAGCCACGTGCTGATGGCCATGGGCCTGGACAAGAATCGCGCCCGCGCCAGCCTCCGCTTCAGCATGCTCAAAACCGCGACGGAAGCGGACGTCGATTACGTTTTGCGCGTAGTTCCCGAAGCCGTAGAGCATCTGCGCGCGCTTTCCCCCGTAGCCGCCGGAACGCTCGGCTAGAACCACACGAGCGGAGTTCGCGGAGTTAGCAAGACCACCCAGGTTGGCAGCGCTAACTCCGCTAACAACGCTAGCACCGCTAACTCCGCTTCAACAGAGAAGCCCCATGACCGCGCCCACCACCATCGCCGTAGCCATGTCCGGAGGAGTCGACTCCTCGACGGTTGCGGCCATGCTCGCCCATCAGGGCGACACGGTCGTCGGCCTCACCCTGCAGCTCTGGGACCAGACCCGTCTGGCCGGCAAGGTCGCCGCGGCGACCATCCCCGACGCACCGAAGGCCGGCCGCTGCTGCTCCCTGGATGATGTCTACGACGCCCGCCGCGTCGCCGAACGCCTCGGCATCCCCTACTACGTCGTCAACCAGCAGGAGCGCTTCGAGCGCGACGTCGTCCGCCCCTTCGTCGACGAGTACCTCCACGGCCGCACGCCCATCCCCTGCTCGCTCTGCAACAACCACCTCAAGTTCGACCAGCTTCTCCTCACCGCCCGCTCCATCGGTGCCGGCCGCATCGCCACCGGTCACTACGCGGTCAACGAGTACGATCCCGCCCGCGCCCGCTGGATCCTCAAGCGCCCCGCCGATCTCGCCAAGGACCAGACCTACTTCCTCTTCGGCCTCACCCAGGAGCAGCTCTCCCGCACGCTCTTCCCCCTCGGCCGCCTCACCAAGCCCGAAGTCCGCGAAGTGGCGCGTCAGCACGGCCTTGCCCTCGCAGAAAAGCCCGACTCCCAGGAGATTTGTTTCATCCCCGGCGGCGACTACAAGCAGTTCCTCACCGCCTATCTCGAAGAGCAGGGCCGGCAGGTCCCCGAGACCGCCGGCGAACTCGTCGCCTCCAACGGCGAAGTCCTCGGCCGCCACGAGGGCATCTTCAACTTCACCGTTGGCCAGCGCAAGGGCCTCGGCGTCAGCTCTCCCACGCCGCTCTACGTCCTCAGCATTCACCCCGACAGCCACCGCGTCACCGTAGGCGCCGACACAGAACTGGCAACCCGCACCCTCCGCGCCCGCCGCCTCAACTGGATCTCGATCCCCGCTCTCACCGCCCCCATGCGCGTCCAGATCAAGATCCGCCATCGCCACGACCCCGCCTGGGCCACGCTCGAGCCGGCCAGCCCCACCGCATCCGCCGAAGAGGAGGTCATCGCCACCTTCGATGACCCCCAGCGCGCCGTGACTCCGGGACAGTCCGCCGTCTTCTACAATGGCGACGAAGTAGTCGGTGGCGGGTGGATTGTCTAGGAATTCGCACCAGATCGCCTCGCACTTTCATCAAGAACCGATGACTTAAAGGGTACGGGCTTCAAAGGATGCGGAAAAACTCGCTCGGAGAGGCAAGAAGTGTCAGGGCACGACTTCAGTCGTGCCGCAAGTAGCTGAAAATAAAAGAGGGCTTTAGCCCCTGCGGCGTAACTTTTGGGCGCATTGTTTCAAAGCTGGCCTTTTTCCGCAGCCTCTTCAGCCCGTACATTGAGACACTGCAAATGAGCTGGGCTTTAGCCCCTGAGGGAATGCCCATCTACGCAAACACGCAATGAAATCGCTAATCCAACGCCTCGCCGTCTCCGCCTTGTTGGCTCTCGCCTGCGCAGCCTCATCCCAGACCCCATCGCAGCCGCCCACCCCCCAGCCGCTCAACGGTTCCGTCTCCGACTACGGCACCACCTTCATCTTCAGCCCCCCGCCCATCTGCTCGAAATGCCTTGAAACCGAGCTAGGCTTTGAATCCGTCACCGCCAGCCGCTACATGCCCACCGTAGTCTCCATCGCCCCCTTCAAGACAAACACGGACCTCAGCGTCCTGGTCAACCTGCTTGATTCGGAATCGACCGCCGGAGACCGCACCACCCAGTTCGGCAACCGCTTCGACTTCGTCGTCCGTCAACAGGCCTTGCAAAAAGGCGGTTTTCTGCTGACGCTGGCTCCACGCGGCACGGTCTTCACCCGCGGCGTCGAAGGGGGCCGCGCCGGCGCAACAGCCGCGCCCCAGTTCTCCAGGGGCAACAACCTCATCGCCGCAAACATTACCTGGACAGGCGCAATTGGTGCGTCGGCAGCCAACCCCAGGTCCGACTATCAGGGCTTCGCCGACTATTTCCGTACCCTCGACGAGCGCGGAACAGCCTTCTTCCTTGGCTTTGCGCACGAACTGACGGCCGGCCAGCAAACCGCGGGAACGGAGGAGGGTCTAGTAATCCCTTTCCGGAACGGCCAGGTCGAGTTGGAGACCGCGCAGCTCGATCTCAACGTCAAGCTGGAGTGGCAGTTTCAAACGCGCGTCATCGTCAACTGGGGCAAGATCCTTTCCCGCAAGTAGTCGTTTTCTGTCGCAATAACCGCTCGCCACACGTCGCAACAAACAGCAATTTCCACGCACCTATACACAGCCAGCCCCCGATCGCGTTATACTGGCCCGGCACCGATTTCCGGGAGAATCATCGATGACAAAGAAAACGTTTGCTGGTGCGGCCGCCCTGACCGCTCTCCTTGCCACAGCCGTCACCCTCGCACAGACCCCGCCCGTCACCCTCACCATCCACGCCGATCAGCCCGTCTCCACGGTCAGCCCCACCCTTTACGGCCTCATGACCGAGGAGATCAACTACTCCTACGACGGCGGCCTCTACGCCGAAATGGTCCGCAACCGCACCTTCGGCAGCGGCTGGGAAGGCGTCCACCACTGGTTTGTCGTGGAAGACGGCAACGCCCAGGCCGCGATGGCCGTCGACACGGAGACCGGCCCAAGCGAAGCCCTCAAGTCCAGCCTCCGACTCGACGTCAAGCAGGCCGGCCCCCACAACCAGGCCGGTATCCTCAACGAAGGCT
>Ga0209517_10009697_pt1 | contig 10905 bp, 11 predicted proteins | sample PeaSoiMetSII2010_FD_187695 | JGI IMG/M metagenome (GOLD analysis project Ga0209517, IMG submission 187695) | Peat soil microbial communities from Weissenstadt, Germany - SII-2010 (SPAdes) (version 2) | ecosystem: Environmental > Terrestrial > Soil > Wetlands > Peat | place: Germany... | reverse complement strand
GCGCGCCGGGGCTGACCACCCAGTCGCATTCCAATTCACGATGGTTCCCGTAATAGACCAAATCGACGCCGGGATAGACGCCCCGGTATCTCACCTTGGAATAGGTCGGTATGCCGGTGTGCCAGTGGTGCGGGTCGCGGCCCACAAAATAGTTGGTGATGCCCGGCAGCTTGTCCACGCCCTCGACTTCGGCCGCCTGGTTGGCGCCCTCCAATTTCATCGTGAGCGCGAGATTCTCCGGCGCTTGCACCGTCGCCGAGGTCGAGGCTTGCTTCGCGCCGGCCGCAGTCATCGCGCTGGCGAAGGGCAAGGTGCGCGCCGCATGCGCGGGAGCCGGAGCGCGTTCCAGCAGGATGCGAGCCTCGTCCTGCGTGAACGAGATCGAGAGACCCTCGCCCCGCGCGCGAAACTTTACCCGGCGGTCGGTCTGGCCCGCGTTGGGCTCGAAGCTCAGGCCGATTTGATCGTAGTTCTGGTTGAAACGTGCGCCGGCGACGGCCTTGCTCTGGTCAGGGCCTTTCCCATCCCGCGCCCGCGCGGCGCTGGAACCAGCCGGAGCCGCATGCGACGACTCAAGCGAAGCCGGATGCTCGCCGTGCCGCGACGGGTAAAACGCAATCAGAACAAAAATGCACGCGACCGTCGCGAGCCCGAACCGCCATGTGGAGCGTCTCATCATTACTTCACTTGCGCTCACCGAAAACTCAATCCCGCCTAACCCGTCGAGCGTGAGCCGCCGAGGATGACCCGACGAGGGTGACGCTCACGGTTCCGGCCGGTGGTCGAGTTCCGGATGCTGGGTATTGCACTCTATGGGGTCTTTTTTCAAGCGCCGCGAGAGCTCCGAAACTTGCCTAAACTTATAAACTCTCTACATATAGGCGGATTAGCGAACCGTGAAAGACAAGGGCTCGGGCTGCGGCGGCGACGTGGCCAAGCCGGCGATTGACAACTTCGCGCCAGTGCCCCAGAATCCGACCTCGTTTTTCCACTTTTCCCCCGCGCCCAGGGAGATAATCAGGCCATCACGATCAGTTCCCGCAGGCGATCGCCTGGAACTCATCGACCTTCCAAATAGCGGTGATCGCGGGCCCGGCGCTCGGCGGCTTGATGTACGCTCTCAGCCCGACCGCGGCTTACGGCCTATGCCTGGTGCTCTTCGCCGCGGTCGCGATCGTGATGGCGACCGTGCAGCGGCGTAGCCCGGGGGCATAGCGCAGCGGCCGGCATGACCGCGCTCGAGCGCCTGACCGCCGGGATCGGATACGTGAGCAGCCGGCCCATCATTCTCGGCGCGATCTCGCTCGATCTGTTCGCGGTATTGCTGGGCGGAGCGACCGCGATGATGCCGGTGTATGCGCGCGACATTCTCCACGTCGGCCCGACCGGCCTGGGCGTTCTGCGCAGTGCGCCGGCGGTCGGCGCGGCCGCGATCGGGCTCGCGCTGGGCCGCACTCCGCTCGGCCGGCGGGCCGGTCCGACGATGTTCGCCTGCGTCACGCTGTTCGGCCTCGCCACCATCGTGTTTGGGCTGTCCGAAAATTTCCCGCTCTCGCTCGCCGCGCTCGCCGTGCTCGGCGCCTCGGACATGGTCAGCGTCTACGTGCGCGCGACGCTGATTCAGCTTGCGACGCCCGACCCGATGCGCGGACGGGTGAGCGCCGTGAACCGGCTTTTCATCGGAACGTCGAACGAGCTGGGAGCATTCGAGTCAGGCGTGACGGCGGCGTGGTTCGGCACGGTCCCTTCGGTGGTGATCGGCGGCCTCGGAACGCTGGTGGTGGTGGCGATGGGTCTGTGGCTCTTTCCGAGCCTGCGCGCGATCGATCAACTCTCGGCAATCACACCCGAGCCCTGACGAACTCTTCTCAAGCGTTCTCGTGGGCGAGCGTGAGGAGGAGAACCCGGGGTCCTTCGACTCGCAGACTCGCTCAGGATGACATCCAGAGGGACGCAAGGAAGCGGAACAGGAGAAATTCACCGCCGGCGTTGTTGCGCAAGATGTCGGTGCGCCAGAGCCCCGCTTCACACCACCCCTTCACCACCTCACCACCTCAGCCGCACCAATCGCGATCGGTTCGTTCCGGGCGCGTCGCGCGGCCATCCTCCGCCTCGCAACCATCACCGCACAGGCCGCGCGGGCTCCCACACCGCGTCGCCATCGCGAGTCCATACCCACGAAGCGCGTCCCCGGAAATCGAGCTGAATCCGATCCTTCGCAACCTTCCTCCCCGCTGCCCCGCCACCATCAACGCCGGCGGTCTCCGGAAATAATTACAGCCGGCGAGCCGAAATTCAACTATCTGACGGAAAATACTACTAATAGACGCAGATGGGCGAGCGGTAAGGACGCTCTCAGGGCGCAATCAGGCGTGCGGTGCAGATAGTAGAATCTCTCTATCGTGCGATGCCGTGTCGGGCGTCTGCGCCGAAAAAATCGGCGCTCCGGCGGCGCCTCAACCTGCAGTTTGCCGCCGCGCACCGAATCGGTAGGATCGCTCCGCATGAGCGATGCAACTATTGGATGGGAGCCGGCGCGATGATCCTCAAAGTTGCCCGCCTCGGTCATCCGCGGGTGCGGACCGCGGCCGCACCGGTGGCGGCCGATAAGATCGAGACGCCTGAATTCCAGAAGCTGCTTGACGACATGGTCGAGACGATGCACGAGTACAGCGGCGTCGGGCTGGCGGCCCCGCAGGTCCATCTGTCGCTTCAGGTTGCGGTGCTCGAATGCGAGCACAACCCGCGATACCCCGACGCGCCGCCGATTCCGCTCACTGTGATCGTCAATCCGGTCGTGACCGTGCTCGATCGCACGATGGTCGAAGATGGGGAAGGCTGCCTCAGTATCCCCGACCTGCGCGGGTCGGTGCCGCGATTCAAGAGCGTGCGCGTGCAGGCGCTGGGACGCAACGCGGAGCCGCTGGATTTCGTCGCAACCGATTTCCACGCCCGCGTGATCCAGCACGAAACCGACCATCTGAAGGGCGAGGTCTATCTCGATCGGATGCCCAACTTGCGCTCGCTCAGCTTCCTCGCCGAGTTCCAGCGCTTCGCGCTCAAGCCGCCGGACAGCAAGGGCTAGCCGGCTGTCACTTCGGCGGATAGGGCAGCGAGGTTCCTCCGCTCTTGGGCGGGGGGACCTTGCCGGTCAGCTTGGCCTTTTCGATGCTCTCGCGCAGTGCGTCGTTGTCTTTCGTCAGGCGGGTCTCTTCTTCCTGCACCTTGGAGAGCTCGGCGTTCAGGCGCGCGTTGTCGCTGGTGAGCTTCCCGACCTGCGCGCCCAGATCCGAGATCTGCGCGGCCTGGCTGTCCTGAATCGCGCGCTCCTGCCCGTACCATCGCCATCCGACCAGGATGGCGATCAACGCGACGAGCATGGCGCCGATGAAAAAACGAAGCATTGCCGATACGTCCGGAACCTTGATCGTAACCAGGGGATTGTAGCTGAGGCGTTTATGATCCGAAACCTGCGGCGCTTTTGTGCGGCGGACCGGTGAATTGACAGTCCCGGCCGTGGGTTTCTACAATGGCCCTCGTCTCGCACGCATCGAGCGCGACCGCAACCGCGCCTGACTGCGGTCGCGCCGTGCCAGCTTTTCTGGCCCGGCGTCCTCAACTAACGGCCAACCGGCAAGACAGGGATTGGACTGATGATCGAGGTCAGAGACCTCACGAAGTATTTCGGACCGACACTGGCGGTCGATCGGGTGTCCTTCAAAGTCGAGAAGGGCGAGATCATCGGCCTGCTCGGCCCCAACGGCTCGGGCAAGACCACGATCATGAGGATCCTGACCGGATTTTTCCCGCCAACTTCCGGCCAGGCCTTTATCGCCGGTCTCGACGTGGCCCGCCATTCGCTCGAAAGCCGCCGCCGGATCGGCTACCTGCCCGAGAACATGGTGCTCTATCCCGACTTGAGCGTGACCGCGCTGCTCGAGTTCGGCGCGCGCGTGAAGGGACTCGATCGCGCCGCCACGCGCGATCGAATCGAGTTCGCGATCGCGCACTGCGGACTCGGCGAGGTGCGCAAGAAGCTCATCGGCAAGCTCTCCAAGGGCTACCGGCAGCGGGTCGGAATCGCGCAGGCGATCCTGAGCGATCCCGAAGTGCTGATCCTCGATGAACCGACGGTCGGGCTCGATCCGCGCCAGGTAGTCGAAATCCGCGAGCTGATCCGCTCGCTCGCCGGGCGCTCGACGGTGCTGCTCTCGACCCATATCCTGCCCGAGGTGACCATGACCTGCCGGCGCGTGGTGATAATCGATCGGGGTAAGATCGTCGCGCAGGATACGCCCGAGAACCTCACCGCGAAGCTCCAGGGCAGCGAGCAGACACTGGTTTCAGTCGCCGGCCCGCGCGAGCAGGTGCGCCTGGCGCTGGTCGGGCTCGCGGAAGTCGAGCGGCTCGAGGAACGGCCCGCCGCCGACGGAGTATGCAGCTTCGTGGCTTTCGCCCGCGGCCACGGCGACGCCGCGCGCTCGGCGATCGCGCAGAGCGTCGTGAATCACGGCTGGAGCCTGCTGGAGATCAAACCCGTGGCGCTCAGCCTCGAAGACCTGTTCATACGGCTGGTGACCAAGGAAGAAGACACGAAAGAAGGCGCGAAGGTAGACCATGTCTGAGCGCGCCGCCGCCCTCGAGATCGCGCCGGCCCGGCGCGACGATGCCGCCGCCGCGCGCCGCCCGATGCGGATCGGATTCTCGCCGCGGCGCACGATGGCGGTGGCGCGCAAGGAATTGCGCTCCTACTTCGCCTTCTCGCTGGTCTACATCCTGTCGGCCATCTTCCTGCTGATCTCGGGCTGGTACTTTTACACCGACCTGGAGTTCTTCGAGACCATGTCGTTCGCGCAGGATATCCTCCAGAATTACTGGGCCTTGCTGTTGAGCGACATCCGGCTCTGCCTGCTGCTCACCCTGCCGTTCATCACGATGCGGCTGTTCGCGGAGGAGCGCAAACTCGGCACGATCGAACTGCTCTACACCTATCCGCTGCGCGACACCGAGATTTTCTGGGGCAAGTTCATCGCCTCGAAGCTGATCTTCCTGATGATGCTCGCGCTCACGCTCGTTTACCCGGCTTACCTGCACAGCATCCATCGCTTCCCGATCCTGCCGCTGGCCGCGGGCTACCTGGGTCTGGTGCTGCTCGGATGCGGCTTTATCGCGTGCGGGATGTTCATCTCGTCGCTCTGCGAGAGCCAGGTCGTGGCCGGCGTCGCGACGATCGCGATTCTGCTCTTCTTCTGGATTCTCAACTGGAACGAGGCTTCGTTCCAGAGCCGGCTCGGTGACGCGGTGCGCTCGGTGTCGCTGTTCGATCATTTCGAGCCCTTCGCCAAGGGCGTCATCGACAGTTGGCACGTGGCGTTCTTCCTGTTCTTCATCTTGTTCTTCAGCTTTCTCACGTTGCGTTCGATGGAGGCGCGCAAGTGGACCGGCCGCCGTTAGAATCGGCGCCGTCGCCGGGACGCGCGGCGCTGTGGAGGAACTACGCGCTGCTGGCCTACACCGCGATCGCGCTCGCGGCGCTGATGGCGGTCCTCAACCTGATCATCTTCGATCACAACCTGCGGATCGATCTGACCCCCACCAAACGCTTCACGCTGTCGGGGTTCGACCGGCGCGTGCTCGACAATCTCACCCAGAACGTCAAGGTGATGTGCTTCATCAGGAGCGAAGACCCCGAGTACAAGGAACTCGAGGATCTTCTGTTCCGGGTGGCGGCCTACACGCCGCGGGTCGCCTACCAGATAGTTGACGTGAACAAGGCGCCCGGCCTGGCGCGCCAATACGGCATCTCGGGCTACGGCGAGGTGGTGGTCGAGTCCGAGGGCCGCCGGCGCGACTTCGACAACGCCCGCTCCGACATTCTGATCCCGGCTATTCTGCAAACCACCCACGCCTCCAACAAGAAAATTTATTTTACCGCCGGGCATGGCGAGCGCGACGTGTTCGACACCAATCGCGAGCAGGGCTACTCCTCGCTGAGCGGCCTGCTGCAGCAGAACAACTACCAGCTCGACAACCTGTCGCTGTTCGCCAGCGGCGTGCCCGACGACGCCGCGATGCTGATAGTCCTCGGGCCGCGCAAGGACTTCCTGCCCGAAGAGCTGGCCTCGCTCGCGCAATACCTGGCCCGCGGCGGCCACCTTATCGTGATGCTCGATCCGTACGCCGCGCCCACGCTGGTGACGTTCCTCAAGCATTACCACGTCGATTTCATGGACCGGGTGATCGTCGATCCGGCCTACCGGCTCAGCGCCGGTGAAATCCTCACCACCCAGATTCCGCTCCGGTCCGAAGACAACGTGATCACGCGCTCGATGGTGGGGCCGGCGGTATTCTCGATGGCGCGCGGGGTCGAGACCGACGGCGCGCCGGGTGCGCCCGCGCCCGACGGATTGCAGCTCCAGCGCGCCGGCGCGATGCTGCGTTCCTCGCACGAAAGCTGGGCGTCGGGCGACGACAAGGCGGTCACCACCGGAATCACCGAGTACAAGGCCGGCCGCGACCTGATGGGGCCGGTGCCGGTCGGCGTCGAGGTTGACCTCGCGCCCGCGGACAAGGCCCACGTGCCCGTGAGCCAGATGACCCGAATCGTCGCGTTCGGCGATTCCGATTTCGCCGCCAACCAGTTCTTCGAGATGCTCGGGAATCGCGACCTGATCGTCAACGCGGTCAACGAGCTGGCCGGCGACGAGATCCTGATCGCGAGCCGCGAGCGGATGACCGCCGAGGGCGCGGCCTTCTATGTCACCGATCAGCAGGCGCGCCATGCCTTCCTGCTGGGCGTCGTTCTGGAACCGGGCCTGATGCTCGCGATCGGGCTGGTGGTATTCGCGCGCCGAAGGTTCTTCGTATGAGCGCGCGTCCCGCAATCCTGTTCACGATCCTGCTGGCGCTGCTGCTGCCCTACTACGTGCTGGCCGACCGGCCGGCGGTGCGCGAGCTCGAGGCCGCGCACGAGCGCGCCAGCCTGCTCGATTTGAGCGCGGTCGATGCGATCACGATTACGCGCGGCACCGAGAAGCTCGAGTTCCGCAAGACCGCCGACGGCAAGCTCTACACGATGGTCGTGCCGCCCAACGCGTTCGCGCCGCAGGACCTGATGAAGGCGCTGACCGCGCTGCTGGTCGAGGCCGGCGACGTCGAGGTGGTCTCCGACGATCCCACCGGCCTCGCGCAATTCGGCCTGGACCATCCGCAGTCCGAAATCGAAATCGAAGCGCCAGGAAAGCCTGAGCCGATCCGCCTCGAGATCGGCAGCGAGAATCCCCCCCAGACCGCGGTTTACGCCCGCGTCGCGAATTCGCCCAAAGTCTTTTTGCTCGGCCGCAACCTCGAGTACTACCAGGACCTGATGTTCCAATGGATCGAGGGCAAGCAGGGCAAGAACGCGTAAGCCGCTGGCCGATCGACCTGAAGATCTTCGCGGCGATCTTCGTGGTCTGGGCCTTCGGGCTGATCGTGCGGGTCTTCGCGCAAAGGGGCATCGGGGATATCAACGACCCGGTCCAGGCGGTAATCTTTGGATACAAATGGTACGGCCTGGCGGCGCGGATGGTGCTGCTGGTCCAATCGGCGGTGATCGGCGCCTTCGCGATCGGAATCCTCGCGCAACGGCGATGGGCGCTGATCGTGGCGTTGCTCTACTTCGCGCAGGTAGTCTTCAGCCTGCTGGCGTTTATCCTGATGTACTTGCACGTTCCCGGTCAGGAGATCCACGTCAAATACTCGGTGTGGGGCGGCCCACCGATCGTGCTGTTCCTGCTCTACCTATGGATTCGCTCCCACGATCTGATCTTCGGCCCCGGCAAGGGCGTGTGAGCAGTTGTCGCGATCGCGAATGGCAGGGGATTCTTCGACTTCGCTCAGGCAAAAGCCTCGCTGGCTCAGAATGACGTTGAAGCGAACTCTCTCGAATCCAACGGCGACCCAATTGACGTCATTCTGAGCGGCAGCGAAGAATCTCCCACCACGTTCGCCGCACTCCAGGGCAGAAGTCCCCTGGCAGGCAGCCGCAGAACCTGACTTGACCACCGCCCGAGCGCAGGTCAGGTTGACTCTGCGCGCTGCTTTCGCTTAGCTGAAACTCCCTTCCGGGCGGTGGGGCTGTAGCTCAATTGGGAGAGCGCCTGAATGGCATTCAGGAGGTCGGCGGTTCGACCCCGCTCAGCTCCACCAACAAAATCAAGGAATTAGCAGCGTCCCGCCTCTGACTTAATGGCAACTGTGCCCAATTTGTGCCCTCCTCCAAGGGCAGATTTAGCAATCTGCGCCAAGCCATCCGCTGGATCGCGGTCGCGGCGAGCGTTTTGGCCTGATGGGCGGCCTTACAGAATTAGAACCGAGAGGGCGATTTGATCCCTTCGAGCAGTTCAGGGGTCGGCGCGAATTGTCTTCATCAGGAGATGAGCGGCAACGGGGGCATGCCGTCGCCTTGAGTGAAAACGGCCATTTCCACGTCGCGCGCGCGCCACTGAATGCCTGTCAACGCAGTTAGGATAACCGCCGACGATCTGCACCACCCGATCCACGCACGATAGAAGTCCCAGTCGTCGGTGGTTAGAGACCGGCTGTGCTCAGGTGCGAATAATCCTTTTTGCCGTTCTTGCGGATGAGCAACTAAAAGATCACGAACCCATCGCGCTACCTTCACGTCGATCATCGGAAAGCATGCCGGCGCTGCAAACGCAACAAACGTCGCCACTACGGCAAGAGCATTGGTCGCTACGAAGAATCGCCTCAAAGATTTGAAGTTGCGCAATGAGGGGCTCCCAATAAAGGTAACGCAAGCATGCCATAAGTCTTGGGGGGCATGTCCGTGGCATCTCCCTATGATTCCCGTGGTTACGCCATCTCTTGCGTTACCCCTTGAGAACAGCTTCCAGAACGCCACTTCGAACCACGCTTCCAAGTGCTGCGCGGCATTCGTTCTGAATCGGTCCTCGAATGCCATGGTCTGATCGCGGTTGCCCGGGTGCAGATCTTGCGCGAACCAATCTCCAGCGAACTGATGTCTCCCGCCGAAAAGGGTCAAATTAACGGGATAATGATACTGGCCTAGTGCATCGAGCCACTGCTGCGCTTCGCCCTGCGTCATAGCGTGCATAGTCTTTAGGGAATCTGCACCAAAATCTATATGCGGCATGGGAGGTCCGACGGAAATCCCCTTCCGGAGTTCGCGCAAGACCTCCTGCTTCAGCAGTTTCTTCAGATCTTTGAGGAGCAGGAATAGGTGAAGAGGGTTGGTCGGGCTTGGTTCGAAATCGAATTGCTCGTACCAGCGGCGTGCGTTCTCGTCCTTCGCATGCACGACCAGCTCGCGAATTCCCGCAATGTCCGCGGCCTGCGCCATCCGCAGTAGGGCGTCCTTGAGAAGGGCTTTGCCGATACCGGCGCCTTGTTCGGAACGGTCCACGGCCAATCTGGCGAGTTCCGGGCGGTGGGGCTGTAGCTCAATTGGGAGAGCGCCTGAATGGCATTCAGGAGGTCGGCGGTTCGACCCCGCTCAGCTCCACCAACAAAATCAAGCACTTCCTGGTTCTCAGACAGCGGGCATCGCAATATGGTCGACGATTGAGTTGCGATTCGGTTTCATTTATTACCCATTGCGAAACCCTTATGCAACATATACATCTATTCCAACATGAAGAGCGCAGTAGCCCGAATTCTTAATGACCTTGAGCAGCGAGGGGGGCTCAAGGGCTCCGATGTTGCAAACATCGTCAATGCGTCGCGGCCGAGTGTGTCGCGATGGAAGAGCGGCAAGGCCTCGCCGCCGCTCGCGACCCAGACCATCATTGCCGATCTGCGCTATGTCGTAGATCGACTGTCAGACTTCTACACACCGGCGGAGACGCGGCTCTGGCTTCATGCGAAACATCCGCTGCTTAACAACGAACGCGCGATCGACCTGATCGTCGCCGACCGCACGCAGGAAGTTCTCGCCGTTATCGAACGCCTCGACGCCGGCGCCTACCTATGATTGCCCGGGCTTGAGCTGCGATGCCGGGAGCACGGAAGCCGCGCGATCCCGCACTGCTCGACGCGCTCGACGCCTTCGAACGAGTTCCTTACACCGGACGAACCTGGCGGGCGGTACGCAGCGGTCGGGGTCCTCTGCAGGGCAGCGCTTCCGGAGGACGCTGGGATCCCACGTTGTTTGACGTGCTCTACACCTCCTTGGCTCCGGATGGAGCCGTTGCAGAAGTCCACTTTCATCTGTCACGTCAGCCGGTCTTTCCGTCAAAAATCAGGTACGGATTGCATCGCGTCAGGGTCAGGACCGCGAAGACCCTCAGGCTGCCGGGTTTAGACGCGATGGTTCCGCTTGGTGTCGATCCCGCCAGATACCGCGAGATCCTCTATGCGCCCACTCAGGCAATCGGTGACGCGGCTTACTTCCTGGGCTTCGACAGTATCATCGCCCCGAACGCGCGCTGGCCGTGCGACAACCTGATCCTGTTCACCGATCAGATCGCGGTCGCCGATCTGGAAGTCATCGAGTCGTCGGAAATCAATTGGCCCGCATGGCGCAAGAAGCTGAAGTGATGAATCAGGCAACAGACGTGTGATGGAGCTGTAGCTCAATTGGGAGAGCGCTTGAATGGCATTCAGGAGGCCGGCACTTCGACCCGCTCGGCCCCACCAATAAAGTCAAGCGCTTGGCGCGGTCTGACTTCTCCATCGCCTCTGCCTGCGTCGATTATCCAGGCTACTTCAGCAGTTTCTTGAGGTCTTTGAGCAACAGGAACAAGTGAAGCGGGTCGGTTGGGCTTGGTTCGAAATCGAATTGCTCGTACCAGCGGCGCGCGTTTTCGTCTTTTGCGTGCACGACGAGGGCGCGAATGCCCGCGATGTCCGCGGCCTGCGCTGTCCGTAGTAAGGCGTCCTTGA
>Ga0209517_10009696_pt1 | contig 10905 bp, 6 predicted proteins | sample PeaSoiMetSII2010_FD_187695 | JGI IMG/M metagenome (GOLD analysis project Ga0209517, IMG submission 187695) | Peat soil microbial communities from Weissenstadt, Germany - SII-2010 (SPAdes) (version 2) | ecosystem: Environmental > Terrestrial > Soil > Wetlands > Peat | place: Germany: Weissenstadt... | reverse complement strand
ACCTTGGCAGCCTCCACAAGGATCGGCCGTCCGGCCGAGGTAAGCCCCGTCGCCCAATCAATTTCAACGAACGGCACCCCGGTCAAGAACTCTCCTGTAACTCGGTCGAGCACGTAATAGAATCCGTTCCTGTTCGCCCAGCAGATCACCTTGCGGATTACACCCTTGATCGAAAGATCTGCAAGAATCGGAGTCTGGGCTGCATCCCAATCGTGTTCGTCATGCGGAGTGAATTGATAATACCATGCAAGCTTGCCGGTGCTCGCGTGCAACGCGATCGCGCTGTTGGTGAACAGGTTGTCGCCAGGTCGTACGTCGCCTAAAAAATCCGGGCTTGGATTGGCGACACCCCAATAGAGCAGATCGGTTGAGGGATCATAGCTTCCGGTAACCCATGTCCCACCGCCACCCGTTCGCCATGCATCGTTCTCCCAAGTCTCGTGCCCGACATCGCCAGCTCCCGGGATCGTGTAGAATTTCCACAGTTGCTGGCCGCTCGATACATCATATGCAGCAAGAAAACCGCGAATTCCGAACTCGCTTCCTCCGACCCCAACTATCACGAAATGATTTACGGCCAGAGGCGCCCCAGTGATCGAGTAACCGTCGGATGGGCTAGCCACCAACGTTTCCCACATAACCTTCCCGTCGGCGGCATTGAGGGCGACTAAATATCCGTCCGAAGTCCCAAAGAAAATCGTTCCGCCACTTACTGCCAGCCCTCGATTCACCGGTCCGAACGCCAGCGGCAAGTTGGCCGGAATAGCTCGCGTGTATTGCCAGATCACATCACCGGTCTTTGCATTCAACGCCAGGACATGCCCGGAGTCCGCGGCGATAAATATGATCCCATCAACCACGATTGGTGTGGCCTCGATATTCTGTTGCCCAATATCGAATTGCTTGATCCATCGTGCCCGCAGGTGAGCGACGTTTGCAGGAGTAATTTGGGCGAGCCGCGTGTAACGCTGGCCGTCAAAGGAGCCGGAATACGTGAGCCATTCGTCCGTATTCTTTCCGGCAGCTTGCAGACGTTCGCTACTAACGTGAACGGCCGGCCGCGACGGCTCTTGATCCTCGGGCAAATGAGCTTGTAACGTTTTCACGTAGGCGGTAACCCGCAGGATCTCAGATGGCGACAGGCCGGCCGGCGGCATGGCTGTGCCAGGAACACCGTCCCTTAGGACTTGGTAGACGGCGAGGTCGCTATCGCCATGGTTGTATCCCGATCGAGTTAGCGATGGGCCAACTGAACCACCTGATCCATCATTGCCATGGCATTCCGCGCACCGTTCGTGAAAGATGCGGGCGCCCACCCTGCGATCGTCTGCGCTGGCAATTGAACTAAATTGGAGAGCAGCCTCCAAGCTAAGCCCTTCCTCGCAATGAAACCCGCTTCCGGGTTGCGACGACAGCCGCAAAAGCTCCAACCACGAAAGCTCGGGGACTTTGCCCAGCACCTTTTGCGAGTATAGCTGCAAACGGCATGAAATCGCGGTCCAAATTTTCTCGCTCGACGCGATCCCCGGACCTTCAACCAATTTCCAACGACTTTGTCGCCCCTGCAAAATCGTAACGCACAGGCTTATAAGAAAGACAGCGGCCGCCATCACAAATATTAGCTTTTTAATTATTGGCTTTTTAATCTTCATTTACTGGCGCCACCTGGGTTAATCATTGGGGTACCTTTAGTGCCGGCTGAGGGGATTACCCCGCCGTGGAGGCTAACATGACTACCGTAGCCAGATTTCGCAGCGCAGCCTTAACTTTGCTGGCAACCTTAACTTTGCTAGCAATCATTGGTTATTATCAGGCCGGGTCGCAAAGCGCTTCTTGGGTGCAGGCGACGGCCAAGGCACTCCCACCGCCGCCATCGGGCGGTGTCATTCCTGCCGACCGCAACTTTGCGTGGAATCCCGGCTTGACATCAAAGGGGGGCGTCCCCAACCGCACCGCTGTCTGTGCCACACTATCGCCCGGCGCCAATATTCAGGCGGCGCTCGATAGTTGTCCGGCGGGGCAAGTTGTCAAACTGAATGCCGGCACGTTCACCGTCAACAATTATCTGCTGCTTCACAGCGGAATCACCTTGCGCGGCGCGGGCGCGGGAGAGACCATTCTGGTCAAGACCAATGGTGCGAAGCCGCGCACCTCGACCGTGGTGGCCGGTACCACGGGCATCCTCACGCCGGCCAACGGCGCTTACATTGTGCCCGATTCGCAACCCATCATCATTGTCGGCGCAACGCGGTGGCCTCATCCCGGCGGCGATAGTTCGGCTTCGCAGAACCTGACCAGCGATGGCGTGGCTGGATCGAACTCGGTGACGATTGCAGATGCCAGCGGCTTCACGCCAGGGAAAGTCGTATTGCTCGATGAATTGTCAGGTGCCACTTACCAGCCGGTGGTGACCGGTTTCCGCTGTTCAGGCTGCACCGTGCTGCAGAGTGACCGTGTCGCTTGGAATATTCACAATCCAAACCAAACTGGCGACGACCCACCAGAAGCCAAGAGTTGGTTCATGCGCACCGACCGACCAACCAACGAGATCAAGGAAATTGAGTCGGTCAGCGGCAACACGATTACCTTCACATCGCCGCTGAGCATTGGCTATCGCGTCAGTCACGGTGCGCAACTAACCCGCTATACCGTTACCGACCGCGATAGCAGGCAAGTGGTTAATGCGGGAGTGGAAAACCTGTCGCTTAAAGGCGGCTCTGACGGTGCATTGAGCTTTGCGAGTGCCGGCTACTCGTGGGCAAAGAATGTTGAGGTTACGCAGTGGATTGGTGCAGGCGTGGCAATTGCTAACTCTTTCCGCGTCGAGTTGCGCGACAGCTACATTCACGAAGGCTCGTGGCCCGAGCCCGGTGGCGCCGGCTATGCCCTTAGTGTGGCCAACGGCTCGTCGGAGGTGTTGATCGAGAACAATATCATGACCGATGTCAACAAGGTCATGGTGTTTCGCTCCGCCGGGACGGGCAGCGTGGTCGGCTACAATTATGCCGACGACGGTTGGATTTGGGGCACTGAAGGCTGGGTTGAGGTCGGCATCAATGCGAGCCACATGGCTGGACCGCATCATGTGCTGTTCGAAGGCAACTACAGCTTCAACGCCGACAGCGATTATACGCATGGCAATGCGATCTATCTCACTTTCTTCCGCAACTGGTTGAGCGGACGGCGCCACAGCTTTAGCGATAGCGGCAATGTGCGCGAAGTCGGTCTTGCTTACGGCTCATGGTGGGATTCCTTTGTCGGCAATGTGTTGGGGCGGCCCGGTCAGATGGCGGGTTGGCATTACACTGCTCCTGCCATGGGCTGCGATGCCGATGGTGACAATTGCACCGGCAATAATGCCAACTGGAGCGATCGGGTCATCTGGAAGCTTGGCTACGATCCGGAGCGTTGGGGCATGTATCCTGACCCCAAGACACTGGGCACTGTCATTCGTGATGGCAACTACGACTTTCTGACCAACAGTCAGAAATGGCACAACACGCCGGTTGGTTTCGCCATGCCAGATTCGCTCTATCTCAAGACCAAGCCATCGTTTTTTGGCAATAACCCGTGGCCGTGGGTGAATCCGACGAATGGTTCGTTCGTGACCTTGCCTGCCAAGGCGCGCTTCGACAATGGCACCTACTTCTGCAACAGCGGGTGTTGAGCTTGCCGACACCACCTTTTGCTTGATTGAGGACGGCAACATGCATGGATTTTCGGTGGCCACTGTTGCCGTTGCGGCGATTGTTGCCGGGGCTCGCCTGGGATGATCCACCCGATGAGGGGTTAATCCGTCGGGTGCCACCTGCAATCAGCGGGCTGCAGGCGGCCACAACCACCGCAATTGCCAACTCGATCCCACTTCTTTGTGTTGTAGCGTCTCCAAGGCCAAAATCGATGAGCAATGGCGCAAAGCTAGTTAGAACTTAGAACCGTGATTATCGCTACTAATCCAAAATCCTCCAGCGCCAAGAGCCGTGCCAAGATGACCGCAGCGGCGATCTGGAGAGTGCCGTTACCGTATTCCATCGCGACCGACACGATGCCGCCGCGCAAGCCCTCCTGGTCGTCGAAATACGCTCCCGCGCCTTCGGCTATGCTCGGTCAATCATCCTCGTTCAGCCGGAAAGCAGATGCATACCGCATCTGCCAATCGGCTCTTTTTTTGTTGAGAGGCTCCAGGCCCCACCACGCGCAGGGCCAGTCTCGCCGCACGGATGGATCCCCTTCGTGAATTTCCTCGATCAGCTCGAGAACCGGTTGCCAGCCCAGCTCGCGCGCCACCCTTGCTCGAACATCAAGATCAACACCCGTTACAAAGAGGAACCCCCCCGGCTTCACTATGCGAGCCATGTTCCGCAAGCAATTTTCCGCTTCCGATGGTTCCATGTGGCAAAGGAAGTTGCTCGCCACCACCATGTCCTGAGGTCCAAGAACTCGCATCAGGCCCGGATCACCCGCATCGCCCAGGTGCCAGCTAATTCCATCCCTAATCCACGATCTCACCCTTGCCTCGCTCCTGTCCCCCTCAAACATTTCCCCAAATTCCACGTCAGTCATCCGCTCGAAAATCGACGAACCGACGAAATCACAAAGTTGACTTGTGTAAACCGCCTCCTTCGCGATGTTCAGTACCTCGGCTGAATTGTCGACAGCGCACACGCGTACGTTGAGGTCGGGTCGCGCCGAGCGTATTGCCGACAAGATGGAATAGATCTCCGCACCGATGCTACAGCCTAAAATTGCGATATTCAACGTCGCCCCCCGAGGTTTCCGCCCGGTCAAACGACGCATCAACTCGAGTTGTGGACGATTGCGGTAAAAGAAGGTGCCGGTAAACTGCCTGCGGTCCGCACGACGGCAAACAAGCTTATGCAAAATTGTCCCGTACCCGCGCATCAACTCCGTCTTTCGCAGCCCGGAAGGAAGCTGTTTCCATAGCTGCGCATTCAGCCGTATGAACAGGCCGACGGGAGATCTTCTCCGCATCAGGAATGCTCTCACAGTTCTATCATACTTGATGAGCGAAATCGCATTTGCCGAACTCTTCACGCCGGTGTGCCCCCATTGAAAAAATCACCATTGGCTTACGTGCCGCAGGTCGTCTTACTCGCGCAGATATTCTCAACAATCGATTGTAACCACGAAACACCACTGCTCTACATTCTCATCCGACAAGCTCTCATCAACACAAACAGACAGTGGCTCAAAAGCCACCTGTACACCGGAAACTGTCTGCACTGAGGGCTTGGTAGACTCCCGGATTATGGGCATCTGCGCATCGTACTGTACTCAAGGTTCAAAACATACGGATCGGAGATTCATTTAGAGCGCGCTAAATTTAGAGCGCACAATTCCTTACCAACACTGAGGGGAGTATCCGCCAGGATTTTATGAGGAGGAACCTCCCTTCTGAGGACTTGGCCAGCAACGGTAAATGAACCGAAGCCTTCCTTCCGCGGGCCCACTATTCCACCTAACCCACCAAGAAAACGCGGTCTTCTAAGGAATACACCGAAAGACGGCGTCGCCTTGCCGTAGCGTGAAATTGAAATGAATAACTCCACTGCAACCTCTATCGTTGTGCGCTCCGCCTTCAAACCCGCTGCAATCGATTCCTCAGTAAATCCTTTGCGACCGAGCCCGCAACCTTGATCGGCTCGGTAAGCCGAAACAGGCCCACAACTATAGCAAGGTAAAGGCAGGTGCAGAAGCCGGTCGACAGGAAGATACGGACGAAGCTCGAAAAATCGGCAAGAGCCGTCGTTTGCAGCCACCAGCCACCAGCCGCGGTGCTGATTGCACCGATCAGCTGCGGGCGCACGGCCCTGATTACAAAACCTGCGCCAATACCTATCGGGCGGCCAGCATAGGTTATCGAGGGTACCGCAATGAGCAAGTTTGCCATGACGACCGCCATGGCGACTCCCTCGGCGCCAAAGGGCAGACCTGCGAGAACCGCCACGACCTGGACAGCGGCCGTAACGATTCCCCAGTTTCGCCAGCGGTCCGCTCTCCCGAGGGAAAGATGCAACCAGCCCTGTGAGCCTTCAACGACCTGGAAAATACCACGCAAGGCAATGATACTCAGGAGTGAACCGGCCGCCCGCCATTTTTCCCCCAACAATATGACCGTCACGTCTTCGCCTGTCACCGACAAGATCGCCGCCATGGGCATGACGAAGAACGCTACTGCAGACAATGCCGCTTCGTATTTTTGCCGCAGGGCAGCCGGATTAGATTGAAGTTTGCTGAGGGCCGCGCTTCCGACCGTGTGCAGCTGAGCGAGCGCCGAGAAGATGGAGTTCTCATACAATGTTATTGCGTTTTGATAATAACCCACCTGATCGGGCCGGTAGAACAGGCCCAGCAGAATCCGGTCCACTGCTTTGGCCACAGTATACGTGACCGAAAAACCCACCACGTGCAGCCCAAAACGGACCATTGACTTCACTTCTTTGTTGAAGACTGGAAATCCGGGCCTCCAGCGGCACGCGATCCACGCACCGAAAGCAACGCAGACTGCGTTCGCGATCGGACGTAGCACCAGCGCCCAGTAGCCATATCCGCAAATTGCGATAACGATGGCAACGGCAATTCCTGCCAGAGAGCCAAGAACCTGTATTCTGGCGATTCTGCCAAATTGCATCGTTCGTCGTAAAAGCGCCAAGTGCTGGTTTGACATGCCCCACAGCACGAAGGTGATCGCAGTATACAGTGCGATAGGTTCTAGCCTGGGTTCGCGATATATCGCTGCAATCAGCGGGCTGCAGGCGGCCACAACCAGTGCAATTGCCAATCCAATCCCACTGCTGAGCCAAAAAAGGCTACTGACCTGACTTGGAGTTATCTTGGCTCTTTGTGTTGTAGCGTCTCCAAGGCCAAAATCGATGAGCAATGGCGCAAAGCTCGTCAGAACGGTGACGATCGCGACTAATCCAAAATCCTCTGGCGCCAAGAGCCGTGCCAAGACGACCGCAGCGGCTATCTGGAGAGCGCCGTTACCGTATTGCATCGCGACCGACACGATGCCGCCGCGCAAGGCCAGCCGCCCCAGGTCCCCCGATTCCTTGTGGTCCTCGAAATAAGCTCCCGCGCCTCCGGCCATGCTTTGTCAATCGCCTTCGTTTAGGCGGAGGATGCTATTCCGTTCATCACCAAAAATCCTCTTATTTCCCGTCACGATAGGTCCATTCGAGGGCTGCGTTCAGTCGATGGTTGTCAATGTGACCCTGCAATACTTTCAGCCGCATCAGCTCGGATGAACGGAAATCCGCATCCCTAAAATTCATTCTCTGTAGGCCGGAAATCAAGTTTCGGATTGATTGGTCCAGGTCCACCAAGGGCTGATGATTAGGAGCAAGCAACCGATAGAGTCCAAAGTCGACTTGATACGAGCGGCTGTCTGCGGGCGCCGACGTGTTGATGGAGACCTCGGTTCCCGGGATTTTGGCGGCTACCGCGTTAGCGAGGGTCTTGACCTGATAATTGCGGTCATCGGAACCGACATTGACTGCCAGACACCGACCGCCATTTTCTGCGTCCCGATCGATCGCCCAGTCGATCGCACGAGCCATGTCGGCAACGTCGATCAAGGGCCGCCACGGCGTGCCATCAGAAAGGACACTAATCTGCCCTCGACTGAGCGCGCAAGCAACGAAATCGTTAAGAACCAGGTCAAGCCGCAGGCGGGCCGACATGCCACAGGCGGTTGCAAAACGGAGGGACGTCACGACCATCTGCGTTTCAATGGTAGCAAGCTCTCGCTCGGCTCCAATTTTGGACTTGGCGTACGCGGTAACCGGATTGAGCGGATCGGTCTCCTTTCGAGGCCCCCCCTCAGCGATTCCGTAGACGCTGCAACTTGAGGCGAACACAAAATTCTTGACGCCCGCGGCAGCGGCCGCCTTCGCAATGGAGACCGTCGTGTTCTGGTTGATATCTAATGTTACGGCTTGGAATTGATTTCCCATCGGGTCGTTAGAGACCGCGGCCAGCTGAACGATGGCATCGTATCCTCTTAGATCTGGGAGGGTTGCGCGAACGTCACCGTAGAACTGCTCATCGAGATAACGCTCAGGAAGGACCGCGGCACCAGTTAGGCAATGAGCGAAATATGCGTTATCAAGACCGTGCAAGACGGCGTCAGGTCGGCAAGCGCGCAGATACTTTGCTACCTCCGGCCCAACATAGCCCATGTTACCAGTGATCAATATCTTCATGTACTGACTTTCAACCCAGACTACACTGTCTGATTTTTAATAGAATGAAGGCTCACAATATTAAACACCCAGCGGTAGCGAAGCGCGAGCGGTACGCGTTATTGAGGTTAACACGACTACCAACCAAGATACACTGTCTACCGCTCGGATTTCAGGCGTCTTAAGCACAACCGATGGCCAGAAGATGATGACTGCGGCGATGCAAATTGCTGACACGAATGTATGGGTGCACCGGTCGTAGCGGCTATGGATGCGTCGCTAGCCTAGAGTCTGCCGAACATATTCTCAATCTCGCGACGCTGACGGTAAAGCAGGCGGTCATGTTCGATCGGCGCTTTGCAAATGGGTTTTGACGGGAGCCGTAATGTCGCGCTGGCGAGCGCCTTTCGGCGGAACCAGTCGGCAGCATCACCTTTGTCACCGAGGAGTCCTTAGCCTTCACTGGGCGACACCTCGCCTCGATAGTCGCTGATCTGACCTTCGCTGAGCAGCATGGTCAGCGGTCGCCCAAGGCCATCGAACACGGCGTGCATTTTAAGTTCAAGCCGACATCGTGCGCCCGATACGGCCGCGAGCCTTTAAAAAAAATGGGTCTGTCCCCAAAAGCTGATTGCGGGTTTACGCCGCAACGCTGATCAGCTCCTCAAGCCAATTTTCGCCGCGGAAATGCTTGTACTGTTCAGCTCGTAACCGGTCGGCCAAGCGGCCGGACGGCAACTCAACGTCACTATAGGTGAGGACGGCGTCCTTCTTGATGTCGCGCTTGAGCTTGCAGCCTTCGACTAACCCCTCGGGGAGGTATTGACATTTGCTCATTTCATCGGCGTTTACGGCCTCCCCGTATGTCATGTACATGCCATAATCATCGAGAATTTCGCCGGCCCTCAAATCGCGTTTGGCGACAGCGCAAACCTCGACCACCGGCCCGGCGAGAGGTGGGGCGACCGAGTCACGGAACAACACGACCCGCGCAATCGCGTTCGGTACCTCAAAATGGACGAGATGGTACGGGATAAAGAACGAGTAGAGGGGTCCTTCTCCCATCTTATACAAATTCAGGTAATGCTGTTGTTTGGGATCGGGATGCTCGGCCAGGACATAGACCTTGGTCAGCGGGGTGCCGACGACATAGTCGATGATACCGCCAATCTGTCGCAGTTCGTCGATATCGTAAATCTTACCGATTTGCATGATATCGCCTCGATATTCGAGGCCTCGCGACATACCGCGCGTCCTCACTTTGAAACCCGTTGCATTGGCAACAATCGCCTGCTCACAACTAATCTTAGTACCATCGGCGAAACTCGTCACCATGGCAGGATTCTGTCCCCATCGCTCAGCAAAATTCTTTTGAGTTGTGGGGTTTCGATAAGGATCCTGCAAGCCTTTAACGTTCCCGACGACCCGTGGGATCAGGCCGAGCCCCTTGACCCAACGATAAAGATTCATTTGCACGCCCGGCTCGTCGCCGTCGCATGCAGAAAGGATGACGCCGTACTTCCTTGCATACAGCTGCAAAATTGGACCAATTGTTGCATCGATTTCGGCGTTCATCAGGATGACGTCTTTTCGGTGCTTGAATGCCTCCAGAACAACCTGAGCGCCAAACTCAACCGAGCCGGTCGTATCCACCAGCACGTCAACAAACTCGGAGCGCGCAATCAGGAGAGCGTCCTCAGTTGCTGCGGGCCTGTTCGCGCGAATTGACTCGTCGAGCCGGCTTTGCGACTCGGCGACAGCAACGTTCTCAAAGCCGCAGTACTGAAAGACGTCGGTCGCTCGCCGTATGTTGCGGTTAGAGATCGCCACTAGGCGCATTCCAGGAATGCTGTGTACAATCTGGTTTGCCAGGCCCTGGCTCATGAAACCAGCCCCGACAATCGCCACGCGAATGGGCCTGCCCGCTGCTTCCCGCGCCTGGAGTGCGGTATCGACCAGGATCATGGGTCATTTTCCTTTGGTCTGAGTCGCTTTGAAGAAAAGAGAAGAATCCTCAATCCAACGTTCTAGCTGGACACACTCATCTTTCGCTTCAACTCGCTTTCGATCTGCTCAAGTAGGGGGAAGTTCTGATCTTTTTCTGAGATGGTTGTAATGGGTATCGGCCACTTCAGCCCGAGCCTAGGATCATTGTACAGCAGTCCCCCCTCCGCCTCCGGCGTGTAAAACTCACCCACGTGATAGCTAGTGTCCGTGTCATCGCGCAGCGTCAGATAGCTGTGAGCAAAACGCTCAGGAACGTAGAGCGCGCGCTGATTGTCCTCATTCAACTCGACGGATACGTGCTGCAGATACGTGGTGCTCTCCGGACGGAGGTCGACGATAATGTCCAGAATTGCGCCGCGAGTGCAGCGAACCAATTTGGTTTCAGCCGCCGGTGGATATTGAAAATGCAGGCCGCGCAGCGTCCCTTTCTTACGCGTCGACGCAATATTGGCCTGGGCAACGACCGGGTTTAATCCATGTGACTTAAATTCATTCTGGCAAAAGGCGCGCGCAAAAAAGCCTCGCTCGTCTTCTCTGCGCTCCAAATCGATGACAAATGCGCCCTTGAGTTTAGTTTCGGAGAAAATCACGACCATACCCCTTAGGCGCGGTTCAATAACGAAAATCGTAACACAGGTAAATCACTCTAGCATATTATTTTTAACACCTGCGTTCGATTTGACAATTTAATTAT
>Ga0209517_10009695_pt1 | contig 10905 bp, 9 predicted proteins | sample PeaSoiMetSII2010_FD_187695 | JGI IMG/M metagenome (GOLD analysis project Ga0209517, IMG submission 187695) | Peat soil microbial communities from Weissenstadt, Germany - SII-2010 (SPAdes) (version 2) | ecosystem: Environmental > Terrestrial > Soil > Wetlands > Peat | place: Germany: Weissenstadt... | reverse complement strand
GACGGCGCTCCTGCTGACGCTCGCGAGCCTCGCCCTCTTCGGAGCGGAAGCTTGGCGGACATGGCTCGCGCTCATGCTGGAGCCGAGCGAGCTTTATCAAGATTGGCTCATTCAGGGCCGGCTCAACGGGCAGAGCGTCTATGCCTGCGCCGCGTTGCTGGGAGCGTCGCCGGCGCTGGCCAACGCCATTCAGGCCGCCGCCGCAATCGGCGCCGGGCTGGCGGTCTATTGGTCCTATCGCCGCGCCATGCCCGAGGAATTGCGCGTCGCCATCGTTCTGGCGGCGACGGTGCTCGCGGCGCCCCACCTCATCGGCTACGACGCGATCATGCTGGCGGTCGCGGCGACTCTGTTGCTGTCGCGTGCCCTCGCGGATGGCTTCCGCTTCGGCGACTCGATCCTCATCATGCTGGTTTGGCTCAGCCCCCTCGCCAACCCGCCGAGCGTCTTCCGCCTGGGGCTGATGACGCCGCTGGTCATTGCGCTCTTCATCGCCTGCGTCATTGCGCGAGCGCGGGGCCGAGGCGCGGCGGCGGCGGCACCGAGTCTTTCCCCCGCCTGACGGCGGATGCCACAAAGCCCCTGAAGCGCGACTTCAGGGGCCTTGTGTCGTGGCAAGCGATGCGCGATCAGGCGGCCGGGGACTTCTTTACCGTCTTCTTCGCGGTCTTATTCTTTCCGGTCGGCTTCTTGGCATGCGTGTTCTTGGCATGCTTGGCCTTGGCATGCGTGTTCTTGGCATGCTTCTTCTTTGCATGCGTGACCTTCTTGGCCTTGGTCGGCTGCGTTTGGGTCTGGGTCTGGGTCTCGGCCCGGGCGACGTAAGGGATCGTCGAGGCGGCGACAAAGGACATGAGGGCAAACGCCGTAATGAGCGCCTTCATTAAAATGCTCCTGGAAGTGCGAGGGAGATGCCGGGGATCGATCATGTACGCTGCGATTCGTCTGCGCCGAGAGATCGGCTGACGAAACGACGCGCATACTATACCCAAGGTCGCGCCGCCAACAAGATTCTGGCAACCATGAATTTGTTTTTCTGCGGAGTGTGGCGCGGATGCCCCGCACGGATCGAACGCGCTTCGCCGAGCGCCGCGCCTGCGCCCGCGTCGCGCCGCGGCGCAGCGCCGGGAAAGTCGCTCGACCGCGCCGCCTGCGCCGCCTCTTACGCGCTCTTACGCGCCGTTTGCATTTGCATTTTTTAGAAAAATCCAGATTTCAAAGGGCATGTTCGAGCCGCCCGCAGTCGTTGCCCAAAATTCGGCTTTTATCTAAAACTTTCGGAAGTTTTGTCGGTAATATTAAGGAAAACATCGACCGATTTCTTAGTAAATGAGGGGCGCTTTCATTGTGATGAACTGGATCTCTACTGCAAAATTTACTCGCCCTTAGCAATTGACGCTCAAGATCGCCGCGTTGGCCAACCGACCTGAGGAGATGCAGGACAATGCGCAAATTTGTGGAGTTGCTGACCGACGAGTCCGGCGCGACCGCGATTGAATACGGTCTCATCGCCGCGCTCATCGCCGTGGCAATTATCACGGCCGTGACGACCGTCGGCACGAGGCTCAATACGACTTTCAACACCGTCGCCGGCGCCCTCTAAGCCGCGACCTGGTACGTTTTCGTCTGACGAGAGCCGCCGTGCCCCGACTCGATCGAGGCCGGCGGCTTTTGCTTTGAGTGAGCGGCCGAGGAGCGGCCGCAGTTTGGATCGGTGCGGGGGATCTTGGAGAGACGCATGCCTTTTACCGGCATCGATCGGGGTTCGCCCGGAACATTTTCGGCCGCACGCGCGGCCGACCGTAGTGGACGCCTAGCCCCGGCTCTTCTCCCGCGACTCGATCCATCGCGGCCTTCGCTCTGCCAAGGATTATCAAATCCCCCGCGGCGCCCGGCAGCTTGTCCCGCCGGCGCTTCACCGTGATCGAAAGCAGTTGCCATGCCGTACCGTCGCCTTCTTTTCGTCCTCATCGCCCTCTGCGTCGCGGTGGCGAGCATCTATGTCGACCGCACCTGGCTGCGCTCGAAGCCCGTCGCCGAGGCCGCGCCGCCGCCCGCCCAGCATCTGACCCAGGTGTTGGTCGCGCGCGGAAACCTGCCCGCGGGCCAGTTCGTCCGGCCGGAGAACGTGCGCTGGCAGATCTGGCCGGAAGGCGACATCGCCGCCGACTACATCACCGACAACAAGAGCAAGGTTGAGGATTACATTGGCGCCATCGTCCGCTCCGGTCTGAGCGATGGCGAGCCGGTCACCGAGCGCCGCGTCGTTCGGCCCGGCGACCGCGGCTTCATGGCCGCCGTGCTGACGCCGGGTTATCGCGCCATCACCGTCTCCGTGACGGTATCCTCGGGCATCGCGGGCTTCGTCTTTCCCGGCGATCGCGTCGATCTCCTGCTGACGCTCGCGGTTCCCGGCGCCTCCGACGGCAAGGTTCAGCATCGCGCCAGCGAGACGCTGCTGACCAACATGCGCGTCCTCGCGGTCGATCAGCGCGCCGACGATCAGAGCAAGGAGATCGTCGTCGCCAAGACCGCGACCCTCGAAGTCACGCCGAAGCAGGCCGAGACCATCGCCGTCTCCAGCGAGCTCGGCCAGCTCTCCCTGAGCCTGCGGAGCCTCGCCACCCCGACCGACGACGCCGGCATCGAGGACTCGCAGCGCTTCAGCCACACCTGGGACAGCGACGCAACCCATCTCGTGCCGCCGCCGGGGCAATCGGAGGGCGGCGGCTTCAAGGTCAGCGTCTCCCATGGCGACAAAGTCCAAGAGATCGATTTCGCGCGGAGCGGCAAATGAAACACCTTATGACCCGAATCTTGCCGGCAATCGCCGTCGCCCTTTTTGGCTTCGCGGCCCCGGCGCTGGCGCCGGTCGCGTCGCGGGCGGCCAGCGATCTCGTGCCCATGGCCAATTCATCGATCGATCTCTCGGCCGGCAAGGGCCGCTTGGTCAAGCTGCAGAGGCCCGCCACCAGCGTCTTCATCGCCGACCCCGCGATCGCCGATGTCGAGGTCAAGTCGCCGATGCTGATCTACATCTTCGGCAAGGCGAGCGGCCAGACCACGCTCTACGCCGTCGGCGAGCATGACGAAGTGCTGCTCAACGAGAACGTGGTGGTGCATTACGACGTGGCGCAGGTCCAGCAAGCGATTCACGACCTCGTGCCGCGCAGCGCCGTGGCGGTGGATTCGGTCGATGATTCGATCGTGCTGTCGGGGACCGTTTATTCGAACACCGACGGCGACGACATCAAGCGGATCGCCGCGCGCTTCGTCCACGACCCGAAGCAGCTCATCAACAAGATGAAGATCGACGCGCCGACGCAGATCAACCTGAGGGTCCGCGTCGCCGAGATGAACCGCAACATCCTGAAGCAGTTCGGCATCAACTGGCAGAACGTCTTCAACAACGGCATCTTCGCCTTCGGTCTCGTCACCTCCGGCGCTACGCTCATCTCGCAAGCGACGGGCTCGACCACGAGCACGGTCTTCCCCTTGATCCCCGGCAGCAGCTCGATCGGCTTCAACACGCAGAACACCTCGCTGATCGGCGCGGCGACCAACAACAACCTGTTCGCGGGCTTCAAACAGAACAGCTTCAGCGTCAACACGCTCATCGACGCGCTCGACAACCACGGCCTCATCACCATCCTCGCCGAGCCGAACCTCACGGCGCTCTCGGGCGAGCCGGCGAAATTCCTGGCCGGCGGCGAGTTTCCGGTGCCGGTGCCCGCAGGCCAGGGGCTGGTCGGCATCGACTGGAAGCAGTTCGGCGTCAGCTTGACCTTCGTCGCCACTATCGCCGCCGACAACCATATTGGCTTGCACGTCGCGCCCGAGGTGAGCCAGCTTTCGACCCAGGGCTCCATCGTCATCGACGGCAGCCAGGTCCCCTCGCTCACCACCCGCCGCGCCGAAACCACGGTCGAGTTGGCGAGCGGCCAGACCTTCGCCATCGCCGGCCTGCTGCAGAACAGCGTGACGCAGGACATCAACAAATTCCCCGGATTGGGCGATCTGCCGATTCTCGGCCAGTTGTTCCGCTCCGAGGCGTTCCAGCGCGGCGAGGACGAGCTCGTGATCATCGTCACGCCCTACATCGTCCATCCCATCCCCACCGCCACCGCGGCGCTGGCGCCGACGCAGGGCTACACGCCGTCGACGGACGTCCAGCTCATTGTTCACGGCAACGAATACCAGCCGCATCCGCCCGGCGCCGGAGCCGCGGCATCGGCGGATCGTACGACCCTCATCGGCCCCGTCGGCTTCGATTTGGAGTGAGCCAGAGATGACCGACCGTTCCTTCGCGCCCCTCCTCTTCACGGCGGCTCTCGCGCTCGCCGGCTGCGAGATGCCGGCGACCCCGCCTCCCGCGGCGGGGGAGCCCAAGGAGCTGCACGTCGAGCGTCAGCAGCTCCAATTCGATGCCGCCTTTGCACCCGGCAGTTCCGCCTTGTCGGCGGCCGAGACCGCCAAGCTCAACGCCTTTCTCGACAAGACGGCGGTGCGGCCGCAGGAGCATGTCTACTTGGCCTCGGCAACGAGCGACCCGTTGGCCGCGGCGCGCGTCAACCGCATCGTCAACCTGCTCGTGCAGCGCGGGGTCGGCGCGGAGCGGGTCGAGGCCCCGCCCCCGGGCGTCACGGCAAACCATCTGCTTCTCGTGCTCAACCGCTATGTCGTGAAGGCGCCGACTTGTCCGGACTGGTCGGGCGATCCGATCGGCGACCACGAGAACCTTCCGGCCACCAATTTCGGCTGCGCCAACACGGTCAATCTTGGCCTGATGATGGATGATCCACACGATCTCGTCGTCGGCCGTCCGTTCGGACCCTTCTCGGCCGATCCCACGCTCGGCGCCATCGAGCGCTATCGCACCGGCGCGGTGAAAGCGTTGCCGGCGTCGGGCACCGGCGGACCCGGCGGCGGCGGCGGCGGCGGGTCCTCGGGCGGCGGCGGCGGCGGCGGCGGCACGTCTTCCGGCAGTGCCGGCACGTCGAGCGGCCAGTAAGAGGAGCGACACAGCGATGGCCGAAGCAGCCAAGATCCTCGCCGACTCCCGGGATTCGATTCGGCTCCTGGCATGCGTTGCGGATGAAGTGACGCGCGAAGCGGCAAGCCGCGCCGCGGCTCAGCTCGGCTGGGCCGATGTGGTGCTGCGTCCCGGCGGCATCGCCGCCGCGGTCAACGCCATCGATCGCGCCAAGCCGCCGCGCCTGGTGCTGGTCGATCTCGCCGATGCCGCCGATCCGGCGACCGCGGTCTCGCAGGTCATCACACGCTGCGGCGGTGCGACGCGCGTCATTGCCATCGGCACCGTCAACGACGTCGCCTTGTTCCGCCAGCTCGCGGCCGAAGGCGTCGCCGACTATCTGGTCAAGCCGGTCTCGAGCGAGCTCTTGTGCGAGGCCTTCCGGCGCGCGCTCAGCGATGAGGTCGGGTCCGAAGTCAAGAGCCGCAGCCGCATCTTCGCGTTTCTCGGCACGCGCGGCGGCGTCGGCACGACGACGCTCGCGCTCGGGACCGCCTGGATCCTCGCGCACGAGCACCACCTCAAGACCGCGGTCATCGACCTCGACCTGCATTTCGGCAATCTCGCGCTGACGCTCGATCTCGAGCCCGGCCGCGGCTTGCGGCAGGCGCTCGAGCGCCCGGAGCGGACGGACGGGCTGCTGCTCGCCTCGGCGATGGTGAAGGCGAGCGACGAACTTCCCATCCTCTCGGCGGAGGAGCCGCTCGAGGACATGCTGCGCTTCGATCCGGCGGCGGCGACCGCGGTTCTGACCGCGCTCGGCCAGGATTACGAGTGTCTGGTCGTGGACATCCCGCGCTCGCTCGATGGCGCCAGCCGCCAGGTCCTCGGCGCGGCCGAATCCGCGGTGATCGCGACCGACCTGTCGCTGACCGCGTTGCGCGATGCGCTGCGGCTTGCCGATCTCGCCAAGGCGCTCGGCTGCCGCTCGACGCCGATCTTCATCGGCAGCCAGATCGGCGCGCAGCATCGCGGCGAGATCGGCCGGGCGGAGTTCGAGCGCGGCCTCGGCACGGCGCTCGATTTCGCGGTGCCATTCGATGCCAAGGCGGCGAAGGCGATGGCGCATGCGGCCAAGGCGCTTCCCGCGTCGGCCAGCGGCAGCAAACCCGCGGCGGAAATGCGCCGCCTCGCCGCGCGGCTCGTCGGCGGCGAGGAGAAGAAGGCGCGCACCGGCCTCCGGAAGTGGCTCGGCTGACACCATGGCCTTCACGCGGCGGGATGGCGAGGAGTTCGTACGGGCGCGCGTCACCGCGCTCAATTCTCGGCGCGACCGGCCAGCGCCGGAACCCATCATCGCTGAGCCCGTAATCGCTCCGCCGGAACCCGCGCCTCGCGTCCCAAGCGATTCGTCCCTCGAGCCCCCGCTCGAGACCAACGGCCACGAGGTGCCGTTCGCCGAGGCGATGCCGCCTCGCCCGACCGCGACGATCGCGAGCCGGGCCAATATCGAGGAAGCGATTCCGCGCATCTATTCGTCGGTGATGGAGCGCATCGACACCGAGGTCGCGGCGAAGCTCAGCCGCGAGGAGCTGTCGCGCCAGCTCGGCGCGGTGGTGAGCGAAATCCTGGTCGAGCAGCACATTCAGCTGAACCAGGCGGAGCAGCGGCATCTCGTCACCGTGCTGCTCGACGACATGCTCGGGCTCGGGCCCTTGGAGCCCCTGCTCGGCGACGACACGATCACCGACATCATGGTGAACGGGCCGAAGCAGGTCTATATCGAACGGCGCGGCAAGCTCGAGCTGACCGACGTGACCTTCCGCGACAATGCCCATGTCATGAGCATCGCGACCCGCATCGTCACGCTGGTCGGCCGCCGCATCGACGAATCGACGCCGCTGGTCGATGCCCGCCTCCAGGACGGCAGCCGCGTCAACATCATCACCCCGCCGCTCGCCATCGACGGACCGTGCATCTCCATCCGCAAATTCTCCAAGAAGAGCATCACCCTCGATATCATGGCGCGGCAGCAGAACATCTCGCCTCCCATGGCCACCGTCCTCAAAGTGGCCTCGCGCTCGCGCCTCAACATCCTCATCTCCGGCGGCACCGGCTCGGGCAAGACCACCTTGCTCAACGCCATGTCGCAGATGATCGATCCCGGCGAGCGCATCGTCACCATCGAGGACGCGGCCGAGCTGCAGCTCCAACAGCCGCATGTCGTGCGCTTGGAGACAAGGCCGCCCAACCTCGAGGGCAAGGGCGAGATCACCATGCGCGATCTCGTCAAGAACGCGCTCCGCATGCGCCCCGACCGCATCATCCTCGGCGAAATTCGCTCCGCCGAGGCGCTCGACATGCTGCAGGCCATGAACACCGGCCATGACGGCTCGCTCTCGACCATTCACGCCAACCGGCCGCGCGAGGCGCTCACCCGCCTCGAGAACATGGTGGGCATGGCCGGCGTCCAGCTCCCACCCCGCGCCGTCCGCCAGCAGATCGCCGCCGCCGTCCATCTCGTCGTCCAGATCAGCCGCATGCGCGACGGCATCCGGCGCGTCACCTCGGTCACCGAGATCGTCGGCATGGAAGGCGAGATCATCACGACGCAGGACCTCTTCACCTATCAGTTCGAGGGCGAGCTGCCCGACGGCCGGCTCAAGGGCAGCTTCCTGACCTCGGGCCTGCGGCCGCACTTCACCGCGCGCGCCGAATATTTCGGCCTCGACCGCGCCTTGCTCGAGGCGGTCGGATGAGCCTTCCCGTCGGCCTGCCTGGCGGAGATCTGACCTTCTTCGGCCTGGTCTTCCTGGCGGTCTTCGCTGCGATCTTCGCGCTCATCTACCTCCTGTCGGGCGGCGCCCCGCGCCGCCGACTGGTCATGCGCGCCATGGCCACGCGGGAGCGTTTCGCGCCGAGCGCGCAGAATCCGAGCATCGCCGCTCGCCAGCGGATCAATCGGGAGTTCCGCCCCTCGCGCACGGAAAAGTTCGCCAACCGCTTGGTGCCCAAGGCCGATTGGTGGCGCCGCGAGCTCGCGCGCGCGGGCACGCCGATGGATGTCGGCTCCTTCGCGGTGCTTTGCGTCATCCTGGCGCTGGCCTTGAGTTCCGTGCTCAACATCGCCGGCGTCGACTGGATCTATGCGGTGCCGGGCGGTCTCTTCTTGAGCGTCGCCGTGCTGCACCTTTATCTTCGCCGCCTGATCCGGCGCCGGATCGCGGCCTTCCTCAAGCTGCTGCCGGACGCCATCGGCCTCATGGTGCGCGGCATCAAATCCGGCCTGCCCGTGAGCGAGACCATCCTGATTGCAAGCCGTGAGATCCGCGATCCACTCGGCGAGGAACTGCGCCGCATCGCCGATCAGGTTCAGCTCGGCCAGCCGCTCGAGGACGCAATGGCACAGGCGGCGGTGCGGATCGATCTTCCCGAAGTCGCCTTCATGGCCGTCGCCTTCACGGTCCAGCGCGAGACCGGCGGCAATCTCGCGGAAATGCTCGAGAACCTCGACAGCATCCTGCGCCGCCGCCGGCATATGCAGCTCAAGGTGCGCGCCTTCTCCGCCGAGGCGCGGGCCAGCGCCATCATCATCGGGGCGCTGCCTTTCGTCCTTCTTGCGCTGTTGAGCGTGATGAACATGGCCTATATCAGCGTGCTCTTTACCACGAATTTGGGTCATATTCTCCTCGGCAGCGGCATGGCATGCATAACGCTCGGCATCCTGTCGCTGGTGAAGCTGACGCGGTTCCAGATATGAACGAGTTGGTCTCCTTGGCCCTTGCCCTCGGCGGCGACGGTCTCGTCATGGCGGTGGTGACCGTGTCGCTGGTGATCGCCGTGCTGGCGGGCCACGCCGCGTTGGCGTCAAAGGGAAACCTGCGGACGCGGCTTACTTCGCTCGCGCAACGGCGGCCGAATGTGGCCAATACGGCATTGCGCGGCACGCGGCCGGACTTTACCGCGGGTCGGCTGTTCGACGCGCTCAAGCGCATCGTCGAGCATTTCAGGCTGACCCGCGGCGAGGAGGCGCAGCAGGCGGCCGTCCTCCTGGCGCAGGCAGGCTGGCGCACGCGCGAGGCGCTGGTGATCTATTTTGGCCTGCGGCTCGTGCTGCCGCTGGGGCTGACGGTGCTGGTGATTCTCGTGCAGATGTCGATCGGCATCACCGGCATGCCGCAACTGGCGAGCGGCACCATCGCCGCCGGCGTCGGCTTCTATCTGCCGCAAATGATGCTGCGCCAGCTGGTAAAGTCGCGGCAGATTCGCTTCCACCGCGCGCTGCCCGACGCGCTCGACCTCCTGGTGATCTGCGCCGAGGCAGGCCTCGGCCTCGACGGCGCGCTCAACCGCGTCGCGCGTGAATTTCGGCGCTTCCAGCCCGATGTCGCCGAAGAGCTGGCGCTCACCGGCCTCGAACTCGGCTTCCTGCCAAGCCGCCGCGACGCGCTCATGAACATGGCCAAGCGCGTCAACATTCCGAGCGTCAACAGCCTGATGCATACGCTCAATCAGACCGAGCGCTACGGCACGCCCTTGAGCCAGGCGCTCAAGACCATCGCCTCCGATATGCGCGAGGAGCGTATGCTGGTGGCCGAGGAGAAGGCCGCGAAGCTGCCGGCGACGATGACCGTGCCGATGATCCTCTTCATCCTGCCCGCCGTCTTCATCGTGCTCCTCGGCCCCGCGATCATTCAGATCGTGCAGAATTTCGGGGGGGACTGAGGCATCGAGGGGCTTTACGGCCGCCGCCCGAGCATGCGAGCCTGCGCCAGCCGCGAGCCAGCGAGGAGAGCATGCGAGCCCCACGACCGTCGCAATCCGCCCACGACATCCCGGTCACGGCTCTAATCGCCGAGCGCGCCGCCGCTCTCGGCTACGCCGACCTGCCCGAGGACATCTGCGCGCTCGCGCGCCAGTGCTTTCTCGACTGGTTCGCGGTGACCTTGGCGGGCGCGGGCGAGGAACTCGCGCGCATACTCGCTTCCGAAGCCGGGATCGAGGGCGGCGCGCCCGTGGCGACCCTCATCGGCCACCGGGCGCGGGCGCCGATGCAACAGGCGGCGCTGGTCAACGGCGCCACGTCGCACGCGCTCGACTACGACGACGTTCACCTCTCCTATATCGGCCATCCGACGGTGACCTTGGTGCCGGCGCTGCTGGCGCTCGGCGAGGCCAAGGACGCAAGCGGCGCCGAGCTCATCGCCGCCTTCGTCGCCGGCTACGAGACGATCTGCCGAATCGGCCTGCTGATGGCGCCGGGCCATTACGCGCTCGGCTTTCACGCCACGGCGACGATGGGCAGCTTCGGCGCGGCCGCCGCCTGCGCGCGGCTTTTGCGCCTCGATCCGGCGCGCACGGCAATGGCGCTCGGCATCGCCGGGACCGAGGCCGCCGGCCTCAAATCCATGTTCGGGACGATGTGCAAGCCGCTCCATGCCGGCAAGGCGGCGCAGAACGGCCTGTTGGCCGCGGTGCTCGCGGCGCGCGGCTTCACCAGCCGGCCGGACGTGCTCGAATGCGCCCAGGGCTTCGCCGCCACCCACGGCCCCGACTTCCACCCCGAGGCGGCGCTCGCCGAGCCGTCGGGCGGCTGGCATCTCCGCGGCAATCTCTTCAAGTACCACGCCGCCTGCTATCTGACGCATGCCCCGATCGAATGCGCGCTCAAGATCGCGCGTGAGCCCGGCTTTGCCGCCGATGCCGTGCACCAAGTGCTGCTGCGCGTCGACCGCGGCGCCGACAAGGTCTGCAACATCGCGGCGCCGCGCACCGGACTCGAGGCCAAGTTCTCGCTCCGGCTCACCACCGCCTTCGCGCTTGCCGGCATCGACACTGCGAGCCTCGACGCCTATGGCGCGGCCAATGCCGCCGATCCGCGCCTCGTTGCCTTGCGCGACAAGGTGCGGCTCGAATTCATCGATGGCTGGCCC
>Ga0209517_10009694_pt1 | contig 10905 bp, 7 predicted proteins | sample PeaSoiMetSII2010_FD_187695 | JGI IMG/M metagenome (GOLD analysis project Ga0209517, IMG submission 187695) | Peat soil microbial communities from Weissenstadt, Germany - SII-2010 (SPAdes) (version 2) | ecosystem: Environmental > Terrestrial > Soil > Wetlands > Peat | place: Germany: Weissenstadt... | reverse complement strand
TCTTGGAAGCAATTGAAAGTGCTTGCCCTTGATTCCGACATGATCTGGTTTGCCATCTACTTGCAGGGTGTAGGCAATATCCCGATTATCGCCATCCTTGTGGGCCCACCAGACGCAATAGATGATGAAGATCTCACCGGGAGAATAATTCTTGCCTGATTCCATGAATCTCTCGATGGATTCGCGTATCTCTTCTCCCTGCTTTGCCGCCTTCTCCGTCGTCTGATGTTCTTTGCCAATCCTGCATATCATCAGCTTCAGCGGCGATTTAGACCAGAGGAGTTTCTTAAAATCATATTCGACGGCTTCCTGTTTTGTTATCCACTCTGACTCTACCGCAATCAATATGTCCTTCCCCTTTAATCCGACGAAATCCCAGAGGAACTCAGGACGGTTTCTGTGTGAGTGGCTGTCGATGCCGTTTTTGTCAAAAAACACTTTCAGAAGGTCCAACTTTTGATCGGTCCACTCCTTTCGTCCTGTCGTGTTCTTGATATTGCCCCGAAGGAACTTCACCAGATCATTCGCAAGCTGTTTGATTCCCGCGGAAGAATTCGGAAAATCGCTCATGGATCACCCCTCGGGGCTCATAATAGTCGCATTTTTCGCAGGCAAGTACCTAAATCCGGTTGCCGCGCCGTAGATGTGGGAGGGAACTGCTTGCCGAGCGAGGCTGACTAAGGCAGTATTGTCTTTGCGGCTGAAAGAACCCGCCGCAGGTGGAGAGCGAGATGACGACAGCGATCAAGTTTGGCACCTCCGGTTGGAGGGCGATTGTGGCGGACGAATTCACCGTGGCCAACATCCGGCTGGCCGTGGCGGGCATTGCCGCCTATGTGAAGACGCAACCGGAACCGCACCGGGTCCTGGTAGGCCGCGATCCGCGTTTCCTGGGCGAGAGCTTTGTAGACATCGCCGCCAAGGAGCTTGCCGCGGCCGGCATTGCCCCCATCGTGATTCCCGAGGCCGCGCCCACGCCGGCCATCGCCTATGCCGTGCGCACGCTGAAGACTTCAGGGGCCATCAACTTTACGGCTTCGCACAATCCGCCGGAGTACAACGGCATCAAGTTCTCGACGCACGACGGCGCCCCTGCGCTGCCCGAGGTGACCAAGCAGATTGAGGCGGCGATTGCGGTGCTGGTTGCCGGCGGGGGCGAAAACATTCCTAGCCTCGGAGCGCCGCCGGCGGGCGGGTTTGAGACGGCCGACGTGAAGCCGGCGTTTCTCAAGCGCCTGGAAGAGTTGGTCGACCTGAAGGCCATCGCCAAGTCCGGCATCAAGGTGGTTTACGATCCCTTCTGGGGCGCGGGCCGCGGCTACTCGTCCGACCTGCTGCACGAGGCAGGCGTACCGGTCGAGACGGTCCACGATTATCGGGATGTTTTGTTCGGCGGCCATGCGCCGGAGCCCGACGACCATCTGCTGGGCGACGCCAAGGCCAAAATGCGCGAGATCGGCGCGGCGGTCGGCATCGCCACCGACGGCGATGCCGACCGCTTCGGCATTGTGGACGGCGACGGCACCTTCATCCAGCCCAACTACATCATCGCGCTGCTGTTCGACTACCTGGTGGAGACGCGCGGCTGGAAGAACGGCGTGGCCAAGTCCGTGGCGACCACGAATTTGATTAACGCCCTCGCCGAGCACCACAAGGTTCCGCTCTATGAGACGCCGGTGGGCTTCAAGTACATTGGCGAACTCATCATTGCGGACAAGATCGCCATCGGCGGCGAGGAGTCGGCCGGCCTGACCATTCGCGGCCACGTGCCGGAGAAGGACGGCGTGCTTGCCGGCCTGCTGGTGGCCGAGATGGTGGCTAACAGGGGCAAGAGCCTGGGCGTCCAGTTGAAGGAGCTGTTTGCCAAGGTTGGTTCCTTCTATCCCGTTCGCGAGAACTTCCGCTTGACCCCGGAGGTCAAGGCCGCGTTCACTGAGAAGTTGAAGACCGATCCGACGGAGCTGAGCGGGCGCAAGGTCAGCGAGGTGGTGCGCACCGACGGGCTGAAGTTGATTCTCGAAGACGGGTCGTGGGTGTGCTACCGGCTTAGCGGCACCGAACCGGTGGTGCGCGCGTATACGGAAGCGCGCAGTGAACAGGACATGGAAGCCCTGAAGAGCGCGGCGGAGAAGTTTGTGCTGTCGTAGAAATGGATTGAGGCGGAATGACGAACGAGAAAGTGGAAGGCGAGCAGAAACCAGCGGAGCCGGTTTCTGCTCCGCTCAGCAAGCGGGCGCTGGAGTTCGCACAGCGGGCATGGCGTCCGTCGGGCACGGTGGTGGCCGTGTGTCTGGCGCTGATGCTGATGGGTCACGTGGTGAACGGCAAGAACGGCCTCACGGTGTGGCGGCAGAAGCGCGCTGAAGACAAGCAGCTGCAGAAGGAAATCAAGGAACTGGAAGAGGAAAACGCGCGGCTGCGTGAACACGTGGAGCGGCTCAAGTCCGATCCCGGCGCCATCGAGCACGAAGCGAGAGAAAAGCTGCACTACGCCAAGCCAAACGAAGTGATTGTGGCCCTGCCCCCGCAGCCCAAAGATTCTCCCATCCCTGCGCCTTCTCACTAAGAAAACGCTCAAAATCCTACTAATCGAGCGCAAATTACCAGCACTTTAACCTGAATCGAACAAATAAACGTTTACAAATCCAGCAGGAGCATCTAATTCTATAAATGAGACGTCTAAACTTTGGGAAGCAAGACTTCTTCCGGATCATGGGTGATTTAAGTCGCACATGGCCCTGAAGAGGATCTGGCAAGCAAAAGGGCATTTCTGGATGAATGGGGCCTGGTTTCCTGCACAGAAAGCGTGCAGTTTCAGGGCATCCAGACAATCTGCTGGCTCAGGTCATTCATCCATGGAACCGTTGACTTTCTTCTGTTTTCTTCCTATCCTCGATAGGCTTCGCCCACCTCCGCTCGGTGAGCGGGGTGGCATCACAACAGGCTTGACGGTCTCAGTCGGCGCTCTGCGCTGCTGAGCAGGGATAAACCTCAGGCGGTCCGGCCTGAAGTTCGCCCGCAACCGTTCTCCCCGGGAACCGGCAAGCAGTTCCCGGCAAGCAGTTTCCGGAGAGCATCCAACGCTGCTTTCCGATTGCAGTAACTGTCGTGTGACCTTCCTATTTGGTGTTGGAGGGGCATTGTCTCCCCCTCCAGCACCAGATTTTCCCGTCGCGATTTTTCCAGTCGCAAGGCCGGAACCAGACCCTTCAAAATCAGTCTGGAACAGAGCGCTCGATCAGCCGCCGTGCGTGCAACGCGCAAGGGGCGCGCCCGCTCCTTGCGAGACCAGGCCGGCGGGAACCGGGCAGCCAAAAACCGCTCAAAAATCCACGTGCGCCCGCACCGAGCCTACCCACACCGGCCCGCGGTCGCGGTTGTAGCCGGGGTCTCCGATGTGCTGCACATCGAGCGAGTAGAACATGCCGCGCCAGAAGTGCCAGTTATAGTAGCCCTCGACGATGTTTTCCCGGCCGTAGTTCAGTTTGCCGTCGCCCAGCAGGAAGCCCCGGCCACCCAGCTTCAGATACTCCTGGTGGTCAGCCTTGATGGCGTTCGAGACGACGGCGAGGCCGATCTTGTCCACCGGCCGGCGCCAGCGGGTTCCGTAATAGTCGGCGCCGAGTTCCACCGTCTGGTCCACCTCGGTGTAGGCGAACGACTCGTGCTGGCCCTCGTTCCAGCCGAAGCGGCCAAAGACGCGCAGGTTCGCCGTGACTTCCTGCTCTGTGTTGTAGCCGAAGCCGTATTTGAGCGCGCTGAAGTGCTCGTGCAGGATGATGGAGGGCGCGGTGACGCCGTATTTTGCGGTATCGGAGCCGTTCAGGAAGCCGTCTACGGCCTCACGATAGCTGCCCATGTGGGCGCGGTTGGCGTAAAACAGGACCCGTTGGCTCCCTCTGCGTTTTGGAACGAAACTGTGACGCAGTTCGAACTCGCCGTTCTGCCCATGCGCCCGGCTGAAGGCCCAGTCGAGGTCAATGCCGTTGGCCACCACAGGCATGGCGAACAGGCCGTAGCGAATCGACCAGATGCGGTCGTCGTACTCGGCCATGCCGCCCACCGTGTAGCCGCGCGTGTCGGCGGCGTAGTCCCACGCGCCGTTGTTGTCCACGGTCCAGTTCATGAACTGCAGGTGCGAGTCGGATCCGGGACCGTTGATGTCGAAGAAGTCCGGCAGCGTGAGCTTGCCTACGCGGAACTCGACGCGGCGCAGGGGCACGCTGGAGGCGAGGGCAAAGAATCCCGGCTGCTGGCCGGTGGTCTTGTTGGTGAAACCGAAGACCTGGTGAATCTGGTAGCGCGCGATGTAAGGCACCCTGCCCAGGTTGGGTTGCGTACCACATCCAGGTTGGTGAATCCGCCCAGGCCGAACGCCTCGCTGAGGCCGCGCCCCTCGGCCGCTTCCAGGTCGAAGATGAAGTCGGTGCTGTAGCGAATGGAGTGGTTGGGCCGGAGCGCGGTGTAGAGCGTGCCCACCATCGAGGTCTTGTACTCACCCCTGCCAAGGAAGCTGTTGGTCCCCTCGTACGGAGAGTGAAACGGCAGGTCGCCCTGGATGATGATGTTGGCCTGGCCGGAGATCCACCACAGGCTGTCCTCCGAGTGGGGGGCCATGGAGACAACAGGCGCATCGTTGGGCTCGTGGCCGACGGGGCTCATGTCGGTGGACCTCTTGCCGATACCGCCGCGCTGTGTGTCGGCGGTGAGCAGCGCCGGTCCGACCTGTGCGAAGAGCTGCACGGGCGGGCCCTGCGGCTCAGTCGCGGAGGGAAGACTGTCCGGCGCTTGCGCGGATGCAAGAGCGCCAGTCAGGAGCAGCGCACCGGCCAGACCCATCAGTGCGCGATCTGCCCTTGCAGCCAGTTCGGCAGCGGCGCGGAGCGAATTGAGAAGGCGGCCGAATGCGCGGAGCATGAAAGACTCTTGGGATTGAAGTGCGGGACGCGGGCAGGCGGGCATAGAATGAAGCAGGAACTATACCCCCACTCCGTAGATACCATACCGGGGGTGGGTATTGTCAAGAGGAGGCATCCCATGTCCCACCAGGAACGGGAAAAGATGAAGTTGCTGCAAAGGCTGCGCAAGTTGCGCGGGCAACTGGACGCCGTGGAGAGGGCGTTGTTGGCCGATGAGGATTGCGGTGGACAACTGATGTTGCTGGCGGCGGTGCGCGGCGGCGTCAACGGGCTGATGGGCGAGGTGCTGGAAACGCATATCCGGTTTCACCTGGTGGATGGAGCCAAGGAACAGATTGCCCCCGAACTGGCCGAGGATTTGATCGATCTGGTGCGCGCGTACCTGAAATGAAGACAGAGATCAGAGATCAGGGGTCAGAGATCAGGCATCGTGCAACGATGAGCTGTTGTGACTGCCCCCGGATGCATGGCGGTTCCTCCCAATGTTAGCGGGCGGATGGGGCGGCTATTGTTAAGGCTTGGTTGATTTGCAAGAGCGAGTCAGCAGGCCTGCGCGCCAACAGGGCGGTGCTTGTTGAGCACATGCAGGGCTGCGGCAACGGGCCTCGGAATGCTTGTTGCATCCTCGAATCCCGAATCTTCGATTTCCTGCATACGAATGCAGCAATTTGGATTATGATTCGGACTCATCGTGTTCCCGGCTCTGAAAACAAACCTACTCGGCCGGAACTGGAAAGAGGAGAATAATGGCAAAGTCCCCACGCGTGAAGGCTGCGCGCTTTGCAGAGCAGGCGCGCGTTTTGCTTACTGGAAGCGAGAAGGCAGCCGCGGAAAATGCGGTCCACGTCAAAGCGACGCCGGACAAGGCGAAAGTTACCGTTTCCTTGATTCTGAAGAGGAAAGAACCGCTCAAGATCAACAAGCGCGGCGGCCGCGCAAACGGGCCGGTGCGCGTGAGCCGGACGGAGTACAAGCGGCGCCACACGGCAGACCCGGCCGCGCTGAAGCTGGTGAGCGCGTTTGCCAAAGAATTCAACCTGAAGGTGGAAGACGATCCGACATCCGCGACGCGGCGGACGGTGCAGTTGACGGGCGCGGCGGCAGACATCCGGAAAGCCTTTGCGGTGGAGCTGGACCAGAAGACCATCGATGGCGTGGAGTACCGCGTGCGGGAGGGCGGCATTCACCTGCCTGAGACGTTGGCGGGTTCTGTGTTGGCGGTGCTGGGACTGGATAACCGGCCCCAGGCGCAGCCGCACTTTCGAGTGAAGAAGCTGGAGGCTGAAGCCGCCCACGCTGAAGCCGAGGCCGCGGGGCCGTCCAGCTACACACCGCCGCAGGTGGCGCAGGCTTACCAGTGGCCGGCCGGCGCCAGCGCTGCGGGGCAGACCATCGGAATCATCGAACTGGGCGGCGGCTATCGGCAGTCCGACCTGACGGCTTACTTCAAATCTCTCGGAATGGCCGCGCCGGCGATTTCCGCGGTGAGCGTGGACAGGGGCAAGAATGCGCCCTCGACCGCGTCGGGCCCCGACGGCGAAGTGATGCTGGACATTGAAGTGGCCGCAGCGGTGGCGCCCGGCGCGAAGATCGTGGTCTACTTCACGCCCAACACCGACCAGGGATTCACCGACGCCATCACCACGGCCGTCCACGACGAAACCAACAAGCCAAGCGTGATTTCCATCAGCTGGGGCGGGCCGGAGTCGAGGTGGACTCCGCAGGCGATGGCGGCTCTGGACGCGGCCTGCCAGTCGGCCGCGGCGCTGGGCGTCACCATTACCGTGGCGGCGGGCGACAACGGGTCGACGGACGGCGGGACAGGCAACAACGTTGACTTCCCGGCCTCGAGTCCGCACGTGCTGGCCTGCGGCGGCACCAAGCTGAACGCAAATGGATCCACCATCGTCTCCGAGGTGGTGTGGAACGAACTGGCTGTGCAGGACGGCGCCACCGGCGGCGGCGTAAGCACGGCGTTTGCGCTGCCCAGTTGGCAGGCGGCTTCCAATGTGCCCGCGGCGAGCACCAGCACTGGCGGGCGCGGCGTGCCGGATGTGGCCGGCGATGCCGATCCCAACACCGGGTACACGATTCGCGTGGACGGACAGACTACGGTCATCGGCGGCACCAGTGCGGTGGCTCCTTTGTGGGCCGGACTCATCGCCGTGGCCAACCAGCAACTGGGCACGCAGGTAGGCTTCATCCAGCCGGCGATCTATGCGACCAAAGCCGCTGCGGCCTTCAACGACATTACCGAGGGCAACAACGGAGCGTTTTCCGCAGGGCCGGGTTGGGATGCCTGCACCGGCCTCGGGTCGCCGATTGCCAGCAAGCTGATTCCGCTGCTGGCGGCCGCGGGAACCACACCCACGCCAACGCCTACGCCAGCACCCCCGCCTCCGCCTCCGCCTCCGCCGGGCAAGAAGAAGAGGAAGAAGAAGAAGGCTGCCCAGGTGAAGCCGGTGGAGAAAAAGGCCTCGAAGAAGGCTGCCGGAAAGAAGGCTGAGAAGAAGTCCAAAGGCAAGAAGACGGCCGCCAAGAAAAAGAAGAGGTAGCCGCCAGGCTGTCGGCCTACAGTCGGCAGCGCCGCGGCATTCGGGGAGCCCCATCCTTCCGCATCTTCATCGCGGAAGGGTGGGGCCCCTGCAATGCCTGTTCGTCCGCCGTCGACATTTCAACGGAGTTTGGTCAATCCCGCCCACTTTGTTGGCGGGGAGAAAACAGGTCAGGCCGCCGGCCCGGCAGGCAATGCACGACACTGGGCGGCTTCCGTCTGCCGTAACGGCAGCCGCGGCCTCATTCCCAGCGCACCGCTTGAGCCTTCATCATTGCGTGTTGCCCGCATACGCAGACAGGAATTGCGCGACACTTTGCGCGACAGCCTGGTAGCCCTTCCCATTCAGGTGGAGATAGTCGCTCTGGGTCACCGGTGCGGCGGCGGCGTGCGACGTGTTGAGCCCACCGAAGTTCCGCGCCACTGTCACCGTTGAGCCCGATACCGCCGTGATCTCAACGTTCTCCGCGTTGGCGCCGGTGTCGATGGTCAGAATCCAATGCACGTTCAGGCAATTGGTTGAATTCAGAGTCAGCGTGGTATCGGCCGGGCCGATGGCCTCCGCGAGCGTGGTGCTTACAGAATTGGCGCGCAGCGATGTCGGCACTTCATCGTGACTGTAGTCCGACACATCCGTAACCTGTGTGGGGTCGTAACTCTCGACCAGCACATGCCGGATGTCCAGGTAGTGCGGCCCATAGAGATTCGCCAGTTGATTGTCGAGGGCCACAATCTCGCCGTAGGTCGCGCCTCCCGCCCATTCGGCCTGGATGTTCTCGTTGATGACCGACATCACCAGGTAGGTCTGCCCCGGGGGCACGGTTGCAACCTGCGCGGCAATGTCATTCAGGATCTCCGTTGTCGAGTAGAGGTTGTTTCGGCCCTCCCAGAACACGGAGATATAGGAGGCATAAGGGGTGTCGACCACAAACTGTGGGGTGCCCGGCGCACTCACCGGATCTCCTGCTGCAGTTCGCGTGAAGGTATAAACGCCCGAAGCAAACGTGACCAGGCCATGCACCCCCAGAATGGTGCCAGCGACTCCTGCCGCGGGACCGCCCGAAGTGACCGGCGCGTATGCGGAGTTGAAGCTGACGGTGACGCCGCCACTGGCTGGAATCGTCCCGCCGGCTACGCTCACATACGTCGGAATCGCCCCTTCGCGCACGCCGATCTGTGTGGAGGTCTGGCCGCTCGCGCCCAGATTTTCAACCGGCAGAACGATCATTGCCGAAAGATCGCTGGGGTACGCACCTTGATTCACGGTGCCTTCGTTCCCTTGCGTGAGCGAATCGCCCCAGGCCGCAACGCCAAACATTGCGACGTTGGTGGTGACGCTGGTCTCGACGGCGGTGTAGTCCACCGAGTCCGCCGGCATGAAGGTGACCGAGAGCAGTTCCGGCCCGGGCGAGCTGAAGACGGTTCCCGCATCCGGAGAATAGAGGAAACTCCCCGTCAGCGCCTTGGCGCCGCCGGGCGTAAAAGCGGTCGCGTTGAGCTGTGAGGGTCCCAGGGGAAGGCCGACCGTGGGCGGCGCGGGGTTCCATTGCACTGCCGGGACTGCGCGATCGACCACAAGCGTCACGCTGGCGGTGGCATAGGCGTAGTCCTGTTTGTCAGAGGGGATGAAGGTCGCCGAGAGGGTGTGCGCCCCTCCTGTCAGCACCGTTCCCGCATTGGGCGAGTAGACGAAGGTCCCGGCAACGCTGGCCGTCGCGTCAAGCTGCCCGCCGCTGAGCGCGGTTCCGTAGACAATCTCTGCCGGAGCCGCCCATGTGAGTGTTGGAGTGGCCTGGCTGACTTGCATCTTCACTGTCAACGAAGCCGTGGAGTAGTCCGCGGAATCGGCCGGCGTAAAGGTGACCATAAGACAATGCGAACCCGCCGTCAGCACGGTCCCGGCGGCGGGAGAATAGGCAAAGCCTCCAGCCACACCGGCTGCAGATGCGTCAAGCTGCGGCGAGCCCAGGGCCGTCCCGTAGACAATGGCCGTGGGCGTCGCCCAGCTCAGCGCCGGAGTGGCCCGGTTCACCTGGATCGACACGGTGGCGGTGGCCGAGGAGTAGTCCGAGCTGTCGGCCGGGGTAAACGTCACGGTAAGGCTATGCGACCCGACCGCCAGCACGGTCCCGGCGGCTGGAGAATAGGTAAAAGTTCCAGCCACGCCGGAAGATGCGTCGAGATGCGCCGAGCCAAGGGCCGTCCCGTAGAGAAGAGCGGCAGGCGTTGCCCATGTCAGCGTGGGAGCGGCTGGTTTGACCTGGATCTTCACTGTAGCGCTGGCCGTGGTGTAGTCCGTGCTGTCGGTCGGCGTAAACGTCACCGCCAGGCTCTGCGATCCGGCAGACGGCACGGTCCCGGCAGCCGGAGAATAGGTAAAAGTTCCAGCCACGCCGGACGATGCGTCAAGCTGGGTTGCACTCAAGGCCGTTCCGAAGACGATTGCGGCAGGCGTCGCCCATGTGAGCTTGGGCGTGGCCGGGTTCACCAAGATGGTCACCGAGGCGGGGGCCGTGGTGTAGTCCGTGCTGTCGGTCGGGGTAAAGGTCACCGTCAGGCTCTCGGAACCTGCCGCCAGCACGGCGCCGGGAGCCGGTGAATAGGCAAAAGTCCCGGCCACGCCGCCGGAAGTTGCGTGCAGCTGGCTCGAGCTCAAGGCCGTTCCATAGAGGATCGCAGCAGGCGTCGCCCATGTGAGCTTGGGCGTGGCCGGGTTCACCAAGATGGTCACCGAGGCGGTGGCCGTGGTGTAGTCCGTCGGGTCGGTCGGGGTAAAGGTCACCGTCAGGCTCTGCGATCCGACAGCCAGCACGGCGCCGGCAGCCGGCGAGTAGGCAAGTGTTCCAGCGACGTCGCCCGCGGAGGCGTGAAGCTGGGTTGCGCCCAGGGCCGTCCCGTAGACGATCGTCTCAGGCGTTGCCCATTTGATCGTGGGAGTGTACTGGTTGACCTGGAGCGTAACGGTCGCGGTGGCCGTGGTGTAGTTGGCGGAATTGACCGGGGTAAAGGTCACGGTGAGGCTTTGCGATCCGGCCGCAAGCACGGCGCCGGCAGCCGGCGAATAGGCAAACCATCCCGCGACGCCGCCGGAAGATGCGTCAAGCTGGGCTGAACCAAGGGCCGCTCTGTAGACAATAGCTACAGGCGTGGCCCATGTGAGCGTGGGCGTGGCCGGGTTGATCTGAATCGTCACCGAAGCAGTGGCCCTGGTGTAGTCCGCGCTGTCAGCTGGAGTAAAGGTCACCGTAAGGCTATGCGACCCGCCGGCAAGCACCGTGCCGGCAGCCGGCGAATAGGCAAAGGTTCCAGCCACGCTGCCGGAAGATGCGTTCAGCTGGGATGAGCTGAGGGCCGTTCCGTAGACGATGGCGGCAGGCGTCGCCCATGTCAGCGCGGGAGTCGCCTGGCTGACCTGGATCGTCACCGAGGCGG
>Ga0209517_10009691_pt1 | contig 10906 bp, 8 predicted proteins | sample PeaSoiMetSII2010_FD_187695 | JGI IMG/M metagenome (GOLD analysis project Ga0209517, IMG submission 187695) | Peat soil microbial communities from Weissenstadt, Germany - SII-2010 (SPAdes) (version 2) | ecosystem: Environmental > Terrestrial > Soil > Wetlands > Peat | place: Germany: Weissenstadt... | reverse complement strand
GGAACGGCGCGGGTGATGGAAGCCATCTCGGTGGTAAACCGCAACGGCGGCGTGATCAAGAAGTTCGTCTATGTCAGCAGCGTGGCAGCCTACGGATCGGACCTGCCCGCGCCGGCGACCGAGGACCATCCGCTGGCCGGACACACCCTGCCCTACGCCATCCACAAGCGCGAGGCCGACCTGGTGGCGCAGGCGCGCGCCAAGACCATGGGCGCCTGCAGCACCTACATCCTGCGGCCTCACATCTTCGCCGGCGCTAGCATGCGCAATTACCTTATCAACATCCTGCGCGGCACCCCCTACGGAGAGGGCCGGCTGGGGCGCTGGATGGAGCAGGGCGGACGCAAGCTGCCGGCGCTAGTCCCCTACGGCCGCAAGTATCTCGACACCCGCTTCCAGTATGTGCACGTAGATGACATGGCACGCCTTCTGGCGTGGGTCCTGCGGCAGCGCGAGGTGGCACGGACGCTCACCATCCTGAACGTAGCCGGACGCGGCGAGGCGCTCACCTTCGAGCGTTGCGCGCAGATCGCCGGGGCCAAGGTGAACCGGCTGCCGGGCAAGAGCGGCTGCCGCCTGGCGCTCAGCCTGGGGTGGAAGCTGGGCCTATCCTCCGTGCCCGCCGCGGCCATTCCCTATCTCACCGGCACCTACCTCATGGATACCAGGCGGCTGCGGGAATTCCTGGGAAAGGATTACGAGGACGTGATCCGCCATACCTGCGAAGAGGCGCTGGCCGACAGCTTCAAGCACGAACCCGAGGCGGTGGACGCGCCTGTATCGAAGGCCCAACTGTAGAGACGTAGCTTGCTACCTACGGCTTTGCTCCGCGATACAGCCCCGCAACCCCGAACGTGTATGGTGTCCAGCTAACGTCGGCGAACCCGGCGGCGCGCATGCGCTCCAGCATCTGCGAAGAATCGGGAAAGCGCTCGACCGACGCCGGCAGGTAGGCGTAGGGTCCACGCACCCCGGAAATAACGGTCCCAACCACCGGCAGCACCCGACGGAAGTACACACGATAGACCTTCCCCAGCCCTCCCTTGGGCTCGCCGAAATCGAGGATGCCCACCTCGCCACCCGGGCGCAGCACACGCAAGATCTCGCGCAGCCCGGCGTTGTAGTCGGCGAGATTGCGAAAGCCGAAGGCGGAGACCACCAGGTCGAAGCACGCGTTGCGGACGGGCAGAGAGAGCGCGTCGGCTTCGATCAGCTTCACGCGGCCGCGCACCTTGCGTCCGGCCAGCGTCAGCATGGTGTGGGAAAAATCCGCGCCAAAAATGGATGCCGAAGCGGCGGCTTGCCGCCGCAGGGCCAGCGCCATGTCGGCGGTGCCGCAGCACAGGTCGAGCACGCAGGCGCCGGGACGGGCGAGGATGTGTGCGAAGGTGCGCGCGGCGCGCCGCCACCACAGGCGGTCCACGTTCATCGAGAGCACATGGTTGAGCAGGTCGTAGCGGGGCGCGATGGCGGTGAACATCTCGCGCACGGCACGCGCAGCCGCTTGCTGGTCATGGGCGCCGGCAGGCGCCGCGCCGGCCACTGCGGGTTTGTCGGGTGCGGCCAAGCTCATGCCTGCGAGAGAGTGCGCAATTTGTCGACGGCTTGCAGCACCGCGCGCTCGGGGACGTCGCGCACGATCTCCACCCTGCCGATCTCAACCGGCAGCACGAAGTGGATGGCGCCATCGACGGTCTTCTTGTCGGCGCGCAGCCGCCGGACGACATTCCTGCTGCGCGCCGTCACCCGCGGCAAAGGCGCGTAGGCCAGCACGGTAGAGATGATGCGGCGCGCGATCTTGGCGTCCGTCTTCTGCAGGCCCACCCCGATCATGGAGGCAGCCACCATGCCCCAGGCCACGGCCTCGCCGTGCAGGTAGTGCTTGTACGAGGTTTCAGCCTCGAGCGCGTGGCCGATGGTGTGGCCGAAATTCAGGATGCGGCGCAGGCCGGACTCGCGCTCGTCGGCGGCGACCACCGCGGCTTTCACCTCGACGCATTCCGCGATCAGCCACTCCAGCGCCGCGGCATCACGGCGCAGGATGGCTTCGCGCTCTTTTTCCATGAAGTCGAAGATCTGGGGATTGCGGATGACGCCGCACTTCAGCGCTTCGTGGAGGCCGGCGCGGTACTCGCGCTCGGGCAGCGTGGCCAGCACGCCGGGATCGATCAGCACCAGCCGCGGCTGGTGGAACGTCCCCAGCAGGTTCTTGCCGGCCGGCAGGTCGACCCCGGTCTTGCCGCCGATGGCCGCGTCCACCTGCGCCAGCAACGTCGTGGGTACTTGCACGAAGTCGAGCCCGCGCATGTAGATGGAAGCCAGAAAGCCGGCCACGTCGCCCACCACGCCGCCGCCGAAGGCGACCAGCAGAGAGCGGCGGTCGGCCCCGCGCTCCACCAGGCGCGTGGCCAGCTCTTCGACGGTGGCCATGGTCTTGTAGCGCTCGCCGTCGCCCATCTCCAGTTTGTGAAATTGGAGCTTCGCCTGAGTCAGCGAATCGGCGAGCGCGCTGCCCCAGTGCTTCCGTACCGCGGCGTTGGTGATCACAAACACGGACGGACTGCCGTCGGCGCGCAACTGCGCGAGTCGCGCCCCGGCATTCCGCAGGAGGCCGTTTTGGATGCGCGCCTCGTACGCCGGCTGAACCGCGATGGTGATCGTCTTCACGTGAAGTCCATGATAGACCACCGGCGCGGGAATCGGAGGCGCGTCTCCACTCCAGCCCGCGCAAAGACGGCGCGTGCCGGGGGCCCCGGTGCGGCTGCGTGGTACCATGACCCGCTTATGAAGTCAGTGCCGGCCGAGACCGATTACATCGTGGTGGGCGCGGGGGTGGCCGGCATGCGCGCCGCCATCGATCTGGCCGCCGCCGGACGCGTGCTGGTGCTGGCCAAGAGCGAAGTGACCGAGTCGGCCACGCAGTACGCGCAGGGCGGAGTCGCGGTCGCGCTCAGCGACGAAGACGAGATCAGCCTGCACCTGCAGGACACCCTCGACGCCGGCGACGGGCTCTCCAATCCCGAGGCGGCGCGGGTCCTGGTCGAAGAAGGGCCAGCGCGCATCCAGGAACTGATCGACTGGGGAACCGAGTTCGACCGCCAGGGCACGAAACTCACCTTCACCCGCGAAGGCGCGCACAGCCGCTCCCGCATCCTGCACGCCCACGGCGACTCCACCGGGCGTGAGATCGGGCGCGCGCTCTACGCCAAGGCCGCGGCGCTGAAGCACATCTCGTTCTGGGAGTGGGAGTTCACCGCCGACCTGTGCGTACGCGACGGACGGGTGGCCGGCGTGCGGGTGATGAACGAACATGGCGAGGCGCGCGAGGTGCACGCGCACGCCGTCCTGCTGGCTACCGGCGGCCTGGGACAGGTGTATCGTGAAACGACTAACCCTGGGGTGGCCACTGGCGATGGCGTGGCCATGGCCTTCCGCGCCGGCGCCGAAGTGCAGGACATGGAGTTCGTGCAGTTCCATCCCACCGCGCTCTACGTGAAGAAGGCGCCGCGGTTTTTGCTTTCCGAGGCGCTGCGCGGAGAAGGCGCGTGCCTGCGCAACGTAGAGATGCAGCGCTTCATGCCCAAGTACCACGAGATGGCGGAGCTGGCGCCGCGCGATGTGGTGGCCCGCGCCATCGCCCACGAGCTCGAGGTCTCGCACCTGGCCGACCCGGTGGTGTACCTCGACCTGACGCATCTCGACCCCGACCACCTGGCAGCCCGTTTCCCACGCATCCACGCCACGTGCCTGCAGTACAACATTGACATCGGCACCGAGCTGATCCCGGTGCGGCCGGCGGCGCATTACGCCATGGGAGGCGTGCGGACGGATTTGCACGGGCGCACCAGCCTGCCCGGACTCTACGCCGCGGGCGAGGCCGCCTGTACCGGAGTGCACGGCGCCAACCGCCTGGCCAGCAACTCGCTGCTCGAAGGACTGGTGTATGGCGCGCGCGCCGGCGCGACGATTCGGGAAGAAACTCCCTCCGCGCGCGGGAAGCAGAACCACGTCGGTTCCAACACTTGCAAAGTAGCAGGCGAAAATCCAGCAACCAGGGAAGGGCGTGGCGCCGAAGAACTCATCCGGGCGGTGCGCGACTTGGCGTGGAAAAACATCGGCATCGTGCGCACCGGCTCGGGGCTGCGCGAGGCCATCGAGCAACTGGAGAAGTGGCGTGCCTGCCTGCCGCCGATGAACGGCCGGCGGCAGTGCGAAGCCAACAACATCTTCCAGACCGCGCTGCTGATCGCGCGCTCCGCCCTGGCCCGCCTGGAAAGCCGCGGCGCGCATTACCGGCTCGATTATCCCTCGCACGATGATGCCCGCTTCAAGAAGCATTCGGTCGTGCGCGGGGATGCGATACGGTTTGAGTGAAAAATAAATGTCATCCTGAGTGACGCCCGAGCCGAGCATAGCGAGGTGAGGGCGAGCGAAGGACCTAGGTCTGTTTTACGAGCCCATGTAGTCGATTTGGCGGACGCTCATCGGCCCGAGATGCAGAACCAAGATCCTTCGCTTGCGACCGCGCGGCCCTAAAGCCGGGCCGCAAAACAAGCAGCCACGCGGCCGCAAGCTCAGGATGACACCCGCTAAGGAAGTCGCCATAACACGTGCCAGCTACTTCTTCACGCTGTCGAGGCGCTTCCCCGGAAACAGCAGCGACGCAATCACCGCGATCACCAAAATTCCTCCCACCACCGACAAGGCCACGCCAATCGGGATGCGGAAATACTCCGACGCCAGCATCTTCACCCCGATGAAGATGAGGATCACCGACAGCCCGTAATGCAGGTAGTGGAAGACCTCCATCATCCCGGCCAGGGCGAAGTAGAGCGAGCGCAGCCCCAGGATGGCGAATACGTTGGAGGTGTAGACGATGAAAGGGTCGCGGGTGATCGCCAGGATCGCCGGGATCGAGTCGGTCGCGAACATCAGGTCGGTGGTCTCGACCACGATGAGCACCACGGCCAGCGGGGTGGCGATCCACTGCGCGCCGCGCTGCACGAAAAACTTCCGGCCTTCGTACTGCGGCGCGATGGGCACGAACCGGCGGAACAGCTTCAGCACCGGGTTGCTCTCGGGATGGATCTCCGTCTCCTGCTGCCGGAAAAGGCGAATGCCGGTGTAGACGAGGAAGGCGCCGAACAGGTAGATGATCCAGTGCAGGCGGTTGATGAGCGTCACACCGCCGAGGATGAACGCGGCCCGCATAATCAGCGCGCCCAGGATGCCCCAGAACAGCACCGCGTGCTGGTGCGAGCGGTCCACGCGGAAGTAGCGAAAGATCAGCAGGAAGACAAACAGGTTGTCCATGCTGAGCGATTCTTCGATCAGGTAGCCGGTGACGAACTCCAGCGCCAGCTCGGAGTTGGGCCGGGTGGGATTGGGCACCATGTGATGCCCGAACTGGTGCACCAGCAGGGCGAACAGGCCGGCCAGCGAGACCCAGACGAAGGTCCAGGCGATGGCTTCTTTGAAGCGGATGACGTGCGACTTACGGTGGAAAACGCCCAGGTCCAGGACCAGCATCAACAGCACGAACGCGTTGAAGACGACCCAGAAGACCCAGTTGGGCAGCATGCGCGGGCCATTGTACAAGCCAGGACGCCTGCCAGTTCGCCCCCGGCAGAATGCCTCTAAGAGACTGGAATCACTCGACTAGCACCCCCGCGAGCAGGTTGGGACAAAGTGATTGCAATTTCTCGCGATACCTCTGCTCAACTCCTAACCAGGGTTGTCAGTCAGTGATAACGCCTGTTATCGCCAATCAGCAGCATTGTCCGACGACAGAAACAACTGGACACGCCTGTCAACCGCGTTGACAATTTGGCGGCAATGTCGTACTACGCCTTGGTCTTACGGTTGGCAGCACTGTTTCGCAGTGATGCAATCTTCACGGCAATTATCGGGGTCTTGATTTTCTGGCACATCGCGACATGGGTGACGGTTGCGCGGCGGGGTAATGCTTTCGTTAGCCTGCTAATCGATTCGGCTTCGCTGATGATGTATGGAGGAACCCTCCTGTATTCCCGTCTGGTCCCCAACGCATTTATGGTGAAGGCAGGAAATCCAGCTACTGCATTAACAGGTATTGCCCTTTTGGGCTTAATTTCGGCGCTGATTGGATTCGGCTTCGGAGTCGGCGGCAGCACAAGACATGAACGCGGCGGCCTGTCCGCAACGCTGCTGGCCGTTATTATGGGCTTGCTGTGGCTTCCTGCCAGTTTCGTTTGAAACATGTGCGCTGTGCATTCGACATAACTGGCGAGGAATCCCTTTCTCACTAACAATCGTGGCTTCGGCGCGGCGTTGAGCATTGTGAGACCAGAACGTTTCACCTCTCGCCGCTGAGCACATCCCAGCCGCGGCGGCCGAGATCCCAGAAAATGAACCCGGCGCAGGCGGCGGCGGTGGCCAGCAAAGCGATTCCCGTCCGCGGGTGCCCGAAGATGATGTACCCGATGCCGAACAGCGAACCGTAGATGAGTGCGCAGCCGGCTATCCAGTCGGCGGCGGACCACAGCAGGCTCTGTTTTGAAGGCTGCTGTTCGAAGCCAATAACGGCGCGCCATCCGGCGGCTGCCGGGCGCACGCGCTGGTAGAACTCGCGCAGCTTGGCGGCCGGTTCGGGGGGAGTAAGGAACGTGACCACCAGCCAGGTGATGGTCGTACAAGCTGTGGTCAGGATCATCAGCCAGGCGAAGCCGTGAGGGTCGGAGGCGTTCAGCGGGCCGGCGGGCAAGCGCGAATCAATCGACCGCAAATGCTCGACCAGGCCCGTTGCCGCGCGCGATTGCAGCAGCAGCGACGAAATGCCCGCGGCGCTCATGGCGCTGATCTCCGACCAGGCGTTGATCCGCCACCAGAACCAGCGCAGCATGAACACCAGGCCCGCACCGGCGCCGATGGAGATCAGGAACTTCCACGCCACTTCGATGGAGCTCATGAAATATGTTGCGACTGCGGCCAGCAGCGTCACCACAATGGTCGCCAGGCGCGAGGCCTTTACGTAGTGCCGCTCGCCGGCGTCGCGGTTCACGAAGCGGCGGTAGAAATCGTTGATCATGTACGACGCGCCCAGGTTGATGTGCGTGCCGATGGTGGACATGTAGGCGGCAGCGAAGCCGGCCAGCATCAGCCCGCGCAGGCTCGCCGGCAGATGGCGGATCATCACCTGGATGTAGCCCACCTCGGGATCGCGCAGGTTGGGATAAAGCACTACCGCCACCAGCGCGGTCAGGATCCACGGCCAGGGCCGCAGCGCGTAGTGTGCCAGGTTGAACCACAGCGTGGCGGCGAGAGAATGCTTTTCGTTTTTCGCCGAGAAGATGCGCTGGGCGATGTAGCCTCCGCCGCCGGGTTCGGCGCCGGGATACCAGCTCGCCCACCAGTTCACGCTTAGGTACACCAGGAACATGAGGAACCAGCCGGAGGTCCAGTCGGGAACGAAGGCCAGCGACTGCGTGCCGGCCGTGGCATCGTGCGCCGCGAGCCGCGAGGTCAGCCCGTGAATGCCGCCGACGGCGCGCACGGCGAAGACGGCCAGCACGATCACCATCCCCATCTTCAGGACGAATTGCAGCAGGTCGGTCCACAGCACCGCCCACAAGCCGGAAATGGCGGTGTAGAGCACGGTCATCCCCAGGCAGAACATCACCGCCGAGAGGCGCTTGACGCCCAGGGTGAGTTCGAGGATCTTGGCCATCGCCAGGTTTACCCATCCCATGATGATGGTGTTGACCGGCAGCGCGAGGTAGAGCGCGCGGAAGCCGCGCAGGAAGGCGGCGGGGCGTCCGGCGTAGCGGAGCTCGGCGAACTCCATGTCGGTGAGCACGCCGGCGCGGCGCCACAGCCGGGCGAAAAAGAAGACGGTCATCATGCCGCTGAGCGCCATGGTCCACCACAGCCAGTTGCCGGCGATGCCGTAGCGGTAGACGATCCCGGTGACCACCAGCGGGGTGTCGGCGCCGAAGGTGGTTGCGACCATGCTGGTTCCGGCCAGCCACCAGGGAACGTTGCGTCCGGAGATGAAGTACTCGCTCACGCTGCCGCTGGCACGGCGGTAGTAGAGGGCCCCGATCCCCAGATTGATCGTGAAATAGGCAACGACCACCAGCCAGTCGGCGAGGGAAAGCTGCATGAGGGCAGTTTCCCGTTTCGCGGTGCCCGTTGCTAGTGGGTTTTGCGGTACAGGGAGAGTTGCCGCTATTTCGTAGCAGGTGTCTGCGGTCCCAGCATGCCCGAGGAGCCAAGGCCGGGCTGCATTCCAGGCGTTTGCCCCCCGGAGGCGGCCGGATTCTGACCCGGGACGCCGCCTACAGCCCCTGCCATGGTCATATCGAGGCTGGGGTCGTACACGAACTCCCAGTCGTTGTAGTGGTTTTTCTTGTTGAGTTGCTTGATGGACTCTTTCTTGCTCGTGCTGGCCACGCCCACCACAGGTCCGCCGCCGAATTGGGGTCCGCCGCCCAAGGGCGAACTCAGTTGCGAAACCGGCGTGCCGGGCTGGCCGGGCTGCCCGCCGGACTGGCCGGTTTGACCGGACTGGCCGGATTGAGAGGAATCCGCCGACGTGCCTGCCGTGGTGCCGGTCTGACCCGTGCCGGTCTGACTCGACGTCGTCGTGCTGGTTTGCCCGGAACTGGTCTGAGAACCGCTGGAAAAGGTATTGGCGAACGCGGAAGAGGAACCGCCAACGCCCGAAGCGCCGGAAGAGCCCGTAGTGGTGGGAGAACCCGGAGTGGTGGCTCCGGGAAGCAGCGGAGCGGCGCCGGGGAGCGTGAGCTGCGCTTCTCCGTAGTGGATCAGGCGCCAGTCGCCGCTCGGGGTCATGGGGTCTTTGTAGCGCCTGCGCAGGAAGCGGATGTTGTTGGTCTTCTCCAGCTCCTCTAATCGCACGGGATAGCGGCCGAATTTCCGGTAAAACATGCGGATGGCGCGGGCGTACTGTTTTCCGCGGTGGATGAGTTCGATCTCCCGCTCGCGGCGCACTCGCGTCGCCATGGCCGGCGCCACCGCCGTCAGGCCAATCACCATCACCGCCAGAAACAGCAGCATCACGATGAGGACATAGCCCTGCTGCCGCGAGCGGCTTGCCTTCCGGCGCAGATGTGGATGCAGCTTCATGTGCGACTACGACTGGGTGAGGGGAATGGTCTGACGGTTGTTGTTGAGCACGTCCTCGATCTCGACCGAGGCCGGATTGATGTGTACCACCTTGTAGCGGCGATCCACGATCTGGCCTTCGAGCGCAATGAACACGGTGTCACCCTGCGCCAGGAAGATGCGCGTGGGCTCGCCGGCGTGGCTGGCGAAGCCAAAGAATTTCAGGTTGATGGGCGGCGGCGGGGGCGGGCCCGGCGGCGGCAGCGGCGGCAGCGGCTTGCCCCCCGGCATGCCCGGCGCGATCTCTTTGGGAATGTTTTCCAGCCCGGGCACGAAGATGTTGCGTCCCGTGCCTTCGTACTTGGTGCCCTCACTGGACTCCAGCAGCTTGAGGCGCAGTTCAGGATCGAGACTGTTGGCAGTGATGGAAATCGCGGGTCCGCGAGTCCCCGGACGCGGCGGCTGCGCTGCGGTGTTGCCGTGGGAGGCCGGGACGGTCACCTGCGGCGGCCCGCCGCCCAGGGAGTTAAACATGTAACCCACCGAGAGCACCGCCCCCACCGCCAGCACCGCCAGCACGATGAGCTTGTTCCGGTTTTCCGCGCCCAGCTTCATGCCTTCTCGGTCCTCAGATAAGTTTCCAGCCTGACCTGCAGCCGCACCATGCCGCCCTGCTCCTGGGCCAGCGTGAGGCTGTCCACCATAAAGAACATGCGGTCGCGTTCCAAGGCATTGATGAATTTCACCACCTGGAGGTAATCGCCGTCCAGATTGGCGCTGATGATCACCTGCTGCAGGTTGGGAACCTCCGCCGGCTTAGGTTCGTATGAAATCTGCGACACGCGGACGCCGGTTTCGCCCGCCACTTTGCCCAACTCGCTGGATACGGCCGAGTACTGGCCAGGGAAGCGGTCTTTGTAGAAGGCGGCAATCTCCTGCCGCGCCAGATCCAGCTTCTTGTCCATGCCGCGCAGGGGGACGGCGTCGGCCTTTTTGGCCTGGAGTTCCCGGCGCGCCTCCGCCCACTCCGCTTCCCGTTCGCTGCGCGAGCGGCTCAGCGGCGAGAGCAGGAAGCCCACCGCCGCCACACCCAGCACCGCCAGGATGATGGCGGCCACGGTAAACCGCTTGCGTGCCTTGCGCAGGTTCGCCATCAGCGGTTCTCCTTTTGTAGCTGAGGAACGTACTGGGCCACGATGGTGAAGTCGATCCCGGGCGAACTGCCGGGGCCCTCGGAAGGGCGCTCCACCCGCAACTGCGCCTCGCGGAAGGTGGGCGACTCCTCCATGTGGCGGAGCAGTTCGTTGGCCTTCTCGCGCGAATCGCCGATGGCCTCCAGGTGGATCTCCAGTTGGCTGCTGAGGTTCACTTCGGGATGAATGGAGACGATGCGCACCCGCGGCGGCACGATCCTTTCCAGGTCGGAGAAGACCTGCGTCCAGGAGAAGGCCTTGCGCACGATCAGGGCGTTGAGGAAGCGCGACTTGTCGCGCACGTCGCGGTTCTCCGCCCGGTTGAGGATGGCCTCAGCGGCGGCGCGCTCGCGGTCGATCTCCGCGATCTGGCTGCGTTCCTGCGCCACTTTGCGGGCGATGTCGCGGGAGGCGCGGTGCGACCTCACCACCATGGTGATGAGCAAGGCGGTGATCACCGCCAGCGCCAGCAATAGCCCGAACCACTGCAGGTAGAAGCGCTGCGCATCCTCGTAGGGCTGGCTCGCGAGATTGATCCGGCTACGCATCTTCAGGCCACCAGTGCTCCTAAAACTCCCGCCAGCAGCGAAGCCGGCGCCGAACCTTCC
>Ga0209517_10009690_pt1 | contig 10907 bp, 9 predicted proteins | sample PeaSoiMetSII2010_FD_187695 | JGI IMG/M metagenome (GOLD analysis project Ga0209517, IMG submission 187695) | Peat soil microbial communities from Weissenstadt, Germany - SII-2010 (SPAdes) (version 2) | ecosystem: Environmental > Terrestrial > Soil > Wetlands > Peat | place: Germany: Weissenstadt... | reverse complement strand
ACACCGTAATATTTCTTTGCCGCCGCGACCGACAGCCACTCGTCCATGACATCCTCGAGCACCAGTTCCGGCTCGCGTTCGAGGGAGTTTCCGAAACCGCCGCCGCCCGACGACGAGTAATAGATCTTGTCGCCCTTCTTAAGCTCGATCCCGGTGGCGTACATGCCGGCATTGAACTCCTTCTTGGTGCCCTTGTTGATGATCAACATGCTGCCGCCGGCATTGGTGCCGCCCGAGAGGCCAAAGGGAGCGAACTTTTCACGGTCGCCATGGATGGTCATGGTGACGTCGGTCTGTACGGTAAGCTCGCGGACCAGGGCGAACCCGCCGCGCCGCCTCCCGTGGCCGCAGGAATCAACCCTGGCCTCGTAGGCGTTATAAACCACCGGGAACCAGCGCTCTTCAAGCTCCTGAGGAATGGTGCGGGCGTTGCAGAATCGCATGAAGATAAGCGACTTGCCGTCCTTGTAAGTCCGCGCATTTTCGCCGCCAACCGCGTAGGTGTACTGCACGAACGATTTCTTGGTACGAGGATTGAAGCCGCCCATGCACAGGTTGGTCAGGCTGACGGCGGCCGGATAGACGCGCCAAGGCTGTACCTTGCCCATCGGTCCGGCCAAGCATGCGATCGTCACCGCCTCGACTTTATCGAAGGCGCCCGAGCAATAGCCGGTGGTGGGCGCCGGCTCCACGACGTCAACGCAGGTTCCCTTTTTGGAAATGATTTCCAGATTGCGGATAATGCCGTCGTTGAGGGGAAACAACTGCGGGAAGCAGATCATGAAGCCGAGATAATTCCCCCCTGTGAGGGTGGCGTGGCTGCAGCCCCACGAAGCGCGAGGCTGAGGATCCGACTTCGACCAGTCGAAACTGAGCCTGGTGCCCTTCTTGACCATCTTGCAATGAACGCGGATCGGCGGCTTGCCGGGCGACATAACGTCTTGGTCGCCGAAGTCTTCGAACTCCCAGGTGCCATCCGGCAGGGTTTTGATCTCGGCCAGCATCAGCCGTTCGGTATAGTTGAATTGTTCTTCGAAGGCTTGGTGCATGGTTGCGACACCGTAGCGCCGGCACAGATCCTTGACGCGGGAATCGATCAGCTTGGATGCCTCGTACTGGGCCTGGAGGTCGGCCCTGCGTTCGATGGAGCCGCGGATGTTGATGGCGATCAAGCTGAACAATTCCTCATCCAGGACGTCTTCCTTGAAGAGCCGGATGGGGGGAATGCGCAGGCCTTCGGCGTAGCAGGAGGTAGCCTCTGGATTGAACGTGCCGGGCATCGGCCCGCCCATGTCGGCCCAATGGATGACCGTGCAGGAGAAGGCGACGATGTTCCCGTCAAAAAAGATCGGGCGGATGAGGCGCGTGTCGTTGACGTGCGAGCCGGTACGGTAGGGATCGCTGAACAGGAAGGTATCGCCGGGCTTCATGGTGGCCAGGGGGATCGACTTGATCAGCTCCTTTACGGAAGGGCCGAACGAGGCGTAGTGGGCCGCGGCATCGGTATGGCCATGGGCGACCAGGCGGCCATCGACCGTCAGAAGCGCATTCGAGCGATCGCGACCCATGCCGATCACCGGATGATAGGCGACGCGCTCGATGATGTTCGATGCCTCGTAGCAGGCGGCGACGAAGGCGTTGCGCATCACCTCGAAAGTGATGAGATCCATGCCGATGTCGTGGCCGACGATCTTCTCTTTGACGCCGTGCTCGGCTGCCGTACTCGACTTCGTTGCGTTGCGCAGCTTCGTGATCTCGATCATGTCACTCTCCCCGCCTTAGCGATCGACTTTGATGATGAGATTGCCATACTCGTCCACCCGGCAGTGCGTAGCGGGCGGCAATACGCTGGTCGTATCGGGCTGCTCGACGATGGCCGGGCCGTCGAAGGTTGATCCTACGGGCAGGCGGTCGCGCTCGTAGATTGCAGCATCGACGAAGCCGCAATCCTTGTACCAGACCTTGCGCCGCCCCTTGAGCGCCTCTGACAGCGTGCCGCCCGGGGCCTTCTTGGGCAGACTTGGCTTCGGGATAGCCCCCCTGGCGACCACACGCAGGTTTACAAGTTCGACGGGCGCATATCCGGGCGGCAAGGTATAGCCGTAGGCGGCTTGCATCGCGGTGAGGAAGTTTTGAGTGATGGCGGCCAGATCGGCGATCGCGCCGTCGGGTGCCTCAACCGTGAAGAAACGGCTTTGGCTGAAATATTTGACATCGACGAAACGCTGGATGGTGATCTGTTCCGGTCGCATTCCCTCGCTCTTCAGCACCTTCGCGGCTTTCTTCGACAGATCATCGAACTGCTTGTTGAGCTGCCGATATTTCAACTCGGCCTCGATCTTGTGAATGGCCATGGTGAACTCGTGCTTGACGTCGACGCGAATTGCGCCGAACGCCGAGGCGTATCCAGGCAAAGGCGGGATGACAACCGTCGACGATCCGATTTCGCGCGCCAGGTCGCAGGCATACATCGCCCCGCCGCCGCCATAGGGAACGATGGCGAAGTCGCGCGGATCCCAGCCGCGCGACACCGTCTGGATGCGCATGGCCATCATGAGGTTGGTAAGGGCTACCATGTACATGTTGGAGGCCGACGTCTCCGCGTCCCAACCGTACAGGGCACCGATCTTTGCCTTAAGCGCCTTGCTGGACAGCTTGCCGTCGACCACCAATTCTCCGCCCAGATAGTAGTCGGGGTCGATGCGGCCGAGCACAATCTGGCAGTCGGTGTTGGTGGCTTCTTCGCCGCCTTGGCCATAACAGGCAGGCCCGGGGACCGCGCCCATGCTCTGCGGGCCGACATTCAATATCTTGCCCTTGTCCACCCAGCCGATCGAGCCGCCGCCGGCTCCGATATACACGGTATCGACCGAAGGCAGGCAGCACGGCACGTTCCAGAGAATCTTCCATTCGTGGGTAATGGCGGGATTGCCCTTGTAGATCATCGAGACGTTGTTGGTGGTGCCGCCGGTCTCGAAGGCGATGACGTTCTCGAAGCCGGCCAGCGATCCGATGTAGCCCGCCATGCCGACCGCCCCCGAAACCGGCGAGGAGTGGAAGGTTCTGGCAGGAAACTTGACCGCCTCGTCCATGCCGATGACGCCGCCTCCCGAGGTCGTGACCAGAATCGGACCGGCATAATTCCAGTCCTCCTTCAGGCGTCGCGAAAGCCCCCCGAGATAGTTCTTGAGAATGGGCGCGATATAGGCGTTGAGCACGGTGGTGCAGGTGCGTTCGAACTCCAGCATCTGCGGAAGCACTTCGTGCGAGACGGTAATGTCGATGCCAGGCAGTTCCGCTTGCAGGATCTCGCGGGCGCGGGCCTCGTGAATCGGGTTCATGAAGGAGTCCATGAAGACGATCGCCACCGACTCGATCCCGCGTTTTTTGATCTTGCGCGCGGCCGTTTTCATATCCGCCACGCTCAACGGGGTCAGAATTTCGCCGTAGGGGCTCACCCGCTCGCGAACGCAGAGGACGTTTCGCCGTGGAATGATGATCTCGGGCGGATCCCAGTCGAGTTCGAAGGCGCTGATTCGTTCGGCGCGGCCGCCGCCCAGCACGTCGCGGAAGCCTTCCGTCGTGATCAGCGCGGTCTTAACGCCCTTGCGCTCAAGGATGGCGTTGGTTGAAACCGTCGCCCCATGGCGGAAGCTCAACACCTCGTCGCCCTTGATCCCGGCGCGGACCAAGCCGTTGATCACCCCGTCGAAATAGGTGGGAGGCGTCGAGGGAACCTTGCCGATGCGCTGTTCACCCGTCTCCATATTGACGCCGATGACGTCCGTAAAGGTGCCACCGATATCTGTTCCGACCACCCATTTTGCCTCGCTCATGGCGTACATTTCCTCTCATGGAAGACCGGTTGACAAGCTTTTCTGCCGGCCAATCCCGGCGGCTTTTCGCCCATCCCGCAGCCGGAGCCGCATGGCACCGGTCGCGTGGCGAGCGACGATCGGCGATCGAACCACCTTGATCCAACGCGCCGTCCCGCCGACAGGGGTGGCGTGCCGCCGAATGCGAGGGGCAAGTCTTCGCGTCTCAATCAGTCCTCCCGTCGGGGGGCTGTTCCGCCCATGGCCTCTTGCGAGCCGGGTTTTTCGCGATGCGCCTTGAGCCCCGCCGTTATTGCGACCCCGAGCAAAGCGCAGGGGAAGCAATCCATATGTGGACGGCCCCCTGCTTGCAAGGTTGGCGGGCAGGTTTTTTTGGATCGATAAGTTTCCGTCCATATGTCCGGCCTGCGGTCATGGTTCTCTTCTCCTACCAGGTGCAGTTCCTACCAGATGCAGTGCTGCGACATAGAGCCGCAGGCGGGTGCTGATGCAGATGGCTCTTCGTCGTGCGCGGACGGCGATAGTGCGCCTCTATCCCCATCCGCTTCATCAGCGTCTTCACATGACGACGGCCGATCTTGCATCCCTCGGCAGCCAGCAGGCCTCTCAACATCCGCGAGCCGGCGAAAGGAAACTCCAGATGCAGCCGGTCGAGACGTCGCATAACCTCCAGGTCGGTCGCCGACACCGAACGTGGCAGGTAGTAGACGCTGCCACGGCTGATGCGCAGAACGTCCGCCTGCTTTGAGCCAGTGTGCGATCCCCCTTGATGGCGGCAAGCGCCACTTTCGCCTTGAAGGCCGGTGTGTGGTTCCGGCGCGGTCGTCTTGTCATGGTCTCTCCTGATTCGCTGGGCACAGCGTGCCCGTTGTCAGGCAGAAACTCCACCTATCGTCCTGTCCAGATTTCCGAGACCAGCTCTGAGCGCGGTGCGGATTGAGTTTAGCCGATAGGAGATCGCGCGCCAGCCGCAACCTCTCCCTCACCGATCCTGCGGCGGGCTCAGTTTAGCCGATAGGAGATCGCGCGCCAGCCGCAACCAAATCCCTCTCCGACCACCGCGCACGTCGGCGGAAAGGAAGTTGACGGCATCAAGCGAGAACGGGGAGAAGCGCCCGGTGCTTTTCCGGTTCGATTTCACAGCCACAGCCACAGCGTCCCGATCAAGAGGGTGATGATGGTCAGTGGTGCGCCGACTCTGAAATAATCCCAGAAGCCGATCGCCACGCCCGAACCGGCCGCCCTCTGCACGACGATCAAATTGGCAACCGAGCCCAGCACGGTGACGTTGCCGGCCAGGGTCGAAGCCATCGCCATCACAAGCCACGCCGTGTCGTGGCCTTTCAGCGCATCGACAAACGGCTTCAGCATCAACACGGCGGGCACGATGCTGACGAGGTTCGACCGCACCGCTGTCACGATGCTGAGAACGGGAACTTGGTCGAGATGAAGCCGGCCCACTGCCGCAATGATGTCGGGGCTGAGGAGCGCGTGCTGCGCGCCTGCGACGATGATGAACAGACCCGCGAACATCAGCAGCAGCGGCCAGCCGATCTGCGCGTAGACCCGCCGGCTCTTCACCCGCCGGGTCAGCAGCAGGAGGCCGCCGATGATGATCGCCGCCTTGGCCGGCACGACCCCGGCGAAAAACAATGCAATCAAGATTAGGGTTGCCGACGGTGCGCGGATGACCAAAACGCGATTGGCATCGACCTTCGGTCGCGGCGCTTCCAGGCGCGCGGCGGCGAATTGCGCGATCAGCGGAATAAAGGCGCGATGATCCCCTTGATGCAGCGCTGATCCACTCAGTGCACGTCCGCGGTACTGGCGCCGCCGTGGCCCATCATATGTTCATGCGTCATGGGGCTATTATCCGCCGAACCGTATCCACGCAGCGTGATATAGCGAGCAACTTGGTCCGGCGTCAGGACCCGTTTCGTTTCAATGTGCGCGGCGAGATGTATCGATCGCAAGCGCCCTTGCAGTTGGCCGATCGCTTCCGTTTCCGCCGTAAGGTCAGGCTCGGTCACGTGTCCCGTGGTGAATTCTTGTTCGAGTTCCCGTTCGCGCCTGATGATTTCCTTCCCTTGCGGTATGGCCGCCGCGCTCATCCTGTCCTTGATCGCCGTGACCAAGCGAATTTGTTCGTCGGTCAATCGCAGCTTCGATGCCAGATCAAGAACATGTGCCGGACCTGGGTATCCATTCAACTCACCGGCTTTGGCAAGCCCCATCCCCCGGCCTTGGATGAGGTCCTCCATGTCTTGCCGGGAAAAAGCCTTGATCTCTCGCTCCTGTTGACCCGCATAGGGCGACAGATCCGCCGCCAAACCCCTGGGCGCGAAAAACGAGGCGAGGCAAAGGCCGATCACATACGGAATATAGCGCATGAATGCCTCTTCACGAAAGCGCCGCCGCGCGGCGGGCAATAGACCACAATCCGAATATAGCCGATGAAGCATATCGGTGTTGCGATCGCTCGGGCGGCGGGGGCGATTTCCGGGCGCCCGGTCCTTTTTACCGCAAATCCGGCGCCGGCCGGCCGTTTGGCGTGTCGGGCATCATGCCGCCATGCATGCTGCCTGGCATCATCCCGCCGTTTTTTGCCATCGCCACGTGGACGGCCGCCATACCACCATCAACGAGATCGCTCACTTCCAAAGCGTGCCGCTGGAGCGCGGTCACGGTCTTCGCGTCGCTCGATGTCTGCACGACGATGATGCCCTTTGCCGTCGCTTCGACGGACGTACGGATCTTGTCCTTGTCGCGGAAGATCGCGTGCAGGGCCGGACTCTCGATCGGCAAGCCCGGGTCGCTGCCCTCGGCGACGCGTTGACCCATGCTCCCGACGTGCTCCTTGATGAGTTGCGCGATTTGCGGATCGTCGGACTGGGTGACGGTCCGGATGCCGTCCGACAGATTGGTCACCGCGCGCGTGATGCGATCGTGATTGACGATCAATTGGTGGATTACCTGCATTTGCGCCATGGTCGCGGAATCGTGCCCCATGCCCATCATGCCGCCACCCATGCCCATCATAGGGGTGCCTGGGCGATGCATGAAGGGCGGCCCTTCCTGAGACGATGCCGTGACCGCGTAGGTGCTGACGGCAGCGGCGAGAGCCGCGGCGGCTGCGACTCCGATCAGCTTGGTTCCGGTCTTCATCGCGGATGTCCTTTGCTGGTGCAACGGCGGCGCCGTCGCCGAAGCATTGAAACCCGAACCTGTGGCTAGAGTTTGTCGAGGGGCCGCGCGTTCGTGCCAATGTGTGTCGAATTGGACCTCTGTAACCTCCGGTCACAATTTTTTGCAGCGAGCCGGCCAATCGGCGCAGGCGCGCAGCAGTCAATAGTCGATCCTGTACGCCCGCCCATCGAGATGGAGCGAGCGGTCCCTTTCCAAAAAGGACAAGCGAATCCGAATGGACTTGCTTGGTGCCGTGTCGTCGTGGCGGATTCCGGCTCGTCTTGGTTGCCTCATTCGATCACCTTGTCGGCGCGCGAAAGCAGCGTCGGTGGCACAGTGAGGTTAGAACCACTGACGCAACTCGATGTGATAGCCGTTCGGATCGGTGATCTCCGCGCGCGCGAAACGCTTCTCGCGGATCATCGGTCCCCAGACCACGCCAACGCCTTTCGTCTTGAGGAACTCGATGGTTTTTTGCATGTCCTCGACTTCAAGCGCGATCATGTTGTAGCCCAAATGAAGACCCGTCGGAGCAGGGTCCAGTTTCGCGCCTTCGTAGGCAATGAGTTCCACGGTCGTTCCACCCAATTCCAAGTATGCGAGATTCATTGGCACGCCCGCGCCGGAACGTTCGACGCGATCACGCGACTTGAGCTTGAATCCCAGCACGTCCGTATAGAATTGGATCGTACGGTCCGGCTGATCCGTGTTGATTTCGACGTGGTCGATCCGCTTGAACATGGCCATGCCTCCAAATGAGTTTCTTCGGAAAGGCTCCGAAAATAGATGCGGCTAGACAAGGGACAGGTCACCCAAGTTTGTGTGGCCGTATTCCCACATCCATCGTTTTCGACGCTGACGCCGACAAACCCGACAAGAATGGCAGCCGGGCCCAGCACGAGAAAGACTACAAGGCCCTTTTAGCGCTCGCGGGTCTGCCGGGCGAGAATCCCATGCCGGATGCGACAATCTGGGGCCGCGGATCGGGCACGCGGCTTCGCAGCGCGAAGCGTCAGACCGACCAGATCGTAGCGAAAGCCAGACGAAGATAAGCCCGTCAACGATGCCGAGCCGCGGCCTGGATGGCGCCTTCCGACAAAAGATCATCAGCCGATTGCGGAGGACCAAGATCTCCGCTGCGAGTCCAGCTCGCGCCTTGAACAACAAGGCGAGGCTGCAAGCGACCAGCTTTAGAACGTCGATCATTCCCCGGCAATGTAACGCAGTCTCGCACCGCTCGCGAGCACGGATGGCGTTTTCCGTACCGACAGCCTCATTGCCGCGCTAAGCCGAGCGCGTTCCATGCTCACATGGTCATTAGGCGGACCACTCCCCGCCCCCGCTTCGCGTCATTAGGAGCATTTCCGGGTCAGGTCTGCTCCAAGTAACGACCGGCCCACAGCGGCGTTAAGCGCGCTCGTCGGAAATCTCGCCGCGCTTCGCGCCCTTGGCCGGGCCCGCGTCCTTTTCGACGCGGCATGCTAGGCCGCCTGCTCGGCCGCTTCGGCGGCCTTCGCGTCGCGCTCAGCAACTCTCGCCCTGAGCCATTCCGAAATTTCCTCGTCGCCCACCCGACTGTTTTCGCACTGAGGCGGACGCGCCCGGGGGAAATGACCCGCCGCCTCCATCCGATCGATCTGCGATGCGCTCAGGCCGGTGACGCTCTTGACCTCTTTGCGCCGCATGGTGCGCATGGTAAAAACCTCTTGGCTTTACCAACAGCGCCATGGATACCAGGTGATCTGTTGGGGATGCAAAGAGGTTTTTTGCAATGCCGTTGCGGCCGCCGAAGGAACCGACCTTCACCGCAAAGCAGGCTTGCATCGCCCTTGATGTCCCCCGCGGGACGTTGAATTGGTGGGCTCATCAGGGATTGATGCGCGACCTCCGCTCCTTAAGCACCACGCCGGGGAAGGCGCGACGCTTTACGCTGACGGACGTGGTGGTGCTCGGGATCATGAAGCGCCTCATGAACGCGCCCGGAATTGGCTTGCTGGCGTGCCGAGGCGCGCGCCGACACCGACACGATCCTGGTCAACAGCTACGGCAATCCCTGGCGCAAGGGAAGCTTCGCCACGCGGTTCTGCAAAGTGGCGTGAGCCCCCACCCGCCCTCGAGGGGTTGGTGTTCCACGGGCTAAGGAAAGCGGCCGAGGCGGGATGCAGCACGCATGAGATCGCGGCGATCACGGGCCATGCGACGTTGGGCATGGTCGAACTCTGCACCCGCGAGGCCGACCAGCGGCGCCGCGCGAGCGCGGCGATCGGAAAGCTCGAGCTGGTCTGCGACAAGAAAGAACAGCGCTGAAACGGTCGTTGTAAATCGGTGTAAACGTAGCCGAATTGAGCAAGGAAATCAAAGCGGTGAAGATTGCCACCTGGAACGTCAACTCGGTCAAGTCGCGGCTTCCGCTTTTGCTCGATTGGCTCGACGCGGCCAAGCCTGACGTCTTGTGCCTGCAGGAGATCAAGTGCCTCGACGCCGATTTTCCCGCGCTCGAGATCAGGGGGCGCGGCTATCACGCCGAGGTGCTGGGACAGCGCGCCTATAACGGCGTCGCCATTCTGTCGCGCGAGAAGGCGGAGGGCGTGCTGCGCGGCCTACCCGGCGATGCCGCCGACGAGCAGGCGCGCTATCTCGAGGCGACGATCCGCGGCCGGCGCGTCGCCTCGATCTACCTGCCCAACGGCAACCCCGTCGATTCCGAGAAATATCCCTACAAGCTCGCCTGGATGCGGCGCCTCGAGGCGCAGGCGCGCGCGCTCCTCGAAACCGAGCAGCAAGTCGTGCTCGCCGGCGACTACAATGTCTGCCCGACCGACGATGACGTTTACGACCCCGAGGGCTGGCGCGAGGACGCGCTGTGCCGGCCGGAGTCACGCGCGCGCTTCCGCCCGCTGCTTCATGCCGGCTTCGTCGACGCCTTCCGCGTCTTCCACCCCGAGCCGCACCGCTACAGCTTTTGGGATTACCAGGCGGGACGCTGGCTGCGCGACGAGGGCTTGCGCATCGACCATCTCCTGCTCTCGCCGCAAGCGGCCGACCGGCTCGTCGCCGCCGACATCGACCGCGGCCCGCGCGGCCGCGACAAGGCCTCCGACCACACGCCCGTATGGTGCGAGATCGGCGATCAGACCGGGTAAGTCTTAGAAATGCAGGCCGTAGCGCAGGTGGATGTTGTTGATGTCGCCGTGCTCGTTGAGGAAATCCGGCGTCGTCGCGTGGTCGAGCGAGAGCGACAGGCTGTCCTGGCTGCCAAACTGGTAGCCGAGCTCGAAAGTGCTGTGGAGCGCCAAGGGCGGACCCAGCAACCGCCGGTTCGGATCCTCCGGACCGGATTGCGTCACGCTGCCGGCGAGCCCGAGATTGCCGGAAATCCCCGAGAATCCGAACACATTCCAGCTCAACCCGGCATAGCCGCGGGTGGTGCCGGTGTCCTTGTCGAGGCTGAAGCCGAATTGCGGCCGCGGCGAGAACAGGAAGTGCAGCACGCTATGGTCGGGCGAGGTCAGGGCGATGTCGAGATCGCCGGTGTTGGCGCGCGGCAGGGCCAATGGCGAGGTCCCGAGATCGCTGAGGAAATCGATCTGGAAGTCCGGCAAGGGCGCGCCGCCCCGCACCAGGCCGACCCCGTTGGTCGAAACTGCCGAAACCGGTCCGCCCGCGAGCGCCGGCCCGGCCGCCGCGATTGCCAGGATGGCCGCCGTCGCGGCGAGCAGGCGCCATAACCCTGCGGCGGCACCACGCGCGCCGACAGAGCCAGCACGACACTCCAAGCGCGTCGGAAACATCACCAAAACGCCGTCAACATGCGATCGTAGCCCGAGGTAAAAGCGCCCCTTTAACCCTAAGTAAAGCTTAACCAAAACCCAACCGCGGCAGCCC
>Ga0209517_10009689_pt1 | contig 10907 bp, 7 predicted proteins | sample PeaSoiMetSII2010_FD_187695 | JGI IMG/M metagenome (GOLD analysis project Ga0209517, IMG submission 187695) | Peat soil microbial communities from Weissenstadt, Germany - SII-2010 (SPAdes) (version 2) | ecosystem: Environmental > Terrestrial > Soil > Wetlands > Peat | place: Germany: Weissenstadt... | reverse complement strand
ATGTGGGCGGGCAATTTACCGCTATATCGACGGATTGCGTCAGTTGCCATCTCAATAACTTCAACAACACTACCAATCCCAATCACAGCGCAGCCAACTTCCCGACTAACTGTGGGTTGTGCCATACGACGACGGCGTGGACGGGTGCGCAATTCAATCACAATACCGCGACGAAGTTCCCCTTGACGGGGGCCCATGTGAGCGTGGCGTGCAACCAGTGCCACGTTGGAGGCAAGTTCGCCGGGATCCCAACCGATTGCGCCAGTTGCCATATCAGCGACTTCAACAAAACCACCAATCCGAGCCACGTCACGGCCGGATTCCCGACTCTGTGTTCGGCATGCCACATCACGACGTCATGGTCGGGTGCGCAATTCGATCATTCGAAAACGCCTTTCCCGCTGACGGGCGCTCACGTGACAGTGGCGTGCTCTCAATGCCATGTCGGTGGGAAATTCACAGGCTTGTCGACCGATTGCGCGAGTTGCCATCTGAAAGACTTCCAAAATACAATTAATCCGCATCACACCGCCTCAGGGTTCCCAACTACTTGCAGTAGCTGCCACACCACGACCAACTGGCTGGGCGCAACGTTCGATCACGGCAAAACCGGTTTCACCCTGACCGGTTTTCATACAACCCTGCAGTGCGCGCAGTGCCATGTGAACAACAACTTTGCCTTGACCAGCGGGGCGTGCATTAGTTGCCATCTGACCGACTTCAACAACGCGAACAATCCGCCTCATAAATCATCGGGATTCCCGCAAGATTGCACGCCGTGCCATACGACCACGAACTGGACGAGTGCCACGTTTAACCACGCCGCCACCGGCTTCGATCTCACCGGCTTCCATGCCACCATGCAGTGCGCCCAGTGTCATGTCAACAACAACTACAGCCTGAACAGCCCGCTTTGCATCAACTGCCATCAGAATGACTACAACGGCACCAACAACCCGCCCCATCAGGCGACCGGATTCCCAACAACCTGCGGTACCTGCCACACCACCGCCAATTGGCTCGGAGCGACGTTTAACCACGCAACGACCGGCTTCGCGCTAACCGGATTCCACACGACGCTGCAATGCACGCAATGCCACGTCAACAGCAACTACAGCCTAAACAGTCCGGCCTGCATCAACTGCCACCTGACCGACTACAAGAACGCGAATAACCCGCCGCACACCCAATCCGGGTTCCCACAGGATTGCACGCTGTGCCATTCGACCACGAACTGGACCAAGGCTACCTTTAACCACTCGACAACCGGCTTCCCCCTCACCGGGTTCCACGCCACCATGCAGTGCGCGCAGTGCCACGTCAACAACAACTACAGGCTAAACAGTCCGGCCTGTATCAACTGCCATCAAAATGACTACAACAACACTAATAACCCCGCGCACCCAGCGGCCGGTTTCCCGACGACCTGTGATACCTGCCATAACACGACCTCTTGGAACGGCGCGACATTCAACCACAGCACGACAGGCTGGGCGTTGACCGGCATCCATGCCACGACTCCGTGCACCTCATGCCATGTAGGCGGGAACTACCGCCTGACCTCAACTGCCTGCTACGGCTGCCACCAAGCGGACTATCGAGGAACAAACAATCCGAATCACGTCGCGGCTGGATTTCCGACAACTTGTGACACCTGCCATACTACGTCGGGTTGGACCGGTGCTACTTTCAACCACACTTGGTTCCCGGTCCCGCATCACAGCGCCAGGCTGTGCACCGACTGTCACACCAACTCCTCGAACTATGCGGTTTTCGTGTGCACGGTTTGCCACACACAGGCTCAGACGGACGCGCACCACCAAGGCGTTCAGGGATACGTCTGGAACAGTGCGAATTGTTATGCCTGCCATCCTCATGGGGGTGGGGATTGAGGCAAGTATGCAAACGTGCGCTGCCCTCGTTCGCGATCGCGATCGCGATGGTGTGCCACGCCGAGGACCAGGGTCTGCGCACCAGTTTCCGCGTGCGATATGTGGCAAGCGGCTCCGTGTATCTAGACGGTGGCCGCGCTGCGGGGTTGTCCGAGGGTTTCCATCTTACGGTGAAGCGGCGGACACCTGGGGAAGCCGAATTGGAGGCCAAGACCGTCGGCGAAGTCGTCGTGGTGTCGCTCGCGGAGAACTCGGCGGTATGCGAGGTTAAGTCTCACGAAATGGAATTCCAGGTGGATGACGTCGCGTATCTTTCCAACTCGGATGCGGAAACGGCCCGTCTGGTGAGCTCTTCGACAAGCGCGCGAAAGTATGCCCAGGTTGTCAGCTTCACGGAGGGTGACCCGCTGGAAGAGGAACTCCGCGCGTCTGTGCCCCGCCCGCCCTTGCCGAGTGTGAACCGCGTGCGCGGTTATGTGGCTTTCGAGCAGTCATCCATCATGGAACACGGCGCTGCAGCCACGCAAAGCCTGCAGGAAGGTTTGGCGTTTCGCGCCGACATGACACGCATTGGCGGTTCTTACTGGAATTTCACCGGTTACTGGCGCGGGCGCATGACTTCTAGTGGGGGCGCCAGACAACCCACGCTGCTCGATCTGCTCAACCGCACTTATCATATCGGCCTCTACTACGACAATCCAAACTCACCTTATGTCATCGGGATCGGGCGGCTACTCCTGCCATGGGCAAGCAGTCTCAATACGATCGATGGCGCTTACTTCGGGCGCAGATTCGGGCGGGTAACCACCGGGGTGTTCGGTGGTTCAACCCCGGATCCTACTTCTTGGAACTACAACAAAGACCGCGAAATCGCCGGCGTGTTCGCCAACGTCGAAGCGGGCAGTTTTGACGGCCTGCATTACAGCGGCACAGCAGGTTTGGCGCTGACGCGGCTCAAGTGGCGCGCCGAGCGCCAGTTCGCGTTCTTCGAAAATAATCTCATTTTCAAGCGATACTTTTCCCTTTACCACGATCTGGAAGCGGACCAACTGGTCAAGGGTCGACTGGGCTCGACCGAGAGCGGGCCCGTGATCAGCCGCAGCTTCCTGACGTTACGTTATCAGCCGATGCATTTGGTCTCGTTCGACTTGAGCCATAACTATTTCCGCAACGTGCCTACTTTCGATCTTCGACTTCTGGGCACAGGACTCCTGGACAAATTCCTCTTTCAGGGTTTGAGCGGGGGCGCTCGACTGGATCTGCCGTTTCATGTCAGTTTTTACACCAGCCTCGGGCGCAACCGCACGCAGACCGACCCTCGGGCGTCCTGGAACCAGATGTATGGTGTCAGCGTCGACCGCTTGGGACGAACCGGGATGCGGGCAGACTTCCAATATTCCAAATTTGATAGCTCATTTGGCCGGGGGCAGATTGAGACGGCTTCGGTGACCCGCAATTTTGGCGAGAAGCTGCGTATGACGCTGCAGGTCGGCAATCAGAATATTCACTCCACCTTCAGCCAGCAAAGTCAGGCGCGATTTCTCAATTACAACATCGACTGGTTCTTCGGAAAGCACTATTTTGTTGGCGGGGCGACGTCAATCTATCGCGGAAATGCGCAGAACTATGATCAGATTTTTTTCAATCTTGGCTATCGGTTTTGAGCTGGCGGCCGCGCCGGGTGTGGAGCCGACCGCCGATTCGCTGAATGCCTTACTCGATCGCACGGGGAAACGCGTTGAAGAGTTTTGGGATCACTTCTCTGCCGTGTCTTGCACGGAGACCGTACAGCAGGTCAAGCTGGGTGCAGGCGGTAACGTGCTTGCGCAGCGCACCACGAGCTTCGACTACCTCGTGATTCTACAGTTAGCCGGAGATGACCTGACCGTTGAGGAATCTCGCCAGGTGCAGGGCCAGCCCAAGAAGGAAAAAAACAAACCGCTGCTCACCACTTCGGGCTTCTCGATCCTCTTGCTGATCTTTCATCCGATTTTCCAGAACAGCTACGAATACACTATGGCCAGCGTGGAGGAGACCGGTGGGCGCAAATTGCAGCAAGTACATTTCGAACATGTTCACGGCCGTCGAAGCCCTTCGACTTTGCAGCTGCGCGGGCGCGACTACCCGCTGGAGTGGCAGGGTTCGGCGTGGATCGATCCTCGAACGGGTTATATTGACCGGATTAGCGCTGAGCTGAAGAGTTCCATGGATGATGTCGGGCTAAAGAAACTATCGAGCGAAGTCCAGTACACTCCGGTGCATTTCAGCACGGAAAAACAAACGGCTTGGTTGCCCGATGTTGCCGTGATTGAGGCCGCCACCGAACACCAGCATTGGCGCAATACTCATATGTTTTCGCAGTACCGAAGATTTTCGGTCACCACAGACGCCACGATCGAATCTCCGAAACAATAGCTTATGGCCGGTTCTTCAGCCTCCGTTGTCTCGCACGCCAAGGCCGGGACCAAACTGGACTGGCATCGAGTACGCGTGCGCTTGGCGTGGCTCGTGGCGATTGCGTTTGTATTTGGGCTCGTCGTCTACGGATACCCGTATTACAAACTCGATCTTGCCGAACGCGCGAATTCGCCGTACCACGCCTCGTTGCGGCCCAGCGGCAATATTGGCATTCGATTGGGGATCCTCGGCACGGTGCTCTTCCTCGGCCTCTTTTTGTATCCCGTCCGTAAGCGGTGGGCATGGCTGGGCAGCATCGGGCAAACCAGGCACTGGCTCGATTTCCACGTACTGCTCGGCGTAATTGCCCCCGGTGTTGTGACGCTGCATGCTTCGTTCAAGTTGCGTGGCCTGGTGGGAGTCGCCTACTGGATCATGATCGCCGTGGCCCTCAGTGGGTTTGTCGGCCGCTACCTCTATGCGCAGATTCCCCGCACTCTCAGCACCGCGGAGCTTTCGCGTAAAGAGCTCGAAAGCGCTGCGAGCCAGTCGGCCGCCCGGCTCAACGAGCAGGCGATGCTGGCTCCGGAGGAGGTCGCTCCCCTTCTGAAGCTTCCATCTCGCCAAGAAGTCGAGCAGATGTCCGTTGTGGTGGCGCTTTGGAGCATTCTCCGCCTGGATCTCATGCGTCCGTTCCGGGTAAGCCGGTTGCGACGCAAGTTCCTCTCACCGATGGGAAAAGTCACGACGGCCGGGGGATGGTTAGCTTCCAACAATCAGGAGCTCGAAGCGGTCATCTCAGCCTGCCGAAGCCAGTCCTGGCTCTCGGCAAAGATGCTGTTTCTCAGCCGCATTCACGGTCTGTTTCACCTTTGGCACGTCGTGCACCGCCCGTTCAGCTACTCGTTCGCGGTGCTAGTGCTGATTCATATCGGGGTCGCGGTCTCGCTGGGATACTTCTGAATGTCCGACACCTTCATGACTGCTTGCATCACCGCGGTCATTCTCGCGATCCCGCTATTCCTGTACCTGAAGAGCCTGAAGAACAGAGAGGTGCGGGCCAAAGCGGCAGCCGAGAAGGGGAAGTTGTATTCTGACGGGCCCAAGGCGCAGCATCCACATATTGATACGAACCGCTGCATCGGCTGCCAGACCTGTACGACGGTCTGTCCCGAGGGCGACGTGCTCGCGATGTTAGGGGGCAAAGCCGTGATCGTGAACGGCTACAAATGCATCGGCCATTCGCTCTGCGCCGATGCGTGCCCAGTCGGCGCCATCACAATGGAGATGGCCAGCCCCAGCATGGGTGCCGACATGCCACGCCTCACCCCCGAGCATGAGACGAGCATTCCAGGCCTGTTCATTGCCGGGGAACTTGGTGGTCTGGCACTGATCAAGAACGCCGTGAACCAAGGCCGTGAGTGCATCGATACTATTGCCGTCCGCATCGCAGAAAAGGGCGGATCTGTTACTGGAGTCTACGATGTGCTGATTGTGGGAGCCGGTCCCGCAGGAATCAGCGCCTCTCTGCGCGCCATCGAGAAAAAGCTCAATTACATAACGGTGGAGCGAGATCAAATTGGCGGCACGGTGGCGAAGTACCCGCGCCAGAAACTGGTGATGACAAGTCCGGTTGAGTTTCCGCTGTACGGCAAGTTCAATAAGATGCAACTCTCCAAAGAGGAGCTCATTTCTTTCTGGCAGCACATTCTGAAGCGTGTGGACTTTAAAGTTCACACCAGCGAGAAGGTGGAGGACATTCAGAAAGGTGCAGACGGCATCTTCACAACGATCACTAGTCAAGCGCAATACCGATCGCACGCGGTGGTCCTCGCACTAGGCCGCGCTGGCACTCCGCGAAAATTGGGTGTCAAAGGAGAGGAACTGTCAAAGGTCATGTACCGGCTGATCGAGGCGGATCACTACATCAACAAGAACATTCTCGTTGTCGGCGGTGGCGATAGCGCCGTGGAAGCGGCCATGGGGCTCGCGTACCAGAGCGGCAACAAAGTGACGCTGTCGTACCGGCAGGAAGGTTTCAGCCGCATCAAAGAGCGCAATGCGAAACGCGTGCAGGATTGCATCGATGCGGGGAGGATCGACGTCATTTTCAATTCGAGGCCTATTGACATCAGAGAAGATAGTGTCATCCTCGAGGTCAAGGGCGCGGGACAGGAGATCGCCAACGACTTCGTGTTTGTCTTCGCCGGCGGCACTCCTCCGAACGACTTCCTCAAGAAGATCGGCGTCGGGTTTGGTATGCACGATATGACTCTGGAGGCAGGCGATGAGGCGCGGCAGGCGGCCCACTTTAGGAACGTACTCACGAAAGCCTAGGCAATATGTCGATCCACTCGAAAACGGCCCGGATCGCTCTCTCTCCGTTGCTCCCGTAGCGTCCAAAATCCAGATCTTAGTGATAAGCCTTGGGTCGTCGCGAAATTCTTGTTTCACACACGCCGACCCTCAGTGCAGCATCCCCAGCGATTCCTCAACGGGCGGCAGGGGTGCATCTCTTCTGGCACGAACTTCACCAATTTCGACCGACGCTGACGCCGCCGGCTAAATCGCGGTCCTCTGAGGATGTGTTGCAAACGCGGTGTAATAAGCCATTGTAGCCTTGGGCAGTCGTAAATTGTTCTGTGGAGTTTTTTAGCTTCGGTTTCTGACCTTGATGTGAAAGTAGAAGCCTGTAGTACCGGATCTTTGAGGAATAGCTTCGCAGTCTGGGTCGTTGGGCTGTTCGAGCACCAATTCTCGTCGCCAGGTGTTCTGCCACTTCCGCCCCACCTTTCGCGCTACCATACCCGGCAGACGCGAACGATCCTCGAATTCGAAAGCGTTCCCTTGAAAAGCTCCGATCATCCCATCACGATCCAGCACGCCCTTCTCGCGGAATATGAGCATGTCATCGTCGGTAAATTCAAGAAAGGAGGCTATTGCCAGTTCCTGGTGCGAAAACAACGAGCCCCGCCAACTGCGTTTCCAGACCTTTTCGCGACGGAAGTCAATAAAGAGAAAATACTCGGTCTTCTCGCGTAGGTGGCTAAAAATGTTCTCGCGGAGGGAGCGCAGTGACTGCCCATAAACTGCAACGTACGGCTCGTAGCCCAGTTTGCGGAGCCTTTCGCTCACATTGTGGGCGATACCCCGCTCAGCATCACGCTGCCCACAACTTATGAACACCCGCGCTGGCCTTTCCTTCATCAATCCGGACGCGCCTCCAAACTCATGAGTATATGACTCTGAAACTGACGGCGAGAGACAATATCCACCGGACAATACCCAGCGGTCGTGTCACGCACCACTCTTCCACAGCTTCACGGAAGGCTGCTGCCCTAGTTGGAACCGCGAGATCGCCATTCCGCTAGCTGTGCAGCCGGCGAGGACAGTTCTACGACAAACCAACTAGAATTCCGAGGAGATCTGCCAAATCACAAAGATCGTCGCCGATTACCAGCGATAATCTCATGCAACGCTCTCCTCATGGCCCTGTACAGCACGGGGATGCGAATCGTCCGTGGAAGAGCCGAGCCCACGAAGCGGTTTATACTCGAAGTCTACGACGCCATGACCGAAACTGGACGCACGGGCCAACCATAACCAGAGCTGCCTCGACGCACCGCCAGCAGGCGGGTGCCGGGCGCATCCTGCAAGTCGACCATGAATCAGGACGACTCACGGCAGTTTCGGTTGCGGTTGACCATCCGCCAGCAACTGATTTACCGATCTCTGGAGGAGAAGGGCGAGTCGGTTGCGTTCCTCCTCGAGTCCGCCCTGCTCGTCATGGCTGAAAAAAGGATTCCGGGTCGACTCTTTCTTGCGGCCCACTCGATCCGAATGATGATGGATGAGTTGCCGAAAGTCATGGACCTGCCAACTCTTGCCGAACAGGGAAGGTTGGGTGATCAGGTCGGCGCCCTTGACCCAATCTGGACCGCTGCCCTGAAAAGCCGGTGCCACAACGATGGGAAGTGGTCCGGTGAGATTGACACCCCGCTCCAGAAGCTCTTCGCGAAGCTTCACAAGTTTTTCCAGTGGTGGAGAGACAGCCGGCCGAAGCGACGGGACGTGGCGGCGGGACTCTTTCGGTCCACAGACCCCTCGGGCCTCCCGCTTCCAGAGCCTCTGGAGAAGACGCGAATTGATCGCTGGTTGGGACTCCACAGCTACTTCGTAGGCGTCGCGAAGAGGTCAGTCACAACAGAGGATGAATTCAATGCGTCTTTCGATGAACTTGAGCAGATCCTGCTAGATAACCTTTACCGCCAGCCATCCGAGGACTTCTCCGAAATCGAGGCCATTCTTGCAGAGGAGGCGCGGGATGCTTAAAGAAGAGACTGTGGACCGCGCCCTGCGCGCGATCGGAAAGGGTTACGCCCAGTACGAGTTTTTCTTCGAGCACTTGAGCTCACCTTCTTGGCTTGAGCCGCTCGCAATGCACGGCTTCTTCAGAAAGCCACCAGAGCCGATTCGCGATGGCCAATACATCAGTTTCCCGATCTGGCCCGAGTCCCGATATTTGCTCCGAATGGCGCGGGTGCCAGAAGCGCAGAATGCTGTGTTGGACCTCGCACGGCAAATTCCTATGTCGGAGAACAGTCGGGTCCACGACGACATAGCTGACATAGCTTTAGCTTTACCACCGTCGCTGGCGGCGAAGTTGGCACCTCAGATTTGTGCCTCGATCCCGGTTTCCGTGAAGCTGCTCTTGGGCGAAAAGGTAAAGGACTTGATCGTCCACCTAGCGACTGGAGCACAGGAGGCAGTCGCCACTCAGCTCACCGCCTCAGCTCTAGCCCTTGCTCCCAATCCTAGGGTCGGAAAGGGAGAGGAAGAGTCAATTCTGTCCCCAGAGCCGCAATCGTACTTCGGAAACTGGTACTACAGGCGAATTGTCGCCGCGGCCGTGCCGGAACTCGTGAAGTGCTCTGGAATTGAAGCGGTCAGGCTGTTCTGTAGCCTTTTGAACGATGCGATCAGGCTGCCACGAAAGCGCGAGGCGGAAGGAGACGAGGACTTTCTCTACATCAAGCACCCCGCTATTGAACACGGTAAACATCCCGACGATATTCCAAGCTTGTTGCTCTGTGCCCTGCGGGATGCGGCTGAAGTCCTGATCACTGCTGACCCAACGCAGTTTTCCGCCGTCATCGCATTGTTTCAACAGCAAAAGTGGGTATCCTTCCGGCGGCTAGAGTTGCACATAGCTCGCGTTTTTCCGGAGCTAGGACAAGCGCTGGCGGAGCAAACCTTCCAACAGCCAGAAATTCTAAGCCGAGCGAGTACTCGACACGAAGCCGTTTTGCTGCTCAAAGCAACATTCCCAAATCTGACTGCCGAAACGAAGCAGCAGATTCTCTCGTGGATGGATGCCGGACCATCGGAGGAGTCGGTGCGAAAGTGGTTGGAGTTCATTGGGGGGGAAGTCACTGACGACAAGATCCACAACCTAGTAAATCGTGGACGCCTTGATCACTTCTCAATCCTCGAGGGGCAACTGCCTGAGGCGTATCAAACCCGGTACGAAGATCTCAAAGTCCAACTTGGCGCTCCAAATCCGCCCGATCGCGTGTCGTATCCACGTTTCGGGGCAATCAGTGCTCAGTCTCCTAAGACTACGGAAGAGTTGGCGGAGTTGTCGGTCGACGACCTGGTCGGACTCCTGAGAAGCTGGGTACCCGAGCATGATGTCTTTGGACCTACAGCGGAGGGCCTCGGAGGCGCGTTCGCAAGCGTCGTTGCTAAGCGCCCCACTGATTTCGCAGCCGCGGCTACGAAGATGGAGGGTCTCGACCCCACTTACATCCGGGCGCTCTTCGGAAGCCTCACTGCAGCTCTTAAACAGGGGGAACCGTGGGACTGGGGGCCGGTCCTTGAACTGGCGAGATGGGTGGTTGCACAAGGACGTGAGATCCCAGGCCGTAAAGGCGGTCTCATGGATGCTGATCCCGATTGGGGCTGGAGTCGGACGGCCATCATTGACCTCTTCACGACAGGCTTTGAAGGTGGTCCGGATCGACTTCCGCCGGAATATCGAACGTCAGTTTGGGAAGTCCTTCAGCCGTTGACGGATGATCCGTATCCGGGAATCGAAGACGAGCGTGGTGAAAAGTTCGACCCCTCATTTCTGTCGATCAACTCTACGAGAGGTCGGGCTCTCGATGCGGTCATCGACTACGCCTGGTGGCTGCGCCGATGCACTGATCAGGCACGCAAGGCACAATGGCAAGCACCCATAGATTTCCCTTCGATGCCCGAGGTCCGCGACGTTCTAAACGCGCATCTCGAAATCGAACGGGAACCAACATTGACGATTCGATCCGTCTATGGCCGCCAGTTAACATCGCTGGCGGGTCTTGACTGGAACTGGCTTCGCACGCATGTGGAGGCGATGCTGCCGCCGGGGCAGGATGATCAGCCGCGGTTCAGTGCGGCATGGGAAAGCTTCGTCGCATTCAATGAGCCGAATACCGTGCTTCTGGAGGTTCTGTTGCCTGCATATCGGCGTGCGGTCGGGCAGATCGGGCAACTGCAGGGGATGATGCGTCATCCGGTTTCGCCGGAAGACCGCCTGGCACAACACCTGATGATCTACTACTGGTTAGGAAGCATCGA
>Ga0209517_10009688_pt1 | contig 10908 bp, 7 predicted proteins | sample PeaSoiMetSII2010_FD_187695 | JGI IMG/M metagenome (GOLD analysis project Ga0209517, IMG submission 187695) | Peat soil microbial communities from Weissenstadt, Germany - SII-2010 (SPAdes) (version 2) | ecosystem: Environmental > Terrestrial > Soil > Wetlands > Peat | place: Germany: Weissenstadt... | reverse complement strand
GCTGGGACGCGTGACCTCGCCGCCGGGAGTGGGCGTATTGGTGAAGGCGCCAAAACCCGGCCAGGACCGCCGCTTCGATCTGCCGTCGATTGGTCCGCGCACCATCGAAAATGTCGCGCGCGCCGGACTTGCCGGCCTCGCCGTTGCCGCCGACAGCACGATGATTGCCGAACCGGAGCTGGTGACCGCCGAAGCCGACCGCGCCAAGATTTTTTTCGTCGGAATTCGCGAGGACACCGCGCAATGACGCCCGTGGCGCAGGCCTCCTCGTCGCGGCCGCTTGGAATCTACATCATCGCCGCAGAGGAGTCGGGCGATGCACTGGGCGCGGCACTGGCGAATGCGCTCGCCAAACGTCTAGGCGGCGCCGTGAAACTTTCCGGCATCGGCGGGCGTGCGATGGCCGCCGCCGGGATTTCAAGCCCATTCGCCATCGATGACCTGGCAATCGTCGGTCTCGCCGCAATTCCAAAGAAGCTGCCGAAAATTTTTCGTCGCATTCGCGAGGCCGCGGATGCCGTCGTTGCCGCCAGCCCTGACGCGCTCGTCATCGTTGACAGCCCGGACTTCACGCACCGGGTCGCCCGCCGGGTACGGCGGCTCGTCCCGATGATCCCGATCCTCGACTACGTCTCGCCCTCGGTCTGGGCCTGGCGGTCGGGGCGGGCGCGAGCGATGCGCGCCTATGTCGATCAGGTGCTCGCGATCCTGCCGTTCGAGCCCGCAGTCCATATCCGGCTCGGCGGCCCGCCCTGCCTCTATGTCGGCCATCCGCTGATCGAGCGCCTCGCTGAACTGCGCCCCGGCGCCGCCGAGGCCGAGCGCCGGCGCGCCGATCCGCCGATTGTTCTGGTCTTGCCGGGCAGCCGGTCAGGTGAGTTGCGGCGCCATATCGCGATTTTCGGCGCCGCTCTCGCGCGCGTCGTCGCTCGCTTTGGGGCGATCGAACTGGTGTTGCCGACCATGCCACATCTTGTTGCGCAGGTGCGCGAGGCCACCGCCGGCTGGAGCGTGACGCCGCGCATCGTGATGGAACCGGCAGAGAAGTGGGCCGCCTTTCGTACGGCACGCGCGGCGCTGGCGGCATCCGGCACCGTGACGCTTGAACTCGCGCTCGCTGGCGTGCCGATGGTTGCGGCCTATCGTCTGCAAGTGATCGAGGCGATGGTGGCGCGCGCAATCCGTCTGCGGGCAAGACTGCCGAGCGTCATTCTGGCCAATCTCGTACTTGGCGAAAACGACATTCCGGAGCTTTTGCAGGAGGATTGCACGCCGGAGAAACTCGCCGACGCTCTCGTGCCGCTGCTGTCGGACTCGCCGTGGCGGCGGCGCCAAGTTGATGCCTTTCGCCGCCTCGACGACATTATGGCAAGCGGTGGCGCGGCTCCGAGCGACAAGGCCGCCGGTATCGTGCTTGAGGCGGCCCGGCGTGGCCGCCGCGATACGCCGGCATTGGGTGTGGCGGCGCATCCGTGTTAACTGCCCGACGGCGGCGCCCCTACCATTGCCGCAAGCATCCTGCTAAGGCCCCTGGCGACCCGACAGTCACAAGCGTAACTGCGAAGCATCCTGCGTGAGCAAGTCGAAGCAACCTGTCCGCAAGCCCCCAATCCGCGCCGCGATCACCGGGGTTTTCGGCTATGTGCCGCCCGATGTGCTCAGCAATGCCGAGCTCGCGCAAATGGTCGACACCACCGACGAGTGGATCACCGAGCGCACCGGCATCAAGGAACGGCGCATCCTCAAAGGTAAAGGCCTCGGCACCTCGCACATGGGCGCGCATGCGGTACGCGGGCTCCTCGCTAAGACGGGAACTGCGCCGGGCGACGTCGAGCTCCTGATCTGCGCGACAACGACGCCGGATTTCGTCTTTCCTTCTACCGCCAATCTCATCTGCGACATGTGCGGCATCCGCTCGATCGGCAGCTTCGACGTGCAGGCTGCGTGCTCCGGCTTCGTTTACTCGCTTACCATCGCCTCGCAATTCATCGAAACCGGCAAATTCCGCAAGATCGTGGTCGTGGGCGCCGACAAGATGTCGGCGATCATCGACTATACCGATCGCGCAACCTGCGTCCTGTTCGGCGACGGCGCCGGCGCCGTGCTCATCGAGCCGAGCCGGAGATTTGGAATTATCGATACGCTGATCCGCTCCGACGGCGCGGGCATGCCGCACCTGCATCAGAAGGCCGGCGGCAGCCGCATGCCGCCGACGGCGGAGACCGTGGCCAAGCGTCTGCATTACGTTCATCAGGAGGGCGCCGCGGTCTACAAGTTCGCCGTCGCCCGCATGGCGGAGGTCGCGACCGAGCTGATGCAACGCAATCACCTGACCAGCGATAAAATCGACTGGCTGGTTCCGCACCAGGCCAATAAGCGCATCATCGAGGCGACCGCCGAGCGCATGAAGCTCGACCCGAAACAAGTGATGATCACCATTCACAAATACGGCAACACCACCGCGGCGACGATTCCGCTTTGCCTGTGGGATTATGAAAGCAAGCTCAAGGCCGGCGACCGGCTGATCCTCGCGGCGTTCGGCGGCGGCTTTACCTGGGGCGGCGTGTACCTGACCTGGGCCTATGATCCGAAGTGAGTAACGCTGCGGATCACTTCCGCTTCGACATCGGCTGATAGTCGCGCGGTTTCGCGCCGGTATAGAGCTGGCGCGGCCGGCCGAGTTTCTGATGCGGGTCCTCGATCATTTCCTTCCACTGCGCGATCCAGCCGACGGTGCGCGCGAGCGCGAACAGCACCGTGAACATGGTGGTGGGGAAACCCATGGCGCGCAGCGTGATGCCGGAATAAAAGTCGACATTGGGATAAAGCTTCTTCTCGATGAAATAGTCGTCGTGCAGCGCGAATTTCTCAAGCTCCATGGCGACGTCTAGCAGCGGGTCCTTGATGCCGAGCTCGTTTAGGACCTCGTAACAGGTCTTCTGCATGATCTTGGCGCGCGGATCGTAGTTCTTATAGACGCGATGACCGAAGCCCATCAGGCGGAATGAATCTTTCGGGTCTTTGGAGCGCTTGATGTATTCCGGAATGCGATCGACGGTACCGATCTCGCCGAGCATTTTCAGCGCCGCTTCGTTGGCGCCGCCATGCGCCGGTCCCCACAGGCAGGCGATGCCGGCGGCGATGCAGGCGAACGGATTGGCGCCGGTCGAACCGGCAAGCCGGACCGTGGAGGTCGAGGCGTTCTGCTCGTGATCGGCGTGGAGCGTGAAGATGCGGTCCATGGCGCGGGCGAGGACCGGATTGGGCTTGTATTGCTCGCATGGCACGGCGAAGCACATGCGCAAAAAATTCGAGGCGTAATCGAGCCTGTTGTCCGGATATATGAACGGCTGGCCGATCGAATATTTGTACGCCATCGCCGCCAGCGTCGGCATTTTTGCGATCATGCGGATCGAAGCGACCATGCGCTGGGTCGGATCGGTGATGTCGGTGGAGTCGTGATAGAAGGCCGACAGGGCGCCGACGCAACCGACCATCACCGCCATCGGATGCGCATCGCGCCGGAAGCCTTGGAAGAACCGGCTCATCTGCTCGTGAACCATCGTGTGATGGATCACGCGATCGACGAAATCCGCCTTTTGCGTTGCCGACGGCAGCTCGCCGTAAAGCAGGAGGTAGCAGGTTTCGAGAAAGTCGCCGTGCTCGGCGAGATCCGCAATCGGGTAGCCGCGATAGAGCAGGATGCCTTCGTCGCCGTCGATAAAGGTGATCTTGGACTCGCAGCTCCCCGTCGAGGTGAAGCCGGGATCGTAGGTGAAGATGCCGGCCTCGGCGTAGAGCTTGCTGACGTCGAGCACCTCGGGACCGATCGTTCCGTCGTAAAGCGGAAACGAGTAGGTCTTGTCGCCGAGTGTCAAAGTGCCGGTCTTGATATTGGCGCCGGTTTTCGCGTCCATGATCATACCCTCGATATTGAAAGCGGCTGGGGCGGCAGCTTCGACCCGACCGTAATTGCGTAGCGCAACCTAGTGTGCGCTGCAAGATAATAGCCTGTAATGGCGGCTCGCGCGATCCATTCCCGCCGGGGCGGCTAGGCGCTCTGCGCCTGGTCGGCAACGCGCGCCAGGCTTTCGGTCTTGCCGAGCACTGCAAGGACTTCAAAGATTCCCGGCGAAGTCGTCCGGCCGGTCAACGCCGCGCGCAACGGCTGCGCGACAGCGCCGAGCTTAGCGCCCTTGTGCTCGGCGAAGGTGCGGACCGTTCGTTCGGTCGCCTCCGCCGTCCAAGGCTCGACCCGCGCCAGTTCGGCGGCAATGTCGCGCAACAGCGCCCGCGCCTCGGGCATCAGCAAAGCCGCCGCTTTGTCATCCAGCGGGATCGGACGGTCTGAAAGTAGAAATTGTGCGCTATCAATGAGATCGAGCAACGTCTTGGCGCGTTCCTTTAAGCTCGGCATGGCCGTCAGCCATTGCTCGCGCAGCCGCGGCGTCAATTTCGCGGCAAGAGCGGCGCCGTCGGCAATATGCGGCAACAGCGCGTCGATGGCGGCGAGGAGTTCGGCGTCGCCGCTCTGGCGGATGTAGTGGCCGTCGAGATTTTCCAGTTTCGCAAAATCGAACCGTGCCGGCGAGCGGCCGATCTGCGGCAGATCGAATGCCGCGATCATTTCCTCGGTCGTGAAAATCTCCTGGTCGCCGTGGCTCCAGCCGAGCCTTACCAGATAATTGCGCAACGCCACCGGCAGGTAGCCCATGGCGCGATAGGCCTCGACGCCAAGCGCGCCATGGCGCTTGGAGAGTTTTGCGCCGTCCGGGCCGTGGATCAGCGGAATATGCGCCATGACCGGCACCGGCCAGTCGAGCGCGTCGTAAATCTGCTTCTGCCGCGCGGCATTGGTCAGGTGATCGTCGCCGCGGATCACGTGGGTCACGGCCATATCGTGATCGTCGACCACGACCGCGAGCATGTAGGTCGGCGTGCCGTCGGAGCGCAGCAGCACGAGATCGTCGAGGTTTTCGTTTTGCCAGACGACGCGGCCTTGCACCTGATCCTCGATGACGGTCTCGCCGGAGAGCGGCGCCTTGAGGCGGATCGTGGGTCTTACGCCCGGCGGTGCGTCCTTTGCATCGCGGCCGCGCCAGCGCCCGTCATAGAGCTTGGCGCGACCTTCGCGGCGCGCTGCTTCGCGCATTTGGGCCAACTCGTCTGGGCTTGCATAGCAGCGGTAAGCGTGCCCGGCCGCCAATAGCTCTTCGGCGACTTCGCGGTGCCGCGCCGAGCGGGCGAATTGTTGGATGACCTCGCCGTCCCAGGCGATGCCCAGCCATTTGAGGCCGTCGATGATGGCGTCGATCGCGGCCTGCGTCGAACGCTCGCGGTCGGTGTCCTCGATCCGCAGCAACATCTTGCCGCCGCGGCCGCGTGCGTAAAGCCAGTTGAACAAAGCGGTGCGCGCCCCGCCGATATGGAGAAAGCCGGTAGGCGAGGGGGCAAAGCGGGTGACGACGCTCATATCGGTCCAAAAACCTCGCGTGCGCGCGCTCGTTTAGCACAGATCGCCGTGAAAGGGAGCCAAGCGGCCGATTGGCTCCGCACGGCGGACTTGACCGCACCGGCCAAGTTGTTCAATTCGGGGCGCGCGCCGGCCGCGCGCCGGAATCGAAGCACGAGAATGATCGCATCATGACGATAGCGGAAGCGGCGGTACGCGAAGCCGGGCAGGATTTCATCCGGGACATCGTGCGCGCGGATCTGGCGGCGAAGCGCTACGCGACAATCGTCACCCGCTTTCCGCCCGAGCCGAACGGCTACCTCCATATCGGCCACGCCAAGTCGATTTGTCTCAATTTCGGCATCGCCGAGGAGTTCGGCGGCCAGTGCAATCTGCGGTTCGACGACACCAACCCGACCAAGGAAGAGCAGGAATATATCGACGCCATCGAGGCCGACGTGCGCTGGCTCGGCTTCGATTGGGGCAAGCATCTCTATCACGCGTCGGATTATTTCGAGCAGCTCTACGCCTGGGCCGAACACCTGATCCGCGCCGGCAAGGCCTATGTCGACGATCAGACCCAGGACGAGATGCGGGCCGCGCGCGGCACCTTGACGGAACCGGGCAAGAACAGCGCCTTCCGCGAGCGCGGCGTAGAGGAAAATCTTGACCTGTTCCGCCGCATGCGCGCCGGCGAATTTCCGAACGGCGCGCGCGTGCTGCGCGCCAAGATCGACATGTCATCCGGCAACATCAATTTGCGCGACCCCGTGCTCTATCGCATCCTGCATGCCGAGCATCCGCGCACTGGGACGACGTGGTGCATCTATCCGAGCTACGATTTCGCCCACGGCCAGTCGGATGCGATCGAGGGCATCACGCATTCGATCTGCACGCTGGAATTCGAGGATCACCGGCCACTCTATGACTGGTTCCTGCAAAACCTGCCGGTACCGTCGCACCCGCGCCAGTACGAATTCGCGCGGCTTAACCTCACTCACACCGTGCTGTCGAAACGCGTCCTCACCGAGCTCGTTCGCGGCGGCCATGTCGACGGCTGGGACGATCCCCGCATGCCCACGCTCGCCGGGCTGCGCCGGCGCGGCGTGCCGCCTGAGGCGATCCGCGATTTTGTCAAACGCATCGGGGTCGCCAAGGCGAACAGCGTGGTCGATGTCGCGATGCTGGAATTCTCGATCCGCGAACATCTCAACAAAACGTCCGAGCGGCGCATGGCGGTGCTGCGGCCGCTCAAAGTCGTGATCGAGAACTATCCGGAGGGCCACAGCGAGGAACTCGAGGCGGTCAACCATCCGGAAAATCCCGCGGCCGGCACGCGCCGCATCCGGTTCGGCCGCGAGCTGTTCATCGAGCACGACGATTTCATGGAGAACCCGCCGAAGAAATTCTTCCGGTTGTCACCTAGCGCCGAGGTGCGCTTGCGGTATGCTTATTTCATCACATGTCGCGAAGTGCGGAAGAACGCCGCTGGTGAGGTGGTGGAGCTGCGCTGCACTTACGATCCTGCCACCAAAGGCGGCAACGCGCCCGACGGCCGCAAGGTCAAGGCGACGATGCACTGGGTGTCGGCGCAGGATTCGGTTTCCGCGGAGGTGCGCCTCTACAATCCGTTGTTCACGCGTCCCGAGCCCGATGCCGTGAGCTTCGCCGCCGAAATCAATCCGAATTCGCTGGAAGTGATTGCCGATGCGCGCGTCGAGCCGAGTTTGGCCGCGAAAAATTCCGCCGAACCCGTGCAGTTCGAACGGCAAGGCTATTTCTGCATGGATCCGATTTGCGCGTCCGGCCGGCTCGTCTTCAATCGCACCGTCGGCTTGCGTGACACCTGGGCCAAGACTTCGGCCAAGGTCGCCGGCAGCGGCGGCTGACCCTGCCGCCAGTTCTACACACGCCGTCCCACAATTTCTCGTCGTCGGTCCGGTACGGACCGGCGGCAAATATGATGCCCTGCTTTTCCAGCGCTACCTGAAACTCAAGGTGCCTCTTGATGTTCTCCATAACCGACCCGATGCCGTTTGTAGGCGCCGTGGAGACCACATGGAGCAGTTTGGCTAGAAGGCCCTCTTTCTCGCTCAATGCGACAATGTCTTGGGCATTGACCCAACTTTCCACCATGGTTGCCCTCCATGTCTTGCCTTTGAATATGCTACATGGTGCGCGGGGCAAGCGCGACAGCCGGCGCCACGGCAATCTTGTTGTTACGCCGCCACATGAGATGGAGAAACTAATGATCCACAATACTGGACACCGAGCAACACTGACGATCTTTGTTCTGATCGCGTTGGCCGCTTTGCTCGGCGGCGCGGATTCCGCAATGGCGCAACTACCGCCGTCGAAGCGAACCACACCGATTGCGCCGGGAGTTCCGGTGCCTCCCGCCGCCCCGAACGCGGCGACGCCCGCTCCCGCCGAGCCAGCCATTGCCGATGTTGCCGGATTTCGATCGGCCCGTTTCGGAATGACCGAAGCCCAGGTGCGCAGCGCCATCGAGAAAGACTTCAGGGTAACGCCCGAAGCGATTCATGCCGAAGAAAACACGGCCGAGCACACCCATGTTTTGATCATGCAGGCGCCGGACGTGCTGCCGGGCGGGGGAGTCGCCAGCGTCTCCTATGTGTTCGGCTTCAAGTCGAAGACTCTGATCCAGGTCGGCCTGTCGTGGTCGAAGGCCACCGACGACAAGATGACTCCGGAGCAGCTGTTTTCCAACGCGAACGTGCTGCGATCGCATTTTGTCAGTGCCGGCTACAAACCCGATACGGTCGCAACCAATATGCCGATCAATGGCGGCATCCTCATGTTCCGCGGCAGCGACGCTCAGGATCGCACGACGATACTGATCCTGCAGGGAACCTTTAGCCAGGGCGAGAACAATCAACGCCAGATGACGCCCACCGTGCTGCTTTTGTTTTACATCGCCGACGCCAAGAGCCCAGACGTCTACCGGCTGCCGCCGGGCTCGTTCTAGGGCAATTGTCGCCAGAATTGGCGCGATTTCCCGAATTCCATGGCGGAATCCCTGCATTGTTTATGATTAGCGGGGAAGCGCGACGATACCGAGAAGCAACAGTGAAAGGAAAAGCGCGCCGGGTTCGTCTCAGGTGGCGCTGGATTGCGGTAACTAATTCATGAAAAAGCCGAATTGCTGTTAACCATTGCCTCACTCACGGCCGCTGCGGGTCGTCCATACGTGGACCGCCCGCGGCGTGTTACGGTAGTGTTTCTGGGGGCTTGGCGTCGGGGGTATTCAGTAGGTGGCGTCAGCAAATGCCTCGTCCAGAAGGTGTGGATTTTCACCTGCGCGGCGGCAGAGTTCGCCGCGGGGCGTGGTCCGGCAGCATATGGCTGCCAGCGTGATTACGTGGCTTGCGGGCACGGCCGAGGGCTGGGCCTGTCGGCTGAAGTTTATCGCCTGTTTCGCTGCCACCTCGATTGTGGCGATACCGGCTCAGGCGCAGAACGGGACGTGGAACGGCACGGGCACGCCGCCGGTCATTTGGAATAATTCAGCCAACTGGACTCCGGCAGCTGGTTCCACAATCGGCTCGAGCGGCCCGACGGGCACTGCCACATTTGACACGACGGGTGTCGGTCAACTCAGTCTTAACGGCGCGGTTTCGCTCAGTACAATTCAAATCGACGCAGGCTCGAACAGTTTCTCCATCAATCTCTCCGGCAATACGCTGACGTTGAATTCGTCCAGCGGCGGCATTATCGACAACTCCGCCGCGACCATCAGCTTTTTGAACGGAGTCATCGCAGGTTCCGGTGGCGTTCAGCAGCTCGGCGCTGGCGCACTGATCCTCTCTGGCGCCGACACCTATTCGGGCGCGACGACGGTCAACACCGGCACGCTGCAGGTCAACGGTTCGATCGCGAGCGCAGTGACGGTGAACGCGGGCGGCACACTGAGCGGCACCGGCACGGTGGGGTCCACGACCATCAGTAGCGGCACGCTGGCGCCTGGCACGCCCGGCAGTCCGACTGGAACGCTGACCGTCAACGGCAGTCTCACGCTCTCTGATGTCGCCAATTACGTGGTCACGATCAACGGCGGTAACGGCAACAGCACGACCAACGTCACCGGCAGCGCCACTGTTGCGGGAACGTTTACGGCCGTCGCGGCCGCGGGGACCGCGAACTCCTATACAGCCGCGAACACGTACACGGTCCTCAGCGCGACCGGCGGAATATCCCGGACTTTCTTAGGCCTCAATATTTCCGGCAGCTTCGGCAATTTGGTGCCGTATCTGACGTACGACACGAATAGCAAAACGAAAAATGTCAATCAGGTCGTCATGGGCATGACAGGCGGCACCGTCTGGCTGGGATCGACCGCGACCAGCGGCGCCTATGACTGGAGCACGACCACCAACTGGGTCGGGGGGGTCGTACCGACCGCGACCGGCGTCACCAACGAGCCGGCGACCACCGTCGCCACATTCGGCGGGACCACGTCCGCCATCACCGTCAATTCGGCCGCGTCTGCCGGCGCGTTGTTGTTCACGTCCGGCGCGGCCGCATCTACTTTTTACATCAACACTGCAGGCACGCTGATCCTCAACGGCGCCGGCATCGTCAACAATTCGGGCTATGCGCCCATATTCAATGTCGGCCCGACCGCCGGTTCGGGTACTCTGCTATTCGAGAATGCGGCGACCGCGGGAAATGCCGTCATTACCAATAACAGCGGCGGCGCGACGACGTTTGGCATCAGCGCCGGCCTCGAGACGGCGACTGCCGGCACCGCGAACATAACAAACATTTCCGGCGGATCGACGACGTTCTACGCAGACACCAGCGCCGGTTCGGCCACTATCACCAACAACACCCTGGGCACGACGACATTTAACGGCAGCAGCACGGCCGGCGCCGCGACCATCGTCACCAATAATGGTGGCACAACGACATTTAACGGCAACAGCACCGGCGGCAATGCCATCTTCATCACCAACGGCACGGGCGTCGTCGATTTCGGCGGCAGCAGCGGCCCGTTGGTCAACGGCATCAACACCGTCAACATCACGGTCGGTGCGATTGAAGGGATGGGGACGGGTGCTCAGATCGAAATAGGCGGGGACACTCTGACGATCAACGCGGGCACCGGAAGTTTCGCCGGCGTGATCAGCGGCAGTGGCGCCCTCGATATTGCCGGCGGCACCACGACATTGACGGGAACGAACACCTATACCGGCGCGACCGTGGTCAACGGCGGCATCCTTGCGGTGAACGGAAGCATCGCCACGTCGAGCGGCGTGGCGGTCAATTCCGGCGGTACGCTCACCGGCAACGGCAGCGTACCGGGAGTGACGGTCGCCGCCGGCGGCACGCTGGCGCCGGGTGCCAGCGGCGCGGGCACGCTGACCGTCAATGGCAATCTCTCGCTTGCCGGCGACTACGTTGTCACGATCACCAACGCCAACGGCGTCAATACC
>Ga0209517_10009687_pt1 | contig 10908 bp, 6 predicted proteins | sample PeaSoiMetSII2010_FD_187695 | JGI IMG/M metagenome (GOLD analysis project Ga0209517, IMG submission 187695) | Peat soil microbial communities from Weissenstadt, Germany - SII-2010 (SPAdes) (version 2) | ecosystem: Environmental > Terrestrial > Soil > Wetlands > Peat | place: Germany: Weissenstadt... | reverse complement strand
CACTGCGGGTCCGGCCAGGGTGGCACTCCGCCAACCGGATGATGGTATAATCCTACCTTATGTCAGCCCCGTAACCCCCTGCTCCGGAATCCATGGTTCCCCCCTCCGCCTGCCTCTACTGGCAAGTGCGCCTGACCGATTCGAAAAAAGGAGTTTTACGGATGAAGAAAATGTTTTCCAGTAGTTTGATCGCCGTCGCGGGAATGGTGTCCGCTCCCGTCGCCACATCCCCCCGCATGGCCGACAGCCACCCGGCACCCGAGTATCGCAACGATCCCAGGCTCGCATCCATCCGCGTTTTTTTCGAAAAGTTCGATTGCCCCGCCTGGAAGTACGCCACCGTCTTCCTGGAAGCCGCCGATGCCTATGACCTCGACTGGCGCCTCCTGCCTTCCCTCTCCTACGTCGAGTCTACGGGCGGCAAAGCTGCCAGGAATAACAACCTCTTCGGATGGGACTCGGGCCGCGCGTCATTCCCCAGCCCCACGGCGGGAATTCACGCCGTCGGCTACCACCTGTCCCATTCCGTCCTTTATCGGGACAAGAACCTGGACGAGATTCTGGCGACGTACAATCCACAGGCAGAGTACGCAGCCAAAGTGAAATCCGTCATGCAGCGGATTTCGGCATTGAGTGATCCCGGCGGATCTACTCCAGCATTCGGACGCCGTAATACAGGCCGCCGAACAGAATTAACGACAGAACGGCAATCACCACCCAGCGGACCATCCTCTCGGTGGAATTGACCCCCTGAGGCTCGTCTTCCCGGATCCCCCCCCCCGTCTACTTCAGCTCGAAAACCCGCCCAGGCGGCCGATAAGCAAGGTGTGGAACTCTCTGCCATCGCCCTGCGCGGGCTCGATGCCGCCCAGGCCGGTCTGGATCGAGCCGCCAGCCGCATCGCCCGGGCCACCGAGCCCGCTTCGGACGCCGCGCCCGCCGGCACCGTCGATCTGAGCACGGCGATTGCGGGGCTCCTCGCCGCCCGCCAGGACTTCGCGGTCAACGTCAAGGTGTTCGAGACGGCTGATGAGGTGGAGCGGCAAGCCCTCGACCTGCTGGCCTGAATCGCAGCCGCACCCGCCGGCCGCGGCTCGCGGCTGCGCAGCAGTCGACTCCCGCGCCTTCCGCCGCGCCAATCGCGCAAGGGGCCCCCGCGGAAGCGCTGAGGGCTCGTGAGCCGCGACATCGGGCGACGCGGCCGGGCTCCTCAAACGAGGCCGCTGGCGCGGGGTCTCGCCTCCGGCGCCCCCCGGCGCGATCGCGCGATGGCGCGCCGCCCCGTGCCAACGTGAAACGCGCACTCGGCACCGCGAAGCGCCCGTGGCTGGGCCGCGACGCGGAGGACCGAAGCCGCGACTGCCGCGCCGCGGCATCCGCCGCGCGCCCCTCGCCTCCCGCGTCTTCCCCTTGCGATTGGCCCGGACGCCCAGCCGGCGCGGCGGTCGATTCCGTCGCCTTGTGCGGGGTGGTCGCGCGGTTGGTGCGCCAGCGCGCCACAGGGTCTTCGCCTCACCGTACCCGAGGCAGGCGGGCCTTGTCCCCGGAAAGTTCACCTTGTGGTACGGGACTCACAAGGTTTTGTGCGTCCCCAAAACCCTCCTGCTTGCCCCTGCTCCAATGGCTTCCAGCGGGCCGGTTCGACGAGCTGCTGCCGGTCTGATTCGGACGAGTGGTCCGAATTTACCCGGTCCATTTGGCTTTAGCGGGGATGTCCTGCACCATGGTTTTAGTCGAGAAGGTAATGTGATCGGAATTCAGGATCCCTCGAAGCATGAAGAAGATCAAGGGCCTGACGTGCTGGCGCTTCCAACGAATTCGTCCACCTTTTTGGCATCCTGGTGGGAGCGATTCTGCCAGCCAACTCTTGCTCCCTGGTCCCATGGTGAGAGGTTCGCGTCTTCCTTTCTTCGCGGTACCGCGAACGCTTTGCGATGGCCTCGGCTGGCGCTCGAGCAGGTCCAGGCGGCCCGTGCGCGGCGACAGGCATGGCGGCGGCTGTTTCCGCCCGGACAGGAAAGCCTGCTCCAAAAGCTTTCGATCGAGGAGCGGGCCGACGCCCGGCGCGCGGCCGATCTGATCGCCGATACCCATCGCGGGTACTTTTCGGCATTCAATTCCCTGACCGCCGAGGCTCAGGAGATCTTTGAGAAGCAGGCCTGGATTCAGGCTACGCTAAACGCGGAACGCCGGGTCCGCCTGTACCGGACGGCCGTGGACGATACCTGGCAAAGGATCGAGCGGCTGTTTCCCGAGCGGCTGCTGGACCGGCAGTTCTGGATGGCGGCGCGGCGGGCCTTTCTCGAGCGGGTCTTCAATGACTACGAGGCCGACCTTGCGCTGACCTTCTTCTATTCCGTCATGCGGCTCGCCTTCGACCATAAGGACACGCCGGTGGAGTACGCCGACGACGGGTTGGCCGAGCATTCGCACATCTGGAACCCTCACCGGATCTGGGACATCTACGAGATCAGCCCGAAACAGATGAGCCGCACGGTCACCCGCATCCTGAGAAGTTGCGGATTCCGTGCGCGCTTCGAGAATCCGGAGCGGGATGCCGGCCTTGTGACGGCGCGGCTGCTGGACGATTGGCAGAGGCAGATCTCGGGCAGCCCCCCCCGGCACCTGCGGATGCTGCGGCCGGTGTTTTATCGCGACCGGGAGGCGTACCTTGTTGGGGAACTGACGTCGCCCGGCCGGCAGCTGCCGGTTGTACTGGCGCTCAGGAACGAGGAGGCCGGCATCAGAGTAGACGCGGTGCTGACAGGTAAGGAGGATATGCGCAATATCCTGTTTATCTCTACTCGCTCCACGTTTCACGTTCACACCGGCGATTACCGCGAGGCTCTCAGCTTTCTCGATACCCTGGCGCCTGAACGCGGCCATCCCGCCATGTGCGCAGTCCTGGGGTTCACGCATCCGGCGCGAGTGGCGCTCAACCAGCGGTTGCAGCGGCATCTGCGGACAACGGGCGAACGATTCAGCCGCACGCCGGGGCGCGAAGGCATGGCCATGGTGGTTTTCGCTCCGCCGTCGTTCCCATATGTATTCAAAGTGATCCGCGATTTCTCGTCGAAAACGGGTTGGACCGGGAGAACGCACATCATGGATGTTTACCGCTGGGTGCATGAGATTAACCGAGGCCGCCTGATGTTGGATGCGTGGCTCTATCGGAATCTCGATTTCCCGCGTCGCCACTTCGATGAGACCGTGGTTCAGGAACTGGTGGCGAGCGCGCCCGATTCCGTTCGCATCGAGGGTGATCGAATCGTTCTGAAACACGTATACGCCCAGCGAAGGGTCCAGCCCCTGAATCAGTTCTTTGAAGAGACCCGCGACCGCGCTTTACGCGAAGGCGTGATTGATGCATTGGGCACTTTTATTAAAGATCTGGCGGGGATGGGGTTCTTCATTGGTGACTGCTACGGGTTGACCTTCAATATCGGACTGACCCACGGGTTTAATGTGGCGCTGTTTGATTTCGACGACCTTGGCCCTCTGTCTCGATACCGTTTTCGGGAAACGCCGCCACTGCCAACCGAGCGGGACGAATTCCTCTGGAACACGGAGATCGACGGCGCCTGGTTCGCAGTCGACGAATTCGACGTCCTCGTTGACGAATGGGAGCGGTTCTTGGGTGTGCCGCCCGACCTGCAAGACCATTTCCGCCGAAAACACGGGGATCTCTTCACAATCGAGTACTGGGCAGGTGTACAGCGCCGGGTTGCGGCTGGTGAATTCCACTATGTGGCCCCATACCCGCCGGGACGATGCCTGGCGAACCAACCATAGGTCCGCTGATGAAAGGTTGGATGAATCGTGGATCATGTGGGAGCCGGCGCGGCGGCCGTTCGGTGCCCGGCAGTGTCAGCCGCGGTGGCTGTTCTTTACCTGGCCAGTCCGGCGCGGTGGCTTAAAGCGGGATTGTCCAGCGGGTTCGGATATCGCCTGACGCTGACTGGGCCAATTCGGACCAGTGTCCGAATCGGCCTAGTGTCGAGTGGATTTTCCGCGCTGGACGCTAAGATGAGGCGAACAGATGCCATTGATCGCTGCGCTCGGTTATCCGCCTGGCGCGACAGGGCCACCATTCAGCCCCGCAAAGGTCTTCTAAGCGATCTGGCTACCCCCATGGGGTCCGGAGGTGTTCGTGATCGTTCTGTTTTTTGGGCCACCAGGTTGTGGCAAAGGTACGCAAGCTTCTTTCATTTCGCGCAGCTATCGCATCCCGGCCATCTCGACGGGCGAATTATTCCGGGCGGAATGCAGAGCGGGCACGCCACTTGGTAAGCACTCATGCTCGATCATGGCGCAGGGAGGTCTGGTCGGCGACGAAATCGTCAACCAGATGGTGGTGAACCGCATCGGTAAACCGGATTGCCTCGCGGGTTTCCTGCTTGATGGTTATCCGCGGACCAAACCGCAGGCGGAGTTCTTCGACGGCGTCTTATCGGAGAAGGGTCTTCCCAAACCCATGGTGATCCATCTGGAAGTGCGGGCCGAGACGTTGGTGCACCGAATTTCGACGCGACGGCAGTGCCCCACATGCTTGAAAATCTACAATGTCGGCTCGCAGGCCCCCAAGTCGCCCGGCATCTGCGATGAGGATGGCGCTGCTCTGATCGTCCGCCAGGACGACACGGAGGCAGTGATTCACCAGCGGCTCATAGCCTACGAAGAAATCACCGGCCCAGTCATCACCCATTACAGGGGCTCGGGGTACCACCGGGTGAACGGCGACCGCTCGCCACAGGAGGTCCTCCGCGAGATTACGCGCTTGCTGGCGCCGAGTCCACGATGGGCCAGACGGCCGCGCGAAATACCGGCCTTGGATGGACGTTCTATTTCCATGGCCTGAGCGCTTCACCCCACGCGTCGAGACGCGCTTTCGCCAGCCGGCATCGTATGTCGCCCTGCCCACCGGGATTGATGCGCGAGATTCCACGCGCCGTTCCCACAAAATCCTCGCCGGCATGCGTTTCGGCTAGCGTTGATACCACCCGGTTCGCTAACCCTTCTTTCACGCCGTAACTGACGAAAATTGGTATCCGTCAAACCGCGACAATGCAGTCAACGTGGTCCGCCGCCAGGCCGTCGGCGGTGGTGTGGGTGCGGATCCCATGTTGCCTCCGGCATCCGCACATTTTGAACCCTTTGAACGTGCGCCGCACAGTGGCGCGCGGACAGGCGCCGCGCGGACCGGCTCGAACAAGTGGGTTGTGGCGAGGAAGCGGAGCGGCTACCATTGCCCACGGGAATCCGGAATGGATGCCGGTTTGGATTTTGCGCGCTGGGAATCCTGCTGATCGGGAGTATACTGGAAACCCTGGAGCCAAAATGGAGATTCCGGCTTATATCTTCGCGGAGCGGCGACCAAAGACGATGACTTCTTTACAACGTGCGTGCAAACGGCTTCCTCTCGCTGCAGCCTTCTTGGCGGCGATTCTCGTTTCCCCAGCGAGTGCTCAATACACACAACAAGGCAGCAAGCTGGTGGGCACAGGCGCGGTGGGCGCGGCGGGGCAGGGCCGGTCCATCGCTCTAACGTCCGATGGCGCCACTCTCCTCGTGGGTGGGCCTGGGGACAACGGCGGCGCTGGGGCGGCGTGGGTTTTCACCCGCACTGGCAATCAGTGGACCCAACGGGCCAAGCTTGTGGGCACGGGTGTCCTGGGCTCGACGCCGGCGGCCCAAGGCACGTCGGTTGCGTTATCGTCTGACGGGACCGAGGCCTTCGTAGGCGGGCCCGGCGACAACGGCGGCGTGGGCGCGGTCTGGTGGTTCACGCGGAACGCCGGCGGAGCCTGGAGCCAGAAAAGCAAGGTCGTTGCCACGCCTGCCCCCGAGGCCGGCACGCGTTTCGGATCGAGTGTGGCGTTGTCGCAGGATGGCCTCGCCGCCTTCATTGGAGGTCCCGGAAAGAACGCCGGCGCCGGGGCTGTTTGGGCATTCGTCTTCGACGCGACTGCTGCCGTGTTGCTGCAAAGCGGCCCGGTGACCAACAGCGACGCTGTGGGCAACGCTCAACAGGGCTCGTCCGCGACAGTCGATGGAGCGGCAGTCTACCACATCGCCGGTGGTCCCCAGGACAGCGCCGGCGTGGGTGCGGCGTGGGTCTACACTGGCGGCGAATTCAATTTCGGACTTCCCGTCGCTCTCGCGGAGCAAGGGAAGCTGGTTGGCACCGGCGGCGTGGGAGCTTCGCAGCAAGGCAGTTCGGTTGTGTTATCGCTTGACGCCAACACCGCCCTCGTGGGCGGGCCTCAGGACAACAGCGGAGCCGGAGCCGTGTGGGCGTTCACGCGCGGCTTCGGTTACACCCAGCAGGGCGGCAAACTGACCGGCAGCGGCGCAGCCGGCGCCGCGGCATTCGGTTCTTCCGTGGCCCTGTCCGCGGACAGCGGTACCGCGGTGGTGGGCGGCCCAGCAGATGCCTCCGGTTCCGGAGCGGCGTGGGTGTTCACCCTCAGCGGCGCCACCTGGATTCCCACCGGAAACAAGCTGACCGGCTCGGGCGCGCAAGGCGCTGCGCAGCAAGGCGCTTCCGTGGCGGCCTCCAACGGCGGGGCCATCGTTGTCGTGGGAGGCCCGGCGGACAGCGGCGGCGCTGGAGCGGTATGGGTGTTCGCCGTCCCGCCCGCTATTCACTTCGATCTGTCGGTGCCCGTCTCGGCCACCGCCGGTTCGCCGGTGAATTTCACCGTCACCGCTGCGGATGCGTCCGACAACGAAGTGGCCGGATTTTCCGGAACCCTGCATTTCACGAGCACCGACAGCGCCGCCGTGTTGCCCGCCGATTCCACCCTGAACGGCGCCGGCACGTTTACCGCAACCCTCGAGACCGCCGGCATCCAGACCATCACGGCCACCGGCAAGTTGAATACCTCCTTCACCGGGACGTCCGGACCCATTTCCGTGATCCCGCCTGGCGGGAATGGCACACCGGCGCCGGTGTCCGTGGTCCCGGCGGCGGGAAGCGCATCCAGCCAGACGTTTGCCTTCGCCTTCCTGGATACAGCCGGTTCCGGGGATCTCGGCGTGTTGAATATCCTGATCAACAATTTCCTGGATGGCCGCCATGCCTGCTATTTGGCCTACAGCCAGCCGTTGAATGTGCTGTACCTGGTCGATGACCTCGGAGGCACTCTGTTGGGCGGGACCTCGCTGGCGTCGGGCGGCAGCGTCGCCAACAGCCAGTGCAACGTGAGTTGGGGAAGTTCCGCGGTGGCCCGCGCCGGCGCCAACCTGACGCTCACCTTGACCATCGCCTTCACCAACAGCTTCGCCGGCAACCGGATTATCTACATGGCGGCCCGCAACCTGGTCGAGACCAACTCCGGCTGGCAGCCGCTGGGCGTCGCCAACGTGCCGGGCGCCGTCCAGGCGACCACTACCGCGGTCGTCAGTATGAGCCCGTCCAGCGGAAGCGGTTTCGGGCCGGCTCCATTCACCTTCAGCTTCAGCGATACCAAGGGATTTCAGGACTTCGGTGTATTGAATGTCCTGGTGAACAATGCGCTCGATGGCCGGCACGCCTGCTACCTGGCGTACAGCCGGCCGACTAATATTCTGTACCTGGTGGATGACGCCGGCGATGGCGGCGGACCATTTGCGGGGAGCGCCGTGCTGAGCGGAGCCGGCAGCATCCAGAACAGCCAGTGCGCCGTGAGTTGGGGCGCAGCACCTGTGGCCGCCGGCGGCAACGGCCTCACGCTGGCGTTGAATATCGGGTTTACCGCCGCACTCGGCGGCAACCGGATCTTCTACCTGGCTGCGCGCGACGTCAACGACTTGAACAACACCGGCTGGCAGGCCATGGGCACCTGGATGGTTCACTGAGGCGGGAGCGAATTGCAATCCTGCATACTGCCGGGGTCGGCGCTTCAACTTCTGGCCACTCCCCGGGGTGTGGAGAAGTAGCTCTGGAAATTCGCAAGCGTGGCGGGCAATGACGCCGCACCGTCGTAGGGTCATAAGCTCTACCCGGGGGGTTCGAATCCCTCCTCTCCGCCAGTTGCCAGAATTGCCGTTCCCGCATCGCCCCTTGATTTGAGCCGGTACTCGGCCCCAACTGACCAGCCTTCCAGCGATCCGCGGCCGGCTTTCGAACAAAAGGTGGGCCCGCCAGCTGCCGCATCTCTCTTTCGATGACGAGGCCTGATAATCCTCTTATACTGAATCGAGGAGGAGTGAATTGATTCGACTGCTCGCTCTGATGGCGTTCGCTGGAGTTGGCTTGGCGCAGCCGCCCCTGATCCCCCTGCTTTGGACTCAGGGGCAGCCCCCGGAGACCATTCGCCAGGCCGTGCGCGAAGTGGCCGACGGCGGCAACACCGGCTTTGTCTGGGAGTCGCGGCCGCACCCCGACTATCTCGGGCCGCAGTGGTGGTCCGACCTGCGCGTCGCCGTCGACGAGGCTCGGCGCCTTAAGCTCGAAGTCTGGATCTTCGACGAGCGGATGTATCCGAGCGGCATAGCTGGCGGCAAGGTCGTTGCGCAGCATCCCGAATTCGCCCTCCACACTCTGGAAGAACGCACCGTCGCCGTCCAGGGGCCTGTGGCGGAAAAGGATTGGGAGATCCCCGCTCCGCTGGCCGCCAAAGAGCAGGTGGTCTCCGTCGTCGCCTTCCCCGAACGCTTTCGGTCCGGCCAGGCGCCCGTCACCCTCCCGGGCGCCGCCCGCGTGCGGTGGGCCGCTCCTGATGGGCGGTGGCGGATCTGCTGGTCCGTCTCGCGCGCTCGCGAGCCGCGGCCCGGTTGGAGCATGGCCAACATGATCGACGTCATGAACCCGGGAGCCACGGCTGAATTCATCCGCCTCACCCACGAGGCCACCTACGCGCATTTCCGCGGGGATTTCGGCAAAACCATCAAGGGCTTCTTCAGCGACGAGTCCGGGTTCCGTAACGTCGACTCTTATGCCAGCCTGCCCGGCAAGCCCGGCGCGCCCATGCCGTGGTCGCCCACATTCGCGGCCTACTTTCAAAAGCTTAAGGGATACGACATCGCTGCGTGGCTCCCCGCGCTCTGGTACGACTTCGGACCGCGCGGCCGCATCGTCCGTTTTGATTTCGTCGACGCCTGCTCGCGCGCCTTCGCCGAGAACTTCTTCAAGCCGCAGCAGGAGTGGTGCCATGCCCACGGCGTGCGATTGATCGGGCACCTCGTGGAGGACAACCACGCCGACCACAACCTCGGCTACGGGCCGGGTAACTGGTTCCGTGCGGAACATTTCTTCGACATTCCGGGCATCGACGTGGTCGGCTACCAGGTCACGCCCGGCATGGATTCGGGAGCGATGCCCTGGAGGGTGCCTGACAGTCAGCCGTGGGATGAGGAGTTCTTCGCCTTTGGCCTGCCGGCTATGGCGCGCGGCGCGGCGTTGTTGAAGGGCTCGCCCGAAATCTTCTCGGAGGCCTTCGGTGCCTATGGCTGGGCCCAAGGACTGCGCATGACCAAGTGGATCTCCGACTGGCACATCGTCAACGGGATCTCGGTCCTCTCGCCCCACGCCTACACCATGAAGTACGACGACCCGGATTGCCCGCAGCACTTCAATCGGATGAGCGGCAATCCGCAGTGGCGCTACTACCGCGAGTGGACGCGCGAATTCCGGCCCCTCCAGCAGTTGATTGCCGGGTCGGACCCGGTCTACGAAACCGCGGTGCTCTACACCGGGGAGTCGGCCTGGGTAGGAGCGGCTCAGGAGCCTTCACAGGCGGTGCGCGCGCTGGAGACCAGCCAGGTTTCGACCGTGATCGTCCCCTATGATGCCATCGACGGATTGAAGAACCGCGTGCCGGCCATTGTTCTGCCCTACGTCCAATTCGTTCCCGCGGACGCCATCGAACGGCTCGCCGGGTTCGCCGAGGCGGGCGGCACGGTGATCGTACTGGAGGCGTGGCCGCAAGAGGCGGTGGATTCGCGTGATGGCCAACGCGTGAGCGCCGCCATCGGGCGGCTGAAGGCATCCCGTGCGGTGCTGACCACGCTGTGGGACCTGCCCGCGCGGTTCCCGTCCAAGCGTGTGGAAGCGGTCCCGGCTATGGGTTCGGTGGTGACCGCTTGGCGCAAGGCCAAGGACGCGGAGTGGCTGATCCTCCACAACCGGTCTCTCTCCGGGACGGCGTCGGGCCGGGTCGCCTTGGCGGGCGCTCCCCGGCATGCCGCGCTTTACGATCCCGCAAGCGGCGGATATCGGGCGGTCAACCACCGGGTTGCCGACGGGCGTCTGGTGATTGACGTGGACCTGCCGCCCTATGCGCTGTGGTGCCTCCGGCTGTCCGACGAGCTGCCGCCTGTCCGCAAGGTCCCGGTATACCCGGTGGCGCAAACGCCGGCGCTCACATGGCAGGTCAGCCGCGCAGCCGATGACGCGGCCAGCCGCTTTGAGTCCATCGGGCGGAAGACGGAGTTGGAAGACTGGCGCCGGTGGCCGGAGATGGAATCCTATGCAGGAACGGTCCGCTATCGGACGACCCTCGAGTTGGCCGCCGCCCCAGGCGACGCCATCGCTTTGGATGCCGGGCGCGTGGAGGAGATTGCCGAGCTCACCGTCAATGGGAAGCAGCTGGGCGCGAGGATCTACCCGCCGTACCGCTGGGACATCTCCGGCGTGGTTCGAAACGGTGAAAACGAAATCGTCCTGGACGTGACGAATACGGCCTTCGCGCGCTGGAAGGACTCGTTTTCCCACGGCGACGCGGTCAGCGGCCTGCTGGGCCCGGTGCACCTGCTGCGCGAGAAGTGAGACTCCCCAGAAACCTTGTGGGGCAGGTTGGCAACCACGCCTGTCCAAATTGGAAATCGAGTTCAGGCGGAAGTTCTGATACGGTGAACTTGGGTTCAAGCCAGAACCAAATCTACCGAACGGAGACTTCCGCCATGAATCGAGTATGCAGCATTTTT
>Ga0209517_10009683_pt1 | contig 10913 bp, 11 predicted proteins | sample PeaSoiMetSII2010_FD_187695 | JGI IMG/M metagenome (GOLD analysis project Ga0209517, IMG submission 187695) | Peat soil microbial communities from Weissenstadt, Germany - SII-2010 (SPAdes) (version 2) | ecosystem: Environmental > Terrestrial > Soil > Wetlands > Peat | place: Germany... | reverse complement strand
TGTTGGATTCTGTTAGAATCTTTCTCAATGAGTTGAAACAGATTTTGTGATTTTATTTTGAGTTTTAGAAACTCGTTTTGAGGACCTCATCCAACATATTGAATTGTTCCCGGTTATTGAACCGGAAGGCGAACTCATTCAGATACAAAGGTAGATACTTAGCGGAAACCTTATGATAAACGCCGGTGATAGTGGTCTATAGATAATACAAATCTCGTTTAAATAACTAGTGCGTTATTTCCGCATATTCCCCCCCGCGGCGCTTACAAGGTTTTCAAGAGCCTGGTAAGGCTGGGCGCCGACCACTATCCGCCCGTCAACCATGAAAGTTGGAACTGCTGTAATGCCGCAGGTGCGGGAATACTCCCAGTCACGGTCTACCGCTTCCCTGAAAGTCCTCTCAGCCAAGGCCGGTTCCGCCATCCGACCATCAAGGCCAATTGTCCCGGCGATCTCTTTCAAGACGGAAATATCGGCGATGTTCCTTCCAGCAGCGAAGTATGCCTGAAATACGGCCTTGTGAAACTCATCCCCTTTTCCCAAGGCCTCAGCCCATTTCCCGAGTTCCTGCGCCCGGCGGCTATTATAGGTTCTCGTGCGCCTCCCCCAGGGAAGTCCCAACTCGGCAGCGACTTTCTGCAGATGCCCCATGGACGAAGGGAGATCTAGGCCTCGTCCCTTGAAAAGCTCCTCGAGGCTCAGGCCCTCTTCCGGTGTTTCCGGATGAAGGGGGAAGGCAATCCACCTGATCCCTATCTCATACTCTTCCTTTAGCCTTTCAACACGCCCGGTGATGAAGTAGCACCAGGGTCAGACGTAATCGGAGAAAACCTTCAGGATCAATCCACCGTTTTGGTCCATGGTAGATACCCTCGATTGTGATATCCGATATTATGCAGCAGCCTTGCCACCGCAGTCAAAAAATGGTTGGGGACATCTCTCCCCGCGTTTAACCCCGAAGGGTGTCTTATCTTGTAGCCAAATTCCCTCTGAATTGGCTTACTCTTAAGCGCTATTGCCGGCGGATCTTTTCCATCGCCGCGGTAATAGCCTCCTTATTGAGGACAAATTCCATCATCCCTACCTGCTGCTGGTAGGTTTCCGAATCGACCAACTCCTTGATGCGGTCTTCCAGGATATGATAAACAGGGAGTCCCAACGGGACTCCGGCCAAAGGACCTGCGAAGGTAGGGTCGCCTTTGGTGACAGTTTCAGCATAGATTTCAGCGCTTTCCGCATCGGGAGAGCCCAAAACCACCACCAGGTTTTCCGTGCCGTTGTCTTCAACGGCTTTCTTGATTGTCCCCTGATCTTCCAGATCCATGGCCCCCGCCGCAGTTCAGACAAAGCACTGGGTCAACGCCAGGACCGGTTGAGCTCCTGCGGTCCGGATGCACTCGGCAATGGCCGGCGCTGGCACCCCATCCCGTTCCCCGATGCAAATGACTTTCTTTCCTTGTAACATGTGACGAAACCTCCTCGGTTAAACTTGGGTAGATGACAATTCCAGGGCCGCTTACAGATAGCCCGCCACAAATTTGCCCAACTCTTCGTGATTCACTTCTTTTCCCGACAGCCGGCCTACTTCCTGGCCGTTCCGATACAGCAGGAAGGTGGGCAAGCCCATCACCTTAAGATCGATACACAGCCTCCGGTTTAGGCTGGCGTCCACCTTGGCCACCTTCAGCCTTGTCTCATATTTACCCGCCAGTTCCTCCACATAGGGCATCAGGGCCAGGCAGGGGCGCAGGCCGGCCCCCAAAAATCTACCAGCACCATTCCCAGCGAGGATTCAACTTCCGCAACGAAGGTCTCTTTGGTGACATCCAGAGCCATACTTTTTATCCTCCATTTCTTTCTAATAGGAATGACATCCCGTCGGACAGTTTGGTCATCTTGGCCAAAAAGAGGCTGCCCTTGCCCAGAAACATGGCGTTGCGCAAATCTCCCTGGAGCATCCGGTTTCGGGCGTGACCCAGGAACGGCATGGCCGAGGGGATATGCCCCTGGGTGGGGGCAAAGCCCGGCATGCCGTGGGTGTGTACGAACTGATCCAAGTCGCCGGGAGTCAGCAACTTATGCATGACGGCCAGTCCACCAATCATGCGGTAGTTCCCCCGGGGGGTGTTGCCGCTGCCGGCCGGCTCGGTGATTTCCGGGTTATGCATCTCCGTGGCGTACTTTTCGATATCCGTAATCTTCAGGCCCACCCGAGCCAACGGCTTAAAAACCAAGGATTCCATGATGGCCTGCTGCGAGGAAGACGCCGCCACTTCATGCTTGCCCACCACGTCCAGCCTGATCCTGGGATTGACCCCGTCATCCTGGCCCACCACCACGGCAAAGGCCCCCAGCACGTCCTCCATGATGGGGACGGATTTGGCCAGGTGACCTCGCATCTTCATGCCGAGCTTGGCCAGAGAACCACCGCCAACCACTGCCACCTCTTTGAATACTCCGGCCTGAACCAAGCTGGCCGCCAATACCATAGTATGCACCGGAGCGCAGCAAAAGGCTTTGACATCGGCGCCGCTGCAGTTAACGCATCCGGCTTTTTCCGCCATAGCCTTGGCCAGGTTGCCGGCGCCCCGTTGGTAGCGGTCGCCCACGGCCTCTTCCCCGCAATTCATAAGGTAATCAATGGCCGCGGCGCCGGGCCCAAAAGAAGTGAGCAGGTGGCGCAGGGCCAGGATTCCCGAGGCCTTGCAGGCCAGGTTTTCCATGAGGATCGCGGCGCTCAGGTTTTCATCCTCATCGTGGCCGTTACGCAGGCAGCCTATTAGCTCGTTTTGCTCATAAATGGGGAGAGCACCGCCAGCAATTTCATGTCGGAGTTGCCCCAAAGCGACTCCCTTACTCAACCGTTCCCGGTCCTCATCCTGGAACAGGGGGTGATTCTCCAAGGCCTGCCTGACCTTGCCGCTAAAGGTTTCTTCCAAGTGGATCAGGTCGAACTCATCCACCACTTTCATCAGGCCGTAAAACTCAGATTGAGGCATGATTTCGCCAAAAGGGCCGAACCGCTGCGCCCCCTCCAAAGGATGCCGAAACCAGGGCCGTTCAATTTTCCATAAAGATTCCGGAGGTATCGCCCCAAGAAAAGCCTGGTGCGCCGGGTACGCCACGGCTTCCTCATAGCTCCGCAAGTGTGATGTAATTTTCTCCAGTAAATCTGGTTCCTTGGGAATTTCGCGCACCGGTTTCGATCCGTAGCGGACCAGGTCCGGAGTATGTGCCAGCACATAGGAGACTCCCTTGACTACCGGATACCCCATTTCACCTACCTCCACTGCTTAGCCCCCGTTTTTTGGAATACTTTTTTACTCAACAGCCTGTCCGAATAATTTTGGACTGCCCCACACTATCTTCTTTCTTGCGGGTGATGATACTAACCACAATTAAAACTACCGCACTGACCATAAGCCCCGGATACAGTGAAGAGATACCCTTCGGGTAAAGAGAGTGCCAGATGAAGTCAGTTAACGGCCCCAACAATGCCGCCGCTATGCCACCTGCCGGGGTAACCAGGCGTTTACAGAACATGGCGCCGAGAAACGGGAAGAGGGCAGTGCAACCCCGCAATCCCATGGATAGGAAGGCGAAGCCCAGGAGCAGCTTGCCCAAACTGCTCCGGACGCAGACAACGGCGATGACACAAAGACAAAGTATTAATGTCCGCTGCACCCGCAAGGCCTTTTGATCATTGGCTTCCTTGGCAATATACGGTTTGTAGATATCGCGGGTAAGCATAGTCGAAATGCCGAGGTTCAAACCGGCTATGGTTCCGATCACCGAGATAAACAATGTGGCTAAAATTACCCCCGCGAGCAAGGGTGGCATGTAATGCAGAATGAAAACCGGTAAAACATCGGCAGATGCAGTTGTCAACCCGGGGAAACTGGCAAGATGGGCCCTCATATACAATCCGACCAGAACGGAACAGGCGCCAAACGGGGGAATGAGAAATGCTGAGAGCAAGGCGCCCAGGCGAGCCTTGCCGAAACTCTTGGTTGCTGCCACCGCTTGAATGTAGGTCTGAGTGCAGATAACTCCCACCACCAGGGAGAATCCAGCCGCTAAGTCCCGTGAAACTCCCCGGCCAAACAGGGAAAACCAGGGGAAAGGTTCTGGAAAAGCGTGATACATCGCCCAGATTCCACCAAATTTGTAAAGAGCCATGCCAGCGGCGGCTATCATTGCTGCATATAAAAAGAGTATTTTGACTGTGCCGACAATACCAGTGCCTTCAATCCCGCCAGCCATAACATACGCTAGAGTTATTAGTATAGTGATAATCACCGCAACAGTAGGATTGAGATTAACTACTGATGTTAGCAGGGCCACCGCTGCCAGACCGTTGGCAATTACATTAAAAAATATGCCAAAGCTCGTGAAGATACTGGTAATGGGTCCGATTTTAGAACCGTAAGTCCCTACCAGATACTCAGGAATGGTGGTTATTTTGCTCGAATAAATGGGCTTGAGCATAAAAGTCCCTAAAGCCAGAAAACCGATCCCTGCGCCGATACAGAACCACCAGGCGTCCAGGCCGTAAAGAAACGCCAATTGTGCGGTACCAATGGTAGCGTTACCACCCACCATGGTTCCCATAATAGTCCCTGCAACAATTGCCGCCCCCCCTTTACGCGAGCTGCCGGCAAAATCTCTTTCGTCTTTAACCTTGGTTCCAGCATAGAGGCCAAAACCAACAATTACCAGCAACGTGATTACCATGCCGATAATATGAGCTGGGGTAATTAATATCAACACAGTCGCCTCCTACTTTATTTAATTCTCCAGGCTAACTAGCGGGCCTCCCCTTAGGGGCGGGCCCCTATATCATCACATTGCCTCCGGTTCGAACAGGGTAGGCCCATCGACCTTAGTCTGAAGGGCTTTTACGATTGCCCTGGCAAATTTGATCCTCCATGCCCTCTCGTCTTTTGCAGAGAGGGCCGGGTTGCCGCAGGGACAGCTGAAACGATTTCCCCGGAGGACGCGGTTGGCGCCGACTTTGAGTGCCACCGCGGTCAAGCTAGTTACCGTCACTGTGGGCAGGCCCGCTCTTTCCAACTCTTTTCCCATCGTAGCACCGCTACGAGTTCCCGAACCTCAGGTGGCTACCAGCAAGGCCGCACCGACCTTCTGAGCCAACAGGTCCGCGGCGATCTCCCTGGCGTGCTGGGCCATCTGGCTTAATATGCCATGATTCCCGCAGGTCACGTAATATGATTCCAGAAGCTCCCCGATCTCGCCGCGCCGGACGAGTTCCCGCAGAACGTCCACTGGGACCATCCGGTTGGGATCGGCGAGAGCGTGCGCAGCATCGTACCCGCCGTGGATCACCTCGTATTCACCAGACTTCAGTGAATCTATCCCTTCGATGCTATACTTGAACCACTTTGAGGCACGCACCCATTCCAGCTTGTCAGGGTTGCCGCTGGGGACCAGTCCGGACTCGGTCACCACGGCCAGGCGCATCCGCGATGGATCGGGCACGGGAGGGGGCGGGGGAACTTTGTCATAATTTGGCAGCGGGACCTCAGTGGTAAATGGATGCCCAGTTATCCGGGCCAAGAGGAGGTCGAGAGCTCTCGAAGAGGCAGATCCTTCCACTAACGAATTGATCCGCTGGCCGCGAGGAAGATATCCCTCAGCAGCAGCGGGTCCTAGGGGTTCTCCACGCCCAAGCTTCAAGGCCAGACGAGCCATGGTGGCCAGCGCCTCTTTCATGCCGACGGCCGATGCGCTTGTCGATACGATTAGTAAATTCCGGTAGAGCTCGACAGCGGCATTTTCCTTGAACATCCCGGTGACCGTGGGCTTGCCGAGATAATTTACCACGTCGGCACAGACCCGGCCGCACGCCAGGCCGTACCGCCCGGCATTAAAGGCAGGCCCTGCAATAACCACATCGGGGGTAAATCCTTCGATCAGCTTGAGCACGGCGGCGGCAGTCTGCTCCATGTAATCAGCAAAAAGGCCGTCTCCGCAGATCACCGTACCAACGACCTCGGCTTCCTTGCCAAGGGCCTGCTGGAGGGCACGGCCAGGACCGATTGCTCCGGGCATTGCTTGGGGAGGGAAGTCCGCTTTGTCTTCGCCTCCAATCCCGCCAAAAAACTGATTCAGATAATGAACAATGCGCATGATCAATACTCCTGTGCCGTAACGCCGCGCACGTTGGTCTCGATGGTCGCCGCATAGAATTCCTGAAGCGGCAGATCAAGTTCCCCCTGGGCTGGCTCGCCCCGGTGAGCCAAATGGGTTCCTCCAATCACCTGTGCGACAGGCGGGAGTTGCAGCCGCCTATCGATCCCCCCGCTGCTGGCAATTGCCACAGCTTCGGGCACGAAGTCGACTAAGGGAATGTCCTTGCCTTCGGGCCCTCCGTACTCGTGGACGACGATCCCGGTGGGAATCCCCGCTGCTTCGAGGGCCTGGACGGTCAGCATGAAATCTATATGGGTATTACCGGTCGCTTCGTAGGTGCACTGCGCACCATCCGCCCCGAGCATGTTCGCCAACTTTGCCACAAACTGGGCCGAGCGTTCCTTTAGAAATTCGGTCTCATGGTGGCCCCGGGAAATGATAACCCCCCCGAAGTTGAGCTCCTTGCCATGTTTCTGGTATAGGGCGACGAGGGAGGGGTGCCAAGTATGCCTAAAAGTTGGGGTTCGGGTGCCGATCTTGTAATTTGAGCCAATGACGGCTCCGTCCAGCATTTCGTTAGGATGCAGGATGGTGGGCAGGCAGCCGCTGAACTCGTGGCCATAAACATGAGTCTGGAGCATCGGTCCCTGAGCGCGAACCTGATGCACCCAGACAATCCGCGGCAGGCCCACAGTTTCTTCGCCGAGTCCGAAAACTTCCATTTTGGGAGGAGTGAGTTCCCGAGTTACCCCTGCCAAATAGGTGGCCACGCGAAGCGAGGCCCGTCGCAGTGCATCATCGTACTCCATATTCGAGGAGGCCTCTCCCGGCACAAATTCAAGCAACAGGTTGACCCGATCGGAGCAACCACTATAAACCGCGCCAGGTCCGGACATCTCGATGATGCCTTCTTCAAAGGCATGGACGCCGCTTGCCGGGAAAGGGAAGTTCCCCACCTCCACTACTGTGAAACCTTCGAGGCGGTGAGTACGGCCGGAACCGCAGGTGCGCGGCGGACCATTGAATCCCGGAAACGCACCGGACGGCCCACTCACTTTAAATAGCGGCTCGATTGCGTCCAGTACTCGGATTACCCGGACAGAATCCCCGGGGAATACCAGATGGAGCTGAACGTCTTTGATGCGCCCGTCCTGGAGGATCAGGTTTCGTATCGCCTTCTCCTCGATGGTGAGAACGCCACCACGATATTCTGTCCGGTCTCCGAATCGGGCGGACCGGACCAGGAAAGAACCTAATTCCAACTGCGCCATTATTCTGCACCTCCGTGTTTCGAGACTTCACCGCACAGGTCTTGTGGGATTTCCTCTGGCTTGACGAGATAGATGCGACACAAATTAAAACGAAGAGACCAGGTACCCATTTCTGCCCCGCAAACATCATCTCCATCTTCGGTCAATACATTTATATTGGATAGCCAGACCCCAAATAGGGAAGGTTCGGATTCCGGCATCTCCGGATACCACCAGTCAAAGTCGGCGTGGACCACGCGGGGATCTATGCCTGCAAAAACCTTACATTTCTGCATCACCCGGCCACGCCGGGTCTCAATCCAGACCCACTGGCCTTCAGAGATCCCAAGTCTCCGGCAGGTTTCCGGGTGCACTTCAACCACTGGGAAAGGGTACTGTTTCCGGATAACGGATACCTGGCGCCAGTCGGTATGCATATACTCTATCCGGCGAGCTCCGTTGATCATTATCAGGGGGAACTCTTTTGACATCTCTGGCTGACTGATAGGCGTGATAGGTTCTTCCTGATATTTCGGTAATGGGTCGTAACCGAGCTTTTTAAGCAAAGTGGAATATAATTCTACTTTTTTGGTCGGGGTGGCGAATCCGATCTTCTCGTATTGGTGGTACTGAGGCGGATTAAGGATCTGCTTAATCCTGTTCCGGGCAAACTTTTCGAACTTGAGACCAAGAGCCTGAAAACGGTAATCCAGCATCTCTTCCGAGCTCTCCCAGGTCCAGTGTTCGACCTGTCCCAATCGAATTCCCAAACCTCGCCAAAACCCATACTCGTCACGCCGGTCGTATTCTCCTGGTAAGACAGCGGGCATAATCGCCGGGCTAGCCGTCAAGGTTCGGCCCAGGCCCAGGTAGGAATATGCCTGTGGTTTTTCCAACCAGCTGGCAGCCGGCAAAACATAGTCAGCGAGAGCCCCGCTAGGCGTTTTAAAAGTGTCCATTACTACAAATAAATCGAGTTCCTTCAAGGCATCATAGACCCTACGGGTATTGGCGTGGGACACCATGGGATTGGAGCCCACACTGAACAGCGCCCTGATCGGATAAGGTTGGCCGGTCAAGATGGCCTGGTAGAGGCTGGGGGCGTGCCCCTGGCCTAAATACCAAACCGGCGGTTCGGCCCGGCTTCCCCAGGTACGATAGGTCAGCTCTTCCAGTTCAGTCTGCAAGGGCCAGCCATGAAACTTGTACCGATCCGTGCCGATCTGTTTTTCTTTTTGGGCGGCAGGGAGCAGGTCTGTCAGCTCCATCTCGCGGTCGGATATATAAAATGGATGGGGCCCTGGGAGTTCCTCGCCACCCTTCACATCAATATTGCCAGTCAAGGCCGCCAAGATCCATCTGGCATGAATTGCCGAAACAGCATTGGCCTGCTGTTCAACACCCATGCCTTCCACAAAAGCCGCAGGCTTCGTAGTGGCATACAGACTGGCTGCCTCCCGAATGAGCTGAGCCGGGACCCACGTGACCTTTTCAGCTTCTTCCAGGTTGAACTGTTCAACTCTTGCCTTGAGTTCGTCGAAACCGTAGCACCACCGCGTAACAAAGTCATGGTCATAAAGATTCTCCTTAATGATGATGCGAATCATCGCCATCAGGAGAAAGGCGTCGGTCCCGGGACGCAACTGCAGCCATAAATCGGCTCCGGCTGAGGTTTCGGTTCTCCGGGGGTCAATCGCTATAAGCTTGGCGCCTTCTTGGATTGCCATCTTGCTGGCCTCATAGACGATTGGGCGGCTCACAAATGAGTTGCATCCCAGCAGAACAATGCAACGGGTAGATGGCGTGATACTGAACGCCGGGTACCAACCTATGACCGCCCTGGCTACATTGGCCCGGGGCCCCATACAAATCGGCGATGGCCCGGCGTAGTTCGGGCTGCCCCACAAGTTCATGAACCGAGTACCATATTCAAACTGGGCCCAGTTGTCTCCACTAAGCAAGCCGACGGCCTCGGGCTGGTATTGCTTCCCAATGGCCGACAATCGCCCGGCAATCTCATCTAAAGCCTGCTCCCAAGAAACGGTCTCCCAACCCCCCGCACCTCTTGGTCCAGACCTTTTTAAGGGAAACCTGAGACGGTTTGGATGATAAAGCCATTCCACCGCCGCAGCCCGCCGATAACACTTGGCCCTTTGAGCCCCGGAGCACCTCTCCCCTAAAGAGTGATCTAAAGTTATACGCAACAGTCGCCGGTCCTTGACATGGGCCAGAACCTGACAACGCCCTTTGCACCACTGGCAGGTTGCTCGTCGTTTTTCTTCCATGGGTCCTCTGCCAATGGCCCTAAGAATCGAATGGTAAGGCCGTATTAGCTAGAAAAGTTAGGATGCTCCATCACTTCCCAATTTATTTTAGTGAGCAGGAAATGTCCGGAATTTGGCGGTGCCATCGCGTTCAACCTGTGCCACCAGACCCAGCTCCCATTCTATGTACTCTCGTTTTGCCTGTTCTGGAGCATCTGGGTGCATATAGGGCATATACCACGCGTCATCCGGCTCGCTTATCGCCTGCTCCATACCCTTCGTGGTCGGAAGCCCAGCGTTAATCCAAGCCGTAGTACCACCATCTAAGACCAGGACATCGGGCGCAAATTTTATCTCCTTTAAATCTCTGGCGGCGAGGTGAGCCAACGTGCCATTTTCAGATGTTAGTATAAGTGTTTTAATGTGCCGGATTTTTGACAAATCTACTCCCAATCGGGAACGTATTCCCCACCAGCCCCCTGGAATATGTTTTTCTTTATAATAGCCACTGGAAGCTACGTCGATTAACACTGTTTCTTTATCAGAGTTCTCCAGCAGCTTCGCAAGCTCCTCGGCTGTCAGAGTATTGGCCTTCTCCAAGCCAGGCAGGGGGGATCTATAAGGACCCCGAATCAAAGGCAAGCCGGTAATCCCATTTTCAAGCACCCAACAATCTGTCCAGCCCATCTGAATTAACCAGGAGGCAGTCATGGTGGCGCGGACCTCGGTATCGTCCAGTAATACCAGGCGAGCGTTTAAAACGCTGACATATTCATCAGTTGCCTGAATAAGCTGCCCGCCCTGAACATTACGGGAACCTTCCAGATGCCCGGCTTCGAATTCATCCGGAAGCCGAACATCGATAACATATAGAGTCCTTTCGCCGCTCTCACTCATCCACTTTTTTAAAGTGTCGTACGTTACCTTTCTTACGCCGAACCGTTCGGCTACCCTGGCTGCGCAATCCCTGGCTTTGGCAAGCCCTTCGAGTGACGGCGCCGGAACTATTCGGGTTTGCCCGTAATCGAGTTCGAACCCGCTTAACTGCCAGCCCATGGTGCCATTTTCCAACGCGGCCACCGGATTCGGGATACCTGCGTTGACCAGCGATTGTGTCCCGATGATGCTCCGCGTGCGTCCGGCGCAATGGACCACGATCATGGTTGAGGGATCTTTCACGGCGTCGTGTACCCGATAAACCAGATCGGCGCCCGGGGCGTTGATGCTTCCCGGGATGGTCATAAGG
>Ga0209517_10009681_pt1 | contig 10914 bp, 15 predicted proteins | sample PeaSoiMetSII2010_FD_187695 | JGI IMG/M metagenome (GOLD analysis project Ga0209517, IMG submission 187695) | Peat soil microbial communities from Weissenstadt, Germany - SII-2010 (SPAdes) (version 2) | ecosystem: Environmental > Terrestrial > Soil > Wetlands > Peat | place: Germany... | reverse complement strand
ATTCGGGTTCATCTTCCTCGTCCGAGAAGGTTACCAGGCGGGAGAAAGGAAAGTGGCGTTCCCCCAGAACGTTCAGAAGCTCTTTGCCCAGCAGCGAAGACGCGCCCACAACCGCAACCCGGTATCCGGCTGGTGAGGTCTTCATGCCGCATGTACCTCTTCGGACGCGGGAGGATGAGGCCGGAATTTCGAGGCGATGCGAAGAACGATGCCCGAGAGGGTGTAACTTACGGCGATGGTCAGTAGGACAGGTTCGGAATAGACCCAGGCCCCCCAGACGACAAGCCCCACAAAGATGATGGCAATGTAAGAACGGCGTCGGCGCAAGTCGATCGTCTTAAAGCTGTAATAGCGCATGCGACTCACCATCAGGAACGCCAGAAGGCCGACCACCGCCAGCCAGGCCACGCCATAACCCCATTGCACAATCGGCGTTTTCTCCCAGTGCACGATGGCGGCAACGGTTCCTGCTGCCGCAGGGATCGGCAGGCCCACAAAATACCGCCGGTCACTGCTTGGCTTGAGAGTGTCGATGTTGAATCGCCCCAAGCGGGCTGCACCGCATATGACGTAGGCGAACGTGACGATCCAACCTACCTGGGCTATGTCGCGGAGCAGGCCCGGTCCGGAAGGACCGCTTATCGCCCGAACCCCCCACGCATAAGCCAATATGGCGGGTGCAACGCCGAAGGTGATGACATCGGCCAGAGAATCGAACTCCCGGCCAAAGGGCGATGACGAATGGGTCAGGCGAGCAATTCGACCGTCGAGACCATCGAAGACAATGGCCCACCCGATAGCCTTGGCGGCGTTGTCGAATTCCGCCGCGGCTACGCCCTCGACCCCGCCTATGATCAGTCCTAGAGAACCTCGAAGTACTGCCAGCAGGGCAATATAGCCACAGACCAGGGTGCCTACCGTGAATAGGCTGGGAAGGATAGAGACACCCCGCCGCATAACAGCTTTCCTACTGAATTTCGGACTTGACTCGGCTGGTTCCAAGGATACTGCTCCCCGCCCGGACGCGATCCCCAACTTTGACGCTCAATGTCACATCCGGCGCCATGAGAACATCTACGCGCGAACCAAACTTGATCAGCCCGACGCGCTCTCCGCGCGCCAGAGAGTCGCCGGGGCGCTTCCAGAATACTATTCGCCGCGCCAGGATGCCAGCGATTTGCTTCACCACGATCCGGCCTTGCTCGCCTTCCACGGTGAAGACGTTCTGCTCGTTTTCGATCGAGGCGGCGGCGTCCATCGCTACCCGGAACGCCCCTTTCCGATAATTGACCTCTTTCACTACGCCGGCGATGGGAGAACGATTGACGTGCACGTCCAGCGGGGACATGAAAATGCTGATCCGGCACACCGGACAGCCCTCGTAGCTCTCTTCGACGATCTGCACGACGCGGCCGTCGGCGGGAGAGATGATGGCTTGCGGTTGAGTTGGAATGGGACGCTCAGGATCGCGGAAAAAATTGAGGACGAGTAAGGCCAGAATCAAAAAGAAGATCGCGCAGATCAAAAGGGCCGGGCTTTGCTCCCGGAACCAGAATCCGAGAGTACCGCCGGAAATGAGCACCAGTGGAAGACCGTACCAATATCCCTCCCGCAGCATAAGTACCTTTGCCTGTCAGCCCGGAGCTCTTGCTTCCTCACGGGCCCGCCTCCTGGTACACTTCAAGAGGTGCTCACATCACCTGCCCCAGCACGGTCAGAAGTCCGCTGGCAGAATCGAAGGCGGCTAATGCACCATCTGGGCTTGTCGTACCAGCATTTCCATCTGGTCCTTGGCCCGCAGCTTCAGCTTCTTCAGCCGCACCTCTTCCACCTTCTCTTCCTCCGTCAGGAAGTTCTTTGCCGCCAATAGGTTGAGCTGGGAAGCGTACTGGGTGTGCTGTTCGCGAAGGCGACGATACTCTTCGTTCTTGGCCATCAATTCATCCCGGACGGCCTCGGTAGGAGTGCTCACGGGTGTGCCACCTCCTCCACTTGATTTGATACCCACGCTCAGGCTAGCACACCTGATAGGTCCGTTCAAGACGAAAAAGCCGCACTAGTACTTTCGGGCAGCTACGCGAGAAATTCCGAAGACTCCAATCGATGATGGTTCACGGCGTCGGGGGATCGTCTTTACGAATCAACGCTTGGAGCTCGAGCACCTGGACCTGGACTTGCTTCACTTCTTTCAGAATGTCCACCTTGCTCCGGTTGATGGAGTGCCCCACAAAATAGACCATGCCGAAAAGGAACCAGAAGCATGCCAGGCTCACGAAGTAAGGACCCTTGGCCGTGTCCATCCGCTGCCCGCCCAGCCACAGGAAGAGGGCCGAAACGGCGATCACGAAAACCCACAGTTCAATTAATACCCGTCTCTCCCGGCGAAGCGCCTTTTCCTTCTTCTCCAGCATCGTCGCCACCTCCTCGCGGTAGGCAACCAGGTTCGCGGGCTGCGGCAGATGCGAAAGTAAACGCTCACGAATACGATCATCTCTTGGCTCCATAACCACCTCGCAACAGAATTCCCTTCATCGCCAGTTTTGCGTAATGGATGCGGGATTTGACCGTGCCTTCCGAACACCCGACAATCGCGGCGATTTCCGCCAGGGAGAAATCCTCGAGAAAATGCAGCACGAGCACTTCGCGGTGCCTGAGTCCGATCTCATTCAGGGCCTGATGAATTGCGGCGGAGTCCTCCTCTGTGAAGGAGGGTTCCGGCGTTTCCTGGAATGCCTCGAGGTGGACTTCCTCGGCCCGCTCCCTGGAAAAGTCGCGGCGGATGCGATCCACCGAAATCCCATGCGTGATGCGGTAGAGCCACGGCCGCAAAGAGCCAGGATCTTTCAGCCTCCGCATGTCGCGGAATGCCTTCACCCAGACGTCCTGGAGGATGTCCATCCCAGCCTCCACATTGCCGGCCAATTTGCCGGCGTAATAGAGCAACGGCCGCTCCATCACCGCGACGAGATCCGCGAAGCCGCTCGGATCGCCCGATTGGCAACGGAGTGCGATCCATTCGTCTTGCGTCCGACTCGTCCTGCTCATTCAACTCCTATGTCGAAGGAAAAGCGCCTGTGGTTCAAAATGGGAATGAGGGAGGTGCTAAAAGGGGAAGGCTAACATCGTCAGCGCCGAATGAAAACCGGGCTAGCACGCCGGCCCAAACCGCAGACCTTTGGAATTCCCGGGCCTTCTCTCTGCGTCTCCACGCTTCTGCGGGGAGGACTCTGCTATAGGGTAGGACCGTCCTGCGGCTGGACAGGCCCGGCGAGGAGCACGATCACGGCGCTCTGGCAGAGTGGGCAACGGTGAGGAGTGCCCTCGGCCCTCCACTCGTTCTTGCACAGCCCACACGACCACAGCCTGCTGGAAGGGACGGAAAGCCCGCCCGGATCAGGCACGAAGAACTCCGGGCCTCGCGGCTCGTCAAGCATGTCCAACGGGATGACGTCTTGAGCCACCAGTAAGGCGGCCTCCAGACTCAGCTCGAAATACTCCATCCCTTGAACCCGCCGTCCTGCGAGCCTTTTGTGGATTTCCGCGGTGTGTTTCTCGGGTGAGGAGCTTTCAAAAGATGCTTCCAAGACAAAACGCTCGGGCAGCCCCGACACCCAGTTTAACTCTTGAATTTCCTGAGCGACAGGCCGCTTGGTGAAGCCTACTTTTAAAAGCCCCGGCATCTTCGGGTGCGAAAGCACATAGACATAGCCCGAGACTGACCTCGCTTCCAACAGGGTCTGCCCGCACGAGGCGCACTTGAACTTTGCCGAACTGGTACCGTCCGAGATCGTAGCGCGGCATTCTTTGCCGCACCCCCGGCAGGGGAGGCGGATTTCAAACATAGGCATGGAAGTCGATCCCGATTGAGCGTTCGCCTGAACCCGCAAGTGTCGGGTCACGGAAGATAGTGAAACAGCCGATGGCCTGTGACACTGAGCGGACCGAAGGTTGTCTAAGCTTGTTTCCGCCGGCAGTCTGTCTTCGCTTCGCTCAGATTGACAGCCTCCGCTCGACGTGTTTCACTGACTCGAGTAACGCGACCCTAATACGCCTCGTTTATAGCACAGGAAGTCGAGAATGCGGAAGTGTCATCCTGAGCATTGTCATCCTGAGCATTAACAGGCCGGCGGCCCGCCCGAGCGAACGGAAACGCCCTCGTCATCCTTACGTACGGAAGTTTGACGACCTAGACCCGCGGATTATTGACGCCCTGCTGGAACTCGGGCCGGAAGTCACCGGCGACGGCTCCTCCAGTGTCCCCATAGCCGAACTCACCGCAGGACTCATCCTGGATGAGGAGGGCAGAACGGGCTCGGGGCTTCTGATCGCCGCCAAAGGGCAGGAAATCACCGCCCCGCTGCTTCTCAAGCTCAAGACCTTCGCAGCCAAGCAACATGTCCCTAACGAACTCCTCGTCTGCCCCGCCAAGCGGCCATGAGCGGCATTGACTTGGTGTCCTTCCGATTATCCGACATTTTGATCTTGTTCCTTGTTTTCATAGACATTCCCGGTTCGTTCGTCGAAAAATCAGCTCTCAACTTTGTCATTCACCCCCCTTGCAAAGGAAGGGTCAGGGGTGGTTGACTGGCGAACTGGCGCCCGCTCCACAACCCCTGCCTGCCCCTCGACAGTCTTCCCACGATCCTTTGTTTTCATAGACATTCTCGCTTTGTTCCGTCGAATTCGAGTCGAGAAGTCCAGAGTTGAGAGTCCAAAAGTGACAAACCGTCGGCGTCCGACCTCAAGCATCTTGGTTTGGCTTCCCAACTCCTCAACTCCTTGACTTCTCGACTGCTCGACTCTTTGTTTTCATAGACATTCTCGCTTTGTTCGCCAAGAAACTTCTCTCGACGATCAGCTTTCACCTCCAGCCGTGCCATTCCCGGATGGCGCAGACCCCGCTGTGTGGGTCTGCGATGTCCCGAAGGGACGGGTCAGGCCGAGCGGCACAATCTGACCGCCCGGTCCGTTCGCGCGGGCGCACGCCCGATTCTAGCCTATAAGTTTAGGTGTGGTTTGCCAAGGAATTTCCTTGTAGCGGAGTATTTGGGCGCCTCAACGGACCTTTTGAAGGGCTGGCGCGGACCGGAGTGTTTTACGTTCTCGGAGAAACTCTAGCCGGACGACACCTATTCTGCGTTATCGTCAGATTTCCCGGCGGCAAGGGCTCCCCGGTCACAGCTAGACCGATGACCGCGAAAGAGAAACGGCGTTACCAGCGATGGAAAAAAGTATGAGGGCGAAGAAACTGCCGAACACCGACTCCATTCAGGAGCTGGCGAAGTTCTGGGACACGCACGATCTCACGAACTTTGTACAAGGTCTGGAGGAGGTCGGCGAACCCGTGTTTTCCCGCTCCAAACACACACCGCTGTGTGTCGGTTTGCCCCCACAAGAGCTTCAGCGCCTGAGACGGCTCGCGAGATCCAAAGGCGTGAACGAAACTACTATGTTCCGCGAGTGGATTCTCGAAAGGCTTCACCAATCCCTGTGAGGCAGCCGGAAGCAAGGCGGAGAAACGTACTTGACACCCTTACCTCCTGACACCCTTACCTCCTTACCTCCCGCGGAAGCGCGGCAACCTGCCGAATCCTCGTCTATACTGTACCTATTGTTGGGCAGCACGCGATGCAAGCGATCAAAACATAGTTGGATGGGCGCAGAGGGCCAAAAAGGGCAAAAATGGCAACAGATAGAATCCAGGGGTTGGTGTCCAAAGTTTGTTTCTCCATCGTTTTCACCGAATTTCTTTTGGGAATCGTCGTCACCGTCTGCTACATTGCGATTCAATGGTGTAGCCGTCCGACCCTTGACCCCCACGCGCGATCCTCAGTCTACAAGGGGCAGCCTTGGGCCGATAGGTACTGGCAAGAGTTTCGGTCCGCCGCCAGATTCGACTACCGAGCCTACGTGGGGTGGGGAATGGTGCCCTACCACGGGGAGACTATTGCGACTGATCGACAGGGGTTCCGGCGGACATTCAACTCTGGATGCGATCCCGAGACCTACACCGTGTGGATGTTCGGGGGTTCAGTTTTGTGGGGCACGGGGTCACCTGATTGGTTGACCATCCCCTCCCAACTCGCAGGGGAATACTCGAACTCAGGCCGGAAGGTTTGCGTCCGAAATTTCGGAGTGTCCGCTTGGGTTAGCACCCAGGAGGTAATCGAACTAGCGCTCGAGCTTAAGCGCGCCCCGCGCAGACCCGACCTGGTAGTCTTCTGCGATGGCGTTAATGACGTATTTTCCTTGTACCAGTCCGGCGAAATCGATGTGCACCACAACTACGACCGCCTCCGTGAACTCTTTGAACAGGGAGGCAGCCTGCGGAGAGTATTGGAAGAAAGACTTTCCCTGGTTTTTCGCATCCCGGGATCAGAACCCGGCCGCCTGAGGATCATTACGGATGAGGAAGCGAAATTGCAATTGGATACCAGCTACCTCAAGAACATGCGCATCGTGAAGGCGCTGGCGAAGGAGTATGGGTTTGACTATGCTTTCTTCTGGCAACCGGTAATCCTGGCCGGTCATAAAGAACTCAGCGGCGAGGAAGAGGCAATCCGAAAAGCCTGCCTGCAGCAGTTTCCCGGGATGGATCTTCTTTTTCTCAAGATGTATGCTCTTGTCAATGCCGAGCCCCGGCCAAGGTTTTTCGATGTTTCGGGATCGCTTGATCGCGAGAAGGGTACCATCTACATCGATTTCACTCACCTTGCCCCGGAGGGCAATCACCTGATCGCGGCGCGGATGTTTCAGATTCTGCAACAGCAAGGTCGATAAAGAGTTAGGCGCTAGTCTTGCCGGGCCCTCGGCACGCGGGATCGGCAGCTCAGAACAGCGTGTAGATGAAAGGAGCTATGGCGGAGCTTTGCGCAAAGACGAGTAGAACGCACAACAGCAGGAGGACGAGTAACACGGGAACGAGCCACCACCACTTATTGTTCCAAAAAAAACTCAGGAGTTCAGCGGCGGTGTCGAGTTTGCTCCGTAGGCTTTGTAGCGCCTGCATGCTAGCCTCCTAGTGTTCTTCCGTTGCAAGGTATACGCGACACGACAACGGAAACTCCCAACACATCCTCCGCCTCGCCCAGGACCTCGCTTCGCTGCCATCGGTCATGCCCCATTATATCAGGTCGACCCACATCTCCGCCCGGCGGCCCGGCCAATGGGTTTGACCATTGGTTAGCCCAACTTCCGTGCTCTGCTGAATGAGGTGCTATGTTTGCAGGAGACTGAGATTTCCTCCGTAACGGGGTGGGTTCCTCGAGCAAACCCTTGTCGGATATCACATTACCTTGGCTTCTCAACCAGGAAACGGTCCAAGACCAAAGCATCCATTTCGCTGCGGGAGAACGTCTGCAAGGCTTCGAGAGGCGTGTTGACAATGGGCTCACCCTTGAGATTGAAGGAGGTGTTCAGAATAACCGGCACCCCAGTTGCCTCGCCAAAGAGCTGAATCAGCCGAGAATACCGCGGGGCGGTTTGGGGACTCACGCATTGAAGCCGCGCAGTCCCATCGACATGCGTGGTGGCAGGAATCCGATCCCGCTTGCTCTCCTTGACGTCGACCACGTATTGCATGAAGCGGGCTGGGTAGTGCCGGGCCGGGCCGGGCAATTCGAAGAAATCCTCGGCTCTATCCACCAGCACGGAGGGGGCAAAAGGGCGATAGGGTTCCCGAAACTTGATCTTAGTATTGACAACATCTTTCATTTCGGGCTTGCGCGGATCCGCCAAAATGCTTCGATTTCCGAGAGCTCGCGGGCCCCACTCGAACCGGCCTTGGAACCAGCCGACGACTTTCCCCTCGCACAACAGGTCAACGACCCTGGCCAGAAGCGCTTCTTCGTTGTCGAATTTCTGGGAAGGGATAGTTTTTTCGACGAGTAATCTTTCGATAATCTCGGGAGAGTGTTCCTCACCCCAGTAAGCATGTTCCATCGTGAACTTTCGGGGTTGGCCCAACGCGGTGTGACAGGCATGCAGGGCCGCACCCAAGGCCCCGCCGCCGTCACCAGCCGACGGTTGAATAAAGATCTCCTCAAAAGGCGTTTCGCGGAGAATTCGGCCATTGGCAACGCTATTTAATGCCACGCCTCCTGCCATACATAACTTCTTTAGGCCGGTTTCCTCATGGACGTGCCGAGCCATGCCAAGGATCACGTCCTCGGTCACTTTCTGGATGCTGGCCGCAACGTCGGCGTAGTGTTGGTTGCGCTTGGCGAGCTCATCAAGGTTCGCGGGCTTCTCGCCAAAGTAGGAAGGATGACCGCTAGTGGAAGTAAAGAAGTGGTCGCGGGGGTCACGCGGATGGCCAAATAGGGCCGCGAATTTTTCATTGAAGGTTTTCTCGGTGGAGTAATGAAAGGAGAAGTAGTCCATGTCGAGCTCAAAACTGCCGTCGTGGGAAAGTCGAATTAATTTGTAGACCTTGTCAATGTAACGAGGGGTTCCGAAAGGGGCCATGCCCATAACCTTGTACTCGCCTTCATTGACCTCGAAACCCAGAAAGGCCGTAAAGGCGCTGTAAAGTAGGCCAAGGGAGTGGGGGAAACGGATCTCCTTTAGTAGTTTGATTTCTGTTCCTCGGCCGACGCCAAAGCTGGCGGTAGTCCACTCGCCGACTCCGTCGATGGTGAGGATCGCGGCTTCCTTATAAGGAGAACAAAAGAAGGCGCTCGCAGCGTGCGAGAGGTGATGGTCGCTGAAGAGGATGTGCGAGTCGGGTACGCCGAGCCGGTTCCGCAGAAGAGTCTTCACCCAAAGCTTGTCGCCCAGCCAAGAGACCATTGCCTCGCGAAACACTCCGTGGGAGCGCGGGAAGGCCTGCATGGTTGTCAAAAGGAGTCTTTCGAACTTGACGAAGGGTTTTTCAAAGAAAACGGCATAGTCGATCTCGTCGCTACGAATCCCTGCCGTTTTCAGGCAAAAATCGATCGCCTGTTGGGGAAAATCATAGTCATGCTTCTTGCGAGTGAAGCGTTCTTCTTCCGCAGCAGCCACCGGCACACCATCCTGCAATAGGGCGGCAGCAGAGTCGTGAAAGTAACAGGAAACCCCCAGGATGTACATCAGAATTGCCTCCGGGCTCGGTCGAAGGCCCGCTCTTGGGACTCAGGGGAATCACGCCACCCCCGTGAGCTTCCGGGCTTAATCGCCATGGGGTCACTCGCCCAGCGCACGATCAGGGCGAAAGGAGCCAACACCACAAAATAAAACACGAAAAGAAGAACCCGTACCTGGAGATTGCCGACCCTTCTTGCCAGCCGCTTCCATGCTTCCCACACACTCTTGAGAATCGCAAGGCGATTTGCCATTTTGAGAGCTCATTGACCCGTCAGCGTCCGTAGGGCTACCCCCAGAATAACAATGCTGGATTCCCAAGGCAAGCGGATCACGGAAGCAGGGCGCGGAGCTGGTAGCGCAGACTCTCTGGTTTTGAGAGTCTGCGGCTGTTCCACTGTTCGAACACGCGGCGCGGACACAGGGGCAATAACAAGTTGGGCATATTCTTCAAATAGAAAGCCGCAGAGTTTAAAAGGCACAAACTCTGCGCTACCCTGCTCTCTAGCGGTCAGGATTATGGCCACAAAGAAGATATTAGCGCGCAGATGAAGAACAGAGTCAATGAAATGGGCAGCGCTAACAAAAAGTAGTTTGCATTCGGTACCCACGTCGCGTGCTCGGAATAGTAAGCGTAGGGAGTGCTTTTATGTTTCGAAGCTAGTTCATGCAGAATACCCATGACGAGGCGGAAAGTCCTCCACAGGGCGAAAATCATCAAGACCGAAACCAATGTGACGGCGCCAAGGGCACTTCTCTCCAGCCACTTCGAATGCTGGCCATCGAATAGAAACGCCAACACACCGGCGGCGAAGACGAGATAGAAGTTAATTCTATCCGCGAATAGCGTTTCCAAATGTTTGCGCTCTTCTTGCAAGTCCACTAAACGTTTGCGCTGTTCTTGCAAATCCGCTGATTGTGTCCCTGAATGTTTTTCTTCGTGCATTGCCTTCACCTCTAGCGGCAATTTACCAACGTGCAGTCTTGAATGCAATGGTCTAGTTCGCGTCGCCGCCGCGGGTGGCGCCTACGTCGCGACGCCTTTTGTCGCGATGTAGGCGCCCGTCGTCAGGCCTGGGACTTGTTGCAGGGTTGCCCTAAAGGCCGAGGCATGCGAGTCGCGGCATGGCTAAAGCGCAACAGGCGTCCCATAGATTCTCCAATGCGTTGATCTTGCATCGCATCATACCACTCCGTTGATCTGAAGGAGTCAATGTCTTCGGAGAAGAGGGAAAAGGGAGTCTAGACGACGGACTCCAGAAGGCAGGAGTCTGCGCCAACCGGCGTTGCGTGGAGCGGGGATGAACAGTGACCTCGTTGTAGGGGCGAGGCGCCGCCTCGCCCCTACCGGCCAAACTCGCTCAGGACGTTGTGAATCTCAGGTGGTGCGCGCGAGCAGGGGAGTAAAGTCAGCGGGCTGGCGGGGGGCCGTTTGCACGACGACGAAGGAACAGGCGGCCGGATCCTCGCCAACCAAGGGGCGACGAGGCTTCCCCCTCCGAGTTACCGGGCTCGCCCTCTCCTCGACGACGCACTTTCGAACGGCCCCCCACTTGGCGAAGTCCTGCCGGCCTAAGTTATCCGACAAGGCGCCAACGCAAATCGCTGGTCTAAGGGAAGCGCTGGCACGGGCAGGGCGGATACACTCTGGCTCGAAAGTGCGAGCCGCGCAATTGCACCAACGTACTAGGGCGAGCCGGCCGGAACGGAGAAGGAAGTTCCGGCCGCTGCTTATCTACCGGACCTACATTCCGGGGATATGTTCGGCGAGGGAAGTGGCTTGTGTAGTAGCGGCCTGGGCGTCCGGCATATTTGCGAATCCGCCGATGTAGCGGCCCTTGCGGAACATGC
>Ga0209517_10009675_pt1 | contig 10918 bp, 6 predicted proteins | sample PeaSoiMetSII2010_FD_187695 | JGI IMG/M metagenome (GOLD analysis project Ga0209517, IMG submission 187695) | Peat soil microbial communities from Weissenstadt, Germany - SII-2010 (SPAdes) (version 2) | ecosystem: Environmental > Terrestrial > Soil > Wetlands > Peat | place: Germany: Weissenstadt... | reverse complement strand
ATTCCACAGTCCTCGACGGTCAACCTTTTCCTGAGGGGTGGCGTGGATGTGGTTTCGGCCATGTGGTACAATGAGTACCACGCCATTCTGGACACTGGAGTGGAGCCCGAGGACCTCGTGGTATTCCACCTCTCCGACCTCGGGTTCAATCTTCCGGAAGACGGCATATACTGTTTGGAGAGCACATTCCAAAAAGACCCGCAAAGTTGCTGCCTCTTTGTTCGAGCATCCCTCGAAGGCTGGAGATATGCTTTCGATCATCAGGAGGAGGCGCTCGATATTGTCATGAAGTATGTAAATGAGGCCAAGATTGCGACGAACCGGCAGCATCAAAAGTGGATGCTCGAGCATATGCGCGAGGTAATCGACCTGCCCGAATCAAGAGGATATCCAACCCTGTTAAAAGAGGAGGACTACATGGCTGTAGCCGGCGAACTCATGGCGAACGGCCTTATCGACCACATCCCCGCTTTTTCGGACTTCCTTGAAAACTGTGCTGCCGTCAATGAGAAATAGAGGCCTCGCATTCAAACTCATCTTGTTTACCCTTTCCGGCACAATGGCCGTCTTTCTTTCCGCATTCGCCTACTTCTATCTCTCCTCAAAAGATTCCATGATGAAATACGCCGAGGAGAATGCCCGCAACTTAACCCATTCCACAGCGTATCAGATTGAGAATGTGCTCCGGGGCGTGGAAAAAGTCCCCCTTAATTACGCATCCCTCCTGTCGGCGAGGGATTTTGAAGCAGGGGATATAGCTCAGCTCGCGGAGCGAATGGTTTCAGCAAATCCTGAAATCTACGGGGCCGCTATAGCCTTCGAGCCCGGTGCTCTCGCTGCGGGCACCCACTATTTCTCACCTTACTGCTACAGAAAAGACGGGGGCAATTTGACAAATGTAATCCTTGGCGATGAGTCCTATCATTATTTCACGATGGACTGGTACCAGATCCCCAAGGAACTGAATCGTGCGGCGTGGACCGAGCCCTACTATGATGAAGGCGGCGGAAACATGATCATGGCCTCCTTTTCGGTTCCCTTTTACAAAGACAAGTACGGGGAAAAGCGGTTCCAGGGAGTAGTGGATGCGGACATCGCACTGCATGGGCTTCAGGAGATAGTTTCGGCCATCAGGCTGTACCGGTCGGGTTACGCCTTCCTGATTTCCCGGAACGGCGTATTCATCACCCATCCCGACAGCAGCTTGGTCATGACAAATTCCATATTCAGCGTTGCCGAAGAAAAAAGGAGCGGTCTGCTTCGCCGGATCGGCAAGGATATGATCAGCGGCGGCGAGGGCTTGGTGGCCCTGGAAAGCGGCTTGTTGCTTCCAACCAAATGCCGGCTCTATTATGCCCCTCTCTCGCTGATCGGGTGGTCTCTCGGTATCGTTATCCCGGAACATGAGTTGCTCGAAGGTGTAAATCGCCTTGGCCGCATGGTCATCCTGATAGGGCTTGCCGGCGTTTTCCTGATGACAATCATCGTAATGCTGATCGCCCGGAGGATTACCAGGCCTCTTAAAGATCTGTCCGCAATAACCGTCGAGATTGCCCGGGGCAACCTTGACACGAGACTGCCCGATATTCAAAGGGGCGATGAAATCGGCACGTTGGCCCGCTCATTCGAAGAGATGCGGCTTGCTCTCAAGGACTACATCAAAGACCTTACCGAAACGACCGCAGCCAAGGAAAGAATTGAAAGCGAACTGAAAATTGCCCGAAATATTCAGATGAGCTTCCTTCCCAAGGCATTTCCGCCTTTGCCGGGAAAGAACTGGATGGAGATATCCGCCAGACTTGAGCCTGCAAGAGAAATCGGCGGAGACCTGTATGATTACTCCCTGATCGACGATGACCACCTGTTCTTCGCCGTCGGCGATGTCTCAGATAAAGGAATTCCGGCAGCGCTTTTCATGGCTGTGACGAAGACACTTCTCAAGGGCATCGCAGAAACCGGCCTTGACCCTTCCGGGATCCTGCACAGATGCAATCTGGAACTGTGCGGCGAGAATGACTCCATGATGTTCGTTACGGTATTCTGCGGCATTCTCGACCTCCGGACGGGCCGGCTGAAGTATTCGAACGCCGGTCATGAACATCCGATCATCGTCAGGCGGGATGCTCAGCCAGAGCGTCTCCCAGTCCCCGAAGGATTTCTCCTTGGAGTTGAGGAGGAATCGAGTTATCAGACCATGGAAATTGAGCTTGAGCCGGGAGACAAGTTAATTGTCTATACGGACGGGGTTACCGAGGCCGTGAATGCCGCCGGAGAGCTATACTCTCACACAAATCTTATGGCTACGGTGCGATCCTGCTCGTCGCTTTCCGCCGAAGGAATTGCGACGGAGATCCTTGGATCGGTGAAACTGTTCTCATTGGGCATTCCGCAGGCGGATGACATAACAGTGCTCGCTCTCTCATTCACCAGTGCAAAGGTTTGAGCATTTGGAGATTCATCCAAAGATTCCGAATAAGGCCTCCCGCTCATCGCGTGTGATAGACATATCCTGCGGTCGGCCTCCGCGCTACGCGCTCACATGCAGCTACGGGAGGCCGGGCAAGCCCACTTCACAAAGTGAAGCAGGGCGAAGCCCCGCGATGCGAGACCTTTACACCATTGTAACTTCACCTTCTGATGCGCTTAACATTCGGCTTGCCTTCAAACGCACCACGTTTAATGTCTGTGCATTCTGCATGGTTGAGCTCACGGTCGCCGCTCTTATCATGTCAGGCGCATTTTTTTTCGAGCAAGGTATTATATAAGTCTATCATACGAGGGGAAATAGGCATGGAATTGAACAGTTACAAGCAGGACAAATTTTTCATAGTGAAGGCCAGCGGCCGAATGGACGCGATTTCAGCTCCGGAATTTGAAAAATCTTGCCTCGAATGGATACAACAGGGAGAATCCACGCTCGTCGTGGACCTTGAGGGGCTGCAATACATGAGCAGCGCCGGTCTGAGGAGTATCCTGGTCGTCGGCAAAAAGCTCAAATCGGTGGGCGGCAGCCTTTCTTTTAGCTCTCTTACGCCGAATGTCGCTCATGTGTTTTCAATTTCCGGCTTTGGTTCCATGTTCCAGGTGTATGATTCACTGGAAAAAGCTCTCGGGAACTCCTGAGGTAAGAATGTCGACATTGCGCCTGCCCGCGAGCATGGAATCGTTCGGGTACTTTCGGTCCTTCGTTCTCCAGGAATTGGAACGCGTGAACGGTCTTGAGGAACTGGTCCCCCAGGTTGACCTCGTAATGGAGGAGGTCCTGGTAAATGCGATCAATTATGCCTATCCGAAGGAAGAAGGGAAAATCGAGGTCGAATGCCTCGCCGAGGGCCCAGGAAGGTTTCGCGTGACGGTAAGGGATTGGGGAGTCCCATTCAACCCCTTGGACCAGGCCGCCCCGGACCTGTCTATGGACATATCCAGCCGCCAGGTAGGGGGCCTGGGGATTTACCTGGTAAAGCAAATGGCCGGCCGGTTAACCTACGAATACCGGGATGGAGGCAATGTCCTCACGCTCTGGTTCGAAAAGAAAGCCTAGAACGCGCCGGTTAGGCGAGAGCAGCGCCGAAATGGCGAAGGATTGTAGGGCCTTCAAAGCGGCGGGGTTACTCCCCGGCGTTGCCCTATCCCCCGGGCTGGCAAGAACAACTCTAGCCAGAAAGATTCGGATCAGACATGCTGATTGCTGAGAAAGGATAAAAGAGTCTGCAGAGATGGGAAATCAGACGGATATGAAGGGAAGCAGTCCGGAAACTTGGCTCAAGATGCAGCTCGATTATGATCTTGCCCAAGAGCGGCAGGGCGAGGACAGGATTCAGGTTAAGCGGGTGCAGCGGCCACACGATCAACCCCACTTGTAGAGGGTAGCTAATTCGTGAACGACTGAAAACATGTGACATCCGTTGAGGTGGACAAGCTGATAGCCGCCGCCAAGGGCAGCCGCTTTAAAGCCCGCGACCGTTGTTTGTTGGTCATAGCGCATAATCAAGAGCGAGGCGTTGCCATTTTGGGGCCTTTCAACCGCCTGTTGCGGCGCAAATACCCTTATCGGCATCGCGTGCCTGCTAAGCCGCTATTCCTTTGTTGATCGATTCAAGTGACAATGAATTTTCATATTTTTACGTTAGTGGCCAAGGTCGAGTAAGGACAGGAGACTAGATGCAATCATGCCCGGTTCAGCTAGACTACCCCGAGAATATGACCATCCATGAGTTGTTTGAAGATCTGGCTAGAGCCAACCCCGATGCGATAGCGGTGGCGTGCGGCGAGGAGCAGCTCAGGTATGGCGATTTGAATGAGAGATCCAACCGAGTGGCCCACGCGATCCGGCATGTCTACCGATTGCTGTACAATATGGAAATGGCTCCCGACACACCGATCGGGATCTACGTCGACCAGGGGCCGAACATGCTGGTGGGGTTGCTTGGGGTTCTGAAAGCTGGCGGGGCCTATATGCCCCTAGATCCGGCCTATCCCGAGAGCCGACTGCAAGGGATGCTGGAGGATGCACGGTCGCCTTTGGTCCTCACCGAGCAGGCGCTCGTGGAGCAACTGCTGTTCCTGAATGAATACGACTACGGAGTGATCTCTCTCGACGGGGGCTGGAAAGAGATTGCCAAGTATTCCGCTGAGAACCCTGTCTCGATCAGCGGACCACGGTCGCTCGCTTATGTCATCTACACGTCCGGCTCCACCGGCAGGCCCAAGGGCGTGATGGTCGAGCACTACAGCGTGATCAATCTCGTGCAGAATCAGAATTACATCCGGGTCCGCCCCTCCGACTGCTTTGCCCAGACAGCGAGCATCTCCTTCGATGCCGCGACCTGGGAAATATGGGGAGCGCTGCTGAACGGCGCGCGCCTCGCAATCATCGATCACTCTACATTGCTTTCAAGCGAGAGTTTGGCGGCGGCTCAGCGAAAATATGGCGTGACGAACCAGTTCTTCACAACGGCTGTTTTCAATTTGCTGGCCGAGGGCAGCGCAGAGGGTCTGGTTGGATTGCGAGTGGCCGTTTTTGGCGGGGAAGAGGCCAATTTTGCGAAGGTGCGGAACGTTCTGACACGGAAAAACAAGGAACTCACTCTCATCAACGCCTATGGGCCGACGGAATGTACCACTTATTCTACCTGCCATATCCTTTCGGATGAGACTCTGGACACCCGGGTCGTGCCCATCGGTGTCGCGATCGCCCGGATGCATGCGTATGTTCTGGATGACAATCTCCAGCCCGTCCCCGACGGGAGCCCCGGCGAGCTGTATATGGGCGGGGACGGCATTGCGCGGGGGTACTTGAACCGCCCCCAGCTCACGGCCGAGCGGTTTGTGAAGAACCCCTTTGCGACCGAGGAACAACAGGCGCTAGGCAAGAATCTTCGACTCTACAAGACGGGCGACCTGGTGAGGCGGCTCCCCTCGGGAGAATTGGTCTACATCGGGCGGAGGGATCATCAGATCAAGATCCGGGGATTCCGGGTTGAGCTGGGCGAGATCGAGGCGATGCTGCTCACGCATCCCGACATCAAGGACTGCGTCGTGACTCCATACGGAGACTCCCATCAGAAGCGCCTCGTTGCTTACATAATCCCCACACAGATGGGGAAGCTGAGCAATGAGGAGCTCTGCAGCCATCTTGCCAAAACGCTGCCGGCATTTATGGTCCCGTCTTTTTTCATGGAGATGGCGTCGTTTCCACTCAACCCGAACGGCAAAATCAATCGTGAGGCGCTTCCAGTGCCCTTTACAGCAGGGACGGAGACCGCTACCTTGCTGAGGAAGAGGGAATCCTGCCAACTGGAGCCCATGGGGCCTCGGGATGAGGTGGAGCGCGCCGTGCTCGACATCGTGGCCGCTGCTCTGAATGTGCACCCCTTAGGGATCGACGAGAGCATATTTTGCTACGGCGCGCACTCTCTGATAGTCGCCCAGATCTGCGCCGCCGTCCGCAGTCGGCTGAGAGTCAGACTCGATCCCAAGGAGGTTTTTGAGCATCCCACCGTTGCCGGCATGACGCGACTGATTTCCGAACGAAAGTCGGCGGCGGCCGAGGTGGAGGTGACTATCCCCAGGGCGCCGCGCGAGAACCCGATTCCTCTCACGTATCAACAGGAGCAAATCTGGTTCCTGAGCAAACTTGCGCCGGACAACCGTGCTTATAACAGCCAGTTCAGCGTGCGGTTCACCGGCAAGCTCGACAAGGGCATCCTCGATAGATGTCTAAACGAGCTCATCCGAAGGCACGAGATCCTTCGGACGACCTTTCATGAGAAAGACGACTCTCCCGTGCAAGTCATCCACGAGCCCTGGGAAGTCAGCCTTCCCGAGGCCGACCTCCGCCACCTGCCGGAAGACCGGAGGGAAGAAGAGGTTGAGCGGCGCATCGCCGAGGAGACGAGCCACTGTTTTGACTATGCCGAGCTTCCCCTCTTTCGGTGGCGGCTCTACCGATTGGGGGAGGATGACTGGATCTTCCTGTTCATCGAGCACCACTTTATTCACGATGGATGGGAGGTGATGGTCTTTCTGAGGGAGATCAAGGCCCTGTACGCCGCGTTTGCGGAGGGTCGGGAATCACCGCTGGAGGAGCTTCCCATCCAGTACGCCGACTACGCTGTCTGGCAGAAGAAGATGCTCAGCGGAGAGCGGCTGGAGGAAAAGGTGCGATACTGGATCGATAAGATCCGCGATTATCCTCACGTGCTCAACCTCTGCCTCGATCATCCGCGGCCCGAGGTGCAGGGCTTCCACGGCGACATGTTCCGATTCGATCTCGACCGCGATCTTTATCGGTCGCTGCGTGAGCTCAGCAGCCGGCACAACGTCACGCTGTTCATGGCCATGTACGCGGCCTTCGCCGTCCTCCTGTCGAGGCACACGGGCCAGGAGAAGCTTCTGGTGGGAACCGGAGTCGCCAACCGCTGCATGAAGGAAACCGAGCTCCTGATGGGCATGTTCGTCAACGCCGTCCTGCTCTACTCCGATCTGTCCGACAACCCTCCATTCGCGGAATTCCTCGAACGAACCGAGAAAAACATCCTGGAAGACGTTGCCTATCACGACACTCCGTTCCCCGCCATCGTCAAGGGGCTCATGGCTGGCAACAGGCCCGGCCGCAATCCTGTCTTCCAGGTCATATTCGCCTTTCACGACAGTGCCGTCCCGATTTTGGACTTTGCGGGAATCAGGGGAGCCATCACGGAGAGGCACAACAAGACGGCGAAGACGGACATGAATATTATCTGCATCCCGCGAATGGAGCAGCACATCACCATGGGGACCGCGGCTCCCGGCGACGAGGACCTCACCCTGATCTGGGAGTACAACAGCGAAATCTTCGAGCGGGACACCATCGAGCGGATGATCTCGCACTACGCCATGTTGCTGCGCCAGATCGTTCGGGACCCTCGACAGCGTGTTCGCGATCTGACGATGGTTACCGATGTCGAGATACGCAAACTGCTCGAGCTCTCCGCCGGCGAGCGCGCAGCGTACCACAGGGAGAAGACCTTGCCCGAGCTCTTCGAGGAGCAGGTCCGCCGCCACCCGGACAGGGCAGCCGTGGTTCATAACGGACAGGTCCTTTCCTATTCGCAGCTGAGCGTGCGCGCCGACCAGCTGGCCCGCCAACTGCAACAGGCGTATCACGGGGAGCCCGGTGCACCTCTCAGACCCGGAACGCATGTGGGTTTATGTGTCGAGCGCGGGATCGACATGGTCGTCGGTACGCTCGCCATCCTCAAGGCCGGGGGGGCCTATGTGCCGGTGTCGCCCGAGTACCCGGAAAAGCGCCTGCGGTTCATGTTGGATGACGCGGACATCAAGGCGGTTCTCTCGCAAACAACCGTCAAGGACCGGGTGCCATGGCTGTGGGAGGGCGACTGGGCAGTGATCTCCATCGACGCCCATGAGGAAGCACGCGAAAATCAGCCACAGGACACCCTGCCGACCGTCAGCAAATCCTCCGATACGGCATATGTCATTTACACATCCGGATCGACAGGCATCCCCAAGGGGGTTGCCGTCTCCCACCGGGCGGTTCATAATTTCGTGACCAGCGCCCCGGCGCTCCACTACTCGGAAAGAGACGTGATTTCCCAGATGGCGAATCACGCATTCGATGCCGCCACCTTCGAGATCTGGGGCTCGTTGGTCACGGGCGCGAAGATGGTGATCATCGGCAGCGATGCCGTTCTGAATCCCGACCGGCTGCTGAAGATCATGGAGGAGAACGATGTAACGGTCTCCTTTTTCACCACTGCCCTGTTCAACCTTCTGGCCGAGAGTAAAGTCGAGGTACTGACACGACTCCGATGCGTCCACTTCGGAGGAGAGATGGCCAACCCCCACTGCGTGCGAAAAGTGCTCTCGTGCAAGGGAGACGAGACGACACTCATCCACGTCTACGGACCGACCGAGTGCACCACCTACAGCACGATCTGTGAGCTGACGGAGAAGCATGCTAACAGTGACATCATTCCCATCGGACGACCGCTTCCGAACTATACGGCGTACGTCCTCGACGAGAAGCTTCGGCTCGTTCCCGTAGGCGTTCCCGGCGAGCTTAACATCGGAGGCGACAGCGTAGCCATGGAGTATCTCCGTCGTCCGGAGTTGACGGAGCAAAGGTTCATCCCGAATCCCTTCGCCACGGAAGAGGACCGGAAGAACGACGTGAACTTGCGCCTCTACAGGACGGGGGACCTGGTTCGATGGCTGCCCGACGGCACGCTTCACATCCTCGGCCGCACGGACTTCCAGGTGAAGATCCGTGGGTTTAGAATTGAGCCGGAGGAGGTCGAAAGGGTCCTCCTCAAGCACCCGGGCGTCAGGCAGTGCGTCGTGATTCCCTGGCAAGGCAACCTGGTGGCCTACTGGGTCCCCAGCGATCCGTCGGGCGTTGTAGGCCAGAGCGATCTGCGGTCGTTCCTCGCCACCCAGTTGCCGGAGTATATGGTTCCGTCGGGGTTCATTGAAACCGGCCCATTCGAGCTGAATCGGAATGCGAAGATCGACCGGACAAGGCTCCCACCGCCCAGCCTCGGCTTGTTGACGAGGGAGAAGGGAGGATATGTCGCACCACGAAACGAGACCGAAAAAGCATTGGCCGCCATATGGCAGGACATCCTCCGGACCGGCAGGGTCGGTGTACAGGACAGCTTTTTCGACCTGGGCGGCAATTCTCTTCTCACCGTACGGATGCTCGGCAGGGTAAAGCAGGAGCTGGGTGCGGAGATCAACCTGGCGAGCCTCTTTTCCATGCCGACCATCGCCGCTCTGGCGAGGCTCGTCGACAAGTCCGGCCCGGCCGATGCGGGCGGCGAAGACAATATCTCCCTTGCCCTCAAGGACGCTCAGGTGGACATACCTATTGGCGACTATAGGGCCGAGGCCGGCGCCGACCGGCCCCAGCACGTACTGCTCACTGGGGCGACGGGCTTTCTCGGCTTCCACATCCTGGAGCAGCTCCTCTCCTTGACCGGCGCCAAGGTCCACTGCCTGGTGCGAGGGGTGGACCAGGAGGCGGTGAGGGCGAAGTTCAGGGACGCATTGCGCTTCTACGGGCGGCGGGACCTGGAAGAAAGCCCTAGAATCATTCTGCTCAAGGGAGACATGAAGGAGCTGGCCCTGGGACTGCCCGCAGAGACGCTGGAGGAGTTGAGCGACATCATCGACCAGATCTGGCACTGCGGTGCGTTGGTCCACCACATGTTCGATTACGGAACGCTCCGCTGGGAGAATGTCCAAAGCACCGTCGAGCTTCTGAAGATCGCGTCGAGGAGTCGGCGCAAGGTCTTCAATTTTGTCTCCACCCTTTCTGTGACCAGCCGTCGCGACAGCCAGGGGCGAACCGTCGAGGTCGAGCCTGGCGACCGGCCCATCAGCTCGAACGGCTACATTCTTACCAAGTGGGCATCCGAGCGAATCCTGCTGCGCCATGCGGAAAAGGGCCTCCCCGTGAACATCTTCCGGCCGGGAAACATCACCGGGCATAGCATAACGGGGACCTGCCCTCCCGAGAAGAACCATGCGCTGCTGTTGGTGAAAGGGTGCATCCAGATGCGGTGCGCGCCGGACTGGCAACGGTTCATCGAGATGACGCCGGTGGACACGCTGGCAGAAGCGATGGTGCGACTGTCGCTCAACAGTCGGGGATCGAATACATTCAACATGAACAATCCATTGGAACTGGGCTGGGCGGAGTATATCGAAGCGCTCAGGAATCTCGGCTTCAAGATGGAGATGGTGCGCGTCGACGAGTGGCGGAAGCATCTTGAGTCGGTTGACGAGACCAACGCCCTGTTTCCGTTAAGGGAGCTCTATCTGAAGGAGAGGAAGGACTTGATTGACCCGGAGAGTCACACTCCCTCGGCGCAGGACGCCTCGACGACACAGGAAGCTCTCCGCAAGCTCGGCGTTTCCTACCTCCGAGATTATACGCGGTACGTCCCGACTCTGATAGGCTATTTGAAAGACACCGGCTTCCTGCCGGCAGGAGAGGAGTAAAAGCATGGAGATGCGGAAGCATGAAGTCGTCGTTGTCGGGTCAGGCGCCGGCGGCGCTACCGTGGCGAGGGATCTGAGCCGGGCGGGCAGGAGCGTGCTGGTCGTGGAAGTGGGCCAGGATACGTTCCCATTGCCTCTCTCGATCGCCACGTCGAAAGAGGGAATTGACATCTATCAGGCCTTTGGGGCCGGCGGCGCGACCGTGCTGTGCAACGGCAACGGGGTCCGTGCGCTGGAACAGGACCTCGCCGGGCTTGGTATTGACCTCGAGAGAGAATACTGTGAGCTGGAGGCCGAGCTCCACATTGCGCCGATCGCCGAGTCTCTGCTTTCGGAGAACGGCTCGCTGAAGTTGTTGGAAATCCTCCACACTTCTGGGATCCATATGAAACGGATGCCAAAATTCATTGAT
>Ga0209517_10009673_pt1 | contig 10918 bp, 6 predicted proteins | sample PeaSoiMetSII2010_FD_187695 | JGI IMG/M metagenome (GOLD analysis project Ga0209517, IMG submission 187695) | Peat soil microbial communities from Weissenstadt, Germany - SII-2010 (SPAdes) (version 2) | ecosystem: Environmental > Terrestrial > Soil > Wetlands > Peat | place: Germany: Weissenstadt... | reverse complement strand
CATGTTCTGGACCGTAAGGGGAGCCAACGCCATCATCGCCCTCCGATGCTGTCACCTCAACGGCCGCTTTGAGGACTACTGGGAAGCTCGCCGAGCAGCTTGACCTCCACTTCTATGTCGCCCACCCGCGGGCAATCCTGCCCGCAGCCGGCGGCTCGTCGGCTCTAAGAAGACCCGCCGGAAAGCGGGTCCGCAGGCTGCCAGCCAGCCCCACAAAACGTTACCATCTGCCAATGATCGGAGCGTCCCCCGAGGCTCCGAACACGCCCGAAAGATCGACGCCCGGGTCCCACGCCAGGTTGCCATTCAAATCCAGCCCCCACAAGTCCACGCTCGCGCGGAAAATGCCAACCCTGATAACGCCCGAGCCGTCCCAATCCCCGACCACCGGCTGGTCTCCCGGCACGCCGAAAACGCCGGCTTTATCGGTGCCTGCCTCGAACGTCAGATCGTTGTTGATGTCCTCAGCCCACAGCGACGTAGAGCTCCGGTAGATCCCCACCTTGGCGATCCCGTTGCCCGTCCAGTCGCCTATGATCGGCGAGTCCCCAGCGACGCCGAAAACGCCGTATTTATCGATGCCCGGGTCCCAAGCCAGGTTGTTATTGATATCTTCGGCGAACAGCGACGTCGAGGGCCGGTAGATCCCGATCTTGGTGATGCCGTCTCCGGTCCAATCGCCCACAATCGGCTGGTCTCCGGCGACGCCGAACTGGCCGGTTTTGTCGATGCCGACGTCAAAGGTCAGGTTGTTATTGACATCGATAGCAAACAGGTTGTTGCTGGGCCGGAAGATCCCGATCTTGCTCTTGCCGTCGCCGGTCCAATCGCCCACCAGCGGTGTGTCGCCGTTCTGGCCGAAGAAACCAAATCGATCGCACGGTGGTGTGCCGCATGGCGCGGGGTCCCACACTCCATTGTTGTTCATGTCCAACGCAAACATCCCCGCGCTGGGCCGGAAGATGCCCAGTTTCGTTCTGCCGTCGCCGGTCCAGTCGCCAAAGATGACAATATCCCCTTGAATTCCGAAAACGTAAGCATGATCCGGCGGGGAATCCCAAGCGATGTTGCCGTCGGCATCTTCGGCGGTCAGAAAGGCGCTGGAGCGGAAAATGCCGACTTTGGAAGGCACATGTCCGCCCACACCGAGCAGGATGCTCACGTTGTTGCTGCCATTGTCGGCAACCGCTAGGTCGGCCCTGCCATCGCCATTAAAGTCCGCCACCGCCACGGATATCGGACGGGTCCCAGCGGCGAAGTTCACCGCCGTCTGGAAGGTTCCGTTGCCATTTCCTAGCATTATGCTCGCGTTGTTGGTGCTGATGTTGGCCACCGCCAGGTCCGTCTTGCCGTCCCCGTTGAAATCTCCCACCGCCACGGATTGCGGATTAGTCCCCGCGGTGTAGTTCACTGCCGGCTGGAAGGTTCCGTTGCCGTTGCCCAGCAGCACGCTCACGTTGTTGGTGTTAGAGTTGGCCACCGCCAGGTCCAGAATGCCGTCCGCGTTGAAATCCCCCACCGCCACTGACAGCGGAAAAGCTCCTGTCGCGTAGTTCACCGCCGTCTGAAAGGTTCCGTTGCCGTTGCCCAGCAGCACGCTCACATCGTTGTCGAATGTGTTGGCCACCACCAGGTCCGGAATTCCGTCCCCGTTGAAATCCCCTACCGCCACGGCCTGTGGGAAGGACCCTGCGGCGTAGTTCGCCGGCGCCTGGAAGGTCCCGTTACCGTTGCCGAGCAGCACGCTCACATTGTTGCCGAAATTGTTCGCAACCGCCAGGTCCGCGTTGCCGTCCCCGTTGAAATCCGCCACCGCCACGGACCACGGATTGGACCCCGCGTTGTAATTCACCGCCGTCTGGAAGAACCCGTTCCCCACCCCCAGCAGCACGCTTACGGTGTTACTGCCATAGTTGGCCACCGCCAAGTCAGCTCTACCGTCCCCATTGAAATCCCCGACCGCCACGGAGGTTGGGCCAGGACCTACGGCATAGCTCGCGGCTGCCTGGAAGGACCCGTTGCCGTTGCCCAGTAGCACGCTCACAGTACCGTTTCCAGCCGCGAAAAAATTGGCCACCACCAGGTCCGGAATTCCGTCCCCGTTGAAATCCCCCACCGCCACGGACTCTGGATTCGTCCCCGCGCCGTAGTTCACCGCCGGCGAAAACCCAGTCGCCACCACCGGAGCCACGCCCTGCGGGAGCACGCTCGACAGGCTCCGCTGCCACACTCCTGAAACGCCGTCGTACCGCGCTCGCAGCGACTGCGTTCCCGAGGGCAACAACGAAGTAACCAGTTGCGCGCTACCGGAGCTCAGCGTCGCGGTGCCCAATATCGTGGTCCCATCCAGGAACTCGACCTTGCCGGTGGCCGCGGACGGAGTCACGCTCGCGGTCAGCGTCACGGCGCGGCCGTACAAGGAAGGATTCGCGGATGACGTAAGAGTCACGGATGTGGCGGTCGCACCGGCTCCCAACAGCACGTTCAAGCTGTTCCCGGTCTCATCGGCCACGGCTAGGTCCGCAACGCCGTCACCGTTGAAATCCCCCACCGCCACGGACTGCGGGCTGGCCCCGGCGCCATAGGTCGCCGGCCCCTGGAAGCTGCCATTGGCGTTGCCCAGCAGCACGGTTAGGGCGCCTCCGGTCGGGCTGACCAGCACCAGATCGGTGATGCCATCCCCGTTAAAATCCCCCACCTCCATGGACAGCGGAGCGGTTCCCGCGGCGTAGTTCTTGCGCAATTTGAAGGTCCCGTTGCCGTTGCCCAGCAATATGCTCACGTTGTTGTCGCCGTTGTTGGCCACCGCCAGGTCCAGGATGCCGTCGCCGTTGAAATCCGCCACCACCACGGAGAACGAAGCGTGCCCGGCGGAGTAGTTCACGGCCGTTTGGAAAGTCCCGTCGCCGTTGCCCAGCAGCACGCTCGCGCCGCCGGTGCTGGCGCCGTCGGCCACCACCAAGTCCGGGATGCCGTCCCCGTTAAAATCGGCTATCGCCACGGACTCCGGAAGGCTCCCCGCGGCATAACTCACCGCCGCCCCGAAGGTCCCGTTGCCGTTGCCCAGCAGCACGCTCACGCTGCCGCTGGCGTTGTTGGCCACCACCAGGTCCGCCTTCCCGTCCCCGTTGAAATCCCCCACGGCCAGGAAATACGGATTGCTTCCCACGGTATAGTTGATCGCCGCCTGGAAGGTCCCGTTCCCGTTGCCCAGCAACACGCTCACATTGCCGCCCAGGTTGGCCGTCGCCACATCCGCTTTACCGTCGCCGTTGAAATCCCCTACCGCTACCGCGGACGGGTGGAGTCCCGCGCCGGAGTTGATCGCCCCCTGGAAAGTTCCGTCGCCGACGCCTAGCGCCACGGTCACGTTGTTGCCGTAATAGTTGGACATGACTACGTCCGCCTTGCCGTCCCCGTTGAAATCCGACACCGCCACGGAAGTGGGAACATTTCCGATCAGGTAGGCCGTCAGCGTCGGGAAGCCCGCGCCCGGCACCGCCGTAATCTGGTACGGCACCACCGCCGATTGGCTGCCGGTAAAGCCACCCCCGCCTCCGTAGACCGCCCGGAAAGAATGCGGTCCCGCCGTTAGCGTGAGCGTGCTCGCTGAGGCGACCCCGCCGCTCAGGTTACCCACTCCCACCAGCACGCCGCCATCCATGAACGACACCGCGCCCGGCGCCCCGGCGGGGGACACTTGCGCGGTGAGCCTGACCACCTGCCCAAACAGGGGCGAGGGGGGCGTAACGCTGGTCAGCGTCGTCGTGGTGTTGGTCGCGTGCAGCAGTCCGCAGGACAACAAAAACGCTATCGATAAAACCGGATGCTTCAACATGGGTCCTCCCCGTCAGCTCCTGAAGCCTTCGGCGGCTCGCTTCAGGCCTTATTAACGTGAGGATTATACCACGCAGCAGGCGCGGACCACTCGACGTATACTCAGAATCGCGATGCGGAACGCTCGGCATTTCCTCTTGTTAATAGCGGTATCCGCCGCTTCATTCGGGCAAAACCCGATGCTCGGGAGCGTAGTCGGCAACGCCGATTACTCCAACGCCGGAATCCCGCGCGGAAGCATTTTCTTCGGTTCCGCGTTGGCTCCCTCCGTGCAATCGGCTTCGGGCCTGCCGCTCCAGACGATTCTCAACGGCGTGCGAGTTCGAATCTGGCGCACGTACCCGGACGCTGCGCCTCTGGCGGAATGTCCTATTCTGTACGTCTCAAAGACTCAGATCAATGCGATTCTTCCGTCGAGCCTCGCGGCTGGCCAATACGTCGCGACTGTACTCGTGGGCCAATCCGAGTCGGGGCGTATGCGTTTATCGTGGTAACTGACGGTCGTTTTGCCGCCTTTGCCCAGGGAGCAAAGGGTTTCGGACCTGCCGTTGTTCAGCAATATGTTCAGCAAACCGCCAGCGCGAGTGGCCAGGTTTCTCTGAACCAGCTGACGGCTCCCGCGCAACCCGGCGTGGTAGTGACGGTGTGGGGAACGGGCCTGGGACCGCTAACCTCTGGATCGGACGCGGACGCCCCTCCGGCAGGCACGATCCGAAACGATGTCACGGTGTACGTGGACGGAATTCCGGTGACGCCGCTGTACGCGGGTCGCGCTCCGGGGCTTCCGGGCGTGGACCAGATCAACTTCACCATCCCGCCGGACGTGCGCGTGGGGTGTTTCGTTCCCTTGCGGATCGCCACGGGCAGCGCCGCGAGCGGCGGTACGACCATGTCCATCACCGCCCCTTCGGCGGGACCATCTGTTTGTTCCTCCGAATTCCAGCTTTCCCCCGCGGCGCTGGCCTCGCTGGACTCCCGTGGAGTGGTGCGTGCAGCGTGCTGGCCTGGAGTTCTACTACCTCGACGAATGACGGTTCGGTGGCCCAGTCGGCCGAGGCTTGGGAGGCGGAATACGACGCGGGTTCGTTAGGTATCTTGGCGGCCGGCGCAAATCCGCCGCGGAGCGGGGACCTTCCCAATTGCTCGCGAGATCCCGCGGATCTCACCCAAGGTCCCCGGCTGCTCTCAGTGCCGCCGATTCCCTCCGTCGCCGGCCAATCCGCGTGTTCGTGGAGCTTTTCCGCTTCCGGCAACGTGCTCAAGGGATCCGGCTGCCCGGCCGCCTCCTTCGAATTTGGACCCGGGCCGCCGGGAGCTGCATCGGCGACGGCCCCGTTTGACGTGCGGGGCGCCTTACCGCCACCCCGGCCAGCCAGCGCAATCGCCGCTTTCACCGCCCAACAATCGGGCCTGCAGGTGACCGCTTCCTGGAGCGTCACGCCAAGCGGAACTGACGCCGTTGGCCTGGATCTCGGTTCGTTTGACATCTTCCCTAGGGGACCTGCCGGCGGCGGGTTCATTGAGGAATCAAATGACCTCACATGCCAGGTGAACGTACAGGACACCCCATTCGCGTTTCCCCAAGCCGACGCAGGATGGGCGCTGGTGTACCAGTATCGTGGGATGGTGTTGTCCCTGAACACGGTCAGCGATCAGGTTTTCACCAGCGGCACTCCCCTGGTGGACTTCGTCCTCGTCCGCACGATCAACTCCGTTACCGCGAGCCGTTCCTTACCCTAGTAGAGTGGCTTGAGCCCCGCTTAGGCTTTTGGCAGCTTACTTGCAGTTTGTAAGGGCGTGCCGGGTCAGTTTTCGGAGAATCAACAGTTTAGGGGGACGGATCGGGAAATAGTTCTCTCCGATGCCGTGAAGATTCTACCGGGCACAATTCTTCAAGGATTGGTTGCTGACTGGTCCGATATGTTTTTACAAGTTCCCGTGGTTGCTCCCGCGGGCTTCCGCTCTCCGGGCAAGGTCGAATTAGGCGCCGCCCCCCCGGCGTGGTCTTCTAGGACTGGGTTTGGCCAGCCTGGAGAGCGGTTTCGCATACCTAGAGCTGTAAGAATTGCAGGGCCCAGGGTGCCTCGTGTACCCCCCACCTGCGAAAATAAAGGTAGCGAAAAATGTGTTGGCGGCATCTCGCTTGCAGGGTGCTGTAACGGCCCGGAGGCGAGTTCCTGCCTGGGTTCCATAGTCGGAAACAGAAAGGTTCAAGAAGGGGAATGGAAATGAAATCAATATTGACAATGACTGGCGCGCTCGTGTTGACTCTGGCGGGTACCGGGTGCGCGACCAAGAAGTACGTAACGCAGAGACTGTCGCCCGTGGAAGCTCATGTTTCCGCGGTCGAAACCAAGAACGATTCCAAGAACGCCGAGCAGGACACCAAGCTGGCGGCCCAGGGCAAGGAGATCGAGGACCTCGGAACCGATCTGTCCCGCTCCAAGGAGCGCCTGGCTGCCGACATCGCCACGGCCGATCAGAAAGCCGTCGCCGCCGGGCAGAGCGCCACGCAGGCCGGCCAGCGGGCCGATGCCGCGCAGCAGTCCGCCAACGGGGCCCAGACGCTGGCCCAGCAGGGCATCCAGCGGACCACCTCGCTCGAACGCACGGTTGAAGGTTTGAACAAGTTCCGCATGACCAAAGCGGTGACGGTGCTGTTCCAGGTGAACCAGGCCAAGCTGAACGACGACGCCAAGGCGCAGTTGGACGACATGGCCAAATCCGCTTCCGGCTTGGAGCGCTACATGATCGAGGTCCAGGGTTTCACCGACAAGTCCGGGACCGCCGATATCAACGAGCGTCTGAGCCAGGAGCGCGCCGAGTCGGCCGCCCGGTACCTGGTGAATGAGCACAAGATTCCGGTTCGCAGCATCAACATGCTGGGATCGGGTTACGCCGCCCCGGTGGGCGACGACGCCACTCGTGAGGGCCGCAAGCAGAACCGCCGCGTGGAGATCCGCCTGTTCGTTCCGGAAGCCGGAGCGGGCGGCGGGGTGGCCACGACGGCGCAGAACTAAGGATTCAAACCTGCGAGCGCTAAGGGTTCTCTCACTCCCTTGGCGCTTCAGGTTTGTGTGGTAGGCTGCCAGCCCCTCCGACCTGGCGGCCTTCAGGGCAGGCGCCCGAGAAGATCTTTCGCGAGGAGATCTGCACGCCTCGCGAGGCTAACAGCCGTCACCAGGTCTTGCTCCCGCGCCTGCTCTGCTTGCTTTCGGAACGTTCGGATCCGGTCGGCGGTCTGGCTCTGGTCGGCCGTCAGTTGTTTCCCCTCCAGCCGCGCTAACGCGCTATCCACGCGAGCGAAACTCTCGGTCAGCGTCTGGTTGTATTCCCGCGCCTGTTCCGCCGTGAACATCTGACCCAGCTTGGGTGGGACTACCGTGGGAGGTTCCGGTTGCGGAGCGGTGGCTTGTGTCTTGGGCGGCGCGGGCGGCGGGCGCTTGACGGGAGCCGGCGGAGGCGGACCCAGCTCCACAATCACCGGTCCTGAGGCCGGTACCGGGGCGGGAAGCGATACTAGAACCATCGCTACTTGCGGAGCGGCCGGAAGCTGCGGCGGCGGCTCTTTTGCCGGTCTCGGTGGCGGAGGCGGCGGTATGAAAACGCGGGCCTGCTGCCGGTGATGCGTCAACGGCAGATCGCAGGACCAGGTACCCAGCCCCACGCTCATCGCGAGCGTAACGCCAACGGTGCGTCGAATGCTCATCTCCCTCATCCCGCTACTCCAGATGCGGCTGCCGAGACTTTTTGGCGACGTCATTTAGCGCGCCTGCTTGGCCGGGAATTGCAGCAGAAACGTAGTACCCCGGCCAGTCTCGCTTTCAAACTCGATAGTACCATTATGCAACTGGACGGCTCTATACGTCATGGCCAATCCGATCCCCGATCCTCGTGCTTTAGTGGTGAAGTAGAGCTGGAACACCTTGGGGCGGACCTCGGGAGGAATTCCCGGACCGTTGTCGGCGATCTGCAAGCTCACCTGGTTTCCGGAAGTGGCCACTCGCATGGTGAGCTTCCCGCCGGTCTTCATGGCTTCCATAGCATTGGTGACCAGATTGAGTACGGCTTGTTTGAGTAGATCCGGATCGCCCCGCATCCAAGCTTGACCGCGCACAACGCTATCGCTGTGCGCTCCGGACGCCAGTGGCGCGACGCCATGCGCCGCGATTCGGCCCGCCGCCGCGGGGACGCTCTCGGGCACTTCCACCAGCGCGGGCGCCCCGGTTTCGGGCGCGTAAAACTCGATGACAATTCCGGACTGGCTGGCTTGGGGCGTCATCAGGTCCGCCACTTCGCCCACCAGCGCGGCCAGATCCACATCCTGAAAACGCACCTCCAAAGGCCGCGAAAAATCCAGGAAGGTCTTCACCACCCGGTCCAGGCGCAACACCTCTTTGGACAGGATGTCGATCTCGCCAGCCAACTCCTCTTCGGGCGCGCCCAGCCGCGCGCGCAACAAATCCAACCTGAGCAGGATGGCATTCAGCGGATTCTTGATTTCGTGCGCCACCCCGCCGGTCAGCCGGCTGATGGCCGCCAGGCGCGTGGCCACGTCCAGTTGCGAGGCGATCCGCTCCACCTCCACGTCGATGCGGTTGCGCAATTGCCGCGCGTCTTCCCGCGCGCCCCGGTATTCCCGCCCGAGCAAGCTCAGCTTGTTCTCCACGGCCCGGAATTCCTTGGCTTCCCCGCGCCGCGTGCCCGGCTCCACCACGTTCCCCTGCACGATCCGGTCGATGGTCTGTTCGATGCGCCGCAGCGGGCCCAGGATCAGATTGGTCAACAACAGCGTCAATCCCAGCGAGGCCAGAACGGCGGCCACAGACTCTTCCGCCAACCGCCGCGCCTGCGGCTCCAACTGTTCCCGCAGCAGCACCGTGGAGGCCACCAACTGGATCGTGAACAAGGGCTGGTTCTCGCCCGCCGCGCCGATCTTCACCGTGACCTCCAGATCCGGGCGGGTCTGGATGATGTCACGCAGCCGCTGGTTCACCGGACGCGCGCGCCAGGCGGCGAAGCTCTGGAGCTGCCGGACTTGCGTACCCACCCGCGACTCGGTCGAAGATGCCAGAATCCTCCCTTCGGAATTGGCCACATTGACTTCCACCACCGACGGCCACCGCGCCAGCGTGTCCAGCAGAATCTTGCCGGTATCGGGAGTGGAGACCAGTTTCCATTGCGCCGCGGTCGCGGCTGCGTCCGCCGAAGCCGCGGCCTGCGGGTTGATGTAGTCGATCAGCGACGCGTACACTTGCTGGCTGGCAAGCTGGCTGCGCTCCAGCGCCTCGGCCGAAAGCAGTTCCAGCAGATTGTCCAGTTCGAAGGCGCTCAACGCCAGGGCCACCAACGCCACCAGGGCGACGATCAGCGCGACCAGGCGAAAGCGCAGTGACATTTACTTGCGATCAGGCTGCACCTTGGGCGCCGTACTCCTTGAGTTTGTTGAAGAGCGTCTTCTGGCTGATGCCCAAAATTTCCGCCGCTCGCGTCTTGTTGTTCCGGGTGTGTTCGAGCGTCATTTCGATCAGCGCGCGCTCCGCCTGCTCGATAGTGTAGCCTACCGGAATTTTCAGCGCTCCCGAGGCACCGTCGAGCGCCGCTGCCGGCGGCCCTGGCGCGCTCGGCCCTCCGAAGCCCGCCGGAAGATGGGAGGTGTGGATGGTGCCTTCCCCGGCCAGAATCACGGCCCGTTCCAGGACGTTGCGCAACTCGCGCACGTTGCCGGGCCAGGAGTAGCCGCGCAGCCGGTCGAGCACATCCGGCGCCAGGTCGGTGGCCTTGGAGCCATGCTTCCGGTTCAGGTCGCTCAGCAGCGACGACGCCAACTGCGGCAGATCGTCCAAGTGCTCGCGTAGCGCGGGCAAGTGGATGGGAAACACGTTCAGGCGGTAGTACAGATCTTCGCGAAAGCGGCCCTCTTTGATGGCGTCGTCGAGCGGCGCATTGGTGGAAGCGATCACGCGCACATCCAGTTGGATTTCGTTCTTGCCCCCCAGCCGCCGCACCCGCTGGTCTTCCAGGACGCGCAGCAGTTTGGCTTGCGTAGCGATCGGCATGTCACCGATTTCGTCCAGCAGCACGGTGCCGTTCTGCGCCAGTTCGAAGCACCCCACGCGGCGTTCCACGGCGCCGGTGAAGGCGCCCTTTTCGTGGCCGAACAATTCGCTCTCCATGAGCGTATCCGGCATGGCCGCGCAGTTCACGGCGACGAACGGTCCGGCGCGCCGCGGGCTCAGATCGTGAATCGCGCGTGCGGCCAGCTCTTTGCCGGTGCCGCTTTCGCCCGTGATCAGCACGGCGGCGCGGCTGGGCGCAACCTGCCGCAGCAGCGCGAAGACTTCTTGCATCTGCGGCGACAATCCCACCAGGCTGCCCAGCACGCCCTGATAGCTGAGTTCCTGCTCCAGCAGTTGGGCGTGGGCTTCCAGGCGTCCCTGCGCGGCGGCGCGCTCCAGCAGCAGGCGCAGCCACTGGGTCTGCACCGGTTTTTCGAGAAACCAGAACACCCCCAGGTCGTGCACCAGGGCGATGGCGGTCTCGGGGTTGCCGAAGGCGGTCTCGACGATCACCGGAGGCCCGCCCCCATTGGAGCGCAGGCGCTTGATCAAATCGCCCCCGTCCATGCGCGGCATCATCATGTCGGTCACGATGACGTGGGCCTGGAAGTGGGCCAGCTTATCCAGAGCGTCCTGGCCGTCGGAGGCGGTTTCGACTTCATATCCCCACAGCGCGATCATGCCGGCCAGGGCCGTGCGCTGGCTTTCTTCGTCGTCCACCACCAGGACACGGGTTTTCGAGCGTTCAGTTTCCATCGTGGTTTGGTTGGCGCTCACCATGCTTGCGCCTGTGCGTTCCTTACTCTATTGTGACGATCCAGCGGGGGGGAGTGTTTCAGAACCAACTTTGGGCTTTCGGCCCCGCGGAGGCCCGGCGCGGGCGCCCACCTCGGCTCTAGTCTAGTGCGTCAGGAATAGTAACGAGTATAAATTGGGCCACGTCCTTACAATGGAGGGCGACCTAATGCGAGTAGCGCGGCTCGTCAAGCTGGACCCGGAACAACGAACCGTTTTGGAACAGT
>Ga0209517_10009669_pt1 | contig 10921 bp, 12 predicted proteins | sample PeaSoiMetSII2010_FD_187695 | JGI IMG/M metagenome (GOLD analysis project Ga0209517, IMG submission 187695) | Peat soil microbial communities from Weissenstadt, Germany - SII-2010 (SPAdes) (version 2) | ecosystem: Environmental > Terrestrial > Soil > Wetlands > Peat | place: Germany... | reverse complement strand
GCGGTGAAGCTTACGTCGGTGGCGCCGCCGCTCTCGCTGAGGGTCACGCGAATCCAACCTTCGCCCGGCTTCGCGCCGTCGCCTGGCTTCGCGCCGACGCCCGGCTTCGCGCCGTCGCGCAGCTTCGCGGCAATGCGGAGTCCGGGCCGTCGAAAGAGCAGCGAGCCGATGGTCGGCGAGACGGTAACGCTGGGGCTCTCGATCAGCGTCGAGCCGGACGCGGAGCTATCGGCGTAGCGCAACCTCACCTCGTCGAAGCGCGCTCCAAAGGGAAGGTTCAGGTGCTGGTCCTGGTAGTCGAGGCTGAGGCCCGACGGCGCGAGCAGCGAAGAAATCGCGTCGCCGTAGGGAAAATCGGCAACCAGAAACATCAGGAACAGAACGAACGCGAGCGCAGTGTAGAGCAGCGGCTTGCCGATTACCCACCTAGAGCGCAGGTAGTCCAGCAGCTCAGCCACTCTTGCCGATCGCCACGCAAGTCATCTGCACCTCGAATGAGGTGGTGATCAACTGGGCGCGCTTGAGATGGAGAGCGGAAACCAGTACCGGCACCGGAAGCGTATCGATTCCGTACAGCGTGTCCACTACTTCCGGCAGGCTCAGCGCCGTGAGCGAGATCTCGACGTTATGCTGAACCAGATCCTTGGAAATCTTCTGGTCCTCGCCGGGCGTGATCGAGCTGACTTTCGCGACGCCTACGGTGTCGGTAAGTTTGCCCTCGACGGCTGAGAACAGGGAGAAGTCCTGAGTTTGCCGCACGGTGCGCTTCTCGGCGGCCGCGACCTCAAGACTGAGTTGCCGATATTGCTGGACCATGCGCCGGACTTCGGAGATTTGGCGCTCGCGCGTTTCGGTCCGGTCGCTCAGGTCCTGTTGCAGGCCCTCGAAGGGCGAGTAAACGAGATTGTAGGCGAGAAACACGGCGATCAATCCGCCGGCGATCTGCACCAGGATCTTCTCGCGGGGTTCGAGCCGCTCGTAGCGCGTCCGGGCGCGGTAGATATAGGGCCCAACGTAGGGCCGCATCCGCTCGGCGTACGGCTGATAGAACGAACTGGCGCGTTTCAGTACGCGGACCGCGATATGCTCGAGTCGCTCTTTGATTCGAGTGGCCATCAGTCTTTCACCGGTAGTACGCTGTCGCCGATGGTGGCGCTCAGATGGAAATCGACCTTGCCCGAAGTGCCCGTGACCTTGGCGTCCTCGACCTCGATATCGCTGAAGCGGTGGCTCTTCGCGAGCGCCTTCTTGACCTGGTCGATAGTGCCGAACGAGTCGGCTTCGCCGTCGAGCTTGACGGCTGCCTCATCGATCTCGATATCGGAAAATTCGACCGGCAACTGAGGCGGAAGCGCGCTGGAGATCGCGAACAGGGCGTCGAGCGGCGCGCTGTGTGCGCTGCCGCCGCCCATCAGCTTCAACTGGGTGCTCATGTTCGCGTTTCCCGAGCGCAGCGCGGCGATAATGTCTTTCGGAGGATGCTTGCCGAGCGCAGGAGCCGCGATCGAGGCCATCTGCCGGTCCAGGGCGCGCAGGCGGCGGATGCTGCCGACGGTCGAGAAAACCGCGTGCAGTACCAACAGCGCCGCGAGGCCGACCGCGAGCAGCGCCGAGGTATAGAGCGGGGCGGCGTCAAAGCTGCGGCCGTGAAAAGCAAACTCGTCCTGGCGGAAATTCAGGAGATCGATCGAGTTGACCGGCGCTTCGCCGAGCAGCATCGCGATGCAGGCGCCGAAGCGCAGCCAGTCGCCGGGGAAACCTTCTGAAACGCCCAGGCTCTCCAGCGCGCCGCCGTCGCGCACCGCAGCCGCCAGCCCGTCGGCAATCTCGCTCTTCACCTCCGGCATCGAAGCGGCCGGACCGGCGATCAGCAGGTCGGGCGGCTCGAATTCCGAGCCGTGGGACAGCAGCGTCTGGCGCGCCGCACTCACGATCATCGAAGCCACCCGCGGCGAGAGACCGGCGTGGCCGTTGGCTTCGAGGCCGGCCGCCAGCGTCCGCATCGCGCGCGGCGCACCGGTTGGATCCAGCAGCACCAGCGATGTGCGGGCCTGATCGATGCTCATCACAAGATGGGCGCTCGGGCCATGGCCGTTGCCGTTGCTCCCGGCAGCCGAAGCGCGCGTAAGCAGCTTGGCCAGCGCCAGCGCTCCGAGCGTCACGACCTTGGGATCGAGGCCCGCCTTGGCCAGCAGCTCGAGATGGTCTTTCAGGTCGCTCTTGCGCAGCACGGCTGCAAAGACCACCGTGCCTTCCTCGTCCTCGCCGGTTCGCGTGAAGGCGGTCGTCGCTTCGTCGGTCGGGAATGGCAGATGCTCTTCGAGCGCGAATCCGACCACCTGCTTGAGCTTGCGCGCGTCCTTGAACGGCAGCGTCAAGACGCGATGAGCAACCAGCTCGCCGGGGATCGCCGAGATTGCGACGTCGGGTTTGCCGGCTGCGGCGAGCAGGCGCGACACCGCCGGCGCCATGTCGGCTTCGTCCGCGGTGCGCGCATTCTCGAAAGTCCCCAGCAGCCGGAAGGAGTCCCAGGAACGCTCGGCCACGGCCGCGCGAACCTGCTCTCCGGCCATCTCGAGGGCGAGAACTTTCATCGCCATCGGGCTCTGGCTCCTCTAGTCCTCATGCCATTGCAGAATTTGCGAGGGACCGCTGCCGTTGGCATGAATCACCGTGGCGAAGACCAGTTTGCGCGCTCCGGCATACGAACCTCGGCCCTCTATAGTAAACAAATTACTGCGGTTGATGAATGAGGCCCCTCCAATGCCGGCAATCCCTTCGGGCAGAGCAGTGGACTGGCTCTCCATGCGCGCCGCCAAAAACTGGTCGAGCACCGAGGGGCTGGCGGCGAGATCCGGATCCAACGCGACCAGCACCTCGGGCGGCGCCGTATACATGTTGACTTGCGGCAACACGTTGTCGGTGGTGGGCGCAGCAGTGGACGTGAAAACCGTCAGCACGCGGCTCAGTTTCATAAAGATCTGGTCATCCACGCCGCGAATCATCCTGAGGTCGCCGATCGACGGCATCGGGCCGTTGCGCGGGGCGTAGGGCGGAAACAGACGCATATAGTAATCCGCCTCGGCGCCGGTCGGACCATCCTGGACGCTGTCCGGATCGAGCCAGTCGATGATCGCCGAGATGAGATCGATCGACACCCCGATCGTAACAAACAGCCGCTCGAGAACCGGTTCGAATTGTGCATTCTGGCTGCCGTCCGGATTGACCAGATAGTTGATGTTCAGTTTACGCTCTTCGTCCACGATTGATACTGAGGCAGTACCTCCGCCTACCGGAATCGGGGGACGGGGCATCGACCATTCCTGGTTAAGCGCCTCGATCGGTTGGTCAGTTTGATTCGCCTGCTGGCGCGAATGCTCGGCCAACAATGCCAGTCCGACATTGACCCCCGAACGCGCCAGGTAAGCGGCGCGCAGCTCGTTGGCCTGATTGGCGGCGGCCCGATAACCAAGCATCGCCGATGAGGTGAATTCCATCACCGTGATGGTCATCAAGGCGATTCCCATCATCGTGGCGAGCAGCGCGATGCCCCGTTCGGTCTTGCCTCTGGTTCTCATCGCTGTTGCAACTGGGGAGACATCGGCACCGTAACCTGGGTGGAGAAGTCCAGCGGCCGTCCACCCCCGCCTGCCATTTCGAGCTCGATTGATATCGCCTCGGGCAGCGGCAACGGGCTCGAGTTGTCCTGGGAGTTCCAGCTCTCGTTCCAAATCTGTCCGTCGAAGTAGCGTATATGCATCGCGAGCACATTGTCGGCCAGCACCGTGGAGAGCGGTTGAAATCCCCCCTGCGGCGGCACCAGGGCGCTCTGCTGCGTGCGCGTCAGGAGGAACCATCCGCGATGCTTGGGATTGGGCTGTGCCGAGTAGCTGACCAGCTCTTCGGTGCCGAAGCCAAATACGGAACGATGATGGCCGCCGCCCAGGGTCGAGATGGTAAGGCCGTCGATCGCGCTGCCGGATTGCATGTGGCCGGTTCCTATCAGCAGCATGTTGGGCTGCGCGTTGGGGGTGTTGGGAACGGCGCGGACCGCGCCGCAAATCTCCTGGCTCAACTGCGCCATGAGTGCGCGGCCGGTCTGGTTGGCGTCGAGCCGCGCTTCCGCATGGATCTTGCCGTGGCCAACCACGTTGAACGATTCGGCCAGCATCGCAAGGACCAGCGACAGAATCGAGAGCGCCAGCATCAACTCGAGCAGCGTGAACCCCGCCGCGCCGTCGATTTTCCTGCGCATCGTGGTCATGGCGTCTCCGGCGGGTTCGGATCGTGAACGAATTCGACCAGGCCGAAAGTGTCGGAGAAAGCCGGGCCGTAAAAAACCGTGATCGTCACCTCGTGCACATCCGGGAACACGCCCGACTTCTTTACGATGCGGCGCCATTTGAAATTCGGATACTTGCCTTTGTACATCTGCTGGAAGTTGCCGCTCTGGGTGCCAAGGTCGGGAAATCCTCCCACTTCGGCCTGCGTCATCAGCGCCTGCGCGAGCAGCGAAGCTCGCGACAGGTCCTGCGCATGTATGACGCTCAGCAGATCCTGATGATCGAGCGCGAGCAGCGCGACCAGAGCGATCGACAGGATCGCCACCGAGATCATCACTTCGAGCAGCGTGAAGCCGCGCGCGAATGCGCCGCGCTTCGTCATCGCCGCCGCGCAGGAATGCGATTGCTCGCCCTGCGGATCGAAGGTAACAGGCGCTAGGTGCTCACTCATCGCATTATCATCCCGGCCGACGGGCCGAAGTCGCCGTCCCGGATCGCTACCCGGCCGGTAAGTGGATTGAAGCTGAGGGTGAAGACCGTTCCTGAGTCGTCGATGAGGTGAACGAAGGTCGCGTCGACGTAACCCTCGGGATAGAAAAAACAGTTCGCGGTCCCGCGGGTCATCGCGCCGGTACCCTCCACGATCACGTCGCGCAGCCGCACTCCGACCGGCAGCATGACCGGGGCGAAGCCGGGCTCCTTGTCGGGCGCAAAGACCGGCTTGACGCTGTAGGGATCGAGCCGCGCCACGGAATAGGAATCGCTGTCGATATCGAAGCTCAGCCGCAGCACGACCTTGTCGGACATCGCGCGGCTATAGAGATACGTAGCGCGCCCGGCCAGCCGGCGGGCCTCGCTCTTGAGATGCGCGTTGCGGATACCGGCGAAGCGCGGCAAGGCCATCGAGATGACCAGGGCGATGATGAACAGGACGATCGCGATCTCGAGCATCGTGAAGCCGCGCGGCGTGCGCATGCCACGGCCCAGCCGCGCGCGGGCGCGGACCAGCGCCGCACGGATGCGGGTCGAAACAGACTCGCGAATCGCGTCGATCACGTTATGGCTTGCCGGCTATGGCTACTGCTGGCTCGCGTCGATGTCGGCGTTTTTACCCTCACCGCCCTCGGCGCCGTCGGCTCCGTACGATTTCAGCGTATAGGTGTTGCCGTCACTCTGGTAGAAATAGGGTGTGCCCCACGGATCGGTCGGCACGCGCTGGATATATCCGCCATCTTCGTAGTTGGTCGGAACCCGGCCGCTCGACGGCGCCGAGACCAGGGCCTGCAGACCTTGGTCGCCGGTCGGGTAGTTGCCGTTGTCCAGATAATAGCGGTCGAGCGCGGTCTGCAGCTCGTGCAGATCGGCCATGGCCTTGACCCGCTTGGCCTTGTCGGTGGCTCCGCGCAGGCTCTGCACTACGATAGTTGCCAGCAACCCCAGGATCAGGATTACCACCATGATCTCGATCAAGGTGAAACCGGCTTCGGTTTTGCGCCTGTCTCTCATCGCGCTTACCTCCTGGACGAGAGCGTCACTGAACAAGCTGATTAAGCTGGAAAATCGGCATCAGGACGGCCATCATCATGAACAGAATAACACCCGCCATCACGACCGTCATCACGGGTTGCAGCAGGGTGGTCATCAGGGTGAGCGAAACGGCAACCTCGCGTTCGTAGGCGTCGGCCGCGCGCTCCAACAAGCTCTCGAGCTCGCCGGTGCGCTCGCCGACCCGGATCATTTCGATCAGCATGGCCGGAAAGAGCTTGCTGGCCGCGAGCGTCTGGCCCATCCCGTGACCCTCGCGGATTTCGTTGCGCGAGGTCTCGACCGCGTCGCGCATCAAGACGTTGGTTATCACCAGCTTCACCGCGTCGAGCGCCGGCAGCAGTTGCACGCCGCTGGAGAGCAGCGTGCCGAGCGTGCGGGCGAAGCGGGCGCAAATGGTCCGCGTAATAGTCTGGCCGATGTACGGAACCCGGAGTATCCAGGTATCGAAGAATCGGCGGCCCTTGGGGTTCGTGAAGGCCCACACAATTGCGGCCACCATGCCTGCCGCCATCAGGGCGAGCAGCCACCAGTAGCCGGTCAGGAAATTAGAAAGCAGGATCAGGAACTGAGTGGCGAGCGGCAGGGCAGTCTTGTTCTCTTGAAAGATGGTGGCGACCTGCGGCACGACGTAGGTGACCAGGAAGCCCATGATGGCCAAGCCGGCCAGCATCATGATCGCGGGATACGTCAGCGCGCCCTTGACGTCGGAGACGAACTTGGCCTGACTTTCGGCGTAATCGGCAAGCCGGTCGAGCACCGTTTCGAGCGCGGCGGCCTGTTCGCCCGCCCGTACCATGCTGATGTAGAGCTCCGAGAACACGCCGGCCTGGCTCGCGAACGCGTCGGCAAGCGAGGTGCCTTCGCGCACCCGCTCCCGCACCTGCGAGAGCATTTTCTGCATCGCGCTGCGGCCCGACTGATCGGCAAGAATGCCCAGCGCATCGACCAGTTGCACGCCCGCGCCGAGCAAAGCGCTTAGCTGGCGCGTCATCAGGGTGATGTCAGCCTGCGGGATACGGCGGCCAAACGTGGGCATCCGCTCGCGTAACGACTTCGAGCGGGCTGCCGCCTCTTCGGTCACGTCGGTCGGAAAGACGCCCATCCCGCGCAGCTTGCCGCGCGCGGTTCGGGGGCTGTCGGCGTCGACCACACCGCTGACCGCTCGGCCGTTGCTCGACAAACCGCGATACGCAAATACCGGCATCCTGGAATCTGTCCTCTACCTTGGCGCGTCCATGCCCCTGCGGAGGGAACGAACCAATTGAATCATACTACGAGGCGAGAACCTCCGACATCCCGGCGGCCGATCGAAGGAACGGGCTCCGGCAGCGCGGAGGCCGCGACTACATAATATCTTCCTGCGTGATGCGGAGCAGCTCCTCAAAGGTGGTCTCGCCGGCCAGAACCCGGTCCGTACCGTTCTCACGCAGCAATTTCATTCCTTTGCTGGTACACGCCCGCCGGATGGTCGAGGCGTCGGCATTCTTCATCACCAACCCGCGAACGTCGTCGTCCATCACCATCAATTCGTGGATCGCCGTGCGTCCGCGATAGCCGGTTGAGCGGCAGTTCTTGCATCCTTTGGACGCCGCCCGGTAGACCTGCCGGCCGGCCAGATCCCCCGGCCTGAGGCCGACCCGGCTAAGCTCGGCCGCGGCCGGCGTGTAGCGCTCGCGGCAGTTCGTGCAAAGCACGCGCACCAGACGCTGCGCGATCACGGCCAGAATCGAGGACGAAACCAAAAATGGCTCGATACCCATGTCGACCAAACGGGTGAGCGCGCCGAACGAGTCGTTGGTGTGGATGGTCGAAAACACGAGATGGCCGGTCAAGGCGGACGTGATCGCGATCTCGGCGGTCTCGGCGTCGCGGATCTCGCCGATCATTATCACGTCGGGATCCTGCCGGAGGATCGATCGGAGGCCGCTGGCGAACGTCAGATCGATCTTGGGATTCACCTGCATCTGGCCGATGCCGCGCAACTGGTATTCGATCGGATCTTCGACCGTGATGATGTTCTTCTCGGGCGAATTGATCCGGCTGAGCGACGCGTAGAGCGTGGTGCTCTTGCCTGAACCGGTCGGCCCCGTCACCAGGATGATTCCATGACTCTGCCGGATCAGCCGGTCGATCTTGCCGAGGTTCTCGCCCGAGAAGCCGAGCTTATCGAGGTTGAGATCGACCAGCGCCTGCGCGCGGTCGAGCAAGCGGAGCACGATCCGTTCGCCGAAGGCGGTCGGAATTACCGAGGTCCGGACGTCGATGTCGCGGCCGGCAATCCGAAGCCGAATTCTGCCGTCCTGCGGCAGGCGCTTCTCCGCGATATTGAGTCCGGACATGACCTTGACCCGCGACGTGATCGCGGGCTGAAAGCGCTTGGGCGGCGAGAGCAGGTCGTAGAGCATCCCGTCCACCCGGAAACGCACCATCAACTCGGTCTCGAAGGGCTCGATATGGATGTCGCTCGCGCGATCTTTGACCGCCTGCGAGAGCAAACCGTTGACCAGCTTGATGATCGGCGCAGCGTCTTCGGACTCGAGCAGGTCGAGCGGCTCCGAGGCCAGCTCGCTCGCGACCCGATCGAGCCCCACGTCCTCGAGGTCGACCATCAGGTCCCGCGCAGAGGTGGCCGAGGCACGGTCGTAGGCGCGGTTGATGGCCTCGGCGATAACCTCGGCGGGCGCCACGATCGCGTTGATCTCCTTGCCGAACACCAGGCGCAGATCGTCGAGCGGCTCGTAATTGGCCGGATCGGCGACTGCTACCGTCACCCCATTGGCGTCGCTCCCGACCGGCAGCAGCTTGTTCTTTTTGGCGTAGTTGATCGGAACCTTGAGCAGCAACTCGGAATCGAGCGCGTGCTCGTCGATATGGGCCTGGAAGGGCAAGTGATATTCCTGGGCGAGCGCACGCGCGAGGCGCTGCGGCTCCAGCGCGCCCATCTCGACCAGCACGTCGGCAATTTCCTGGCCGGGCTTCTTGCGCTGCCGCGCCGCGTCGAGATCCTGCTGCGAGATCCACGAGCGGTCGAGCAGGATCGACTCGAAGCTCTTACGGGCTGTGGCCATACTAACCGCTTGTCCTTGCCTGAAGCTCAGCCGTCCTAGTTTACATGGAAAGGCGTCGATCTGCCAGAAGCGTAGAGTTCAATTAGACACGATAGCGTAAGTGACTTGCAAGCGCGTTTAGCAAAGCCTATTGGCCCTAATAGTGCGCCGTTTCGGGCACTCCCGGGTTCACTCCGTAGCTGTAGCCACTCCCCTCTTTCTGCGGCATCGCGTGATCGGCCTCGCCCCAGGATCCGAGCTTGCCGTCGACGAACTTCAGATCCAAAAAGCGGCCGCTGTCGCCCTCCTTGGGCGCGGTATAGAAGAACTCCGCGGTGATGTCGTTGGTGTTGGCCTTCTGCGCATAGCTCCACACCTGGACGTGATTGTCGGTGTAGTTCCTGATGTCGGGCTCGCCCCACTGATTGTGAACGTCGAGCGAGCTCTCGCCCGGCTGCAGACCCTTCTCCATGTTGGAGGTGCGGAGTTCGGTGTGCGCGCGATAGACGAGACCGCACCCTCCGATTGCGATCGACATCAGGAGAACCCCTGCCACGATGCGTGCTTGCGCCACGGATGGTGATTGTCGCGGCGCCTCCGGTTCTTGTCAACGCGCCATCGCAGCCCGTCGTTCGGGAGGCGCGCGGCGCTCCTGTGAGCCGGATGGAAACAAACGCGCTCTTTTGTGCTATAAGGCGGCGTTCTCTGAAGCGGGAGGTCCCGATGCCGCAAGGACTGAAGCTGGTCAAAGGCGCGTCGCCCAAGCTCACCCTCGTCTACGGTCTGCGCCTGCTCGGGGGCGATACCGTGGCGGGAATCGAGGACGCGAAGATCTACCTGAAGGAGGGCAACCCGGTGCGGGTCACGATGCACCTCATCGAGGGCACCCGCGCCCAGGTCAAGCGCCAGTTGATGCGCAGCCTGGACGCATTCTTTGAACTACTCGACGAGGGAAAGTAGTAAGCCAATCCGATCTATCAATGCTCAATGCTCATCTGTAAAGGAGACTCGCGATGGACCTGAAATTCGTGAAATATGAAAAGCGCGGCCACCTCGCGCACATCACGTTGAACCGTCCCGAGGTGATGAACGCGCTGCATCCGCCCTGTCATCTCGAAATGGATTCGGTCTGGGACGATTTCGTGGCCGACAAGCAGATGTGGGTCGCGATTCTGACCGGCGCCGGCGAAAGAGCGTTCTCGGCCGGGAACGATTTGAAGTACACCGCCGAGCATCCGGAGCAGTTTCGCGGCGGCGGCGAATCGGCGATTCGCGCCAAGGGCGGCTTCGCCGGGATCACCTCGCGCTTCGACATCCTCAAGCCGATTATCGGCGCGGTCAACGGATTCGCGCTCGGTGGCGGATTCGAGATCGCGCTCTCGTGCGACATCATCATCGCCGCCGAGCACGCGCGATTTGGATTGCCCGAGCCGCGAGTCGGATTGCTGGCCGCGGCCGGCGGCGTCCATCGGCTGCCACGTCACATCCCGCTCAAAATTGCGATGGGCATGATGCTGACCGGCAAGCACATCACGGCCGCCGAGGCCCATCGATGGGGCATCGTCAACGAGGTCGTGCCGCTCAAGGACCTGATCGCAACCGCCGAGCGATGGGCCGCAGAGATCTCCGAATGCTCGCCGCTTTCGGTGCAAGCATCGAAAGAAGCCGCGATGGGCGGCCTCGGAATGCCGCTCCAGGAAGCCACCGCCAAGCGCTACGAGGCGACCGCGAAGCTGTTCCGATCCAAAGACGCGATCGAGGGACCGCTCGCCTTCGCGCAAAAGCGCAAGCCCAACTGGTCGGGAGAGTAGACCCCCCGCGCCCTTCCGGCGAATCAAGGGCGCGTGCGATGAAGGTAACGGGCGATGCTCTGCCAGCATTGCCATAGCGAGAATCTTCCGGACGCGAAGTTTTGCTCCGATTGCGGCGCGAAACTCGAACAGCCCTGCCCTTCGTGCGGCACAGCTAACACTCCGACGGCCAAATTCTGTCGCACCTGCGGCTCCGCTCTCACCTCTCCCGCGCCTGCGCGCAGCGCAGGCG
>Ga0209517_10009666_pt1 | contig 10925 bp, 8 predicted proteins | sample PeaSoiMetSII2010_FD_187695 | JGI IMG/M metagenome (GOLD analysis project Ga0209517, IMG submission 187695) | Peat soil microbial communities from Weissenstadt, Germany - SII-2010 (SPAdes) (version 2) | ecosystem: Environmental > Terrestrial > Soil > Wetlands > Peat | place: Germany: Weissenstadt... | reverse complement strand
TCCGCGCCTGAGTAGACTTTTTCCGCTGGTAACGCTACTTTAATGAGCAGGGGCGCGGTACCCAAGTGGTAAGGGAGAGGTCTGCAAAACCTTTATGCGTCGGTTCGATTCCGACCCGCGCCTCCAAACTTTCCTGCACTTGTCTGCCTTGCAGTTACGCTCGATTTGAGCTTTCGGGCTGATTGGGCCTCGATGGGGCAAAATCAGCCGAATTCGCTCTCCGGGGCGGACAAGAAGCGGACAGGAGTTTCTGCGCTCTAATTGCTCCGTCTTCCTGCTCACCCGCAAGTGATTCGAGTCACGCACAAGGGTGACTGAACTCACTGATTGACCCCCTCAATTGCGTGTATGCTGCGCACTGCAGTGGGGAGAGGGGTTCTTACCAAGGCTCGTGCATCCAATCGATGGGTTGTTGCCGCTGTTTGCGCGGCGATTGCAGTTCCTGTCGCATTCCCCCGGAACACAGTCCGGTAACCCTTCCAAGATGTCTCGAGTTACTCCTCCGTTCGTTCAGCGGCAAATAACTTTTGGGAGGCAAGGGGAATATGAATCATTCTGTACCGGATTTCGACGTGGCGATTATTGGGGGTGGTCCCGCCGGATCGAGCATGGCTGGCTACCTGGCAAAGGCCGGGCTGAAATGCGTGGTCTTTGAAGGGGCGAACATGCCGCGCGAGCATGTGGGGGAGTCGCTGGTTCCGTCCTCGACCCGCATCCTGCGCGACTTGGACTTTCTGCCCAAGATGGAAGCCTCCGGCTTCCCGAGAAAATACGGTGCAGCCTGGACTGCGGCTTCCGGAACGGGAGCGTACTCTCACAATTTCGATGGGCTCCGCGCCGGCACAGGGGTGGACATCCGCTTCGAAGAACGAGAGGCAGACACGGGCCAGAAATACACATGGCACGTGGATCGCGGCAAGTTTGACCTGATGCTGCTGCGGCACGCCAACGAACTGGGAGCGGAAGTGTACCAGGGCGTTAACGTCAGCGGCGTGGATTTCGACGCCGACCCTGGTTTCGCCTCGGTCAAGTACAGCATCGGCAAGAAGCAGATGAGCACCAGTTGCCGAATCGCGGTCGATGCCAGCGGCCGCAAGACCCTGATCGGGAACCAGATGAAGTGGAAAGTCAAAGATTCCATGTTTGACCAGTACGCGATCCACAGCTGGTTCGAAGGCTACGACCGAACGGCGATGGCATTCAAAAAAGAGGACATGAACAATTACATCTTTATTCATTTCCTTCCCATGACCAACACGTGGGTGTGGCAGATTCCGATCTCGGAGACCGTCACCAGCGTGGGGGTCGTCACCCAGAAGAGGAACTTCGCGGCGAAGAAGGAAGACCGGGAACAGTTCTTCTGGAACGCCATCAAGACCCGCCCGGAATTCTACGAAGCGCTGAGCAAGTCCAAGCGTCTGCGTCCGTTCAAGGACGAAGGCGATTACAGCTACGCGATGAAACAGATCGCGGGCGACCGGCTGATGATGATTGGAGACGCGGCGCGGTTTGTGGATCCGATTTTCTCCACCGGCGTGAGCATTGCCCTTACCTGCTCGCAGTTGGGACAAAAGGACATCCTGCGGGCTATGGAGACCGGTAATTTCAAGCGCAGTGCATTCAGCGAGTATGAAGCCACGTTAAAACGAGGCGTGCGCAACTGGTACAACTTCATCCGGGTTTACTACCGGCTGAATGTGCTGTTTACCGCGTTCATCTCAGACCCGCGGTACCGGGTGGATGTCATCCAATTGCTGCAAGGCGACGTGTACGAGGAGGAAGAGCCAGCCGTGCTGACCAAGATGCGGGAGATCGTCAGTTCGGTGGAGAGAAATCCGAAGCACGTCTGGCACAACTTGCTGGGCGACTTGACGGCCAACGCTTTTGCCGAGGTGGCGGAAGCGGTGGTTTAACCTCACGCACGGAATAACCACGCAGTCCCGGTGGCGGCAGCCGCCGGGACTGCCAACGTTTTTGGGGGATCTTGTGCCTATCGAAACCAGCACCCACGCTGAAGCTCCACCTGCCCGGGACGAAAAGCCACTCAGCCTTTACCGGCTGCTCGATCCGGACGTTCTGGCCGATCCTTATCCGCTGTACGAGCGGCTGCGGCGCGAGCAGCCCGTCCTTTGGGATCCGTATCTCCACGCCTGGGTGGTGACGCGGTACAGCGATGTCGTCCGCGTACTGCGCGATTTCTCGTCGGTGCGCACGCCTACGCCGGAGCAACTCGCCGAACTCGGCCTCGCTCACTTGAGCCCCATCGCCCAGGTGCTGGTGAGGCTGATGCTCTTTATGGACGGACTGAGCCATGATCGGCTGCGCGGACTGTGTTCGCAGGCATTCACGCCGGCGCGCGTCGAGGGGCTGCGGAATCACATTCAGGAGATCGCCGACCGGCTGCTCGACAAAGTTCTGCCTACCGGCGAAATGGAGATGATCGACGACTTCGCCGCTCCACTGCCCTCGATTGTGACAGCGGAGTTTCTCGGCGTGCCGGTCACCGACCACCGCCAGCTCAAAATCTGGTCGGCTGATTTTGCGCAACTTCTGGGGAACTTCCAACACAATCCGGAAGGGGCCGAGCGAGCCAGGAAAACGCTCGACGAAATGGTGGAATACTTCCGCGCGGCGATTCGCGCGCAGAAAGAACGTCCCACCGAGGGCCTGGTGCACCACTTGATCTCTGCGGAGGTGGAAGGCGACAAGTTCAGTGAGGACGAACTGATTCCGAACCTGATCGCGACGATGGTGGGAGGCCAGGAAACCACCATGAACCTGATCGGCAACGGAATGCTCACGCTGCTGCGGCAGCCGGAAGTGATGAAGGATCTGCGGGCGCATCCGGAACTGATTCCGAGCGCGGTCGAAGAGCTCCTGCGCTACGAGAGTCCCAGCCAGCACACCGCTCGTCTCGCTCCGGAGGACACAGAACTGGGTGGGAAGCACATCCAGAAACGGCAGGCGGTTATGGCCGTGATGGGCGCAGCGAACCGGGACCCAGAGCGCTTCCCCGATCCCGACCGGCTCGACATCCGGCGGCCAGACAACAAGCATGTCGCCTTCGGCTTTGGCGCCCACTTTTGTTTTGGAGCGCCACTCGCACGGCTGGAGGCACAAGTGGCCTTCGCCACGTTGCTGCGCCGGCTCCACAATCTGAAGCTGAAAGCTGGGCCCATCCATTGGCGGAACAATCTCGGCCTGCGCGGCCTCACGGCCTTGCACCTGAGCTTTGATGCGGTACCCGGGAGGATCTAAGCACGGATTTCTCCTGATGTTGAACCGCAGATCAAGCCTCATCCCGGCCTTGTTTTTCGTAGCGCTGACCATTCCAGCTCTGTCGGCGCAGACCGCACAGGTAGATGGAGTCGTCCGCGATACCAGCGGCGCGGTGATTGCCCACGCAACGGTCACCTTGCGAAGCGATTCCTTTCGCGCGACCACTGCAACGGATGACGATGGCAGGTTCTCGTTTTCCCATGTGGTGGGCACGACTGGAACGCTCGAAGCGAGCGCGGCGGGATTCACCGTCGCGCGCCAATCCTGGAGCGCGGCAGCGGACCAGACCACCAATCTCGAACTCGTCCTGCAACCTTCCTCCGCGAACGAGCAGGTCACGGTCTCAGCCGCCCGCACCGAGGTTCGCCTGGCGGAAACTCCGGGCAGCACCATTCTGCTTTCCGCTCCCGACCTTGCCGCCACCGCTGCCTTGCGGTTGGACGACGTGCTGCGCCAGGTTCCCGGCTTCTCGCTGTTTCGCCGCTCCAGCAGCCGCACCGCGAATGCCTCCAATCAAGGCGTCTCGCTGCGCGGATTGGGAGGCACCGCCGCCAGCCGCGCTCTGGTCCTTGAAGACGGCATCCCTCTGGTCGATGCCTTCGGCGGCTGGGTCTACTGGGATCGCGTTCCGCCCGCCGCGCTCTCCACCGTAGAGGTATTCCGCGGCGGCGCTTCGAATCTCTACGGCAGCGACGCGCTCGGCGGAGTCGTCCAGTTCATTACGCGCCAGCCGCAAGCTTCAGCCATCAGGCTCGAAACCTCTTACGGCAGCGAGCGCACTCCCGATCTTTCCTTCTGGACTGGAACTCGCGCGGGTCCGTGGGATGTCTCACTCGCGTCGGAGATGTTTCGCACGGATGGCTTCGTGGTCGTACCCGTCTCCCTTCGCGGCACGGTCGACGCGCCCGCCAATTCTGAAGACGCGACGGTCGACCTCGGCATCGGCCACCAACTCGGCGACCGGGGAAGAATCTTCGGGCGCGGCAATTTCTTCACCGAGTTCCGGAACAACGGTACGCCACTTCAAGTCAACGACACCCGCTCGCGCGAAGGCGCTTTCGGCCTCGACCGGCAAGTCGGGGGCGAGGACTCGCTCAGCCTGCGCGCCTATGGTCTGGTGCAGGGCTACAACCAGGCGTTCTCCGCGGTCGCCAGCGATCGCAACAGCGAAGCGCTGACCGACCTGCAACACGTTCCCGAACAGGTCGGCGGCGGGGGCGCGCAGTGGACCCATTTCCTCGGCAAGAACCAGACGCTGATCACCGGCGCCGATCTCATGGAAGTCATGGGTGCCAGCGATGAGCAGTTCTATTCATCGGGCACCCACACCCGAAACAATGCGGCCGGAGGACGGCAGCGAATTGTGGGGCTGTTCGGCGAAGACATTCTGCGCTTCCGCCAGAAGTGGACCATCATTCTGGCCGGCCGCTTTGACGACTGGAGCAATTTCAACGCGAGTTCCATCTGCACACCGGTTTCCGGCTCTTGCTCTGCTTCACCCAGCGCGCAATATCGCGCCCGCAGCGCAACGGCCTTTGATCCTCGCCTCTCGGTGCTGCGATCGCTCAACACTCATGTCTCGCTGACCGGTTCCATCTACCGCGCCTTTCGCGCGCCCACCCTGAATGAGCTATACCGCACGTTCCGCGTGGGCAACATCCTGACCCACAACAATCCTTCCCTCGTCGCCGAGCGCCTGACCGGCGCGGAAGCTGGAGTCAACATCACAGGATGGGACCGCAAACTCGGCTTGCGCGGAACTTTTTTCTGGAGCGACATCGTCAATCCGGTGCAGAACGTCACCATCGCCCAGACATCATCATTGATTACGCGGGAGAAAGAAAACATCGGACGCACCCGTTCGCGCGGGGTTGAGTTTGATGGCGTTGCACACGTCAACCGCGACGTTCAAATCTCCGCGGGCTATGAATTCACCGCGGCCTCCGTGGTAAGTTACCCTTCACCTCCTGTCATCCCTCTCGTAGGACTGGAGGTAGCGCAAGTCCCGCGCAATGTCTTTACCTGGGAAGCTCGCTACTGGAATCCGTCGCGGCTTCTGCTCAGCCTGCAGGGACGTTTTGTGGGCAGGCAATTCGATGACGACCAGAACCTGTTTCCTCTGGATCGCTTCTACACCATGGATCTGCAAGTCGGCCGCGCCCTCACACGGCAGCTCGAATTACTTGGCTCCGCAGAAAACCTGCTCGACCAGCGCTACCAGGTAGCGCGCACCCCCATCGTCAATCTAGGTCCGCCCATCCTCTATCGTGTGGGACTTCGTCTGAACTTTCCCGCGGACCGGTAGCCCCCAGGTTGGCGTCTACGGAAGCGGCCACGAACACTCCCCAAAACAGAATGCACTCGAACGCCGATGGTTGCGCTGTCTGAGGTGTCCCGTTGCACGGTGCGATTCATCACTGACAGGCAAGGTCGTCCTAGTGAAAAGTTCCCTGCGCCAGATCCCGGAGATATTCAACCTCTCCGCAACTACCATTCGCATCATAAAGCAGAATCTGTTCTGGGCTTTCTTCTACAACACTCTGGGGATTAGTCTCGCGATAGCCGGGGTTCTGAACCCGATCCTGGCGGCCGCGGCCATGCTGCTGTCGAGTGTCTCTGTGATCGCCAATTCGCTCCGACTCGCGAACCGCTAGACAGGCGCTGGTGCTAGTGGAGAGCCGGGCGCCCGCCCGGCTGGACGGGCTAGACACCTTGGCCAGTCTACCGGCCCCACCTGAAGCCCGAAGCTCCTCCTCCTTCACTCAATCTTCAGGCAGAACTGAATACACTAAGACTGTGGTACAACGACCCTGTGAAACTGCTCGTGGTCGAAGATGAACCCCGGATGCTGGAACTGCTGCGCCGCGGCCTTACCGAAGAAGGCCACAATGTAGTGTGCGCCGCGGACGGCAGCGAAGGCTGGGATCTGGCGCATGCCTACGAATTCGACGCGGTGGTGCTCGACATCATGCTGCCCAAGATGAACGGTTTCGAACTGGCCCGGAAGCTTCGGCAGGAACGAATCGCCACACCCGTGCTGATGCTCACGGCCAAGGATTCGGTGCCTGATGTAGTGCGCGGCCTGGACGCGGGCGCCGACGATTACCTCACCAAGCCTTTCAGTTTCAGCGAACTGCTGGCGCGTTTGCGTGCGGTGCAGCGCCGCGCCACTGCGCGCCCGGAGAACCGGCTGCAAGTCGGCGATCTCATTCTCGATCCGGAGTCCCGTGAAGTCTCCCGCGCTGGAATTCCTATTTCTTTGACGCGAACCGAGTACTGCTTGCTGGAGCGCTTGCTGTACCGCGCCGGCAAGGTGGTTCCGCGGCATACCCTGATTGAATCCGTCTGGGGCTTCGATCGGGAGATTGAAGACAACACCCTCGACGCCTTCGTCCGCCTGCTGCGCCAGAAAGTGGACCGCGAAGGCATGCCCAAGCTGATTCTCACCGTGCGGGGCGTGGGCTACATGATTCGAGAGGAGTCGGCGGCGTGAAACGGCTTTCGATCGGCATGCGCTTGACGCTCTGGTATCTGGCGATCTTCCTGCTTGCCGAATTCGTCTTTGGCGCGGGCATGTGGCTGATCCTGCGCAAGAATCTATATGACATTGCCGACGCCACGCTGGAAGGTCAGGCCGCGGACCTGGAACGATTTCTGGAAGCCCGCAAGGATTTATCGGCGGCGCAGTTGCAGGCCGAGATCAGCGAAGATTACAAGATCGAACGCTCCGAAGACTACGTGCAGATAAGCGAGGCCAGTGGAAACACCATCTATCGGTCGCGACTTCTGGAAGAGAATCCGCTTCCGCCAGTTTCCCTCGATCAACTGAAGGAACGAAGGTACGAGAATCTCCGGCTGGGAAAGGTCCCCTATCGCATTCTGAGCGAAAAGATTGGGGGACAGGGACGAATCTTCATTGTGCAGATCGGCAGCAACCTGGATGAAGAGATGGAGACCCTCGACGCTTTCCGGCGATACCTTCTCATGTTCGCGCCAGTCTTGCTACTGGTAGCGTCGGCCGTGGGCTACTGGTTAAGCCGCAAGGCACTCGCTCCGGTCGACGCCCTTACCCGCACTGCCCACACCATCTCCGGCCATAACCTCAGCAGCCGGCTCGAGCAACTGCATACCGGCGACGAACTACAGCGCCTGTCCGATACGTTGAATGAAATGCTGGGCCGGATCGAATCCGCCTTCCGGCGCATCACGGAGTTCACCGCGGACGCGTCGCACGAGTTGCGCACGCCCATCGCGCTCATTCACACCGAAGCCGAACTTGTGTTGCGCCGCTCGCGGGATGAATCCGAATACCGCGAAGCCCTGTGCCACATTCTTCAGGAATCGGACCGCACCGCCAAGCTCATCGAGGAGCTTCTCGCTTTGGCCCGGGCGGATTCCGGCCGCGAAGCGCTCGATATTCATCCCATCGACCTGCAGGCGATTTTGAACGCATCCGCAACCAAGTGGAATCGAGTTGCATCCCTGCGCAATTTGCAATTCGAGGAGTACGCGGGGATCCAGCCGCTGACGGTGATGGGAGATGAAAATGCTTTGCGCCGCGTCGTCGATATTCTGCTCGACAATGCCTTCAAATACACGCCCCCGCCTGGGAAAGTAACCCTTTCCGCCGAAGAGAAAAACGGCCGGGCCGTGGTGAGCGTGCAGGATTCCGGTATTGGAATCGCCAGCGAAGATCAGACCAGAATTTTCGAACGCTTTTATCGCATAGACAAAGCGCGCAGCCGCGCCCTGGGCGGCGCCGGTCTGGGCCTGGCCATCGCAAAATGGATCGTCCAACTGCACCAGGGATCGATTACGGTGAAGAGCGAACCGGGAAACGGATCCGTCTTCCGTGTGGAAATTCCCACCACTTCCGCGGTGCAGGTTGATGCGCCTCGAAATAAAGCAGAAACGGGAAGGTCTGAATGAATCTGCGTAACCAACATTTTCCTCGAATTCAGGTGCTCGTTGCGACAGCTTTGGTTCCGTTCCTGGTTGCAGGCCTGAACGCTCAAAGCGATGCCAGTCAGGATGCCGCCGGCAATTATGTACGCGAGGAAATGCAACGGCAGCACATACCGGGCCTTGCGCTTCTGGTGTCGCGCGGCGGAAAGATCGTGCGGGCCGAAGGCTTCGGCTTGGCCAATGTGGAACTCCAAGTTCCGGTGAAGCCGGAGACCATCTTCCAGTCAGGATCGGTTGGCAAGCAGTTCACCGCCACCGCGGTGATGATGCTGGTGGAAGAAGGCAAAGTGCGCCTGGACGATCCGCTCACAAAATATTTTCCGGACGCCCCGCCAAGCTGGAAGGAAGTCACCGTCCGCGAGTTGCTCAGCCACACCGCCGGCTTTGGCGACTATCCCGAGAAATTCGATTTCCGCAAAGACTGGACGGAACCCGAATTGTTGAAACTGGTCGAGAGTATTCCGCCGGCGTATCCTCCTGGAACGAAGTGGGAGTACAGCAATCTGGGATACCTGACTCTTGGAATTCTGATCCACCGCGTCACCGGAAAATTCTACGGAGATTTTCTGCAACAACGAATTTTCCAGCCGCTGGGCATGCAGACGACGCGCATCATCAGCGAGGCTGACATTGTTCCCAATCGCGCCGCCGGTTACCGGCTGGTCAAAGGCGAACTCAAAAATCAGGAATGGGTGGCCCCGATTGTCAACACCACGGCGGACGGCAGCCTGTATTTCTCCATCCTTGATTTGGCGAAGTGGGATGTGGCGTTGTACACCGAGAAACTGCTGCAGCGCTCGAGCCTCAATCAAATGTGGACGCTGGCAAAGTTGAAGAACGGCCAACCAAACAAAGACGGCTACGGCTTCGGCTGGTTCACCGGCGAACGCCACGGACATCACTTGATCAGCCACGACGGAGCGTGGCAAGGATTCAAGACTGCTATCGCCCGATACGTGGATGACCAGTTGACGGTGGTCGTACTGACGAATCTGGCGGAGGCGAAGCCGGGCGAGATCGCCGAGCACGTCGCGGACATCTACCTCGCGGATGCGAAGACTGCTGCGGGAAAAAATTGAGCTGTCTTAACGCGGATCGACTTGCATCAGCATTCCGTACTTCGGACGCAGCGTGATCAGCGGCTGCGGCTCAACCCGATGACCTTCGACCAATCGTAGTTTCCATTTCTGCGCCAGCGTGGCCAGAATCAGTACTCCTTCCATCCAGGCGAACGACTCCCCAATGCACTGCCGCGCACCGGCACCAAAGGGGAAGTAGGTAAATTTCGTGCGCTCCGCCTTTCCTTCGGCCGTGAATCGATCGGGATCGAAGCGCAGAGGATCGGGAAAATACCGCGAGTCACGGTGCGTGATGAACTGGCTAATCAGAACGGTGGTTCGCGCGGGAAGAAAATAATCGCCCAGAGCGAAATCATTGCGAGCGTAGCGGCCCATCGCCCATGCCGGCGGATAAAGCCGCAGCGATTCTGCCATCACGTTTTCGGTGTAGCGCAGGCGGGAAACATCTTCGACGGCGGGCAGTTTCCCTCTCAACGCGCCGTCCACTTCGTTGTGAAGCTCGGCCTCGCATTCTGGATTCTGCGACAGGAGATACCACGTCCACGAAAGCGCATTAGCCACGGTCTCGTAACCGGCCAGAAAAATGGTGATGACCTGATCCCGCAAGGATTGTCGCGATGCTTCGTCGTTGGCAGGCGAGGCCGCGAGCATGAGATCCAGCAGGCTTCCGCGATCGAGACCGCTCTTCTGGTGCGCATCGATCATGCGGTAGACCACGGCGTCGATTCGCTGGCGCGCCCTCACGAATGCAGCCAAGCCCGGCGGGCGCAGATGCACCAGCCATTCGGCGGCGGGCAGCATCACCAGAAAGTTATAAAGACCCATGATGCGGTTGATGGCGGCCGCAAGTTCGTAGACTTCCTCGCGGAGGTCGGTCGCAAACAAGGTGCGCGCCACCACATTGAGGGTCAGATGCATCATGTCGATGGCGATATCGCGGCGCTCACCGGCCTGCCACAAATCGCGAGTGTGCGCCGCCTCCTCCACCATGACGGCGCCATACTCACCAATCCGCTGCCGGTGGAATGCGGGTTGCGCCGCCAGTCGTTGGGCGCGGTGCGCGGCTCCTTCACTGGTGATCATGCCCTCGCCCAGCAGCATCCTGGTGCGCTGCACAGTGCGTTCCTTGATGAAGTTGTCATTCTGCACCACCAGCACTTCGCGGATGTACTCGGGGTGGTTCAGAAAAACAATATGATGATGGCCAATCTTGTAATGCGCGATATCGCCGTAAGTGTCAGCCAGGTGCTGGAAAAGAACGATGGGATTTGCCGGACGGAACTTGCGCAGCGCATACCAGAGAAGATTGCGCTGGAAGCCGGGCGGAAAGCGATAGCTCACCCGTTCGCCGGAACGCTCTCGCACCTCGGGCTGGCGTACTGCTGTCCCCATCTTGTTAGTTTACGCGAGAGGCGAAAGTGGAAAAGATGGTGCAAGAAAAGCAGAGTGGGATGAACGAGGAGATCGCTCAGGACGCGCTCCTCTGATCAGTCCGCGGAACCTCCCATCGTCGGCTCTCTGCGCCGCCAAACAGAAAGCGACGGCGCTCCCAGCGCCAACGCGCCCAGAGTAGCGGGAGGAGGGTCAGTTTGCAGGGCGGAA
>Ga0209517_10009664_pt1 | contig 10929 bp, 8 predicted proteins | sample PeaSoiMetSII2010_FD_187695 | JGI IMG/M metagenome (GOLD analysis project Ga0209517, IMG submission 187695) | Peat soil microbial communities from Weissenstadt, Germany - SII-2010 (SPAdes) (version 2) | ecosystem: Environmental > Terrestrial > Soil > Wetlands > Peat | place: Germany: Weissenstadt... | reverse complement strand
AACCAACAACATCTCCGCTTTCAACATTTGTGACAAGGTCGTCATTAGCTGTGCCGACGTCAACAACCCGGATGGCAATTTGACGCCGGTCGCAGGTTCGCCCTTTTCCGATGGCGGCAGTCCGGTTGCGATTGCGGTGGACCCGGCGTTTGATTTTCTCTACGTGCTCGACAAGACGTCCAATCAGGTCTCATCTTTCGCCTTCGGCACTGGTACCGGAGTGTTAACCCCGCTTTCGACCACTCCCACTGTCTCCACCGGCCAGGCTCCAGCTTCGTTCGTAATCGTTTCCGGGACCACCGGGGTTAACATCGGCAACACCCTCACCAACCCCATCGACTTCGTCTATGTGGTCAACAACGAATCGTCCACACTTTCCGTTTTCACCCTCAATACCACCACCGGAGTTCTCACCACGTTAGGCTTGGCCGCTCAGACCGCGGTGAACCCCACGGCCGTTGCCGCAGTGAATTAGGAGATGGAGTCATTGCGAGACTGATTCATTGAGAGATTGATTCAACGCGGCGTTCGGAGTGGCTTCCCCAAAGATTAAATGACTCGACGATTGACCTAGGTCGGTACCTTCAAAATCATGTACCCGCCCAGCAGGGCGAAGATCAGATCCGGCGACCACGCCGCCAGAAACGGCGGCAACTGACTGATGTTCCCCATCGCCTCGAACAATCCCGAGACCGTCCAGTAGACCACGGCAATTCCCACCGCCACCGCCACGCCTGCAATAGTCCCGCGCCGCCCGGCCGAGAGTGAGAAGGGAATCGCCAGCACCGCCATCACCAACGCAATCATGGGAAAGGCAAACTTCTTCTCCAATTGAACCCGAAGCCGCACTACTTCAAATCCGCTCTGCTGCAAGTCATGGATATAGCGCCGCAACTCCTTGTAGCTCATCTCTGAGGATTGCTTGACTTCCTTCTTGAAGTACGTCGGTGGTTCGCTCACCCCGGCGAAAGTCGCCACATCGAAGGTCCGAAAGCTTTCGATAGCGGATCCGTGCAGGTCGCGCTCCCATCCCTGCGTGCATACCCAGCGTTGCAGCGTGTCTTCCCAGTGTGCCCGCTCGGCGTAAATTCGCTGCGTCAATCGAAACGTGGCCGGATCGAACTGAAACACCGCCAGCCGCCCAAACTGATCGCGCTCCGAATCGAACAATTGGTAGTAATAAATGTTGGAATGCTGTCCGAAGATCCATTTCCGGTCGGGATTTAGATAGGTTTGCGTGGGCTTGCCTTTGATCTGGTTACGCAGCGCATCCTGCCGCTTGTTCGCATGGGGCAAATAAAATTGATCGAAGAAAAACAGCGCGCAAGCCAGCACTGCGCAGGCCACCAGCAAGGGAGTCACGATCCGGTAAATGCTGATCCCGGTAGCTTTGATCGCGGTGATTTCATTGGTGCGCTGCATCAGCCCCAGGGTGATTAGCACTGCCAACAAAATGCTCAAGGGCGTGATGTTGTAAAGAAAATAGGGGGAGACGCTCAGCAGGTACTCTCCGACCACCAAAGGCGAGACCTGATTGCGCAAGATATCGCCCAGCAGCTCGAACAAGGTGAACACCAGCAGCAGCATCAGAAAGGTCGCCAGCACCATCGCCAGATTCACCGCAAAATCGCGCAGCACGTAGTCATCCAGAATCATGGGGAAGCGGGCACTGAAAACGCGGCGCCGCGTCGCGGCCCGGTGGAAAACATCTTCCCCGCGATTGGCTCGTAGCGCCTCCGTGCCATTCGCCTTCCCTCGGCCTTTGAAGGGATTCAGCCGGTCACGCCACGCCGATACATCCAGCGGCCTGCGTTCGGCGCGCCACAGCAGGAATGCTCCGCCCAAAAAGAACACGATATCGGCCAGCCACACTCCGAAACCCGTGGAAACCCTGCCTTGCCGCGCCAGCGATACTCCCACCAAGGACGCGAAATAGTAGGCAAACACCAGCAAGATGGCCAGCACAAAGCCGGTCGATTTCCCACCCTTCTTGGATGACAGACCCAGTGGAATTCCTACCAGTGCCAACACCAGGCAGGAGGTGGGCAGAGCGAAACGGCGGTGCAGTTCGATCCAGTCCCATCGCGACATGGGGTTGGTTTGGTCATGGGCCTGCTGCCACAGTTCTGTAGTCTTCAGTTGTGAGACCGGCGCCGGCTCCTGCTCTTTGCCGCTCTCCGCCTGGGGCATGGGAATAGGGAGGTCGGTATGCTCAAAAGTGGAGATCTGGTAGTTGCCCGGAGTTTTCGGGTCGATCTCGTGCGTCGAGCCATTAGTCAGCCGAAGATGAAGCGTGTTCGCGCCTTCGCTGACCATGATCCCTTCTTCGGCCAGCGTGATGCGGGGTGACTGCGGCGTGCTGGTGTCGGCGATAAACACGCCCTTCCAGACGGCCGCTCCCTCAGCCGCCTGCACGTTCTGCACATAGAGCACGAGTTGCGGAAAGCCTTCGTAGAAGACTCGCGGCTGAACTTCAAATGAGATTTGCGACGACTTCAGTTGGTCTTGCAATCGCGCCATGGCCGCCTGCGAACGCGGTGCTACGTACACGCTATTGGCGAGTGCCAGAAGCCAAGCTGCCACCGCAAAAATGGAGATGACTCGCAAAAAGCTCCACACCCCAATGCCGCTGGCTCGCATGGCGGTGATCTCGCTGTCGGCTGCCAGACGGCTCAACCCGATCAGGATCCCGACCAGAACCCCCGCTGGAATGCTGATGGTGAGCGTTACCGGAACAATCAGAAAGAAGACTTGCGCTACGCTGGGCAAGGGAGCGCTGTTGCGCACCACTAGTTCTAGAATTTGTCCCAAATCGCGCGTGAACAGGACGAAAGTGAAGACGCCCACGCCGATTAAAGCGTGAGTCGTCACTTCGCGCAGAATATAGCGGGTCAGGATCCGCATGAGGTGCCGGTTCCCTGAGTCTAGCACGCACCCTGAGAATGGCATTCAAGCTGCATGTCAACTTGTAGGAGTCCTCGCCTTACCCCTCGGGCGAGTAAAAGGAAAGGACAACCCTCCCCTGTCCGATGTCGAGTGGTGATGTGTGGACCATGCCGAGGAGATTCTGTGGCTTCTACTGGGATCTCCTCGGCAAGTACAGTTTTATGCGGTGATGGTGGCTGAGCCGCCGAGAAATGGAATCCTGCTGACGCGTAGACTGTGGGCTTGCTCGCGGTCTGATGTGGAGACCGTTGCTCACAACAGTCTCCTGCTTCGGTCGCATGACCGTTCTCGGCAGTGCCGACATTCCGGCACCGATGCCGACTATTCGGCTTTCAGGTACAGCGCCGACAGCGGCGGTAGGGTCAAAATCAGCGAGTGCGCTCGTCCGTGCGCGGCCTGATCTTCCGCTTGCACTCCGCCCATATTGCCCATACCGCTGCCGCCGTATTCCGTAGCGTCACTATTCAGCAACTCCCGCCAATAGCCGCCGGTAGGAACTCCCAAGCGGTAGCCAACTCGCGGAACCGGAGTAAAGTTACACACCACAACAATATTTCCTGTCGCTTTCCCCTTGCGCAGCAGGGAAATGGTGCTCGACAAGCTGTCGTTGCAGTCGATCCACTCGAAGCCGCCGGGTTCGTTGTCCATTTCGTGCAACTCGGGATACTTCCGGTAAAGCCGGTTCAACTGCTCCACCCAGCTCTGCAAGCCATGGTGCAATGGGTATTGCAGAACGTGCCATTCCAGACTGGAGTCGTGGGCCCACTCGCTCACTTGGCCGAATTCGTCTCCCATGAAAAGCAACTTCTTGCCCGGCTGCGCGTACATGTAACCGAACAGCAGACGCAGATTGGCAAACCTTTGCCACTCGTCACCCGGCATCTTCCCGATCAGCGATCCCTTGCCGTGTACCACCTCGTCATGGGAAAGCGGCAACACAAAATTCTCGGTGAAACCGTACAGCATGCGGAACGTCAACTGGTTGTGATGAAACCTGCGATGAATGGGGTCGTTGGCAAAATACGTCAAGGTGTCGTGCATCCAACCCATGTCCCACTTCAAACCGAAGCCGAGGCCGCCAACATAAATAGGCCGTGAGACCATGGGCCACGCCGTTGACTCTTCGGCAAAGGTCTGAATTCCAGGATGCTCTCCGTAGGCCTCATGGTTAAATTGGCGCAAGAACTCAATGGCCTCCAGATTCTCCCGTCCGCCGTACTGATTGGGCAGCCACTCGCCTTCCTTGCGCGAATAATCGAGATACAGCATCGAAGCCACGGCATCCACTCTTAGCCCGTCGGCATGGTATTTCTCCAGCCAAAACATTGCGCTTGAAAGCAGGAAGCTGCGCACTTCGTTGCGCCCGTAGTTGAAGATCAGCGTCTTCCAGTCGGGATGGAACCCCTGGCGAGAATCAGAATGTTCAAACAAGTGGGTGCCGTCGAAATACGCCAGCCCATGCCCGTCCGAAGGGAAGTGCGAAGGCACCCAATCGAGAATCACCCCGATACCGTGCTGATGCAGGTGATCCACCAGGTACATGAAATCCTGCGGCTCGCCATAACGCGCCGTCGGCGCGAAATAGCCGGTCGTCTGATATCCCCAAGAGCCGTAGAACGGATGCTCCATCACCGGCAACAGCTCAACGTGGGTGAAGCCCATGCGGGTGGCGTAATCCGCCAGACGGGGTGCTAGTTCACGATACGTCAGGCGCCGGTTATGCTCCTCCGGAACTCGCATCCAGGAGCCTAGATGGACTTCATAAATCGCCATCGGCGCGTGTAGCGAATTCTTTTCCTTGCGCTGTGCCATCCACCTATCGTCGGCCCACTCATACTCCAGGTCCCAAACCACCGACGCTGTGCGCGGCGGTTTCTCATGCAGCAATCCAAACGGGTCAGCTTTGTCACCTACATATCCGTTGTGCTGCGAAACAATGTGGAACTTGTAGAGCGCCCCTTTGGTTACGCCGGGGACAAACCCCTCCCACACGCCCGAACTCCCGCGGGCCTGCAACCGATGCGCTTGCGGATCCCAGCGGTTGAAGCTCCCCATCACCGACACTTCACGCGCATTCGGCGCCCACACGCTGAAGCACACGCCCGGCTCATCCCCGGCATCGGTGAGGTGTGCGCCCAGCTTGTTGTAAGCGCGATAATGCCGGCCTTCATTGAAAAGATGGAGATCCTGCGGGCTCAGCAAGGTAATATCGCCGCGCACACCGGCTGGCGAGCTTTCGATTGTCTTGGCCATATTGCCATTTCTAGTTTACCGGAGCCAGGCTCCGCTGGCTGAATTTCGGCAGCACGGTAGTTACTCTGCTTGCCCCTCTAGACTCGATTTTCCACCCCTGCTATCTTTCTAGCTGGTATGGCGCCGTATCTGGAACTCGTCCCGCCGCCGCCGCTAGCCGATAGCGTCGAGTGCTTCTGGACCATGGAATCACAAGAATCCTTCCGCCATCGCGTGCTGCCCGACGGCTGTGCCGATATCATCTTCACCCGCGATTCGGGCAAAGCCTCCCTCACGGTCGTCGGTACTATGACCCGGTTTGCAGATTTTGAGATTTCCTCTAGACAGCAGACGGTGGGTGTGCGTTTTCGGCCGGGAATGTGGCGGGAACATTTTGGCGTTCCCAGCCCGGAGATCACCGACTCCCTCCTGCCGCTTGAGGACGTGTGGGGCGCACGTGGCCGGGCCCTCTTAGAACAGATGGTGCGTGCGGACTCCCCGCAGCAATGTGCCGCAATGCTGGGCCGAGCTCTGAAGCCATCACGGGCGCGAACGCCCGTCCAGCGCGCTCTGGCGTGGATGGAGGCCAATCCGGGCTGCGTCTCCCTCGATGACGTTGCCTTCCAGACCGGCTTGAGCCCACGCCAGTTCCGCAGGATCTGCCTGCAACAGACCGGCATATCGCCCAAGCTGTTGGCCCGCGTTCTACGCTTCCGTAAGGCCCTTGCTCGGGTGCAATCCCAAGCCGGTGAACATGCCGGCCTCGCCGCCGACTGCGGATATTTCGACCAGTCCCACTTTATCGCCGAGTTCCAGCGTTTCGCCGGACAGACTCCAGCAGCTTACCTGCGCGCGGCACGGTGACCGTTTTTTCCTATTCCACCTGGCTGTAACTCCGTACCATGACACTCGGCGCGGCGCCTGCGGTCGCGCCCTGGATGAAAACTATGCGAACAGTTTGGATCGCCGTGGTTCTACTGGTAACCGCAAGCGCATTCGCACAACAGGAGCAAAAGACTGTGGACAACAAAGCCAACAACGGAAGGATCGACTATATCGAGTTTCCCGCCACCGACGTGGCCAAAACCAAGGCCTTTTACGAACGCGTTTTCGGATGGAAGTTCACCGATTACGGGCCGGACTACACCAGCTTTGAGGACGGCCGCATCGCCGGCGGCTTCACCAAAGAAGGCAAAGCGGTCCGCGGAGGGCCGCTGGTGGTGCTTTATGCCAGCGACCTCGCCGCCACCGAAAAGAAAGTCCGCGACGCCGGTGGCGCCATCACCAAAGATGCGTTTCCGTTTCCCGGCGGCCGCCGCTTCCATTTCACTGATCCTAGCGGCAACGAACTGGCCGTCTGGTCTGAGAAATAAGCCGTCCGGAACCGGAACGGCATTTCATATAGGGAATCCTCCAGAGGAGGCACCCGCGCTCCCTCGTCTGGAGCTACCCCACGCGTGCTAGACTGGCGTTAAATATCCACATACATGCCCGTCCTGCGCGTCATCGTTTTGTGGCACCAGCATCAGCCGTATTACAAGGACTTGGTCACCGGCGAGTACCGCCTGCCCTGGGTCCGCCTGCATGCCCTCAAAGACTACTACGGCATGGTCAAGCTGCTGGACGAGTTCCCCAACGTCCATCAGACATTCAATCTGGTGCCGTCGCTGATGACGCAAATCCAGAACTACGTCGATGGTACCGCGCATGACCCATTCTTCGATGTAGCTGCCAAGCCTGCACGGGATCTCACATCGCCAGAGCGCCGCTTCGCGCTGCAGTATCTGTTTCAGGCGAACCCGGTTCATATGATCGGGCGTTACCCGCGCTACCGCGAGCTATGGGAACGCTTCCGCGCGGCAGGAGATTCGCCCGATCGTGCCGAGAAATATTTTCAGCCGCAGGACTTCACCGATCTACAGGTACTCTCACAGATCGCCTGGTTCGATGAGTTCTTTCTCGATGAGCCCGACATCGCGTCTCTCATCAAGAAGGAAAGAGGCTATTCGCTCGACGACCAGCGTCTGGTGATCGCCCGCGAACGTGAACTCGTGGGCCGGGTTCTGCCCGCCCACGCAACCGCTGCCCAGGAGGGTAGAATCGAGCTTTCCACTTCGCCTTTCTACCACCCCATTCTGCCGCTGGTCTGTGACACCAACATGGGCGCAGTCTCCACGCCCGGCCTGCCCCTTCCGCAAAACCGTTTTCGTCGTCCCGAGGACGCCCGCGAACAACTCCTCCGCGGCCTCGATTTACACCAAAAGGTTTTCGGCATTCGCCCCGTCGGAGTCTGGCCCTCGGAGGGCAGCGTTTCCGAGGAAGTTCTAACCATCGCCCAGAGCCTGGGCGTGAAGTGGATGGCGACTGACGAAGGCGTGCTCGGCCGCACTCTCGGTATCAATCCACGCGAAAACGCGGAAAAGTTCTACACCATCCATCGCTTTGAGAACTCGCAGACGCAGATGCATCTCGTCTTCCGCGATCACACCATCTCTGACCTAGTCGGTTTTGTGTATTCTGGGATGGCCCCATCGGACGCCGCAGCCCACCTCATGAACAACATCAAGCAGGTGGCGCAACCTGTTCTTGCGCAGGGAAGAGATGCCATCATTCCAATCATTCTCGATGGCGAAAATGCCTGGGAATACTATCCCCGTTCCGGCCGTGAATTCCTGCGTCGCTTCTATGACACCTTGCAACGCGAACCGGGCGTCGAGGCGGTCACAATTTCCGAAGCCATCGCCCGCCACCAGCGTTTCCACCCGTTGAACTCACTGGTTCCAGGCTCTTGGATTAACGCCAACTTCAACGTCTGGATCGGCGCGCCCGAAGACAACAAGTCCTGGGACTACCTCTACCACGCCCGAAGCTTCTATGAGGAGACTGCCTCTCGTGCCAGCGAGCCCCAGCGAAAATTGGCCTACGAAGAGCTGCTGATTGCCGAAGGCAGCGACTGGAACTGGTGGTACGGGCCGGAGCATCACTCCGCCAACGACCGCGAGTTCGACGAACTGTATCGCAAGCATCTCTCGAACGTTTACCAGGCGCTGGGAGCCGCTCCGCCTGATTATCTTGCCCAGCCGATCGCGACGCTGGCGGCGCGGGCCGCTTTCACGCCCCAGACCCAGTACATCCATCCGCGGGTTGAGGGTAACATGGTGCGCTACTTTGAATGGATGGGTGCTGCCGTTTATACCGCCGACCGTCGTGCCGGCGCCATGCACGGCAAGCAGTTCCTGGTGGATTCCGTGCAGGCTGGCATCGACGAGAGGAATGTGTACGGCCGCCTGGACTTTGCCGACAAACCTCCAGAGACTGACTTCGATCTGGTGGTCAATCTGGAGTCATGGGCGGCGGATGAACCGCGCCCTCGCCGCGTGCTGCGTTTAGATGTCAAGATCGCGGGCGGCAACATGCAAACGTGGCAGATCACCGCGCCCGGGGAAGAACCGCCGCTGGCCAGCCTCGGTCAATCGACCAACGACGCCGGCGTCGCCTTCGCCCGCAACTTCGAGTTCAAACTTCCGCTATCTTGGCTGCTGGCGGTCCCAGTAGCCTCCGTCGGCCGCGCCTCGCCGGCCACCACGAAACTCCGACTGCGCTTTAGCCTCTGGCGAGACCGTTTGCCGGTGGATGCCCTGCCGCTCGAAGGCTGGATTGAACTGCAACTGCTACGCGAACAGGACTTGATGTCGGCGGGGATGTAGGCCTAGCGACGGACGGAAACTGCGATCACACACCAGGCCTGAGAATTATCGATTCCTTCACTCGTCGCTGGAAGCCTTGGTCAAAACTCACCAACCGGAGGCTCAGAACCGAAACGAATGCGGCGAGATAGGAATCCGCCCAGTCTTTGGGGGCGGGACGGGCTTGTTGCGAAAAGGCACGGAAACTCGGCTCGATGGCCGCCGGCTCTTCCAAATAAGATTGCGTCACCCTCCTCGATCCAGCGGTCGTATCGTCAAGGTTCCAAAAAAGAAGGCGGACGATGTACGTCCGCCTTGAGTTTCTGGCCGCGGAAAGACTTACTACTGTCCTGCGACCGCTGCCGGCGCCATTTCCAGCGGACGGCTCAATTCCATTACCAGTTCCGTTCCCGCCAGCAAGGTCGCAGATTTCTTCTTGCCCAGCCAGTGCACTACGGTAGCCGTTGCCCCGATCACACCGCCGATCACTACCCCTTTGCCGCCGCCTGCCAGCCCGCCGATCACCATGCCGCCACCGGTGGCCATGCCAATCTCGGTCAGGTCTTGGCTGTCGTGTCCTCGACCCTTGAACTCGCCTTCATTGCTCACACTCGTGCCATGGTGCGCGTCGGTCTGCACCAGCGACGCGCTGAGCACGAAGCGTTGCCCATCCGGCATGACCAGCGCCTCGGGGAATATCCCAATCGTGGGCCGGCCTGAAATCCGCCGCGGTTCACTCACCTGGGCCACTTTGCCTTGCACGGTCGCGCCCACCGGAACCACGGTTTTGCCCTCGAGCACTACCGCCTCCGTCACCCGCGCAGAAAACGAATCGCCCGTCTTGCTGGAAGAGGTAGCAATGTTATTTTCCAGCTTGACCGTCAGCGACGTCCCCGTCGGCAATGAAATATTGTTTTGTGCCATCGCCACCAGCGACAACGCCATCACACACAGCAGTAATTCGAACTTCCTCATTGGGCCTCCTTGAGATAGACGCTAATCCTCAACCTGAAATGGTCGCTTTCTTGACTACGTTCAGAACTCCCTCGACCGGCGCCCGGTCCGTCTGGCTGTCGCCGCGATAGATGTAGCGCACCGTGCCTCCTCGATCCACCACCAGGCTCGCAGGATGAGCAATATTGATGGCATCGTGCCCAAACCGGTGGTACAGCCCGTAGGCTTTGGTTACCGACCGGTCCTCATCCAGCAGAAAAGGAAACGAAATCGGATGCGCCGCCAGATATTTGGCCGGTTTAAACATCCCCTCGCCCTTTTCCGCCGCGATATAAACCAGTTGCGCTCCCATCTGCTTTATCTCGTCCCGGTATGGCTCGAACTGGGCCATGCGCTTCACGCAGTTCGGTCACCAGGTGCCGCGCAGAAATTCCATGATCATCGGCCCGCGCCCCAGCATGGTCAAGAGGGTGAAAATACTGCCCTCCCGGTTGGCTGACGGCAGCGAAAATTCCGGCGCTCGTGACCCAATTTCCAAAGTTTCCGTGCGATTTTGCATCTCCATTGACTTTAGGTGAGTGCCATGTGCAGAACAAGCAGGGAAGCGTCGCTGGAACCAGCGAAGTCACGGGCCTTTATGGCAAGAAGGCAGTCTCCGCCCGTGTCCATTCGTCACTGCTCTTTCACTCATCGTGATTTATAATCGCGGTTTTCTAAGCAACGAGGAGACTTTTATGAGCACGATTTCCAACATTCACGCCCGCGAAGTCCTGGACTCTCGCGGAAATCCCACCGTCGAGGCCGAAGTCACGCTGGCCGACGGAACCAAGGGCCGCGCCATCGTTCCCAGCGGTGCTTCCACCGGCGAACACGAAGCCGTCGAACTGCGCGACGGCGATAAGCAGCGCTTCCTCGGCAAGGGCGTTCTCAAGGCGGTTGAACATGTAAACACAAAAATCGCCAAGGCTCTGACTGGGATGGAGGTCGCCGATCAGCGAGCTCTCGATCAGAAAATGATCGAGCTCGACGGTACCGACAACAAAGGCCGCCTAGGCGCCAACGCGATTCTCTCCGTTTCCATGGCCGCTGCGCGCGCGGCTGCCAACCACTT
>Ga0209517_10009663_pt1 | contig 10929 bp, 11 predicted proteins | sample PeaSoiMetSII2010_FD_187695 | JGI IMG/M metagenome (GOLD analysis project Ga0209517, IMG submission 187695) | Peat soil microbial communities from Weissenstadt, Germany - SII-2010 (SPAdes) (version 2) | ecosystem: Environmental > Terrestrial > Soil > Wetlands > Peat | place: Germany... | reverse complement strand
CAAGAGACCCTGGTACGCGGCCCCGGCTGCGTTGCCAATCCAAGGAAAACCGCGAAACAGCGCGGCGGTGGTTTGGCCGGGAGCGATCCGCATCAGTGTGCCGTCAAAAGCGTAAAGCAGATGATCATAAGTACGCTGGGGGAATCCGTTGGCCCAATCCATTCCGAGACCTGCGACCAGCGAAAACACCGGTAATACCAGAGCGTCCTGCAAAGCTACCACCTGAATGGACGACCCCGTCCAGATCGTCTGCCAGCCCATCACCGTGATGCTTCCAATGCCGAGAAAGGCGCCGGCGCTGATCAGGGCTACCACCGGATCATGGTCGATGGGGCCACCCAGTAACCAGTAGCACGCGCTGTAAGCGCCGCCCGCCGCGGCCGCGATCCACAGGAGCCTGGCGCCCGGCCGCGTCCCGGCGAAAATGAAGAATGCGCCGAAAAATCCGCACGCAATCATGGAATTGCTTCCCATGTGCCAGATCCCGGCGATCAGCACCAGGGAGATCGTCAGCGCGATGGAAGCAACCCATTTGTAGGCCAGCGTAGCCATAGTTTCAGCTATCTTATTCATCGGCGGAATCGCCCCCGCGCTGCAGGTTGTCCAGCAGCTATCGCATGTTAGACTGAAGGTCGCGGGCGGCCTTGCCCCCGCACCCGCAGACCCTGGAGAGATGGCCGAGTGGTTGAAGGCGCACGCTTGGAAAGCGTGTATAGGGGAAACTCTATCGAGGGTTCGAATCCCTCTCTCTCCGCCATTGAACCCCATCGGCACATTAAACTTTGACAGTATTTCGTCACCGTGCTAGCATCGACTTTTGCATTTCGCCTTTGGCAGACCAAGACAGGAAACGTTACTAACGTTCTCGATCAGATAGTTGTAATAGCCGCGTCTCACATTCGAACCTCAGCCGGGTTTCTCACCTCCGAGTAACTCGAGTTTTGTTCGCTCAGGAGTACTGCAATGGAACCTCTGTCTGCTCATTTCATGGGAAACGCGGAGTCGATGCTCCAAGTTCAGGAACGGCGCCTGCGCGAGGTGGTCGAAATGATCGAGTCGGAGCCCTGTTGTTCGATACGGGATCTCGCGCTGAAAGCATCCCTCAGTGAGCCATTGACCGCGGATGAAGCGAACCGCCTGGCTTCACTTTGCAACACGCACGAAGAGAAGTTGATCGTTTGGACGTTGCTCGACACCGGCCTACGGGTAGCGGAGCTCGCGAACCTCACCAAAGACAACATCGACTGGCAGGGACATCGTCTCATGATCTACGGCAAAGGCGGACCGTACGGCACCCAGTCGAAGAGGCGAGTCATTCCGCTCGCCGCCCGAGTGCAGCCGTTGCTTGAAGGACATTTCGCACTCCATGACACGTTCGGCTTGAGCGTAAGTACCCTGCAGCGTGTCGTGCGGACAATAGCAAACGCGCACAGATCAGCCGCAAGGTTTCACCGCATGTTCTCCGGCACACGTTCAGCGTCACAGCCGTGCAGAAGGGGATCAGCCTGCCGGCCCTGCAGCGACTCTTGGGCCACGACCACCTGGCCACCACGGAGATCTATTTAAACCTCAGCCCCGAGCACGTCATCAAGGAATTCAACGACAAGTGGTAGGAGATCGAACACTACCCCGGGCAGGGGAACACTTCCTGTAAGGCTTCTATCGCGACCACGAAGAAATCCTCGTTAAGCAACTCGGGGTGCCGTCCGGCGTATTCGGCAAATACCGCAAGGTCCTTTTTAAGACATACCGAAATGAAGGGCGGGTCTGTGTGGGTTGATCGACCGGCGTCCGGGGGGCTGGAGCGTGCCAGCGCGCTCGGGCGGCATTCTCCAATTTTTGGACGCAGGGGCATTGGGCGACCTTGGGCTAATTTGCGGTCAGGTATCCGTGGACCCAGATGCTGCCCTCGGAAATCCCGTTGCCGTTGACTATCGTTGGTTTTTTGGTTGGACCGATTACCAGCCCGATAAAACTTAATTGAGTGATGTTGAACTTCGATACGTCGTTTATCTCGACTAGGTAGTAGCTGTGAGCGCCGTCATAGTTATTGGTTAGGGCTAGTAGGTTCCCGCCTGTCTCCAAACCGTTTGATTGGAAATCTATACTCGTACAGACGTAGTGGCTGGTTGCAGGTACCGTATACTGGGTAACAGAGAGTACTCCGTCTTCGTCTAACTGATAACAGGGCATCAGCGTTGATGACGCGGATGGACAATATAAATTCACAATCTGCGACGCTTGCTTGGACGTATCTTGCGTTATCGCCGGGTTGGCGGTGGTGTTGACGACCTCGACCAGAGCGGCGACGACCGCGTGCGCCGCCCGTGGTGCGGCCAGAGTGAGTAGGAGGGCCATGATGGCAAATCCGCCTACTGGAACGAAAAATTTGCGCAACAGATTCATTGCTTGAGTCTCCTTGTGGTTCCATTGTGGATGGTTGATGTTGGGGTTCTAAACGACTTTCGCCTCCACGCAGCAAGTCCGGCGAGACCCGTTCCCAACAGGAGCAACGTCGACGGCTCGGGGGTTGGAGTCGCGGTTCCACCATCGGGCAGACCTGTGATGTCCAGAGCGTAAGCGTTCGTATCGGTTACGCAGAACAGCCCGTCCGAGGTAGTGTTACACGTCTGAAACGCGCCCGCAGTGGCGTCCGTGAAGCCATCCCCCAGAGTTGAGTCGCCCGGGACGACGAGTGCGTTCGGCCAATAATTGGCGTCGCCGAGCACTGCGGTGTAGGTGCCTGCAGGGAGGGTGAGGTTCATGGTGATGTCCCCGCAGATCGTGCTGCCAAGGCCAGTACCGATCGTCACGAAGCCTGCTGGCCCACAGCCCGTGAAGCTCCCATAGTTGGAGAGTGTGTCTGATGTGCCAGCAGGATTGTTCGGGTCGCCGCCAATGTTGAAAATGGACGCAGTCGAGCCCGTGCCGGCGAACAATGCGAGCAGGGGGTCAAATCCACCTGGGGAAATTACCTGACTCGCGGCATTCGTCCCGCCGCCAAACCCATACGTCTGAAAAACCAGCGTCGCACTGGTCGGTAAAGAGATGATCACGTCGAAAGTTGAATCCGAAGTGGCGAGGGTTCCCGTAAAGCTATCGGCGCGAGCCTGCCCTGCCGCCAAGAAGACTAAAACAAAGACTAGAAAAAGCCAAAAAACCGTGCTGTGCAATATGCGCTTCGGCCCCCGAAGGATCTTCACCGGAATTTCCATTTTGGCCCTTCTGAACGATTATGGTTTAACCAGGATTTGCATTTTCTGGTCTTGGACGGCTCAGTATACACCCCACCGCCTCGTTGCAACCAAGTTTCTTGCGGCCCATCGCAGCAAAAAGTACTAGTCGCCCCCATGAGACAGTCGGTGGTGTGTCCCTTCCGCGTGGAGCAACTGGGTGCTTGGCCCGTTTCCGCACAATTTCTCGGACCACTCCGCCCGCGCTCTTTTCTTGGCCAGCTTCCCAAGAATCAATCGCTAGCCCGCCGGCAACCGAGCTAGCCTGAAGCCGGCAACGGCAGGTTTGGGAAATTACGCAATTGGCCATTTCCCCTGGACGCGGTGGAAGGATTGGGCGAGCTGAAGTTTGCGCGGCGGCAGGCTCGCCCCTGACCAGCTGTCGTCCAACATCGGTTTTACGACGGATGCGGCAGAGAAGGCCGGCTCCAACTGGTTGAAATACGGCTGGACGGGCATGATTCCTAGTGAACGAGGCGGAGCCCTCGTGTTCGATACGGGATCTCGCGCTGAAAGTATCCCTCAGTCCGGCGCACCTCCAGCGACTGTTCAAGCGGCAGACGGGTACGCAGCTTGGGGGACTCGTGGTGGAGCGAAGGCTACAGAAAGCCGCACAACTTCTCACCATAAGTAACCTTTCGATCAAGGAAATCGCTCATGCTGTCGGATATAGGCATCACTCGAGCTTTGTGCGGGCGTTCCGCCGCAGATTCTCCCGGGCTCCCAAACACTACCGCCGCGAGCCGAATGTTGCCAGCGCGGGTGCGTAGTCCATTTGTCATGAAACGCTAAGAAATGTCGCTAAATGAATGGTTGACCACATAGGCGCTCGATGGTATTCTCATTTCAATCACAGGGTTCGGTACTGGCAGTTCTGGGGAGGACGCCGCAGGGGTGAAAGGCGAACCGTGGTAACTACGTACTTGTAAGTCATCAGCCGTAGGTCACTCAGCGTAACTGTCTAGACACTTCTGCGTTCGTCCGCGAGACACTCTACGCGTGTGTTTTCGCGGCCTTCCACGATCGGCAGTTTCTAACGCAGGCCCTTGATCCCAAGAGCCTGGCCCAAGGAGCAAATTAGAAATGCGCCATCTTAAGTTGATATCTCTAAGTGCCAGAACATCTCCCCTTGGCCCTTCCGAAGCGCCCACGCCTCGTGAGTTGGAGGTGGAAGATCTGCTGTGCCGTGGTTACTCCCAGGAAAACATCGCAGCTATTTTTGGGCGGTCCGTCCATACTATCTCGGTGCATGCGCTGAGCCTTTATAGGAAGCGCGGGGTACACAGCCAGGTGGAATTGCTGCTGGCGTACCTGGAGCGTAAGGGCATCATCGTCTTCCCTGACGAACAAGGCGATGATTCATCGGCTCAACGCGAGCCTCTCAAGGCAGTCCGCTGAGAGCCCTTGGGACTGAGTGTTACGATGAAAAACGATCACCTCCGCCGTGGAACCTCTGTATCTGGAAGATTTGCAGGTCGGCCAGCGCTTCACATCCAGCGCCTATCTCATGGAAGAAAGCCGCATCAAGGCGTTTGCGTCCGAGTTTGATCCTCAGCCTTTTCATCTGGACGAAGCAGCCGCCCAGGCCAGCGTCTTTCGCGGACTCGCCGCCAGCGGCTGGCACACCGCGGCGGTAGCCATGCGCCTGCTGGTTTCAGGCGGCCTGCCTTTCGCGTACGGCATCATTGGCGCGGGTGGGGAGATCGAATGGCCCAAGCCAACCCGTCCTGGCGATACGCTGCGATTGGAAAGCGAGATCCTCGCAATCGTTCCTTCGCGCTCGAAACCGAATCAGGCCTTCGTGACGGTGAAGATTACGACATTGAACCAGAACCAGGAGCCGGTGTACGTATTTACGGCCAAGCTGCTGGCGTTCAAACGTCCGTGAAGCTGAGACACCCAGGAAAAAGCCATGCCCGAAACTCTCGAACAAATTGACTCGATGTTTCCCGCGTTGAATGACGCGCAGATTGCGCGGCTGGCGGCCTTCGGAGAACAGCGGCAAGCGCAGCCGGGTGAGATAATTTTCGACCAGGGCGACTCCAGCCACGGCGTCTTTGTGGTACTCGGCGGCAGTATCGAAATCGTCGGTGTTTCCAGCAGTTATGACGCCGTGCTCCGGGTTCTCGGACGCGGCGAGTTCACCGGTGAAGTGAATCAGCTCTCGGGACGGCGCAGCCTGGTCCGTTGCCGGGCGCGCGAAGCAAGTTCGTTACTCGAAATCGGAAGGGCGAATCTGCAACTCATTTTGCAGACCGATGCCGCCATCGGTGAGATTCTCTTGCGCGCGTTCCTGATGCGCCGGGTGTACCTGGTCGCCCATCAGGTCGGCGATGCTCTGCTGATCGGATCCAACCATTCCGGCGACACCCTGCGTCTGCGCGAGTTCCTGGCTCGCAACGGCCATCCCCACACCTATGTCGATGTGGAGCGCGACCCGGACGTTCAAGCTGTTCTCGATCAATTCCATGTTCGCGTCACCGACATTCCGGTGCTGATTTGCCGAGGCGAGCTGGTTCTTCGGAATCCCAGCAACGCCGACGCGGCGGAATGCTTCGGCTTGAATGCGGGAATCGACGAGGACGACGTGTATGACCTCATCGTGATCGGCGCCGGACCCAGCGGACTCGCAGCGGCGGTTTACGGGGCGTCAGAAGGACTGAAAGTACTGGTTGTTGAGAGCAACGCTCCCGGCGGGCAAGCCGGGTCGAGTTCCAGAATCGAGAACTACCTGGGGTTTCCCAATGGAATCTCCGGACAGGAGCTCGCGGGCCGCGCATTCGTTCAAGCGGAGAAGTTCGGGGCCCACATCGCGGTGGTCCGTGCCGCTCGCGCGCTGAAGTGCGCCCGTACGCCTTACTCGGTGGAACTCGACGATCGGAGATCCGTCCAGGCTCGCAGCGTCATCGTGGCCGCCGGCGCGCAATATCGAAAACTGGATCTGTCCAATCTCGCTCAGTTCGAGGGCGTCGGTATCTATTACGGAGCAACCCAAGTGGAGGCCCAGCTCTGCGCCGATGAGGAAGTGGCCGTTGTCGGAGGAGGGAACTCGGCTGGCCAGGCGGCCCTGTTTCTGTCGACGCAAGCGAAGCACGTGCACTTGCTGGTCCGTGGAAAAGGGCTGGCAGATACCATGTCCCGGTACTTGATTTCGCGAATTGAAGCATCACCGGATATCACGCTGCGCAGCTGGACCGAAGTCGAGGCGCTGGAGGGCGACGTCCACCTGAAGCGCGTTCGCTGGCGGCACTCGCGGAACGGAGCCGTCGAGACTCGCGAGATCCAGCACCTGTTCCTGATGACCGGCGCCTCTCCGAACACTTCGTGGCTCCAAGGCTGCCTGGAACTCGACGCCAAAGAGTTCATCAAGACTGGCGCCGATGTTGGCCCCGGCTGGCCGCTCTCGCGCGCTCCACATATGCTTGAAACCAGCCGTCCCGGAGTGTTCGCGGTAGGCGACATCCGGGCTGGCAGCATCAAGCGCGTTGCCTCAGCCGTCGGCGAAGGATCAATGGCCGTTCAGTTCGTGCATCAGGTGCTGGCCGAGTGAGCGGGTTTAGCGAACAAACTCAATTGAAGCCGAGAGCGCTCGAAGTGGATCAGCCAGCGCTTGTTGTCCAGCCCGCCGCCGTAACCGGTCAGCTTGCCGTTGCTCCCGATCACGCGATGGCACGGGATGACGATAGCGATGGGGTTCGAACCATTGGCCAGCCCGACTGCGCGTGATGCCGAAGGATTGCCAGCGCGGCGCGCGAGTTCGCCGTACGAAATGGTCTCGCCAAATGGAATCTCGCGCAGCAGCTTCCAAACGGTTTGTTGAAACGCGGTTCCCCTCGGCTTCAGCCGCAGATCGAAATCGCGTAGCTCGCCTTTGAAGAACGCCTGGAGCTGGCGCTCAGGCTCACGCAACAACGCGCCGCCATCGGTCCATGAGGGATCAACCACCGGCGGCGTTCGTCCTTCGGCAAACGCAATCTCAAGCAGCCCTTCCTCATCGGCTACCAGAAGCAGCCTTCCGACGGGACTGTCCATCCACGTGTAGCAAACCGGCAGGTAACAAGTTTCCATCATTCACTCCTTGCCAAAGATGCAGCGCCGCATACGCGCGCCAAGGCCGCCAGCGTTCGGCGAAGCCTTGGAGTTCGCGAGCCGTGCCGGCGCCGGCCGCCCGAAGCAGAACCAGGTCGGCCGCGGGAAACGCGTCCGGATCACTTAAAGCACGCATCGAGATATACCCCGCCGTCCATTCGCCGATGCCAGCGATCGATCGCAGCCGTTCACGAACTTGCTCAGGCTCTACAGTGCTGTCCAAGACCAATTGTCCGCTCGCCACCGCGGCGGAAAACGCGGACAGCGTCTGGGCGCGTTTCCCAGGCAGACCGATCGGCGCCAGATCGGCGTCGGCCAAGTCCTGGGCCCGAGGAAATATATGAGTGACGCCCGGCCGCGCGGAATCCAGCCGCCGTCCGAAGCGTGCAACCAACCGCCCGGCCAGGGTCGATGCGCCTCGCACGCTAATCTGTTGCCCCAGAATCGCGCGAATGCCTAGCTCGAAGCCATCCCACGCGCCGGGCACGCGCAGACCGGGCCGGGCTTCCGCCAGCGGCCGCAGCAGAGGATCGGAAGTGAGCGCAGAGGCTATGGCCAGTGGATCTGCGTCCAGATCGCAGATACGTCGCACGCGTGAGACGATCCCGAGCAAGCTCTCAGGCCGCTCATGATTGATCTCCAGCAGTACTTCGGACACACCGTGCGATAGCTCGATCGTTCCGGGAACGCCGGCCACAACGATGCTCCGCCGATAAATCCCGTTGTCCACAAATTCGACGCCCGGAATGGCGCGCGTCGATAGGAACCCGAGCAGCGCGTCCCAATCGAAGGGCGGACGATAGCGCAGCCGGAATGCGAGCCCCTTCGCGCGGACCCCGCGGCGCGTCTTGCGAAGTTCGCGTGGAGTGCGTTTCCACGTCTCGCGGATCGTATAGTTGAAGCGTCGCACGCTGCCAAATCCGGCGGCCAGCGCGACCGTGCTTAAGGGCAGATCAGTCTCGTCAATCAGGCGCTTGGCGGAAAGCAGGCGATGCGTTTGCGCCACCGCGATGGGAGATGCACCCAGATGCTCCAGAAACAAACGGCGGAGATGACGTTCACCGAGTCCTAGGCGCCCCGCGAGATCCTCAACCCCGTCCGCATCCAGCGCACCCTCGGCAATTTCACGCAGCGCGCGCGACACGGTGGACGACGATCCGTTCCAGGCCGGCGTACCTGGCGCACATTCGGGACGGCATCGCAGGCACGGCCGCAATCCCGCCGTTGCCGCTGCTGCCGCGGACGGATAATACTCGACGTTCTCTTCGCGCGGCGAAGGCGCGGGACAAATTGGACGGCAGAATATCTTGGTGGTCCGCACGCCTATGAAGAAACGTCCATCGAAGCGGGCGTCACGCGCCAGGCGGGCTTTGCGGCATGTCTCCCGATCGAGCTGCACTGCAGTCCGACTATACACCCCGGCGCAGTCTGAAGTAGCCGTTTTCGGACGTGGTCATCGGCACAGCCATGGCAACGCCGCGAGAGTCCTACACTCGCCCTCTGTGCCTGCACGAGATGGACGAGCATCCGTATGGAGGAGGCGGCAACGATCCGGAGCCCGTGTCCCAGCGGCCTGACGTCGAGAGGCCGCCATCAGCGTTCCAGAGAACGGGCGCGTCGCGACAGTGTGAGATAACCCTGGCTTGCCGCCTTGGTCGCAACCGCATCGAACAGCCGGCTGGCGTCGGGAGCCCCGGTTCGTTTGGCTCGCATGGCATGATCGAAATCTTCCTCGAGCGCGAGCTCGGGACTCTTGAGGCTTACCACCTTGGCGTGCAAGTCAGCGGGCACGCTCACATCGGAGCCGCCGCTGAGCCGCCAACTGGCGAGACGAGCCAACGTACTCGCCACTGGATCGGGGCTTCCCGCAGCCCTTCGTTCGGCTTCTCGTGCGATTGCGAGCGCATCAGCAACCCGCCCCAACATTTCGAGCGCATCGGCTTCCGCAACCAATGCCGTGGCCGAATTTTCACCCAGGTGAGCATTGGCGAAATCCGCGGCGGAGCGCTTGGCCTCCTCGGCTGCCGGCTGATATTGCCCCTGGGCCAGCAGTAATTCGGCGCGAGCGAATTCGACGCTTCCCAGACGTTCGGGGAAATTCTTTGCGTTCGTCTCAACCAGGCTCTTTCCGGCATTCTGCAGGTCACCGCGCGCGGTTTGGATTGAACTCATGGCGGCGTGCGCCACAATGAGCGGAGCAGTGCTATTGGATGCGCGTAGTTCGGTAATGGCCTTCTCGCAGAAGTCCTGAGCGACGTCCAGGTGGCCATTGCGACGCGCCAGATCCGCGCGTAACCGAAACACCTCGCCGAGCTCTTCGCGGGCGTTCGTCTTTTGCGCCTCCGAAAATGCCTCATCAGCCGTGCTCGCCGCCTCCGCAAACCGGCCCAGACGCACGTAGAGCTGGGCGAGTTGGACCTGCACTTGACTGGGACTGTAGCCGGTCTCTTTCCGGAGCGAAATCGCTTCGAGAAGATTCTGTTCCGCTTGCTCCCATTCCAAATTGGACTCGGCCACCACGCTCAGGCCACTCAGAAGGTTCGCTTGCTCCGCCCGGTCACCCAGTTCGCGAGCGACGCCGAGGCCTTGGAGGTAAGTTTGTTGCGCCTCCGCAAAGTGTCCCTCGTAGAACAGCGCATTGCCTCGAATACGCCACGCCTGGCTGACGCACTGACGATCCCCCAGAGCTTCGCATACCTTCCGGCCTTCCGTCTGGACGAGGTAATAGCTTGGATCGCCAATGGTCTGCATCGCTCCGCCTTCCAGCAACCGTGCCCGCGCGAATATGTACTGTGCGCCGCGCGCCTTCGCCTCGTCGGCGGCCCGGCGAGCGTACTCGCGAGTCTTGGTATAATCGCGCGCCAAGCCGGCATTCTGCGCTTCCATCAGATCGATGCGTGGATCGTTCCCGGCGGGTTTGGGGAGCCGGCGAAGAATGCGCAAGGTCGAAATCGAGTCCGCGATCTTCATTCCTCGCATCTGAGCGCGCGCCAGGTTCAAGCCATCGTCCAAACTGTCCGGAAAGAGTCGAAAGATGCTTTGATAAATTTCAATCGCGCGATCCCACTGTTGCGCGCTCATCCGGTAGCGTGCCTCTATTCCAAGTTGGTCCAGGCGTCCGAGAGAAGTGGCGAGATCGTAAGCCCGGCGGCTCTCGTCGTTAGCGCGCAATCCGTAGCCGAGCGCGGTCCACGTCTCACTCAATGCCGAGTGGATTAGAGCGTTCCCGGGATCCGCGGTCACAGCGGCCTGCAAATGGTCGCGGGCAGCCATCGGATCAATCCGCCGCAGCGCCTTTAATCCCTCAGCATACTCGCGTGCGGCGCCTGGAGCCGGCCATGGCAACGGCGTTACGGGACTCGCGCCCGCACCCAGTTCGGCGCGCAATTTGGCTCCCAACCGCGTGGTGAGATCCAAAAGATCCTGCGCAGGCCCTTCGTCAATGATGGTGGCCAAGCGGTCCCCTGAGCCCGCGTCGAATAATCCAAGATCTATTCGCACGCGGCATTCCGGGCATGTGCCTGTCACCACATACGAACCAATGACGAAGGTGTCAGCGCCGAAGTTGCTGCGCGCCAAACGTAGTAAGTCGGCATACCGCGCGGTT
>Ga0209517_10009661_pt1 | contig 10930 bp, 9 predicted proteins | sample PeaSoiMetSII2010_FD_187695 | JGI IMG/M metagenome (GOLD analysis project Ga0209517, IMG submission 187695) | Peat soil microbial communities from Weissenstadt, Germany - SII-2010 (SPAdes) (version 2) | ecosystem: Environmental > Terrestrial > Soil > Wetlands > Peat | place: Germany: Weissenstadt... | reverse complement strand
GGCGATGTGAGCGTCGGGAGGAAGCCCGTTGTGGTTATCGGGCGTAATTTTATATATGCCGTTCTGCGCCACGACATCCCCCAGGTTCTCCAGGTTGTCCCGGATCGCCGCCCTGATCTTCACGAGGTCTTCCGGCTTGGAGGGATCCAGATTTGGATCAACCTTTTTCAGAGCCAGGCCGATCAGGGTGACTTCATCCCAGCCATGGGCGCCGCCGAGTGCGAACGATCCGTGCTCCTTGGTGTATTTGTCCAACAGGTCCACGGCGATTTTCTTTTGGACGTCGTTGTCGGGAAGTTCATGTGCCACGAAGGCCTTTTGGCCGGTGGTCAGGAACCCTTCGCCATCCTTCCCCACCAGTTTGATAAATTCCGGACCAAGAACCGCCTGGTCGCCGGCGATGGGACCGGTGAAGCCCAGGGATCTTGCGCTTTTGACGACCATAGCCGCGTCGCCCACGTATCCGGCCAGGAATAAGGCGTCTGCTCCGCTCGCCTTGATATGAGAAATTTGCGGGCTCATGTCCGTGGTTCCGAGAGAATACTTCTCGATGGTGGTGACTTTGAATCCCCGCTTTTGGGTGTCAAACAAAAGGGCCTCTCGACCCATTTCTCCCATGGCCGCATCGACATAGATCAAGGCGACATTCTTGGCTCCCAGTTTCTGGAGATTGTCAAGCAGGATATTATAGGCGGACTTTTGACTGGGCACCACGGAGAAGACCCATTTCTTTGTGGGGGTCCAGGTCTTTTCGCTGACGCAACCCACTATCATGGGGGTGCCTCCGGCTTCAGCCGGCCCAATGGCCGCCAGGCCCGCCCCCGAATACTCATACCCCACCAGGGCGACCACTTTATCGATGTCGATGAGTCTCTTGGTGTCAATGACGGCTTTGTCCGGCTGCGCCTGCTCGTCATCGACCACCCCCTCCAGTTTTCGCCCGTTGATGCCGCCTGCTGCATTGATTTCGGCGATCCTGATGAGGGCGCCATTTCTGTTGGGCGCCCCAATGTTGGCGGCAGGGCCGGTGAGGGCGACGCACACCCCGATTTTGTAGGGCGCCGGCTCCGCCGCGGCGCAGATTCCGGAGAGCAGCAGGCAACCGAACGAGCAGGCCAGGAGAACTACCAATGACAGTCTTCTCATCTCTTTTTACCTCCAGTCTAGTGGTTAGTTAACCATTGGTGCGCGAGCGTCTGGGATAACCCTTTCCGGGACGTTGGAGAATCAGGCTCAGCAGGGGTTTAAGGACGCTCCCCCGGTCTGCGGCCCTCCGCTGCCGCCCCCGCCCTTCTCCCGGTCGCCGCTGCCCGCTTCAGCTTCCCAAGTAGGCGCACTGAATGGACGTATCATTCGCGATGTCGCAGGACGCGCCTTCCACCGTCACCTCTCCCCGCTCCAGGACGTAAACGTAGTCGGCAATGCCGATGGCCGCCTTGGCATTTTGCTCCACCAGCAAGATGGACAAGGCCAATTCCCGGCAGAGACGTTGCAGGGTTTCCATCAAGGCGGCCACCAGTAGGGGCGCCAGCCCGAGGGAAGGTTCGTCCAGGGCCAGGACGGCGGGGTCGGCCATCAAAGCCCGACCCAGGGCAAGCATTTGCTGTTCCCCGCCGGAGAGGGTTTCAGCCCTCTGGGAGAGCCGTTGCCTGAGCACGGGGAATAGATCGAAGATCATCTCCATCCTGCCTTCGTAAAGCTCTTTTCTTTTCTGCTTGCCGACGGTGTAAGCCCCGAGGAGTAAATTGTCCCGCACCGTCATGGGCCCGAAAAGCTCACGGCCTTCCGGGACACTGGAGATTCCCTTCTTGATGATGACGTCCGGCTCCTTGCCGGAAATATCATCTCCTCTGAATATTATCCTGCCGTCCCTGAGCTTCAACAATCCGGTCAATACCCGCAAAAGCGTAGATTTACCGGCGCCGTTGCTCCCCAGGATGGCCACGATTTCTCTACTGTTGGCGCTGAGAGAAACGTCTTTCAAGGCCTGCGCTTCCCCGTAAAAGGCCGAAATGCCTTCTATCCGCAACTGCTGGTCTCCGGGCCGAGGGGTCGCTGGTTGCCGCTTCAAGCTCTCCGTCATACGTCAGATGGTTCCTCCCAGGTACGCCTTGATCACCTGCAGATCCTGTTTTACCGCCTCGGGCGGACCTTCGGCAATCTTGGTGCCGTAATTGAGGACAATGACCCGGTTTGAAATAGCCATAACGAAAGACATATTGTGTTCCACGATCATGAAGGCCAGGCCATCCTCTTTGAGCCGCTGGATCAGGTCGGTGAGCTTGGAGATTTCGTGGGAGGCCAGGCCGCTGGCAGGTTCATCCATCATGATGAGATTGGGCCGCATGGCCAGAGCCCGGGCTACTCCCAGCATTTTCCTCTCTCCCAGGGGCAGCTTGGTGGTGCGCTCCCGGGCCCGGTTATCCAGGCCAATTATCTTTAAATATTCGAATGCTTCCTCCTTGAGCCGTTTCTCTTCAATCCGGGAGGATGGCAATCCGAAACCGGAGGTAAACATCCCGGCGCGGCTCCTGACATGGCAGCCGACCATGACGTTTTCCAGGACGGTCATGCTGGTAAAAAGCGCTTCCAACTGGAAGGTCCGGCTGAGACCAAGATGCGCCACCTCATGGGCGGGGAATCCCGCGATGTCCTTGCCCTGGAAATAGATCTTCCCGGAATTGGGGGGAAAGGTTCCGGTGGCGACGTTGATGAAGGTGGACTTACCGGCGCCGTTGGGGCCGATGAGGGTGGAGATTTCCTCCTTGTGGAGACGGAAACTGATGTCATTGAGCGCCTTGATGCCGCCGAAGTGCTTGTTCAGCTCGATGACCTCGAGAATCGGGGGTTCGGCGCTGTATCTCGTCATATCATCGGATAGAAGCCTGGGCGCGCTTATAGAGTTTTCGGCCCAAAGGGGGTATCCGGTTAAGCCAGCCGGTTAAGCCGTCAGGCATGAAGATCAGCATCACCACGATGACTACCCCGAAAAACACCGCCTCCACTTCACTCGTCATAATCGGGAAAACGCTGACTAGATGGACCTTGATGAATTCTCCCAGCCAGATTACCGCAAAGCTGCCGATCAACGGGCCGTGGAGATCCTGGATACCGCCGATCACGATCATCATCATCAATTGCACCAACAGAGGAAAATCAAAGGATGAAGGTATAGCCAGGCGGAGATAGAAACAAAAAACACTTCCGGCCAGACCTGCCATCACCGCCGTCAGCACGAAGATGTACATCTTATACCTGGCGATGTTGACGCCCATGCTGGCGCTGGCGGTTTCACTATCATTGAACGATCGAATAGCGCGGCCAAACTGGGAATTCAGGAGGTTGTGCAGAAACCAGTAACAAGACAGACAGAGCGCCCAGGACAGGAAATAAAAATGCAGATCCGTCTTAAATTTAAAGCCAAACACCGAAAGCGAAGGGATGCCCAAGAGGCCCTCGTGCCCGCCGGTAAGATCCGGTAGTTGCCCGGCGGCGATTTGGGCGATTAGCAGAATGGCCAAAGTGCAGCAGGCCAGATAGTAGCTGCGCAATCTCAAAACCGGGGTGCCGACGAGGTAAGAGACGCAGCCCACCCCCAGCCCCGCGGCGAATAGAGTTGCCCAGGCAGGAAGGAGGCCGCGGACCGCCAAAATTCCTGAAATATAGGCGCCCAGGCCGAACCAGACAGGATGGGCCAGGGAAAAGAGACCGGCCTGCCCCATCAGCAGCCCCATGCCCATGGCAAGTATGGCATAAATGGCCACCAGAATCATGACGCTGACGAAGTAGTCGCCCTTGAAGAGAAAAGGCAGGAGGATGATGATCCCCGCCAGACCGGCCATCAAGGGCCCCGATTTATAAGGCCCGTCATTCATGCCGATATAAGAACCTCCGGATCGAGACAGAGTCAAAGGTTCGCAGGATCAGGAAAGAGGTCACCACCACCAGGGCCAAGGCATCCTTCCATCCGGTTGAGATAAAGCCGGCGCACAGACCTTCCAATAAGCCCAAGGCCAGGCCGGCCAAGACCGTTCCGGCGATGGTCCAGCCACCCAGGAGGGCAACCACCAATCCCTTGAGGCCTATCATGAGACCGACGCTGTAACCGGTAAATTCGATGGGGGTGATGACAATACCCGCGACCGCGCCCAGGCCGCCTGCCAGGCCGAAGCAGAAAAGCCGAACCCGGTTGATCTTGATCCCGACCAAGCGGGCGCCCACCTGGTTGATGGAAGATGCCCTAAACGCCTTGCCGAAAAGGGTGCGGTCGAGAAACAGGTACAACCCTGCGGCTATCAGGACCAGCACGCCGACCACCACGATGACCTGGGGAACCAGCATGGCTTCTCCGATCCTGATGGAAGTGGAGCCGCAAAGCGGTTGAATACACCGGGTGTCGGAACCGCAGGCAATCAGCACGATCCCCCTAATGACCGCCGAGGCTGCGGTGGTGATCAACATGAAGGTGGTTTCCGAGGGGTAGCGCACGGGCCGGATGACCAGCCGCTCCACGCCCATGGCCACGAAAACTGTGCCCGCCACGGCAAACAGCATGGCTGGTAGAAAAGAGAGGCCCCGGTCCATGAACAGCCAGGTGAGCATCCCTCCCAGCATCACGAATTCGCCGGTGGTAAAATTCAAAACACCGCTGATGAGGAACACGGTGCTCCAACAAATGCCTACGATGGCATAGATACTACCGGCGGTGATTCCGGAGATGGCATATTGGATGGCCTGGTAGATGAGCATCAACTTGATCTTCGGGTCAGCGGGCTAATTTTATCTTTTCCCGGCGGATCCGCGGGTTTCGGGCGAATTTTGCCGGGGACCTCCCGGTTATTTGGGCGAGTAAAGCACCATCTTGCTCTGTTTCTCCATCTGCTGGGCCAGGACCTCCAGCGGCCCGAATCTCATGCAATCGGCCTGGCAGTGCTTGACACACGCCGGCAGCTCTCCCCTTTTTACCCTCGGGGCGCAGAGATTGCACAGGTCCGTGGGAAACGGCAGGTAATAGATGGCTATCTTGTCACCGGTATCCAGGATATGCTCGGTGACGACGATCCCATTATTCCCAGCCGGATACTGGTGTTCCTGTTGGCAGGCGACTTCGCAGGTGTGACATCCGGTGCAGTAGTCGTATTCGATGAGCAGACCGCTCTTCCCCATGGCTACTTCTCCCCTTGACCCATCTTCGCCAACCTGACCAGAGTCGTTTTATACTGGCCGCCGCCAAATCCTGAGACACTGTGTTGCGGACCAGGAATGATCTGGTTGATTTGATAATCCCAGACCCCGAACAGGTCCGGTTCAGGCCCCGGCAATTCCGGCAGCCACCAGCCATGCTCGGTGTGGATCATCTTAGGGTGGACCGTCAGGCTCAGCCTGGCTTTGCGTTTGACCCGGCCCATATCATTTTCGAGGTAGATCCATTCACCATCATAGATCCCATATTCTTTGGCCGTCTGCGGATGAATATCCACTCGCGGTTCCGGATTCTTCTCCCGGAGCCAGGGAATCATCCGGTGCTCCGAGTGAAAGAACACGGAGGGTCGCGCCCCGGTGATCATGATGAGAGGATATTTCCGGTATAGATCGGGGGTCCTGACCGGACTCTGGGGAGGTTCATCATAGTAAGGTAGGGGGTCCAACCCCCAGCTCTCGTAAGCCTTGGACGAAAATTCGATTTTACCGGTTTCCGTATTAAACCCCGGCTTGCCGTCCTTCCGGAGCAACCCTCTCTCATGCCGGCGATACGGTCTCGAGGGGCCCACCGGCGGCATCGTCCAGGAGCCTCTTTGCACCAGCTCGTCAAAGGTCAGGTTGGCCACGGAGAGGCGATCGTTGATGAGCTCATCAACATTCTTCCAGGGGAGGCCTTTGGGGTTCAGCCTCCGGGCCATCTCAAAATTGATCTCCCAGTCCGATTTGCATTCGCCCACCTGGATGACCTTGCGCATGACCGCCAAAGGGGCCCACCATGAACGGAAACTGTTTTTTTCCGCAAAGGTGGCCGCCGGCAGGATGATATCGGCCAGAGCCATGGTGGTGGGGTTATGAAACAGGTCGACGACCACCACGAAATCCAGCTTCTTCAGGGCATCGTAATGGTATCTGGCCCTGGCCGCCTGGCCGCCCAGGATATTGGCGGTTTGAATCCAGGCGGCCTTGATGGGATAAGGTTTTCCGGTGTCGATCTGCTCGATGGCCAGGTCCGGTTGGGCCCAACCCCTGAACCCCTTCACCATGGGGTAGGTTTTACAGCCGATGCGTTTTTCGTTGAGCGTCTTGACAAAATCCTCACCATAGAGATCCAGCAACTCCTCGGTGGTGTAAGGATAGGTGGTCACCCCGTGGGACGGGCGGGCGATGACCATCCCCCCGGGTATGTCCACGTTGCCGGTAACGCACCACAGGTGGGTGAGGGCCTGGGCGACGGTTGTCCCCTGGGGGCACATATCGATGGGCACGCCCCACTGGACGGCCGCCGGCTTGCTGGTGGCGAACAGGCGCGCCGCCGCTATGATCTTTTCTTCCGGGACCCAGGTGATCTCAGCCACCTTCCCGGGCGGATATTCCTGAACCCGGGTTTTCAGATCCTCAAAGCCGTAGGTCCATTTTGCCACGAATTCCTTGTCGTAGATTCCTTCATTAATGATGACGTTGAGCATGCCGAGCGCCAGGGCGCCGTCGGTTCCGGGACGAAGCTGCAAATGATACTTCGCCCGGCTGCTCATCCAGGTATGGCGAGGCTCCACCGAAATAAGCTGGGAGCCGCGCTTCATGCAATCCACGATCCAGTGTCCAAAGAAGGCATCCGGACAGGTGGGAGGGGGGTTCTGCGCCCACACCATGATAGCTTTGGGCGCCTCCCATTCCGGAGATTCGTAGCGTTCCTCAAGAAACTGGGAGGCATCCAGGACACAGAAATCTCCGAGGGTGACTTTCATGGCGGCCAGGCGCGGGGTGTAGCAGGACTGTCCCGAGAGGCCCAGTTGACACCAATTGGGGCTGCCGTAGTTATAGGCGAGAAATGAGATGGGACCGCCGATATCCCGCCCGGTGCCCTGGCAGAAGATCACGGATTCCGCCCCATGCTGGTCGCGAATCTCCCTTAGCCTGGCCTCGCAGAGGTTGAAGGCCTCATCCCAGGAAATGCGGGCAAACTTACCTTCACCGCGCTTGCCCACCCGTTTCAGGGGATGGATGATCCGATCCGGGTGGTAGGCATATTGCGTCAGCGCCAAAACCCGGGGACAGGCCCTCCCGCGGTTCCAGGGATGCCTTTCGTCACCCTCCACTTTGATGAGCTTGCCATCCTCCACATAGAGCTTAACGCCACAGCTTCCATGACACCCGGCCCCGGCGGACCAGGTGGTGGTCGAGAAAATCTGCACACGGTCATCATCCGGCATGGGAATACTCCTCCTCAGCCTGTGTCTCGGCAAGGCTTTTCAGCCTGTGGGTCCAAGGAAACCGGGAAGAAATGGGAAATTGCATATCATATTACACACAATTTTTTGGACCCGTCAAGTTTTTAGACAATTAAATTTTCTAAAATAACCCACCCGATCCGGAAAAATTCAGGCGCCCCGGAGCTCCCCTGATTATCCCGCCGTCAGGGTATATCGTCTGCCCGGGAATGAAATCAGAAGCCCGGGAGGCCAGAAAAACAGAGGCCCCGGCTGCTCTTCAAGACTCCTGGTAGCCGCGGCGGAAAAAGGCCTAAGAGTTACCTTACAAGCCGGGGGTTCATTGGTCTGGATCTAATCCAGCACCGGGAAGGTTTGCAAACAGGCAAGTCAGCGTTCTATTGCTCTTTTGCTTCCACCACCTTGCCTCTCTTTCCACAACCGAAGCACTCATAGCTTAATTTATTTAAATCCACAAAGAAGGTACTGGTTTTGTCACTGGTTTCCTGGTGAAATGGACAGGGCCCGGTGAATTTTCTGCCGGCCTTGATTACCGTCACATAGATTCCTTCTTCGGTTTTGATCACCATGGATTTTCTCCTTGCTGATTGGGACAATGTGAGGTAATTTTTCCCTTGCGCTTCGCAGTACCAAGCTATTGGCGCTGTTGGGATAATATCTCAATAAATTTGCCGCGGCAATGCCCGGCTTTCTTGCGCTGGCACCAGATCTCGACCGCCATCGACTAGTAATGCCTGGGGTCAGATCGGAGGAGCTACGGTTGCCACCTGGGGGAATAAAAAAGTTGACAAGCTTAAGATTGCATGCAATATTGAGTGCAAACCCTGCGGCTGCGGCCTGTTGACTTCGCCCCCCAATGAAACTGGCCCACCTGGTGGGAGGAGTAATGAACTGCCAAGCAGCCAAAGCGGATGGAACATGACTAGCTCAAAACCCATCACCAACCAGAAGCCCGACGAAAATCTGACCATCAGTGTCTATAAAAGCATCAGAAAAATGATGCTTAATTATGAAATCGTACCGGGCCAGCGGCTCGTGTTCGTTGATCTTGCCAAGCAGTTGGGAGTGAGCCGCACCCCGGTGAACATCGCACTTTCCATTTTGGCCAAAGAAGGTTTCTTCGATTTTGTCCCTAATCAGGGATACACCGTGCATAAGATCACCCGGGAGGAAGCCGAAGGCCTTTACGAGCTGATCAAAATATTAGCGCTGGGGGCGGTCCCCACGGCAATCAGAGATCTGACTCTGGAGAAGCTCTGGGAATTTGAGAAGCGAAGACTAGAGTATGAAAAAGCGGTGGTCGAGCAGGTGAGCCGGGGCAGATTCATCCTGGATCAGGAGTTACACGCCTACCTGTTGGAAATGTCAGGTAATCCTTATTTGGCGGACCATTTCCGGGAGGCTTACCAGCGGATTTTCCTGCGCCACCGCATCGAAAGCCTGCGGCCCTACCGGGCTCAACAGGTTGTCCAGGAGCACAAAGAGATATTTGAGGCTGTTCAGAAAAGAGACGTGGAACTGACCAAAAAGCTGTTCGAATCCCATATAGAAGCGGGAAAGAATTACATCTTTAGCTACATCTTCGACGAAGCAGAAGGACGCTGACCATGTCAGTGGGAGGAGCGCCTTACCTGGCCCGCCTCACGCTGCAAATCGCTTCGTCTTCCCTCTCGGATGAGTGTCGTGCCACGGCTCGCCAGCATCTCCTGGATGCCCTGGCCTGTGCCAGCATCGGATGCAGACTGGCGGCTTTCCGGGGGCTGGCGGCGCTGTGCGGCGGGATGGAGAACGGTTATGCCTGGCCGGGAGGCGGCCAGGAGAGAGTCGGCGCCGCAGACGCGGGGATGCTTTGGGCCTACGCCATCAACGCCTCGGTTTTTGAGGACGGCTCCCGGGAGGGGGCCTGCCACCCGGCCGCGGTAGTCATCCCCGCGGTTATTGCCCTGAGCCGGGATCGGGGCTGGGACATCATCGATAAGGCGGTCGCCGCCGGCTACGATGTCATGGTGCGGCTGGCCCGGTGCGGCAACCCGCAGTTCAGCAGAAGGGGTTTCCATCCCACCGCGATCGTCGCTCCTTTTGGCGCGGCGGCAACTGCCGCGGTGCTCCTGGGACACGATCCCATAACGACCCAGAATGCCCTGAGCATCGCGGCGTTGGGCAGCTCGGGGCTGATGGCCGCGTTTAAAAGCGGCCCTACCCAGCCGCTTCAGGTTGCCTGGGGCGTCCGCAACGGCCTTACGGCCGCCTTCTTGGCCGGAGGCGGCCATGAAGGATATGGCCGCATTATTGAAGACGGATTTTTCCCCGCCTATCTTGGGCATGACCCCCTGGTCCCCTTGCATCAACCGCTGGAGTATGAATACGCCGTCCTGGGCAGTTATTTGAAGGCCTATCCCGGCTGCCGCCATTTGCACCCGGCGATTGACGCCTTTGCCCAGGTTGAGCAGGCGCACCAGATCTCCTTTGCCCAGATAAAGGCGATCCGCGTCGGGACTTATCGGATCGCCGTCGAAACCGAGATCCACGACCTCAAAAACCGGGGGGACGCCTATTTCAACCTCCCCTATGCATTGGCGGCCCGGGCGGTGCTGGGGCACAACAACTATGACTCCTTCGCGGAGCGGCATTTTGCCGACCCTAGACTCCTTGGTCTCATGAAGAAGATCGAAGTCCGCATCGATCCCGAGATCGAGAGCCGCTACCCCAAGCAGCGAGGGGCGCGGGTGGAGGTAGATACCATCTCCGGCCGCAGCCTGGCTGGCCTAGTGGAGCATCCCTTGGGTGAGCCGGAGAATCCGCTGCCGCCAGCCTTTACGCGGGCGAAGTTCCGAGAGGCGGCAGGCGCCTTCCTGGCGGAAGACGAGATGGAACGGGTCGCGGGGCTCCTGGACCTCACCGGTCCGCCGGAACCGGCCGCCAACCTGTTCGCGGCCGTGTGTGGGAGCCGGTAATCTCTGAGGTAGCCGAGATGCGAGATAAAGAATGGGTAAAATTATTGGCGGCGGACTTCGAAGCCCGGGGGCGGCGAAAGCCCGAGTTTCAATCTGAGTCCCGAATTCCCCTGGACGATCTGTATGACCCGGAGGCGCTTTCCGGGACAGGCTTCGACCCCCAGCGGGATTTGGGAAAACCGGGCGGGTTTCCCTTCACCCGGGGCATCTATCCGTCCATGTACCGCGGCAGTTTCTGGATCATGGGGCAATATGCGGGCTTTGGGAATCCTGAAGCCACCAATGAGAGATTCAAGTACCTGTTGGAAAAAGGCCAGACGGCCTTGGCTCTGGCCCTGGACCTGCCCACCCAGTTGGGCTTGGAATCGGACCACGAACTGGCTGACGGAGAAGTAGGCAAGGCCGGGGTCGCCATCAATTCATTGAAGGACATGGAGGATATTTTTGCCGGTATCCCCCTTAACAAGGCACAACAGATCTTCACCACCGCCAATGCCATCGGCCCGATCATGCTCGCCCTCTTCCTTGCCTTGGCCGAGAGGCAAG
>Ga0209517_10009660_pt1 | contig 10931 bp, 7 predicted proteins | sample PeaSoiMetSII2010_FD_187695 | JGI IMG/M metagenome (GOLD analysis project Ga0209517, IMG submission 187695) | Peat soil microbial communities from Weissenstadt, Germany - SII-2010 (SPAdes) (version 2) | ecosystem: Environmental > Terrestrial > Soil > Wetlands > Peat | place: Germany: Weissenstadt... | reverse complement strand
CAGCCTTCGAAGCCCTGATGGCGCTCGACTTCCTCAAGGACGCCACCAACGCCATCCTGGTCGGCCCCAACGGGGTCGGCAAATCAACCCTCGCGCGCAACATCGCCCATCAGGCCCTCATCCACGGTCACACCGTGCTGTTCACCAGCGCCGGTCAACTGCTCGGCGATCTTGCCGCGCTCGACAGCGATTCCGCCCTGCGCCGGCGCTTGCGTCACTATGCCGGCCCCCGTCTTCTGGTGATCGACGAAGTCGGCTATCTCTCCTATTCCAATCGCCATGCCGATCTGCTGTTCGAGCTCGTCAGCCGCCGTTACGAGCGCAACAGCACAATCGTCACCACCAACCGGCCCTTCGCCGAATGGCGCGAGGTCTTTCCAAACGCCGCCTGCGTCGTCTCCCTGGTCGATCGCCTGGTCCACAACGCCGAGGTCCTCGCCATCGAGGGCGATTCCTACCGCCTCAAGGAGGCTCAGGAGCGAGCCGACCAGCGCGCACGCCAACGCCGCAAAGCCAAGTCATGACCAAAACCTCAAACGGTTTGCCGCTCACCATCCCCCTCAAAATCCCGGCCTATTGGACGCCAGAGCAGGCCTTCGCCGTCGTCGAATTGCTCGATGACCTGCGCGCGAAAGGATTTCCAGCAGAGCAAATCACGTTCGGCGGTTTTTCGCAGGGCGGCCTGCTGGCCATCGAAATCGGTTTGCGTTATCCGCACCGGCTGGCGGGCGTCGTCGGCATCAGCGGCTGGGTGTGTGAACCGGAAAAACTGCTGCAGGAGCTTTCGCCGGTCGCCACGCGGCAACGGCTGCTCGTCACGCACGGCAAGCTGGATCCGCTCGTCCCGTTTGACCTGACCCGCGGGCAAATCCGCCAGTTGAAGGCCGCCGGATTGAACGTCGAGTGGCGCGAATTCGCCAAGGTGCATACCATCATCGAAGACGAACTTGCTGTCGTCCGCGATTTTGTGCGCGCCGGCTATCCTGTCGTGGGGAAATAACCGGCGCGCCGGGTCTTCAGCGGGGAAGCTGCTTCAATCGGTGGGGCGAGCGCTGTAGTCAAAAATTTGGGAGTGCGCCGACGAGTCGGCGCTTTGAAAAGCGGTGACATGTCACCGCACTCCAAAACCGGTTCGCCGGGAGTCTCGCCCCTCCGATATATCAGACCTTCATTTCGCGGGCGGCGCCAGGAATCCAGATTTGTTCCGGCTGCGGTTCGCCGGCGGCATTCCAGTCCATTGCCCGTTCAACGACGTCGCGCATCTGCGCGAACCACCACGCCGCACGGGCGATGCGTCCTGCGCGTCCGGTGCCGCGAGGGCAGAGCCGGATGCCGTTGAGACCGAGTTCGAGTTGTTCGTTTGTTGCGTTTGTCATATTGAACCTTTCGTTGCGCGACATTCTGGCAGGCGGGGTTGGACAAAGGCTGTCCAAGCGAAAAACATTTTTCAGCGAAGCCCGCGGGCGTGGTTTGGGTGCAGGTACCCTGAAAACATTACGGCCGGTGTTGTTGGCCTAGTTGCTCCGGTTGCGGAGAATGCGCAACAGGTTTTCGGGCTGGCGGGGAGGACGGGCGAGCCAGACATCAAGTATCGGCAGGCCCGGCAAACCAGCAGGGTGTTTTGTCGGAGCTTTGGCAGGGCGCAAGGCAGGCTTTTCCTCCTGGCGCGGTTTGACGGTGCCGGTCTTCATGATTGTTCACGATGGCAGGAGCGGTCCCAACCAGCCTAGCAAAAGATATTAACAGATATTCTACAGATATTCACAAGTGGGAATCCTGAAATGATCTGGCCGTTTGAATCGGCGACCCTACCGGAAATTGAGCGCAGGCGACGAAGACGCTTTTTACGGAAGAAACAAATCGGCTGATACGCTGAAATGTTTTGCGAGCGTGCGGACGTGCGCCAGCGTCAATTGCCGTTCGCCGCGCAGAATCATGCCGCCCAGCGTGCGGTGAACGCCCAGCAGCCGCGCAAGATCCGCCGCGCTCATGTCGTGCGCTTCCAAGAGGTGACGCAAAGCGTCCAAGCCACTGACTTTCGGCGCGGGCAAGCCCTGTTCCTTTTCGTAATCTTCAATCAGGCGGCAGAGCAGGTCGAAATAATCGCCCTGATCCGGCGTCAGCTTGTGTCCGGCCATTGCGTCAGTGATTTCCGTGACGTTTTCGAAATCCACTTTGTCGTGGATCGGACGCGGTGTGAGCATCCGGCACAGAACGGCGTCGTTTTTGGGCATGGCTTCAAAGCGGAGTCGCGTTACGGTCTTCATATTCTTGTTCGGTTTTCGGTTGCTTCGTATTACATCGCTACTGCATAAACAAACTTCGAAGCAGAGCGGGTCGCGGTATTACAATTCACTTTCAACGCCTCCATTTCCTCGGCGGTGAGCGTGAGTTCGCCACTGAGGGCGGCGGGAACTACACCGCGTTGCAGACTGGCCAGCGCCGGCGCCAGCCTTTTTTGAGTTCTCTGGCCTCAGGCATAGAAATGGCGAAGCAATGTCACAAAGAGATTGGCGCTCCCGCAAGCGGGATTGGAATTCGTCTAGCGAATAAGTCCTGACGCCCCGGACAAAGATCTCTAAACCGGCACTTGGACCCGTGCTCAATGCTTCGCCGGAAGCTTTGTCACATAGAACACGCAGGAAAGCAAGCCGGCGTTATTCACAATCCGGGTCTTGTCTGGCACCCGACGATTACTTTCATCCCGTTGGCCGATCAGCTCAGGCGGCGGTTTGCAAAACCGCAAAGGCTGGTGCAATTCCAGCACGGGATTCCATTTTGCTCTGCGAGTTGTTGGTTATCGGCTTAATGTTGGATCCAGCCACAGACCCCAGTCGTTGTAATTTTGACCATTGGGATCCACGATCAATTCGAGTTGTTTTACGCCGTCCACGTTGATTTCGTATCTGACTTTCTTCGCGCCACGGATAACCTCGGACCGGAACACTTCCTTGCCGTCCGTCTTGATGATGAAGATCACCGAACCGTAAGGTTGCTGGAGAGTGTGCAACCCCGCTTCGCCGTTCAGCTCTTTCCATTTTCCGCCCAAATCGAAAACGTATTGGGACGGAGCATGGGCGTAAAGACCGGTGGCATAAAGGTGGCCGCAATCCAGAAGTGGCGAGCGCACTCCCGTATCCAAAGGCACCCGGTTGGCCGTCGGTTTCAGCCAGCCCACTTTTGCGCTATCCGGTCGAGCATCACCGAGTGCGAATCTCGAAGTGGTCGTTCGAACATCCGCGGGTTTCGGCTTGGGGGAGTCATCCAGCGTGCCGACAAGTTTGAGCGCGATGCGTTTTGTCAAATCAGATGCTCTGCTCTTTTCAAGCGCCCGGAGCGCTGTTGCAGCGTCATTGGTCCGTCCGTCGGCGACAGCTTCGGCAATGGGCTCCAAGACGTGCCGCATCCGCCATTGCGAAATGTCCACGCCGCCATCGGCATTTACGGTGAAGTTAAGATGGCGCTCGGAAACAGCCCCGTTGGCGTGGCAAAATTCGACGCGCAATTCACCGTTTTCGCAGGGTGCCAGGTCGCTGATTTCAATCGCAAACCGGCCTTGTGAATCGGGCACGGAAGTCGCCGTCGGGGCGTGATAACCGCCATCCCGAAGCGAATCAAAACAGGTGATGACACCGTAAACAGGCGGCGAGCCGATGACGGTTCCTGCGAGACGAAGCGCACCCGGTTTGCCAAACAGATCGGTGCACGTGACATTGGTGGTCAGAAGCAGGTCGCAGGTTTCCAACCGGCCTTCCTCGGTCATGCCTTTGTCCGACCCGCTAAAAAGCGGGCGACCGGCCAGATGCATTGCGCTGCCCATGGCAAGAAACGAACCTTTGCCTTCACCGCGCAGTTCATCGTGATAAGTATGATTTCCCACGCCCATGATCGAAGTGCCCAACACTTTTTCATCCTGACGTTCGCCACAGTGAGGCAGGGCGAAAGCATGGCCGAGTTCGTGGGCGATGCCACCAATAAAAATCGTGTTGAATTTTCCCAGGGACATGTCGCCGTATTCGTCATCGTTCAGCATCGGCTCCTTATTTGTGATGTCATTCAGATTGAGAATGACCGAGTCCACGGCGAAGCATAATCCGGTTGTTTGTGTCCATAAGCCGTAGTAAGGCGAATGGTGACTAAAGGTTCTGGCCTTGGCGTTCCACGTGGCCAGATTGCAAAAGATGAGGACCGTCTCGCGGTCCATGGAAATCCCCGCAGCTTCGAGCACCGGACGACATTCGTTGGCAACTTTTTCGCCGTCAGGTTTGTTGAATTTGCTTTCAGGCTCCTTGCCCTTAACCAAGTGAATGATGATTTTGCCCTGGTCATCGCGTTCCAAGGGAAATGTTTCCGGACCGAAACCGCATCGTTTCATACCATTCCGGTAGAACGACTGGATGTCTTCAAGAATGGCCGTCAACCGCTCATAATAATGAGGTTCCGGGGCGCGATCGGATGGCGTGAAATAGACGACATATAGTTTCTTTGGCGGATGTGCCGGCCGCGCACCCTGGCAGGCGTCTATGATTTTTAGCGCTTGTGCTGCCTGTTCCGCTTCGGGAATAGGGACAACTTCAGGTTTCACTGTCTGACAGCCGATAAACCAAATGACCAGCGCCATGAGAACTCGCGGCATGAATTGAATTATGCGGGGGGAACGATTGAATGCAAGCGGGTCTCGGATGTAAATGTTCAAGCCATGCGGAATGGCAACACCGCCCGGCTAGAAGTCCAGCCAGCTTGTGTGACGCTTTGGCCTTATCATATTTTATACAGTCGGCGAACCGCTTAAAACGCGATTACACGCGCCGGGACTTCCGAACGACTCACACATTCCACGTCTGGCACCCGAAACGCCTCACCGCGCCCCGCAGCAAAGCGAACACCAACCCGAAATGCCCGGCGTGACGAACCGCCGATGCACCGCACCGGACACGCACAATTCAGCTTCTCACCGATGCGTTACACCATCATTTTGATTTCTTTGGCGGCGGTGGTGTTGGCTTTGTCGGTTGCGGCGGTGGTTTCGGGGGGCGTTGTACTAACTCCCCGCCAGTAATAATCTTGCGCGACACATCTGTTGGTAATTTTCCTTGAATGAAAATTTTAGGTGTGCCGCTAGGACGTGGCTTTTGTTCGCTCATGTGATTTTATTTTCCGCTTCCGGTTGGCGGTGGTGGTGGCGGTTGCACTACTTCACCTCTTTTGAGTAAAGGGATGGGTCGCGGTGGTGGTGGAACGGTGTAGCCGTTGCCGAGTGCCGTAATTTTATTACCGGTCATCTGCACTGGCGGCTGTGGCACGCGTGCGCTTGGGCCTGTTACCCTTGGTGGTGTTTTTGGATTATTTGGCATAATGCGCTTTTTTATGGGAGGTTTGAGGCGGCGAAAACAACGATGGAAATTACTCCAAGCACGAAAAGTGTTCCCGCTGAAAAATTCAAAATTTTTGTCGCACAATCTGACATTCCTCCTGGCTTTTGAACATAAATAGTTTTCTCGTCCAGTTGGTAAACAGCTTTCTGATGTGCTGCTACGCTGGAGTAAAATGATACAAGTATGCAGGTGACGCTGGCACCCCAACAACTCCATGCAGTCAACAGGGCTAATCCGTCGTGCACACCTTTGGCTAAAACGATGTCCTTCAGAAATGTCATTGAGACGCCTAGCGCACCGCCAGACAGGGCCATTATTGCTTTATCGTATTGGGACTGCATTCGCTGCCCCGCGTCTTGCAGAGCTTTGCGGTAATCTGCTAGCTTCTGTTCAAAGTCTTGAACTGGTTTTTCGTGGTCAGACATAACCGTCTTCAGCGCGAATATGCGCCGCTCACCGGTGATTGCAAGTTGGAAACAAACACGGAGAAACGCCACTAACGCGGGCAAACACGTTATGCGGTGACGTTATGCGAGGCGTTTTCAAATTTCCTAATAGTCTTAAAACAGTTGATTTTATTGGTGTTTTGTGAGTTGGCGACCCTACCGGGAATCGAACCCGGGCTACCACCGTGAAAGGGTGGTGTCCTAACCGCTAGACCATAGGGTCGTCGAAAGGCGCAGCAATATAATCGCCTTCATCGCCCTGTCACGACAATTTGTAGGAGTCGAGGTAACGAGACTCATTCTGAAATTCAAAATTCAAGACGATCAGAGACTCCTCACGTCGTCTCCTACACACTCAAATTCCCATTTGCTTCGCGGTGTTTTTGTTATAGGCTCCGCCGAATTGCGCATGAAAATTTTCATTGACGGCAAATACCTCGACGAACGCGACGCGAAGATTTCGGTCTTCGACCACGGACTGCTTTATGGCGACGGGGTGTTCGAGGGCATCCGCGCCTATAACCGCCGCGTGTTCAAGCTCAAGGAACACATTGACCGGCTGTTTTATTCCGCAAAAGCCATCCTGCTCGAAATCCCGATGTCGCACGCGGAAATCATGAACGCCGTCCTCGACACCTGCCGGGAAAACAAAATCCGCAGCGGTTACATCCGGCTCGTCGTGACCCGCGGCGTGGGCACGCTGGGTTTGAATCCGCGAAGCTGCAAGCGTTCGTCGGTCATCATCATCGCCGACAGCATCCAGCTTTACCCGCAGGAGTTGTACCGGCGGGGCATGGACATCGTCACCGTGCCGACGACGCGCAATTTGCACAGCGCGCTGAACCCGGCCATCAAGTCGCTGAATTATCTCAACAACATCCTCGCCAAAATCGAGGCGAACAACGCCGGCGTCGAGGAGGCGGTGATGTTGAACGGGGAAGGGTTTGTGGCCGAATGCACCGGCGACAATTTGTTCATCGTGAAAAACGGCGAACTGTCCACGCCGCCGCTGTCGGCGGGGGCGCTTTACGGCATCACGCGGCAGACGGTCATCGAACTGGCCAGGAACGCCGATTTGAAGGTGTCCGAGCCGAACCTGACGCGTTACGATTTGTTCTGCGCGGACGAATGTTTCCTGACCGGCACGGGCGCCGAAATCGTGCCGGTGGTGAAGATTGACGGGCGGGTCATCGGCGCGGGCAAGCCGGGGCCGATCACGCGCAAGCTGGTGGCGGCTTACCACGCCTTGACGAAAGCCTCCGGTGAGCCGATTTATAAGTAGGTTATGAGCGAGAAAAAAATGTGCTCCATCTGTAAAGAAAAGCCGGCAACGGTTTTTCTGACAAAAATTGCTTCGGACAATACGCCTAGAAACCTGGATCTGTGCGAGGACTGCGCCAAAAGCAAGGGTGTCTATAATATGGATATTTTCTCGGTAGCGGACGCGGACCTGCTTCTCGGCCTGGGCGCGTCGCAGCAAATCGAGCAGGCGGCGGGCGGCGTGGAAGTGAAATGTCCGCGTTGCGGATTCACCCAGGCGGATTTCAAGAAGTCGGGCCGGCTCGGATGTCCGGAATGTTATCAGACTTTTGCGGAAGGGTTGGGCGGCCTGCTCAAGACGATGCACAAGGGCACGCGGCACGCCGGCAAGGCGCCGGAGGCGTTGCGCCAGTCGCGCGATTTGTCCGACCGCATGAAAACGCTGCAGAATAAACTGGCCAAGGCCATCAAAGACGAAGATTTCGAGCAGGCGGCCATTTTGCGTGACGAGATCAAACAAATGGGCGATTCGCCGGCAACCGCCAAACCAGGGAGATGAAGTGGAAAATGACGAATGACGAAACCATAATGACTAAAGAACTTTCAAATGCCCGAATACCCGATTTGCGGTTTTGGAATTCGTCATTCTTTGGTCATTCGGATTTAGAAATTAGTCATTTCAACCGCAGTGAACCCCGCCAGACCGGTCAAGAGGAATGAAAGATATCCACGCATTTCTTTCCCCGCCCGCCGAAATGGCCCGGCGCCACGGCCCGCATGATCGCATTGTCATGTCCAGCCGCGTCCGGCTGGCGCGCAATTTGCGGGACGCCGTGTTTCCCGGCTGGGCAAAAAAACCGGAGCGGGTGCGCGTGTTGGATTTGATCCGTCCGGCGGTCGAAAGCCTCCCGGAAATGAAAGACTCCTTTTCCGAGGCGATGGACAATCTGGGTGCGCTGGACAAGCAGATTCTGGTCGAACGGCACCTCATCAGCCGCGAGCACGCCGCCAAAAGCGCCGGGAGCGGACTGGTCTTCAGCCGCGACGAAACGTTCTGCGTGATGATCAACGAGGAAGACCATCTGCGGATGCAGGCGCTGCGTCCCGGACTGCAATTGCGCCAGGTGTGGAACGCGATTGATCATCTGGATTCCGAGCTGGAGAAAAAGCTCGATTACGCCTTTGACAACGAGCTGGGTTATTTGACGGCGTGCCCGACGAACCTCGGCACGGCCATCCGCGTCAGCGCGATGCTGCACCTGCCCGGACTGGTTCTGGCCGAGCAAATCAATCCCATCATTCAATCCGTGAACAAGCTTGGTCTTGCCGTGCGGGGGCTTTATGGCGAAGGCACCGAGGCGCTGGGCAACGTTTTTCAGGTGTCGAACCAGATGACCCTGGGAGAAAGCGAAGCGACGATTGTCGAGCGGCTGGAAAAGGTCCTGTCCCAAATCATTGAGCACGAGGAAAACGCGCGCCAGACGCTCATGGAGAAGAAGCCGAAGATGGTCTATAACCACATCGGCCGGGCCTATGGCATCCTGGCAAACGCGCACAGCATTTCGTCGAAGGAAACGATGAACCTGTTGTCGCTCCTGCGGTTGGGGGTGGACATGGAATTGTTTCCGGGCACGGACCGCTCGCAGGTGGACGAATTGTTCCTGACGACGCAGCCGGCACATTTGCAGAGGCAAGTTTCGGACAAGCTGTCGGCCGAGGAACGCGACCTGATCCGCGCCGATATGCTGCGGGACCGATTGAAAAGCGTGAGCCGGCCGGTTGTCAAACCGCGCGGCAACGGCCCGCGACCGGACAAAAGCGCCGCCGTATAGCTACCGGCCTCATTTCAGGATTGTTACGCAATCGCCCTGATTTTTCCGGCATTCATTTTGCTTTCTTTACCGAACAAGGCTGGACAAATCAGCCAAGTCATAGCACTTTACCAGCAGCAATATGAGCGACGAAAGCATGAGCAATTTCACGCCGCGCGCGCAGCAGGTGCTGGCATTAGCGCGGAAGGAAGCCGACCGGTTCAATCACAACGTCATCGGCACCGAACACCTTTTGCTCGGCCTCATCAAACTGGGGCAGGGCGTCGCCGTCAACGTTCTCCAAAAGATGGGCCTCGACCTGGAGACCGTCCGGCTGCAAGTCGAGAAAGCCGTTGGCACCGGCCCCGACCAGAAGATGATCGGCAACATTCCCTACACGCCGCGGGTGAAGAAGGTCCTCGACCTGGCAAAGCGCGAGGCCAAAAATCTGAACCACACTTACATCGGCACCGAGCACATCCTGCTGGGATTATTGCGCGAAGGCGACGGCGTGGCGGCGCGCATTTTGCGGGAACTCGACGTGGACATCGAGCAGACGCGCCAGGAAGTTTTGCGCGAACTGGACCCGAATTTCACCGCCCAGGAAGAACCGGGCGAACCCGCTGAGAAGGTCGCCGAGAAAAAGGGCGAAATCAAAACGCCTGCGCTCAAGGCGTTTGGCCGCAACCTCACCGAGCTGGCGCGCAAGGGTGAATTGGACCCGGTCATCGGGCGCAAGAACGAGATTGAGCGGGTGATTCAGATATTGTGCCGCCGCACGAAGAACAATCCCGTGCTCCTTGGCGAAGCGGGTGTGGGCAAGACCGCCATCGTCGAAGGCCTGGCGCAGGAAATCGCCAAAGGCAACGTGCCTGAATTGCTTCGCGACAAACGTGTCATCACGCTTGACCTCGCGCTCATGGTCGCCGGCACGAAATATCGCGGCCAGTTTGAGGAACGCATCAAGGCCGTGATGGACGAAATCCGCCGCGCCAAAAACATCATTTTGTTCATTGACGAATTGCACACGATTGTCGGTGCCGGTTCCGCCGAAGGCACGATGGACGCGTCGAACATCATCAAGCCGGCGCTCAGCCGCGGCGAAATGCAATGCGTCGGCGCCACCACGCTCAACGAATATCGCAAGTACATCGAGAAAGACGCCGCGCTCGAACGCCGGTTCCAGTCCATCAAGGTGGAGGCGCCTTCGATTGACGAGGCCATCCAGATTTTGAAAGGGCTGCGCCACAAATACGAGGAGCACCACAAGGCCGAGTTCACCGACAAGGCCATCGAAACCTCGGTCAAACTGTCCGACCGTTACATCACCGACCGGTTTTTGCCGGACAAGGCGATTGACGTGATGGACGAGGCCGGTTCGCGCGCCCGCATCGGCACGATGACGCGTCCGCCCGAAGTCAAGGCGATGGAGGCCGACATCGAGGAAATCAAAGGCAAGAAGGAACGCGCCATCAAGAACCAGGATTTCGAGGGCGCCGCCCAGATGCGCGACAAGGAAAAGCAGGCGAAAGAAAAACTGGAAACGCTGCTGCGCGAGTGGCGCGCCAAAGGCGAGGAAAAACGCGTCGTCGTGGACGAGGAAGACATTTTGCACGTCGTTTCCAAATGGACGGGCATCCCGCTGCAACGGATGGAGCAGGGCGAAATGCAGCGGCTGCTGACGGTGGAGAACGAAATGGAGAAAGTCGTCGTTGGCCAGAATGAGGCCGTGTCGGCGATTTGCAAGGCGCTCCGCCGGTCACGCGCGGATTTGAAGGATCCGCGCCGGCCCATCGGCACGTTCCTGCTGCTCGGCCCGACGGGCGTGGGCAAAACGCTTCTGGCCAAAACGCTCGCCGAGGAGATGTTCGGCGACTCGAAAGCGCTCGTTCATCTTGACATGAGCGAATACATGGAAAAATTCAACGTCTCGCGCCTCATCGGCTCACCGCCCGGCTACGTCGGTTACGAGGAAGGCGGCCAGCTCACCGAGAAGGTGCGGCGCAATCCGTATGCCGTAGTGCTGTTCGACGAAGTCG
>Ga0209517_10009658_pt1 | contig 10935 bp, 11 predicted proteins | sample PeaSoiMetSII2010_FD_187695 | JGI IMG/M metagenome (GOLD analysis project Ga0209517, IMG submission 187695) | Peat soil microbial communities from Weissenstadt, Germany - SII-2010 (SPAdes) (version 2) | ecosystem: Environmental > Terrestrial > Soil > Wetlands > Peat | place: Germany... | reverse complement strand
GCACGTGGTGGCTGTGCGAAGAGCACTATGGTTTGGTGAGCAAGGCTGCCGAAAAGGGATGAGCCGGAAGAAAGCAACGACCCAGACCCAAAGAAATGATCGCACGGGCAAAACCCGAGGCCCAGGGGAAAAGGAGACCGATAAACTATGCGAGCCGCACTGTACGCCAGGGTTTCCACCCTAAATGGCCAGCACCCCGAGATGCAGTTGGCCGAGCTGCGTGAGCACGCATCACGCCGTGGCTGGGAAATTTCGGGCGAGTATGTTGACGAGGGCGTGAGCGGCTCGAAGGAGTCCCGCCCCGAGCTGAACCGCCTCGTCACCGATGCCCACCAGCGCAAGTTCGACATCGTCCTGGTCTGGAAGATTGACCGCTTCGGCAGGTCGCTGAAGCACCTGGTCAACGCCCTCGCCGACCTCGACTCCTACGGCGTGGCGTTCGCCAGCCTGAAGGACAACCTCGACCTGAGCACGCCCTCCGGGCGGTTGATGTTCCAGATCATCGGGGCGATGGCGGAATTCGAAAGGGCGCTAATCCAGGAGAGGGTGAAGGCGGGGCTCCACAACGCCCGGCGAAACGGGAAGAAGCTCGGCCGCCCCCGCCGTGCCGTGGACCTCGACCGCATCGCCCGCATGAAGGCCGAGGGCCGCAGTCTCCGCAGCATCGCCGAAAAGCTCGGGGTCGGCTACGGCACGGTCCGCATGCGGCTGGCGGTAGGTGAGCGGAAAACCTCCCGTCCCAGGGCGGCAGCCGGGATTGAAATGTAAAGGGTTATGTTGCCCGTTCCGGCGAGCGGCAAACAGTTGTTTTTTGCTCAGTCCGCACGAGATGAAGCTCAGTATCCCACCACAGGAGGCCAACGTTTATGCCCGAATCAACATCGATCTTGCCCGACACCATCGAATGCCCGCTCTGCCTTGGCAAAGGGGAACTGAGGCGGACTGAGGTGCTCGAACGGCTCGGGATGAAAGATTTTGCCCGTGTTGCCCAACTTAGCGCCGAGGAAGCTGTACGCCTCCTTCTGAAGAAGGAGAAAGATGCGGAGCAGGCTCGCTGGTCGAAGTTCGATGTAGAGTTGACCAAGCGGGTTTCGGAAATTACCGCAAAGCACAGCGCCGAATTGCAGCGACTCCAGACGGAGAAGAACGAGCTTGCCGTACGCTTGGAGGAATTCCAGAAGAACGCCTCCACCACGGTGGCCAATGCGAAGCAGGAAGAGCGGCTCACGGTCGAGAGGGAGCTTCAAAAACAGCTCACGGTTTTGACAAAGCAGATTGCCGAGCTTGAAGCAGCACAAAAGCTGGCCCACGAGCAGAAGGCCGCCGAGATCGCCAAGCTCAAGGCCGAGCTTGAGACTGCGCTGACCGCCGAGAAGGCACGGGCGGATGACCTGGGTCGCCGAGTGAATGACCACTTCCGTGAGATCGGCGAACTCCGTGGGCGAAACCAGGAGCTTGAAGCCGAGATGGCCAAGGTAGCCCGTATAGGGAAGAAAGAAGAACTCGATTTCGCCGAGGAAGTGCGTTCATGGCCGGGCGTGTGGGTCGGCGATAAGTTACCCCGGAACGGCGATTATCTCATGGCGTTCAGCAACTCCGCCGGGAATGCTGTCGAGCCGACCTTCCTTGTGGACAACAAGGACAAGGCCGTCGTTGCGGAGTCTGACGTAAAGAAACTGATTCGTGATGCCAAGGAGCGCAAGCTTGCTGTCGCTGTGCTCGTGACTCGGGAGGAATCGCAGCTAAGGCATGTTGACCGGCAGTGCCGGTGGGCGCAGGAGGACGGTGTTTGGCTGCTGCGCTCGACCCGTGCCTGGCTCCCCCGTGACCTCGAAATGCTGCGCCCGGTGTTCGAGCAGATGAGGGCCGAGGGGCCGGACTTCCTCCAGCGGAACACCGCCCTGGCCAACGAAGTCCAGCGGACGTTCGTGGACATTGACGAGATTGAGGGGCAGATCAACAAGGCCGGGGCGGCCATCCAGAAGGCGCAGGCGCTCACGACGAAATACCGTGCGAGATTGACGGGGTTATGCGGCAGCGCCGCCGGTGGCGAGAAGATGCCGGACAAGCCTGACGGGAAGAACGGAAGGGCGAGCGCCGGTGCTGGCGACGGCACTCAGGGGCGTCTCCTGCGGGATGGCGGCTCGATGCTTGGCGTCTCGTAGATTCCGGCGTCCAAGCCCCGCACCACCTTCGCCATCGAGACGCCGAACACCTCGCAAATGCGGAGGAGCGTGGTGACGGTGATGGGCCGTCCGGCTTCAATCTGCTGCCAGTGGCGGGCGGAGAACCCGAAATAAATCATGTCCTCCTGCGAGTACCCCCGCTTCTTGCGGAGCCCACGTACTTTCGTGCCAAGGGCGCGGAAGAATTTCTCTTGATTCACGCCCTAGTTTGTAGTTTACTGCGTGCAGGTTAACCACGAGCAGATTAGCTGGAAAGACTGCTCAATCACGCATTGCAGAAAGGAGAACATCAAAATGGCATATTCCAAACCTGTGCTGCAAGCGGGAAATGTCGCGACTCGGCGAATTGTAGCCATGTGCGCTAGCAAGGGAGCTTGTGTTTTTTCTTGCCAGGCCAAGCAATGACAGGTCTCGTCGCGTGGGGGCTCCCGAGCCCCCACCGATTCTGTTGTTGCATCCGTCTTGCTTCTTGGGCCGGACGCCCCTTATGAAAACCCCTCAATTTCACACAAGGCTTAAGCCCGACTCCTTCGTCAGAAAACTCGATGGAATCGGCTTCATCTACAACATGGGCAATCGCCGCCAGGAGGTATTCGACGCGAGCGGCGCGGTGTTCTTGAAGCAGCTCGGCAGGAGCTTTCGTGCCGGAGACGAAATCGCCGATGACTTGTGCAGGATTTTTGTCGGCGCTCCCCGTGAGGTCCTCCTGGGGGACTTTTGGGAATTCGTCGCCTATCTATACCAAGCTGGCCTTGTGGAGATTCTCGGAGACAAAGCCCAACTGGCCATTTCTCCTCCCACTGAGACCCAGTATGGGAGCGCCGCTTCCGCAAAAGACCGTGGGCTGGCGGAGACTTCCGAGTTTCTTAAGGAATACTTCTCAGCGCATCCGACGGTGTTTTCCTTCCAGTTCTACACAACCGAGCGGTGCAACGAACGCTGCGTTCACTGCTATGTTGACCGGGAATCGCACGGCAGGACGCTTCCGCTCGAACGGCGGTTGGCGCTCATTGACCAGCTAGGCGCTATGGGCACCCTCGACATCACGTTCACTGGCGGCGAAGCCCTCCTTAGCGATGACCTCCCCGCCCTGATTGACCAAGCGAGGAGAAACGACCTTGTGATTGCCCTGCTGTCAAACCTTACCCTCCTCACGGACGAACTCTGCGACGCAATCAGGAACGCGAATGTCGATGTCGTCCAAACGTCCATCTACTCCATGGATGCCGAGATTCACGACGCAATCACGCGCAGGCCAGGAAGCCTGAAACAGACCCGTTCGGCGCTGGAGCGGCTCCGGTCGGCGGGAGCCCACGTGAGCGTCAGTTGTCCCATCCTCAAGGAGAACCGCGATTCGTTCCAGGATGTGCTCCGGTACGGTGCCGAGACCGGTATCCCGGTCAATTGCGACTTGGCAATCATGGCCAAGGAGAACGGCGAAACCACCAACCTTGCCCATCGCATTGAGACTGGCGACCTTGAAAGCGTCATCAGGGCAATCGTGCAAGGCAGCCCGAAATACCGAGAAATGCTGGAGCAGAACCGGGATGCCCTCGATGCGACATCCCTGGACACATGCGGAATCGGCAACTACATGTTGTGCATGAAGTCGAACGGCGAGTTCCTGCCCTGCCCCGGCTTCGGGCTGGTTGTGGGAAACGCCTGGGATTCGGACATTGAGGAAGTGTGGAGGGATTCGCCCCAGTTGGCCGCCCTTCGCCGGTTCAGCCGGAGGGAGCGCTTTCCCCAATGCACCTCGTGCGAGGCGACCACCTTCTGCAATTTCTGCCTGGCGAAGTTCCACAACGAGGCTGGCTGGGAGTCGGGCGTCATCCCGCCCGGCTATTGCGAGATTGCTCGAATCAACAAGCGGGTGGCATGGCAGCACTTGAGGCCAGAGCATTCATAAACCGTCGAGGAAATGTCGATGATTGAGCCCATACCGGAAAGGCTGGAACGGGCGTTGAGCCGCACGCTCGCTCCGAGTGAACGAGTTTTCATCAAGCTCCGGGGCGCGTTCAAGGAGGCGCTGGTCTGCACCAGCATGCGCATCATCATCCTCAAGGCAGGCTGGATGACGGGCTAACTGTTCGGGACGGGGATGTCCCAGTGCCCGTATGCCAATGTCGTAGGGGGCGCAGGTAAATCTCCGCTTGGTCACCGGGTACTTCGAGGTTTCCACTGGGGGTCACCGAACACGCCGAAGACCTTCTGGAACACGGACAAGGGCGTCAGCGCAGCCAAAGCACGCAACTGCGCCACCATTAGCGCTTCGCGATGCGCAGAGATGTTCCGGGTTGCAGGGACGTTCATCGTGGAGCGGGCGTCTCGGGCATCGCGTTCGGGAACTTAATGATGAGAGCCGGTTGCAGGGTTGCTCGGAACATCGCCGCGATGGTGGCAGCATGTGGTCTCGCCGTGGCCATTTTCTCCGGCCAGCAGGCGCACGCAAAGGACAAGTCCCTGAAGGGCGAGCTTGAACATGCGCTCGTTGGCCAGCTCGTCACGTCGAAGATTCTGCTCGGAGACAGGGCAAGGCCAAGCGACGTCACGCGGGAGGGCTTGACCCTCGACTTCCCCGTCCACACCCTCGTGGATGCGGAGACTGGCGAAATTGCGTACCGGGTCGAAGAACCGCTGTTGCTGGAACGGGCTGAAGTCCATGAAGAGGAAATGTTGCGTTCCTTCGAGGCGGGCACATCGTTCCGCATAAGCGCCATTCACGTCAAGGACAGCAGAATAGAGATTAAGCTGAAGCAACTGAGCGGCGGGTCTGCGGAAGTGAAGCTCATGATGGGGAAGGGCTGGCAGTCCAAATATGATGCCACATCGGTTCAGGCACGGCTCGCCCGAGTCTTCAGCTTTGAGCAATCCGGCCAGCAACAGATGGAGGCCGGGCAACCCCCGCCGCAAGCAGAGCCGGTGGAGACAGCGACGCAGGCATTCACGCCAGCCGCCCCCGCAGCCGCTGTGGAAGCGCCTGCTAATCAAGCTTCCGTGCCGCCCAATTCGGCAGTCCATTCGGAGCAATCGGAACCAGCAAGCCAGCCTTCAATGCGGGCAGCTTACGTTGATTGCAAGGCGCTTAAGCAGCTAGAGCTGTACCCAACTCCCGAGGCGTCGTCATCGCCGGTGGCGGTGTTGCAATGCGGCGAGAGGGTCATGGCCATTGGCGGGCAAAACGGGTGGGTCAAGGTGCGGACGGAGCAAAATGTGGAGGGATACCTATCGCACTATTTCCTGAGTTATGGCGAACCTCCCTCCCTTGGGCAATCATCGGCAGAACAGCCTGCCGGTCCTGATAGGCAGCCCGACTCATCTGCCGCCGCCATTGCGCCAGGTCCAGATGAAAATGTTCAGCAAAGCCCGCCGCAGACATCGGAACAACGACCCTCTACTTATGCTCCTCCCGCTGAACCGGCAAGTAGGGCTGATGGTTCATGGAGTTGGTACCAATACGCACTTGCCTCGCTTCTGCCGTTGCTTGTAGCAGTTGTACTGCTGATTGGCTTGGCGCGGGGCAAGAAAAAAAGGCAGCAGGCACAGGAGGCGAGGCGCAGGCATGAGGAACGGCTCGAAGCGGAAAAACGCAAGGAAGAGCGAAAAGAACGACGCCAGAGAAACCAGGCGGCACATGAACGGGCATCGGCGAAGCGCCAATACGGCGAGCTCGTAGCCCAGCTCACGGAATTGGTGGCAACTTCCGGCTCCCAAGCCGAGGAGACATGGCATGACTTCATGGCGCTCGGCGGAGGGGAATCTGAGGTGATAACCGCCACAGATCATGTTGTCATAGATGTTCTGCATATCCTCAGCGTCATCTCAAAAGTGAAGGGAGAGGTTCCGATTGGGTTGGGGAGATTGTGTATGGCGATACGCGGGAGTCTGGAGCCTGGGACGTACTTTTCAGTGGAGCAGTGCAACGCTGAAATTGACCGCCGACGCCAGAAACCCCGTGCGCCCGATTTGCCTATGATGGTGACCCTGCTAGACATGTATGACAAGACGCAGGGGACGCGGCTGGCAGTAAAAGCTGCGAAAGCCTATTGGGCATTCGTTCGAGCCGCCTGCGAAGCCGTCGACAGCGAGCTGGGAGCGGCGACAAAACTCGTGCAAGACAAGTACCTAGAACTTCTAAGCCCATACTTGTCCGGGACCGACAACAATGGGGACGGTTCGGAACGGCAGGCCCAATCGAACAGCGCCTCTGACGGTAGCAAGAGCAGCTTTGCGGGATGCCCGGAGTGTCCAAAATACTATTCGGTTCTTCGCCTCCCCCCCAATGCGACCAAGCAGGAGATAAAGGCAGCATATAGGCGGCTCGCCAAGATCTATCATAGCGACCACCACCACGGCGCGGAGGAGGGGGTGCTGCACACGGCGGACGACCTCTTTAGGGAACTCAAAGAGGCGTATGACCACTTCTCCAGCATGCACTGGAATTCATAAGCTCCGTACTCGGCTCCCTGTCGTGCGTCGACCAAAATCTTGGGTCGGCAGGCAGCACGAGAATCGTGTTCAGAATGCAAATCTGCCAGGTTATCGGTATGGGGCACCCACGGGAAGGCGCTTGGATTAACGCACGCACCGGCGAGTGCCGCTTCATCCACGACTGGGCGAAGCGTCCCGGCGAGAGTGAGTAGCAATGAGCCATCAACATTTTTGCCACGTTGCCGGACACTACTGGCAGTGCGAGGGGAAGGCCCTACGCCCTGGCAACACGGAGCCGTCCGTCTGCGTCTGCCTTCCGTGCGGCCGCCCCCTCGAAGGCTACGACCACAGCGGATGCAACGCCCCCGTCGAGCTTCTCGCCTGCCCCGAGCACATCGAGGAAGAGCGCCGCAGCATCGAGGAGATCAGGCAGCGACACGGCGTGAGCGCCGCCGAGGAGGCTGACGCCGCCCCGGTAGAGGCGGAGCAGGGCGAATCCCTTGCCGAAAGGTCTCCTGAAGACGCCGCCCGTCCTTTCGAGCGCTTCCCGCTCGTGCCCATCGGACCGGACGACCCGCTCTGGCACTGCGAGTGGTGCTGCCACTGCGGCTGCCGCCGCATGCCCCCGGAATTGTCTGGGGCCTTCTGCTTCCATTGCGGCCATGAGTACCAGCGGAATGACCCCGAGTTCTGGCTGGACGAGGAGTTTCCCCACAGCCAAGCTGCCCATCTGAAAAACTGCGCCAGCTACCAGGAGTATCACAGGGAGACGGAAGCGAAGCTGGCCAGGCTGGGTGCCATGACCGCAAACGCAGACGAGGAAACGTTCTCGAAGCTCCAGAGCGCCTGCTATTCGAAAGCCATCGACGACAACTACGAAGCCTACATGAGCGCCCCCGAGGGAAGCCCCGAGCGGGCGGCCATCGTGGAGAGGATCGTAGCGGCCAACGCCCAGGAGATTGCGGAGCGCAAGCGGCGGTGTGACGCCATTCTCGGAAAACAGAACGGCTGATGAGCGGCTTGGGGGCGGACAGGCGTTCAGACGGAGATGGGGGAAGTTGAGGGGATCGTGGAAATCAGCGACGGGCCGCTGTGGGAGGCGTGCCGGAAGCTTCCATCCGACTGGGAGCCACATGGCCAGCGCCAGTGGCACGGGCGGCGGGAGGCCCGCCCCGACTGCGACACATGCTGCTGGTTCGTGGGACTCCTCCGCACATCGCCGGACTGGGGAGCATGCGCCAATCCGGAGTCCGAACGCACGGGGCTGCTCACCTTCCGGGAGCAGGGATGCTGGCAGCACGAGCGGGAGAACCGGAGCCGCCGCCATGAAGTCCGCTCCTCACGATGCGACTTCATGCGGGCATTCGAGGCGTTCCTGCGTGAGCAGGCGGCCGACTTCATCAAGGCGGAAGTTCGCCGGGCGAACGACCCGTCGCCCGGCGGCGAGCCGCCCGCCGCCATCCCCGAGGATATTCGTGAAACCCCGCTCTTCTTCGTGGTTCGCCGCCTGCTTAGGCACGCCGCTGAGGACTTCAGCCGCCCGGCTTTCGCCAGGATGGTCGCAAGCGTAAGGAAGGACACCCGTCGTTATTGGGAGTTCGCTTGCTGCTTCTGGTCGAAGGAGCTGGGGCTGGACATATCCGAAGTCGGTCTCCCCACAAACGCTTGGGAGCTTGAGCAGAAATTCTGGAGTCGTGTTGACGCCACCATCGCAAAAGCCCTGAGAGAGCGAAGGTCGAGGGCAACAAATAACCGGAAGAGGAATGGCTAGCCAGCAGGGACCACGACCATGCGAATCGTGCTGATCAGCGACACCCACGGGCTACACCGCCAGCTCCATGTGCCGAGTGGCGACGTGCTCATACACGCTGGAGATTTCACGCTCGATTCTGAGCCGTCCTCCGCCGTCTCCGACTTCGATGCCTGGCTCGGGTCGCTGCCGCACCGCCACAAGGTGGTCGTCCCCGGCGACCACGAGTCCATTCTGGAGGAGCCACGAAACCGTGGCGCAATCACCAACGCCATCCTGCTAGTGGGCTCGGGCGTGGAGATCGAACGGCTGAGGATATGGGGGTCGCCGGTCACGCCGCTGCATGGAAGTGCGTTCGGCATGTCCAATCCCGCCGACCGCAAGAGGCACTGGGCGCAGGTCCCCGAGGACCTGGACATCCTGGTGACGCACGGCCCGCCCTTTGGCATCCGTGACCACGGCGGAGGCTCTGAGCGCCGGGAGGGTTGCCCCGAGCTTCTGGTGGCGGTCTTCCGGGCCTTGCCCCCCGTCCACGTCTTCGGGCACGTCCACGCCGGGTATGGCATCTATCGAACGAGCGATACCCTCTTCGTGAACGCCTCCCTTCTGGGCGAGGACGGCAGCCTTAGCAGAAAGCCGATGGTGATTGAGGGCTAGGCTGGCTAGCAGGGTGCGAGGGTCTTAGCCCTACCGGCATGAAATCCTGCACCACATGCTCAGTGGCAAGGCAGCGACGTTCATGCGGCTGGGGCAGCGGATATGCAGCCTGTGCCTGCCTGAGAACATAAGGGAGCTGGAGGAGGAGTTCTGGGGGCGGGTTGATGCCGCCATCCACGAGGCCCTAGAAGGGCGAAGGGCCGAGGCTAACGAAGAAGAAACGCAAGAGAGTTGAGCAGCCAGCAGGAACCCCCACCTATGCACATCATCTGCATCGCTGATACTCATGGGCTGCACCGCCAACTGGAAGTCCCCAGCGGCGACATGCTGGTCCACGCTGGCGACATCACCGTGATGTCGAAGCGCCCCTGGGTGTACCGCCACTTCGACATTTGGCTGGGGGAGCTGCCCCACCGGCACAGGATCGTCATCCCGGGAAACAACGACTATCTGCTGGAAGACCCTCGACAGCGCAGTGCCATCACGAATGCCACCCTACTGGTGGACTCGGGCGTGGAAGTCGAGGGCCTGAAGATTTGGGGCAGCCCCGTCACGCCCCTTTACGGCGGGGCGTTTGGCAAGTCCAGGCCGCAAGACCGGAAGAAGCACTGGGCGCAGATTCCGGAAGATACCGACATCCTGATTACGCACACTCCACCCTTTGCGATTCTTGACCACGGCCTCCCCTCGGAGCGCCGGGAAGGCTGTCCTTATCTTTTCGAAGCGGTCTTCCGAGCCAGGCCACGGCTCCACGTGTTCGGCCACATTCACGCCGGATACGGCACGCTGCGGACGTCGGATACGGTCTTCGTCAACGCTTCGCTGTTGGGCGACAGCGGCAGCCTGGACAGGGAACCGATAGTGATTGATTTCCGGGCTGATTAAGCCGTGCTGCGTGTCTTGAGTCTGTGTTGCTCAGCGCAGGCTAAAGGTATACACTGACTATTGAGGTGCCGTGAAGCTCAGATGGCAAAAGGCCTAAATGTCATTCTGATTTTAATTTCGGCCGGTGGCATTGTAGGATACTTGTTTTGCAAGATGACACTTCTCAGAGGTTACCGAAAAGACCCGGCCAAACGAGGGAAACCGAGTTGGACCACCCCCAGGTGGCTGGCCAGGTTTGTCCTCGACAAGAATGCCGACATGAGTGCCAGAGAAGCTTCCCCGTCGAAATCGGGCAGTAAGTAGTTCGTCCCGCCCCCGCAGGCCAGCAACACAGATTTAGGGCACTACCAAGCCGTGCAGTCCCCCCCCCCCGCCGACGTACAATATGCACGGCTGGAATCTTGCCGTGGTTCCGCTCTCAGCGAAGGAAAGGCCGCAGAGATGATAAAGGACGAAAGCGTCGGGAAGACCCTGAGGGCAGCGGGCATGTTTCCGCCTTCGGTCCAGGACAGCCATTACGGCGACAAGCCTGAAATGACCAGGGAAGAAATCATTGAGAAGACCTTGAGAGAAATGAGCTTGTTTTCTTCCTCGGAAGAGGGCAGCCAATCCAGCGACGAAGCCGGTCACCTCTCGACCGTCATCGCCGAGGTTGGGCGCAAATTGCCCGACGGCAACATTAAGACCTGCGGCGCATTCAGGCACCTCAACGCAGCCTGCTGCGACCCCTGCCACACGTCTAGTCCGCACACTGACATGAGCCTGATTGACCTGCCCGATGGCACCCAGGCGTGGGTGTGCTGTGCGGTGGAGTATGCGATTTACCCAGAGCGCTACGCAGAACTCATGGAGCGGTCACGGAACTGTCCGGAGGGGAAATTGTTCATAGACATGTTCGGCGGTGAGGACCGCAAGAAAGACTAGCCCAAGTTCGTCACGAAACAGGGTAAACGCCGGTTAACGTCTTCAGAATCAATCAGGCGGTTGCCGAGTTTACACTACATTCGAAGTTCAAATCGAGGCGCT
>Ga0209517_10009656_pt1 | contig 10936 bp, 11 predicted proteins | sample PeaSoiMetSII2010_FD_187695 | JGI IMG/M metagenome (GOLD analysis project Ga0209517, IMG submission 187695) | Peat soil microbial communities from Weissenstadt, Germany - SII-2010 (SPAdes) (version 2) | ecosystem: Environmental > Terrestrial > Soil > Wetlands > Peat | place: Germany... | reverse complement strand
CAGGTCGCCCCTACGCCGCCCGCGGCGGCGGCGCTCCAAAATTCTCCCGGTAACGCTCCCAGAACTGGGAGATTTCCAGGCGGTGTTCCTGGGTGCCTTGCTGCTCCACGCAAAAGCTGGCCAGGACCGCCCCCAAACAGGTGGACTCCTCCAAGGAGAGCCCCAGAACCAGCCCCTTGAGAAGCCCGGCCCGGTAGGCGTCCCCGGCCCCGGTGGGGTCCTGGACCTGGCTGGGGCGCACCGCGGGCACCTGGCGCCGGCCGGCGGCGGTGTAGAGATATGAGCCTGCCTCGCCCCGGGTGACGATCAGCGCGGACGCTAAGTCCAGAAGCTCCTGCTCCTCAAGGCCGGTCTTTTGCCGAAACATCTCCAACTCGTAGTCGTTGACGATGAGGGCCCGGGCCCCGGCGGCCATCTCCCGGAGCCGGCCGCCCTCCCAGGCGGGGATGCTCTGGCCGGGGTCGAAGATATAGGGCAGCCCCGCGGCCTGGTAGGCCCGGGTATAAGCCAGCATGTCTTCCAGGCCGCCCGGGGCCACGATGGCGTAAGCCGCGGCCGCGTCCACCCCCTCGAACCGGTAATCTGAGAGGTATTTCATGGCCCCGGGATTGAACCCGGTAATCTGGTTGTCGGAAAGGTCCGTGGTGATGTAAGCCCCGGCGGTGAACTCCCCGGGGATCTCCTTGATCCCGGCCAGGGGCAGGCCCAGCCCGGCCAGCCACTCCCGGTAGGGCGCGAAGTCCTTGCCCGCGGTGGCCAGGATGACCGGCTTTTCCCCCAGCAAGGCCAGATTATAGGCGATGTTGCCCGCAGTGCCGCCGAAGCGCTCCCTGAGGCCATTCACCATGAAACAGACGTTCAGGATATGGATCTTCTCCGGCAGGATGTGATCCGCGAAGCGGCCGGGAAAATCCATGATCCGGTCGTAGGCCAGGGACCCGGAAACGAAGATTTGCATAAGGACCTTTGAGTTTCGAGTTTCGAGTTTTGAGTTGTAGGGGCGACCCGCTGGGTCGCCCGGTTTCGAGTTTCGAAAAACAGAATTAGAAGCTATTACAAAAAGTTAAATTTGCAGAAAATGTCATTCTGAGTGAACCATCACGACCTAACGGCCACAATGAAAAATGAGCATGTAGAACCGCCGCCCTCGGCGGTTCTTCTCCGGCAGGATGTGATCCGCGAAGCGGCCGGGAAAATCCATGATCCGGTCTTAAGCCAGGGACCCGGAAACGAAGATTTGCATAAGGACCTTTGAGTTTCGAGTTTCGAGTTTTGAGTTGTAGGGGCGACCCGCTGGGTCGCCCGGTTTCGAGTTTCGAAAAACAGAATTAGCTGCAATACGGTTCATTTACAAAGGTCCTAAGGAATCGGTGGGCAGTGCCCACCCTAAATTTTCTCGTCTTCTGGTCAGGCTGAGCGCCGCGCAGCATCTCGTATTCAGAGATTCTTCGGTCGCCTCCGGCTCCCTCAGAATGACCAGAAATGACCTCGTATCATCTTGATGCTTAAGTGAACCGCATTAGAATTAGCCCTACCTGATTGCGATATTTTAACCTTGAACTTTGAACTTTTAACTTTGAACTCAAGACTCAAGACCTTGAAAATACGCCTTCGCCTCCCCCACGGTGAAGAGGGAGCCGGTGATGACGATGCGGTCCCGGGGGCCGGCCAGGGCCTGGGCCCGGCGGATGGCCTCACTCACCCGGGGCACCTGGATCACCTCCAGGGCGTAGGCCCGGGACCGCCGGGCCAGGTCCGCGGTGGCTGCGGCCCGGAAGTACCGGGGTTGGGTGAAGATCACCAGATGGGCCAGAGGTAAAAGGCGGGCCAGGATGGCGTCCACATCCTTGTCGGCCATGATGCCCATCACCAGGAACAGCCGGCCGTTGCCCCGGGACGGTTTTTGTATCAGTTTCAAGGCCTGGGCCAGGCTTAGGGCGGCGGCGGGGTTGTGGGCCCCGTCCAAAAGGATGCGGCGGTCCTGGGCCACCTGTTCCAGGCGCCCCGGCCAGCGGGTATTCGCCAGGCCTTCCCGGATGGCGGTCTCGCCGATGTCCCAGCCGCGCTGCTGCAAAAGCTCCAGAACCGCCAGGGCCACCGCGGCATTGCGGTACTGGTGGCGTCCCCGCAGGCTCAAGGTGAGACCCGCCAGGCGCCGGTTCAGCCCCTGGTAGCTAAAACGCCCCCCGGAAGCCCCCCGCGTCCGGAAGTCCACTCCCCCCAGATACAGCGGCGCCTCCAGTTCCCGGCAGCGGCGGCGGAAGAGTTCCACCACCGAGGGTTGCCGGGCATAGGTAATTAAGGGCGTCTTTTCTTTGATGATGCCCGCCTTCTCGGCGGCGATGGCCAACAGGCCCCGTCCCAGGTAGTCCTGATGGTCCCGGGAGATGTTGGTGATCACCGCCAGGAGCGGCTGGACGATGTTGGTGGCGTCCAGCCGCCCCCCCATACCGGTTTCCAGGATGATGGGGTCCGCCTTTTCCTCCAGGAAGTAGAGAAAGGCCAGGGCGGTGGCGAATTCGAAAAAGGTGGGAGGCTCGCCCTGGTCCACCACGTCTCGCACCCGGTTGATCAGGGACAGCAGGCGGTCGGCGCTGATTTCCCGGTCTCCCAGGCGCAGGCGCTCCTGGAAGCTCACCAGATGCGGGGAAGTGAAGAGGCCCGCGGGGTATCCGGCCCGGGTGAGGACGGCGCTGAGGATGGCCGCCACCGAGCCCTTGCCGTTGGTGCCGGCGATGTGAAGATAGCGGCCCTCCTGGTAGGAAAGGCCCAACCGGGCCAGCAGGTCCAGGGTGGAGGACAGGCCGAACTTGACGCCGAATTTCTGTAAATCAAAGACCCAGGATAACGCCGGGGCCAGGTCGGCGAAGACCGTCATCCGGCCACCCCGCTAGAATTCCTTATATTCGTGGCTCATCACGGTATCGCTGCCGGGTTTGAAGCGGATCTCCAGGGTGCTGCGCAGGATTTTGCCCCCGGTCTTTGGCGGCGGCTTCTTTTTAACCTGCTTGTCCTGAAGCAGATACTCGGAGGTGGACTGTTCCTCGGGCTCGCGCCGCGAAGGTTGATAAGGCATGGCCTCGGCGTCCTTATAGCTGAAGTACTTGTAAACCACACCCTCGGAGGAGCTGCCCTGGGACTCCTTGGGGTCGCCAAAATAGAGGAGGACTTCCTGCTTGGTGGTCTTGCCGTCCTGGATGCGCTGTACGAAGTTGGGGTTGATGGTGTCGCCGCTGGCATCCTTCCAGGTCCACCCCAGGAGCCACGGGATGAACAGGACCAGTAAAACCGGCGCCCAGCGACGCCGCACCGGGGCCCTCAGCCCGGAGAGGACCCCAGTCAACCGCGACTGCCCAGGGTTGGATAGTTGCCCCATAAATCAACCTCCCAAAAATCAAAAAATTTCTTAAGCAAAACTATAATCCACTTTTCCGGATTGGGCCAGTCTGATTCCTTAGCTGAGCAATACTGCGACGATCCCCCCGAAGAAGATGGCGTCGAAGGTGCCGGCGCCGCCGATGGAGGCCACCGGCGCCCCCAGCTTGGGGATCTCCCCCAACCTCAGGAGGTCGGCGCCGATAAGAATCCCCAGGGTGCTGGCGATGTAGGCGCAGGGCGCCCGCAGCAAGGGAGGGCAAAGGAGATAGGCTCCCAGGGCCGCCAGCAGCGGCGGGACCAGTCCGGGCACCGCGATTCCCAAGCCCCGGACCGGGCGGGCCAGGCGGTTCACCACCAGGGTTACCAGGACCACCAGGACCGGCAGATACCAGCCGAAGGGTATCCTGAGGATGAGATATAGACACAGGCCCAGGGGGATCAAGGCCCCGCCCACGTTGACGGCCAGCACCGTTTGGTGGCCGGACCCCAGGGGGGGCGGCCGGAACTGCATGCCGAAATAGGAGATGACCTGATCTCCCAACACCTCCTGGCTCTCGAAGCGATGGATGGGAATGTTCACCAGGCTGCCCGCCAGGGTGGAGATGAGCAGCCAGAAGATCAGGCCGGGGGGGAGCCCCAGCCGCAAAAAGGCCTCGCCGATCATCCCCAGCAGCAGGAAGGGCAGCAAGATCAGGGCCGTCACGAAGAAGGCCAGCATCATCAGAAAGATCAGGGGTGGAAAGAACATGATAAATTCCTAATATGAGGAGGTTGGTTAATAATTATCCGCTAACTTAAGCCTCCCGGCGCCTGTTGCAAAGCCTGGACTATTTGCCCACTCCATAAGAGCGGAGCTTCAGTTCCAACTCCTCCAGGGAAATCCCCAGGATCTCCGCGGCCGCCTGCCGCTGGCCTTCCACCTTTTCCAGGGTGCGGCTGATCAACCGCCGCTCATATTCCGGCAACCCCGGTTCCACCAGGTGGTCGGGCACGACCCAGGCTGCCTGCCGCAGGTGGTCCGGCAGGTCCAGGAGGGTCAGGGTGTCCCCCACGCAGACGATCACCCCCCTTTCGATGACGTTCTCCAGCTCCCGGATATTTCCCGGCCAGGGATAATCCTGGAAGGCCTGGAGCACCTCCGGGGATATAGCCTTGATTTTCCTGCGGTTTTTCGCTCCATAGGTCCGCAGAAAATGATCGGCCAACAGCGCCAGATCATCCCTCCGCTCCCTTAGAGGGGGCAGGACAATGGGAAAGACGTTGAGACGATAAAAGAGATCGTCCCGGAAACGCCCATCCCGCACCCTGGCTTCCAGGTTGCTGTTGGTGGCCGCGATGATCCTGACATCCACCTTCAGGGTGCGGGTGCCCCCCAGGGGTTCAAACTCCCTGGACTGCAGAACCCGCAGAATTTTGGCCTGGGTGGTGAGGCTGAGCTCCCCGATCTCATCAAGAAACAGGCTGCCCCGGTGGGCCAGGAGGAACCGGCCCTCCTGGCGGCTGACCGCCCCGGTGAAGGCCCCCCGTTCATGGCCGAAGAGTTCGGACTCCATCAGGGTTTCGGGCAAAGCCGCGCAGTTGACCACCACGAAGGGCCCGGCGGCCCTGGGGCTGTTGCGATGGATGGCCTGAGCCACCAGCTCCTTGCCGGTGCCGGTCTCCCCCAACAACAGGACGTTGGCATCCGAGGGCGACACCAGCTCCAGCAGGTGGAAGATCTGCCGCATGCGCGGCGAGGCGCCCAAGACTCCGGATTGATCAAAGCCGCTCATAGTCAACTGTTTTCTTTTTTCTGTTTCCTGTTTTGGCCGAAAGCTGGAAGCCCTCAGCCATTAACCGCTATTGGGCGGGGCCGACTATCCCGTGGACCACCCCGTGGCAGCGGCAGGCGGTGGCGATCAAGGTCCGGCCGCCCTGGCCGGCCGCCAGGTCCCGGGCCAGGGCCAGCAAGGCCCGGGGCGGGTACCCACCCACTCCGGGAGCCAGTTGCCGGCTGGCCACCACCTTGATGGCAAAGCCAGGCAGACTCACGGCCGCCAGCTCCGCGGCCAGGGACGTCTTCCGAGGTTCCTGGCTCACCGGGCAGAAGGACTCCGGCTCGGCGCAATCATCCGGGCAGCGATGCGCGGCCCGGCTCAAATACCACTGGCCCTCCGGGCCTCGCCAGGCTACCGGCGCCAGACCTCCCAGGCTTGCCGGGGCCGCGGCCGGCTCCCAGCCCCGCAGGGGGCCGGCCAACAGCCAGGCCCAGGCCAGGTGTACCGGCGCCATGGGGATGAGCCAGTCCCAGGGGCCATCTTCTGTGAGGTTGCCGGCCAGAAAGGCAGCGGCCTCCGCGGCCGTCCCGGCCACCCGCGGTATCCCCAGGGCCAGGGCCGCGGCCAGGGCCTCCGGCCGGCGATCCACCACCTGAAAGGTGGCCTCGGCATCCTGGCGGGCCAATCTTTCCAGGGCCAGGCAGCCGAATTTTCCCGCCCCGAGGATAAGGTAAGCGGCCATGAAGATCAGTCCTTACGAGGGAATACCCCCACCACGGTGGGCAAAAAGGGGCTCTGCCGTTCTATCAGGCTGCCGATGGGGTTTTCCCAGGCGGGCGGGGAAAAAAATTCAAAGTTCTTGGTCTTGATCAATAGTTGGGCTTCGCTGCCGCCATCCAGGTTCATCGCGGAGTCGATCTCGAATTTGCTGGCCTTGAGGAATTGGGCCATCTCCCGCAAAGTGAAATAGCTGTTGGAGGTGTTAAAGACCAGGATATTACCCACCCGGTCGGTGGCGATCACCGTGCGGTTGGAATTTTTCTCGCTGTCCCGCACCCGGATGTTCCCTTTGTAGTCCAGGAGGAGGGGAAAGGATTGCACCCCCTGGGTCCAGGGCAGGTTCTTGGGATTGACCGGGGTGGCCAGGAGGTCCAGGATGGTGGCCCGGGGGAGATCCGGGGAGATGCCTTTGGGTTCCGCCACGAACATGCCGCGCATCTGCCGGTTATTAGTAGGCCCGATGGCCTTGCCATCGGCGATGATCAGACCCACCGGCTGGTAATCGGGTCCGTAGTAGCTGGCGTTGAAGACGATGGGGGCCTGCAGTTCCTGCTGCCAGGTGGTAATGCTCTGGGGGGCATGGTGAAAGACCCGGAAGGCGTTGCTGCCCGGGTCGATTTTCACCACCGCCAGGGCGGCCACCACCTCGCAGTCTTCGCCCTCCCGGATAACCTCCACCCGGCTGAAACTGAGGCCCCGGCCCAGGGTCTGCCATTGGGGCGAGGTATGGGTGAGGTCGGCTGCCCCCAGGTTCGCAGGGGCCAACAGCCAAACCCAGCAGATCGCAATCCCAAAAAGACTGGAGAACCAGGTGGACACCACCGCTCCTTGCAGACCTGGTAAATATCGGATATTTTACCATGGCAGGGAGGATTCGTCCATAAGCTTAAAACATATACCCCCGCGGTTGGCCGACTCGCACGCCCACCTGGACCTGGAAGAGCTGCAGCCCGACCAGAGCGAGGTGGTGCGCCGGGCCCGGGAAGCCGGGGTGGCTCTGCTGATCAACGTGGCCACCGGCTTGGGGGACGCCCCCCTGGTGCTGCGCACCGCCGGGAAATTTCCCGGGGTGGTGGCAGCCTTGGGGGTCCACCCCCATGGGGCGGGGGCCATGACCGAAAAGGACCTGGAAATCCTGGCCTCCCTGGCGGTCCGGCCCCGGGTGGTGGCCATCGGCGAAATCGGCCTCGATTTCTACCGCCGCCGCTCGCCGGCAGAGGCCCAGGAACTTTGGTTCCGCCGCCAACTGGAACTGGCTCAGGCCCTGAAAAAACCGGTGATCATCCACACCCGGGAGGCCACGGAGGCAACTCTGAAGATTCTCCGGGAATACCGGGGCCGTCTCTGGGGCGGGGTCATGCATTGCTTCGGGGGGAGTTGGGACGAAGCCGCGGCCTTCCTGGACCTGGGGTTTAGCCTCTCCTTTTCCGGCACCCTCACCTACCCCAAGGCCGGGCCCCTGCGGGAGGTGGCCAGGATGGCGCCCCTGGACCGGCTCCTGGTGGAGACCGACTGCCCCTATCTGCCTCCCCAACCCTGGCGTGGCCAGCGTAATGAGCCCGCTTACCTGATGGCCACGGCCCGGCAGTTGGCTCAGGTTCGGAGCCTCACCCTGGAGGAGGCGGCCCGGGCCACCTGGGAAAATACCCTCCGGGTATTCGGCCTGGAAGAATTTGATAATTTCTAGGTAGAGGACAGGGCAGGCCCAAAATCAAAAAATCAGGGATTTTTTAGCCAATTTGCCCAGAGAAGCTGAGCCAGCCGTGAGCCGCATCGCCCAGAACCTGGAAGAGGTGAGAGGCCGCATCGCGGCTGCGGCCCGGGGGGCCGGCCGGGACCCGGCCCGGGTGCGCCTGGTGGCAGTGAGCAAGACGGTGCCCGTGGAGCATATCCGGGCGGCAGTGGCCGCGGGCCAGCTCCTGTTCGGCGAAAATTACCTCCAGGAGGCCCGGCCCAAGATCGCCGCCCTGGGGCCGGCGCTTAGCTGGCATTTTATCGGACACTTACAGAGCAACAAGGCCAAGGCCGCGGTGGCCCTCTTCGAGGTGATCCACGGGGTGGACCGCCTGAAGCTGGCCCAAGCCCTGGATGCCGCCGCCGCCTCCCTGGGGGGTCTACAAAAAATCCTGCTCCAGGTTAACCTGGCGGGGGAAGCCTCCAAATCCGGGGCCGCTCCGGAAACGGTCCCGGGGTTGCTCCGGGAGCTCGGGCGCTTGCCGCATCTGCGGGTGCTGGGTTTGATGGCCCTGCCTCCCTGGCTGGACGACCCCGAGGCGGTGCGCCCCTATTTCCGGGCCTTGCGGGAGCTGCGCGACCGCCTGGAAGCGGACTGCGGGCACCCCTTGCCGGAGCTGTCCATGGGCATGTCCGGGGATTTCGAGGTGGCAGTGGCGGAAGGGGCCACCCTGGTGCGGGTGGGCGCCGCCATCTTCGGCAGCCGGGGGTGATGGCGGTCCGCCTTTAGCGTTTGGCAAAGGGAAGCCTGGCAAATATAATCGTATTGCAGCAACCAGCTAAAGGCACAAGACTGCCGCGGCCATAAACATGACCACCATTAAACCGCCCCCTCCCGGCGCCAGGGTGGGCTTCACCACTACCATCCCGGTGGAAGTGGTGCTGGCCGCCGGCCTGACGCCGGTGGACCTGAATAACCTGTTCATCGCCGACCCCGGGGCCCGGGCCCTGGCAGCCGAGGCCGAAGCCGCCGGCTTCCCCCGCACCATCTGTACCTGGATCAAGGGAATCTATGCGGCCTTGCAGCACCACCCGGAGATCGCCGCGGTCATCGTCGCCTGCCAGGGTGATTGCTCCTATACCCAGGCCCTGGGGGAGATCCTGGAATCTGAAGGCCGCCAGGTGATCCACTTCAAATTTCCCTATCCCCGCAACCGGCAGCAACTGGCCCGGGAGATCGGCAACCTGAGGGACCGCCTGGGCGCCAGCGAGGCTCGGGTGGCCCAGGTCCAGGAGAGGCTGGCCCCTTTGCGCCGCGCCTTGCAGCGCCTGGACCGCCTCACCTGGGAGTCCGGCCGGGTGAGCGGCCAGGAGAATTTTCAGCATCTCATCGCCAGCACCGACTTTGCTTCGGACCTCGCGGCCTTCGAACTCAGGATCGGCGCTTTCCTTAAACAGGCGGAACAACGCCGGCCCCGGGATTACCCGGTGCGTTTGGGCTTTGCCGGCATCCCTCCCATCTTTACCGACCTGTGGGAATACCTGGAGGAATTGGGGGCCGGGGTGGTATTCCAAGAATTTCCCCGGCAGTTCAGCATGCCCCATGCCGGCCCGGACCTGGCGGAGCAATACTTTCATTATACCTATCCCTACGAGATCGCCGGACGCCTGGAGGACCTTTTGGCCGCGGTGCGCACCCGGCGCCTGGACGGCCTGGTGCACTATACCCAGAGCTTCTGTTTCCGCCAGATGTTCGACCAAACCATCCGGGAGCGTCTCAACCTGCCTATCCTCACCATTGAGGGGGACCGCCCCGCTTCCCTGGATTCCCGCACCCGGATGCGCCTGGAGGCCTTTGTCGATGTCTTGCGGCCGTAATGCATCGCCGGGGGATGGGGCCGGGAGGTCAGGGAGCGTCGCTCCCCGGCCCTTTCCCCATGAACCCGGCCTGTCCGCCTGCGGTCTGGACTTCGGCAGCCGCTTCGTGAAGCTGGTTTATCTGGACCCCAGGGGAGTTTGGAGGCGCCGCCGCCTGGACGCCATCATCTTTTACCGGAATTATCTCCTCCGGGGGAGGCGCGGTCTGTCCATCGATTGGCCGCGGCTGGGCCTCCCGGAACCGGCCGCCCTGGTGGTCACCGGCTACGGCAAGAATCTCCTGCAGAAAATCTTCCCGGCCATCACCGAGATTCGGGCCCATTTTCTGGGAGCCCGGCAGCAAACGGGCCTGGACCATTTTATCCTCCTGGAGGTGGGGGGCCAGGACACCAAGGTGCTTTACATCCGGGACGGCCGGGTGTTCGACTTCCTCTCCAACGACCGCTGCGCCGCGGGCACCGGCCGCTACCTGGAAAACATGGCCCGCTTCCTGAAGATGCCCTTAACGCAATTCGCCGCGGCCCGGCGGAACCCGGTGGAGATTTCCCAGACCTGCGCCATCTTCGGGGAAAGCGAACTGGTGGGGCACCTGCTGGAGGGGGTGGAGCCGGCCCGCATCGCCGCGGGCGTCAACGCCTCGGTGGCCCGGCGGGCCTTGTCCATGGTGCGCCGCTACCGCTGCCCCACCCTGGTGTGCGTCGGCGGGGTGGCCCGCAACCGGGCGGTAATCAATTTCCTTCAGGAACCGGACTTATTTCGGGTGATAGTGCCGCCCTACCCCCAATACATCGGCGCCCTGGGGTGCTGCCTGGAGGCCGCCCGGAAACCCCTTGGAGACTAGCATGAAGACCGTCCTGATTATTGCCGGTTCCGATCCGGGAGGAGGCGCCGGCCTGCAACAAGACCTGAAGGTGGCCACCCTGTCCGGGGTTTACGGGCTGACGGTGGCCACCGCCCTGACCATCCAGAACAGCCAGGGGGTCCAGGCGGTGCATGCGGTGGCCCCGGAGGTGGTGGCGGCCCAACTGGAGGCGGTCATCAGCGACTTCCCGGTGGCCGCGGTGAAGCTGGGCATGCTGGCCACTGCGGCCATCGTCGCCACCGTGGCCGCTGCCTTAAAAAAGTTGGGCCCCGCGCCGGTGGTGCTGGACCCGGTGCTGGCCGCGGGCGGCGGCTTCCCCCTCTTGGAAGAGGCCGGCGTCAGCGCCATGCAGGAAGAGCTCTTCCCCCTGACCTTCCTCCTGACCCCCAATGCCCCGGAGGCCGCCCGCCTCACCGGCCTGGAGATTAAGACCCCCCGGGACCTGGAAGAGGCGGCCCGGCGGCTGCAGGCCCTGGGCCCCCGCTGGGTCCTGGCCAAGGGCGGCCACCTGCAAGGCGCGCCGGTGGACGTCCTCACCGATGGCCATCGCAGCTATCACCTGGCCGGCGCCCGGCTGGCCGCCCCCAATCACCACGGCAGCAGCTGC
>Ga0209517_10009654_pt1 | contig 10938 bp, 8 predicted proteins | sample PeaSoiMetSII2010_FD_187695 | JGI IMG/M metagenome (GOLD analysis project Ga0209517, IMG submission 187695) | Peat soil microbial communities from Weissenstadt, Germany - SII-2010 (SPAdes) (version 2) | ecosystem: Environmental > Terrestrial > Soil > Wetlands > Peat | place: Germany: Weissenstadt... | reverse complement strand
CGCTGATGCTCCCCACTGATGGACGCGCAACGATCATGGGCCACGATGCCGCGCGCGAGCCCAACCAAGTACGGCGGGAGATCGGTGTGGTCTTCCAGGCCGCCAGCGTGGACGCCAAGCTTACCGTCGCCGAAAACCTGCGCCACCAGGGCCATCTCTATGGCCTGAGCGGCAGCGCGCTCAGGCGGCGCATTGCGGAGATGCTGGGGCGCGTGGGCCTCGCCGACCGCGCCAATGACCGCGTGGAAAAGCTCTCCGGCGGGCAGCAGCGCCGCGTCGAACTGGCCAAGGGACTCCTGCATCGCCCGTCGGTCCTGCTGCTCGACGAGCCTTCCACGGGACTCGATCCCGGCGCGCGCCGCGACCTGTGGCTTTACTTGAAGATGTTGCGCGACGAAGAGCGCGTGACCGTGGTGGTGACCACGCATCTGATGGAAGAGGCCGAGCATTGCGACCGGCTGGCCATCCTCAACGAAGGCAAACTGGTCGCGCTGGGGACTCCGGCGGAGCTGAAGCGCGAGATCGGCGGAGAGGTGATCGTGATGGAGGCGCGCGATCCGGAATCGCTGGCGCGACGAGTCACCGAGCGCTTTGGCCCCTGCAGCGTGATCGACGGCAAAGTGCGCCTGGAGCGCGAGCACGGGCACCGCTTCGTCACCGACGTGGTCGAGGCCTTTCCCGGGGAGATCGATTCCATTTCCGTCAGCAAGCCTACGCTGGAGGACGTGTTCATCGACCGCACCGGACACCGTTTCTGGACTGGCCCGGAGAGCGAGACACCCTAGACAAATGGCGCAAACCGCAACCATCGGAGCAGTGACGCAGCGAGCGTCGGCCGTCCGCAGCCGCGTCTGGCTCGCAGTCGCCTCGCTGTGGTGGCGCGAACTGGTGCGCTTCTACCGCCAGCGCAGCCGCGTCGCCGGCGTGATCCTCTCGCCGTTGGTGTTCTGGCTGGTGATTGGCTCGGGCTTCGGCACCTCGTTCCGCTCCGGCTCGGCGGCCGGCGGACAGCACTACCTTGAGTACTTTTATCCCGGCGCGCTCATCATGATCGTGCTCTTCACCTCGATCTTCACCATGATGTCGGTGATCGAAGATCGCAAAGAAGGATTCCTGCTTTCGGTGCTGGTGGCGCCCATCAGCCGCTCGGCCATTGTGCTGGCCAAAGTGCTGGGCGGAACCACGCTCTCGGCGATCCAGGGATTGATTTTCCTCGTATTCGCGCCGGCGGTGGGCGTGCACTTCGGGCTGGCGCAGTTCGGGTTGATCGTGCTGATTACTGTGCTGGTTTCTTTCTGCCTCACGTCGCTGGGCTTCGCTGTCGCCTGGAAGATGGAATCGGCGCAGGGCTTCCACGCCGTGGTGAATCTTTTCCTGATCCCGCTGTGGCTGGTCTCGGGCGCGCTGTTCCCGATGGCGGGCGCCTCGGGATGGATTCGCGCGCTCATGCTGGCGAATCCGCTGACCTACGGAGTCGAGGCGCTGCGGGCAGCGCTGTTCCCGGCGATGGCCAGCCCGCGCTTTCCGCTTGGATCGTCGATTGCAGTGCTGGCGGTGTTTTCGGCGGTCGTGTTTGCCGTGGCTTTCCTGCTGGCAAACCGGCGCAGCACGAAGCCGGCAGCGTGACGAGTACCGAGTTGCGAGTACCGAGTACCGAGTTTTGCAGCGCCAGAGTCCTCTCTCGGTACTCGGTACTGAACCCAAATGACTGACTACGCCATATTCCCGGTGATCAACGCCACCCTCAACGGCACCAGTGCTGTGCTGATCGCGACCGGCCGCACGCTCATCCGACGCGGGCACGTCGCGGCGCACCGCGCATTCATGGTCGCGGCCGTCGTCTGCTCCACGGCATTCCTGGTTTCTTATGTGTGGTATCACGCGCATGTGGGCAGCGTTCACTTTCCGGGACGAGGGATAGTGCGACCCGTGTATTTCGCGATCCTGATATCGCACACATCGCTTGCCCTGGTGGTGGTTCCGCTGGTAATCATTACGCTGGTGCGCGCGCTGCGGGCGCGCTTCGACCGCCACCGCGCCATCGCGCGCTGGACGTATCCCATCTGGCTCTATGTTTCGGTCACCGGCGTGGTGATCTACGTGATGCTGTATCACGTTTATGCATCTTACAAATGAGCATGCCGAATGTGAGACTCAAGATCGATATCGGCGGCACTGTGGGCGACGAGGCCTGGCAAAAGATCCGGCAGTTCGACGAGATCCAGAGTGTCGCCTTTGGCCCGGAGTTCGGCTCGAGCGGCGAGTGCAAGCATCCACTTACGGCGCCGCATGCCAAGGGAGAATGGCGCGGAGCGCTCATCCGCGTGCGCGATCCACTGCTGGCGCAATACGCCATGTCGCACTACCTGGAGCAGGAGCGCGTGCTGGATGCGGATGTGGAGTGAGCCGGCTACATGATGGCTGAGCAAGAAATCGCGGAAAAGCCCAAGCGCCCGCCCATGCCGCGGCGCACCAAGATCCTTTTCTACCTGGTGGCGTGGCTGATCGTGCTGATGCCGTTCCTGTTTTGGCGCGGCACCTGGTTCGGGCGTCCACTGACCGACGCGGAGATCACGAAATATCTGCACGATGATCAAAAGCCGCGCCACATCCAGCACGCGCTGGTGCAGATCGGCGAGCGCATCAATCGCGGCAATCGAAATATCGGACCGTGGTCGGTGGAACTGGTGCGCCTGGCCACCTACCCTGTAGAAGAGGTCCGTAACACAGACGCGTGGATCATGGGCCAGGACAACTCCAGCCAACAATTTCATGGTGCGCTGCTGCAGATGCTCTCCGACCCCGCGCCGCAGGTGCGCGGCAACGCGGCGCTGGCGCTGGTGCGCTTTGGCGATGCCAGCGGTCGGCCGCAGATCGTGGCCATGCTCAAGCCGCTCGCGGTGACCGCGCCCACCGCCGGACGCGTCACTGGTGTTGCCCGCGCGGGAGAGCCCGCGAATCACGGCACGGTTCTCGTGAAACTGGACAGCCACGGACAACTGGTGGAAGTCCGCGCGCCCATTTCCGGGCACATCCGCGCCATCGAAGCGCAGCCGGGAGCGGACGTCGCGCAGGGAGCTCCGCTTGCCGTGCTGAACCCCGGCGCCGACCAGGTATGGGAAGCGCTGCGCGCGCTGTACGCCGTCGGGCAGCCTGACGACCTGCCGGCCATCGCGCCGTACAAGAATCCGCTGCGCGATCTTCCCCAGCGCATCGCGCAGCAGGCGGCGGAAACCGAGAAGGCCATCGAGGAGCGCGCCGGGCGCTAGATTTTGCCGACGGCTTTCAGTAAAGTTCGTGCCCAATACGCACCACGGAAACAGGGCGGCACTGAGGACAGAGGAGCAGAAGAGCAAGTTCCAAGTCTCTGTGTCTCCGTACCTCCGTGGTGGATTTTCGGAGGTCCTGTGAAAGCGCATATTTCCGCCATTCTGCTGTGCCTGCTGACGGTGCCGGTTCTCGCCGCCGGCGCCGACAAATCACCGTCCTCGGCCGCGGCGGTGGACGCCATCCTGCCGCAGATCGAAGCGTTGTACGTCGACCTGCATCTCCATCCCGAGCTGGCGTTCCACGAGCAGCGGACTGCGGCCGCGCTGGCGGAAGGTCTGCGCAAGCTGGGGTTCGATGTGACCACGGGCGTCGGCCGGCTGGGAGTGGTGGGAGTCCTGAGGAACGGCGCCGGTCCTACGGTGATGCTGCGCACGGAACTCGATGCGCTCCCCGTGAAAGAACAGACCGGCCTCGCCTACGCCAGCCAGGTGACCACGCACAACGAGTCGGGAGTCGAGGTCCCGGTGATGCACGCCTGCGGGCACGACGTGCACATGTCCGCATGGATGGGCACGGCTACGCTGCTCAGCCAGGCCCGCGACCAGTGGCGCGGAACGCTGGTGCTGATCGGCCAGCCGGCGGAGGAGACCGTCGGGGGCGCCGCCGCCATGCTCAAAGACGGCCTGTTCACGCGCTTTCCCAAGCCCGATTACGTGATCGCCTTCCACGATGACAGCGATCTGCCCGCAGGCACGGTGGGCTTTATCCCCGGCTATTCGCACGCCAACGTCGATTCCGTGGACATCACCATCTACGGCAAAGGCGGCCACGGGGCGATGCCGCAGACCACGGTGGACCCCATCGTGATCGCAGCCCGTACCGTGCTGTCGCTCCAGACCATCGTCTCGCGCGAGCTCGATCCCCGCGACCCGGCCGTCATCACCGTGGGCTCGATCCACGGCGGGACCAAACACAACATCATTCCCGACCAGGTGCACCTGCAACTGACGGTGCGCTCCTACCAGCCGGAAACCCGCAAGCACCTGCTGGCGTCGATTGAGCGCATCGCCAAAGCGGAATCGGAGGCGGGCAACGCTCCCAAGCCGCCGCTGGTGGAATACTCGGATGCATCCGACTCCGTCTACAACGACCCGAAGCTGACCGAGCGCGTGGTAGCGACTCTGCGCCGGCGGCTGGGCGACGACAAAGTGGTCCAGATGCCGCCCAAGATGGTGGCGGAGGATTTTTCCGAGTACGGCAAGGCGGGCGTGCCGGCGATGATGTTCTTTGTGGGCGCGGTCAATCCTGCCAAATACCAGGAGGCCAAGGCTTCCGGAACACGCCTGCCGTCGCTGCACTCGTCGCTGTTTGCCCCCGACGTGAAGCCCACACTCGAGACGGCGATGGAAGCGGAAACGGCGGTGATGCTGGATCTGCTGGGAAGGCCGTAAGAACAGATTCCTCTCAGAGGTTATTCGGCGCAGTTATGGCTGTGCCTTCCCGAAACTGGCAACTGACAACTGGCCGCTGACAACTGCTTCTCAGTACGGCATAGTGCCGACTTCTTTTTCGACCTCGGTGGTGTCGACCATCACGATGGCGTCCCAGGGACAGCCGTCCAGGAAGGCGCCGTCCGGGCCTTTGCTGGTGCACTTCTTGCACCCGATGCACAACAGCGGATCAACCTGGATGCGGCCGAAGGGAGGATGGTCTTCGTCGGGGACCCAGAACATGCAGTCCTCGATGGGGCAGTACTCGACGCAGGCGGGCGATCCGGCGCAACCGGTGCAGCACTCGGTGATCACCGCCAGCTCTTTGGGCTTCTTGCGGCGCGCGGTGAGCGTGCCCTTGGACTTGGGCTCGTACTTGAGTTCGTCCGGCACCATGCCGGGAGCTTGTGTGGACATTAGGTCAGTCTTCTCCCCGATGATTCGATGCTAATCGTTCGAAAGCCGCGCGGCAAGGCGTTTTTGGCGGTGCGGGCGGGACGCCGGCGCTACTTCGAATCGGGCAAGTGTTTCGCGAGGGCAGTCTCGATGTCGGCGGAGGTGAGCTTCTCACCGTCGTTCATGCGTTTGAGCAGGCTGTCGATGATCTCCTTGGCCTCGTCCTTGCGGAAGTTCCGGATGAACCCGTCGTAGAAATGCTCGCCCGACATGGCGCGGTTGATCTCGTATTCCTTGTTGTGCTCGTTCAGCTCGGTGAAATACACCACCTGGTACTTGCCGGTGTAGGTGCTCTCCCGGTAGATCTCGAACATGACTTTGTCGGCTTCCATCATGAGCGCGTGCCATGCCCCTCGGAACAATCATTGTAAGACGTAGGAGGGTGAATTGCGAAGTGAAGCAATTGGGTAATTGGGTAATTTAGTAATTGGGTAATTGAGGACCGACAGTCAAGTTTCAAATTACCCACTTACCAAATTACCCAATTACCCAATCCTCTCAGTCTCCGCCAACCTGCGACAGCTCGCTAGGCGCTTGCAGCGGCTGGATGCTGATCAGCTCCGGCGGAGCGGTCATTTCGGTGCCGCAGGAAGATGTGCGCGCGCCGAAGCTGGCGGCCAGGCTGAGTTCGCGGCGGAGCTGGCGCTCGAACTGCTCCAGCTTCTCCTCGACGGTCTCCACCTTCTGCCGGCTGCGCACCATGTCTTCACGGTAACGCTTGAGGAAGTAGCCGATGGTCTCGACGCGAATCTTGATCGAGCCCGTCGGCTTGTTCTCGTCAATGTCTTTGAAGCAGAAGTAGGGCGTGCCGGAGTGCTCGACGATCTCCTCGACCACGGTGTAGATCGGCGCGTCATGGCCGCACTTGAAGCTCGAAAGTTCGAGCGCGACCAGATTCGGGTGACGCGCAATGTACTTCGCCGTAAACACCTTGCGTGAGGTGTTCTCGGAGTATGAGTTCTTCCACGCGTCGGTGATATCGAGCGGGTGCTCGATGAGGCCGGCTTTCACATCATCGCCGAAAAGCTTCCAGACGATCTCGTCGTCGAGCGGCAGCGAATCCTGGGAGAAGATGGGGTAGCCGAGCTTCTGGAATTCTTCCAAGATCTCGTGGTTGATTCCGGGATCGTGGTGGTACGGCCGCCCGAGCAGCACGATGCCGATCTTGGTTTCGGCTTCCAGGCGCTTGAGGATCTCGCGGGCCTGGTCGCGCATGGAGACGTAGAACTGGTCCATCGCCTTGAAGCCCGCTTCGCAGGCGCGGTAGTTCTCTTCCTCGCCGAGGCCGAGCATGTCCTTCCAGTCGGTGTACATCTGGCGGGAGCAGATCGTCAGGTCAAACAGGTCGATCAGCGTGTCCATCCAGATGACGCCCTTCTCCTTGAACAGGTCGCCTTCCTTAGTGAAGGCGGCCTTCACCGCCGCCGGCGTGGCCGTGACGGTGGGGCAGGCGCGGCTGGCCTGCGTGTTCTTCAGGAAGCTGGGTAGCACGTCGATCATGGGGAAGAAGACTACGTCCAACTGCTTCTTAGGATGGATCGTGTACAGCAGATTGTGGACGTGGGGAATTCCTACTTTCGACGGGAAGCAGGGATCAATCGCTCCGCGCTTGGCGCCTTCTTTATAGAGCTGTTCGCTCGTGTACTCGGACCAGATCAGGTTCTCGGCCTTCAGGCCCAGCGACTCGAAGTAGGCCGTGAAAAACGGCCCGCAGGAATACATGTTCAGCGCGCGGGCCATGCCGATCTTCATCTCGGCGCGGCGCTGCATGAGCGCGGTGCGGTCTTTTTGCGCTTTCGTGATCTGGTACTTGGGCAGCGGATCGGCAACCAGCGGCGGCTCGTAGCTCTTGAAGGCCGTCTTGGCCGCGAGTTCCACCAGGTTGGGGTTCTCCTTCTTCACGGAGTCGATGCTGCCCTTGATGACGCGCATCTCCTCGACGTTCTCCACCGTCCCCTTTTCGCAGGTGGCGATGATGAGGCGCTGCGCGCCGGCGACCAGCGGGACCTTGGTCTTGACTGGCGGCTTGTAGTTCGGGTTCGGCGTCGCCGTCTTCACGTCGATGAACGTACGCAGGCACTTGTTCTTGCAGAAGTAGCAGCGTGTGTCCTCGCTGCGGGTGGTGGTGAAGCTGATCGAGGCCACGCTGTCGAGGCCGATGAACTCGGTGGTCTTGCCGTTTTCCCACAGGCGCACGGCTTCGAAGGCGCAGCCGATGGCGCCGGCCTCGCCGCAGTGCTTGTGGACGATGACTTCAGCCTGCACGTCCTTGCCCTTGAAGCGTGATTCGATGAAGTCCACCTGCGACTTCACCGCCGCCAGGTTGTGCTGCGTGCCGCCTTGCAGAATGAACCGCCGCCCAATGGCCGAGAGGTTGGGGATCTGCGAAACGTACAGCCAGATGTTCTTGGGCAGCACGTTGCAGAGGCCGGCCATGATCTCTTCCGGCTTCCAGCCCTGGCGCTGGAAGTCCACGATGTCGGACTGCATGAACACGGCGCAGCCGTAGCCGAACTGCGGGTATCCCTTGGCGTTGAAGGCGATGTCGGCAAACTCCTCGACCTTGAAGCCGAAGGCCTCGCAGGTGCCCTGCAGGAAGTATCCGTTGCCGGCCGAGCATTGCGTGTTCAGCTTAAAGTCTTTAACGCGGCCGTCTTTGAGGATGATGATCTTGATGTCCTGTCCGCCCACGTCGCAGATGACGTCGGCGTCAGGATAGAAGTGCAGCGCCGCCTGGGTGTGCGCGACGGTCTCGACCAGCGCCACGTCGGCGCCGACGGCATCCTTGAGGATGTCCTTGGCATAGCCGGTGGTGCCGACACCGAGCACATTGAGGGTCGCGCCCTGGTCGGTGACCTGCTTGGCGACTTTGGCCAGAACTTCCTGCGTGTCCTCGATGGGATTGCCCTTGGAGAGCTGGTAGGTCTTGCACAGGATGTTGCGGTTCTTGTCCACCAGCACGGCCTTGGTCGAGGTCGAGCCGCCATCGATGCCGATGTAGCCTTCCACCACCTGCCCAGGCTCGAACTTCGCCGGCGTGAACGGAGGCTTCCTGTACTTCTCCTTGAATACGGCCAACTCGTCCGGAGTCCTGGCCAGCGCCGCAGCGCCGCCCTTCTTGGCCTTCTCGATGGTGCGGCCCTCGGTGATGTACCACTCCAGCTTGGAGTAGCCCAGATAGGCGCCGACGCCGGGGTCTTCCGACCTACCGTACTCGATGGCGCCAATGCAGGCAAAATACTGCGCGTTGTCCGGAGTTTTAATCAGCTCTTTGGGATCGACGCCCTCGGGCAGCGGGTAATTGCGCTCTTCCCAGATCTTGGGGATGTTCGACTTCCAGCAGTCGCGCATGCCCTTGATGTAGCAGTTGGGACCGCCCAGCAGGAGCACGGTGGGGCGCAGGGTGTTGCCGCGCGTGAGCACCGAGAGGTTCTGCTGGATGATGGACTCGAACAGCGACGCCATCAGTTCCGGCGGCGGCACGCCCTGCTTCTGCAGGCTGTTGATATCGGTCTCGGCGAAGACGCCGCACTTGCCGGCCACCGGGTGCAGCCGCAGCCCCTCGTAGCCCATGTTGCAGAGCTCTTCGGTGGGGATGCGCAGCTTGGCGTTGATCTTGTCGATCACCGCGCCGGTGCCGCCCGCGCACTTGTCGTTCATGGACGGCAGCTTCTTCTTTTTGCCGGTTTCGGGATCTTCCTTGAAGATGATGATCTTGGCGTCCTGGCCGCCCAACTCGATCACCGAGCCGCATTCGGGGTAGAGCTTCTCGACCGCGAGCGACACGGCGTTGACTTCCTGAACGAACTTGGCGCCCACGTGCTTGCCGACGGTCGAGCCGCCGGAGCCGGTGATGAAGGCGCGATAGTTCTCCTGCGGCGTGCCCGGCAGGTCAGCCTCGATGCGCTTGAGCATCTCCAGCGCCTTCTCGGGCTGCTTGGTGTCATGACGCTGGTAGTCCTGCCACAGGATCTGGTCGGTAGCGTCGTCCACCACGATGACCTTGACGGTGGTCGAGCCAACGTCGATGCCCAACCACAGCAGGTCGTACTTCTTGTCAGGAACCGCTTTGTCGGTCAAGCCTGGCATTTGCACTCCATATGTCGTTCCCGTTACGTGTGCTGTCATCCTGAGCTTGCGACCGCGTGGTTTCTTTCTTGCGGTCCGTCTTCTGGGCCGCGCGGTCGCAAGCGAAGGATCTTGACAGCGTCATTTCTCGCGCACAAAAGTTTGCTAAGTCTCTCCCGCCAGCATGGGCTCGCCTAACAATACATAGATCCTTCGCTCGCCCTCGCCTCGCTTGCGTTCGGCTCGGGCGTCGCTCAGGATGACACTCTTGAAGAAGCCGGCTCCATGCTGCGTCTCTACGCGCTTACAGGATCAGTGGGCGTCGACGTGGTACGGCGCCTTGACGCCCATCTTCCCGGCCACGTCGATGGCGAAGTTCGCCGCCGTCCCGATCACGCCCTTGTATTTCGGCACCTTGTAGAGGGCGCGCTGCATCTCGGGATGCTCGTTCACGTAGGCGCGGAGTTCGTCGGCGCTCTTGCCGATCTTCTCCAGCACGGCCTTGAACTCCAGCTTGGCCTTGGCCTTGGCTTCGCCCAGCGCCATCTGCACCCGGCTGTGGGCGTTGATCTCGCCTTCGCCCGAGGTTTCGATGGGCAGGTAGATCATGTCCTTGTAATGGGACACCACGGCCGACTGCGCGCCATCGGACTGCGTCGAGGGCATGCAGCCGAAGGGCTTGAGCGAGAGCACCATGTGCGCCAGCTCGTGGTTGGAGTAATAAATGTTCTTGGCCACCTCGAGGTGGCCTTCGCCGCCCGAGGCGCGCGAGTTGTAGTAAGGATGCGCCACGCGCTGCAGCTCGTACTGGCTCACCAGTTTGTGTCCGACGCCGCCCAGCGCTTCCACGATCTTGTGGTACTCGCGGCGGAAGATCAGCTCGGCCGCGCGCAGCTTCATGATCTTGTTGCGCAGGTTGAGCTCGATCTTGGCGTGCTTGTCCAGGCGCCATGCCGGCGGCAGGATCGCGCCCTGCTCCAGCCCGCGTTTATCCTTGGCTTCCTGGATGGCCTGGTGGATCAGATAGTTGATCCAGGTCCCGATGGGCTCCACGATCAACTGCGCGCCCTCCCGCTCGAGGAACCGGAACATGTTGAAGTTGCCGTCGCCTTCGGTGGTCTGCGCCCAGAACTCGCCCGTGACCTTGACGATGGGCTTTACCCGCAGGCGGTCCACGGTGACGGCGTCGAAGCGCTGGCGCACGTGGTGCAGCTCCTGGACGTAGTCGTCGCTGTAGAGCTGCTCCAGGAACTTGCCCAGGTAGTTGACGATCCCCTTCATCGGGATCTTGCTGGCGATGCTGCCCAGCTTATCCTCAACCTGCCACGGCGACTTCTTCTTCAGCACTTCGTGCATATAGTCCACGACTTCGTCCAGCAAGGCGTCGGTGGCGCCGGCTTCGATCTCGAAGGGCCGGACGCTGTAGCCAACCTCGTTGATGCAATCGCCCATGTTCAGCCCGTTGAGCATGTTGAGGAAAAAATCGAGATTCAGGCACAGGCCGGCTTCGGCGCCGGACTGGTCGAGCCCGCCGCCCTGCTGGAACAGCAGCACGCGGAAACCGTCGTAGCCGGCATTGCGCAGCGCCAGCCGGTACTCGGCCTCGTACATGCCGAAGCGGCACGGGCCGCAGGCGCCGGCGGTCAGGAAGACG
>Ga0209517_10009652_pt1 | contig 10939 bp, 9 predicted proteins | sample PeaSoiMetSII2010_FD_187695 | JGI IMG/M metagenome (GOLD analysis project Ga0209517, IMG submission 187695) | Peat soil microbial communities from Weissenstadt, Germany - SII-2010 (SPAdes) (version 2) | ecosystem: Environmental > Terrestrial > Soil > Wetlands > Peat | place: Germany: Weissenstadt... | reverse complement strand
CGCCCCGGGGCGGGAAAAATTCCCTTGATTTGCTGAAAAAATGCTGCTATACGGGGAGGACCCGAAAAATTCGGGGCCCGCCTGGGGGGAGGGAAAGACATTAGACCTGAAATTCCGCAGTCTCGGAGCAGCGGATGAAAAGACGCCTTAGGTTATCGCGGCTGGGGGGGATAGTTTGTGGTCTGGGGTGTCTGGCCTGGCTGGCCGGTTGCGGCGGCGGGACCAAGGCCGAACTGACGAAGACGGAACCGCTGGCCCAGGAGCAGATGACCCTGGCTCCGGGATCCTCCGATGAGTCCCTGGCCGAAGAGCTGAGCGGCAAGCACCTGGAGGAACTCTACGCCAAGAGCGGCATCCCCGGCTGGGACCCCGGTCTGGAAGCGGAGTTGCAGCAGTGGGAGCATCAGGTCAATTTCGATGTGCCCATCCAGATGAACAAGCAGGTGCGGGCCTACCTGGTCTATTTTTCCACCGAACGTAAAGAGGTCACCAAAAGTTACCTGGCCCGCTCCACCCGCTATCTCCCCATGATCAAAGAGGTCTTCGAGGAGAACGGCTTGCCGGAAGACCTGGCATATCTCGCCATGATCGAGTCCGGCTTCAACTGCAAGGCCTATTCCCCCGCGGCCGCCGCGGGTATGTGGCAGTTCGTCAGGGGCACCGGCCTGCGCTACGGGCTGACCGTGGATAGCTATGTGGACGAGCGCCGGGACCCGGAGAAATCCACCCGGGCCGCGGCCAAGTATCTCCTGGACCTGTATAAACAATTCGGCTCCTGGTATCTGGCGGCCGCCTCCTACAACTGCGGGGAGGGAAGGGTGCAGCGGGAGCTGGACCAGAGCAACCATAAGAATTTCTGGGAACTCTCCGCCAACATGTGCCTCCCCACGGAAACCAAGAATTACGTGCCGCAGATGATCGCGGCCACCATCATTGCCAAGAACCCGGAGAAATTCGGCTTCGGCAAAATCCCTTACCAGGCTGCGGTAAAATTTGACCGGGTCCAGGTGGACGAGCCCACCTCCTTGAGGGCCGTGGCCTTTGCGACCAACAGGCCGGAGGAAGACGTGCAGGCCCTCAACCCGGAGTTGCTGCGGGGCGTTACTCCTCCGGACAGCCCCAATTATACCTTGAACCTGCCAGCCAATAGTAAGGAGCTTTTCAACCGCAACCTCACCCTGGCCCGCATCGAGAATCCGGCGGTGGCCTCCCGTTCGGTCCAGGCCGCCAGGAGCGGCAGCCACCAGTATTCCCGGAGCCGGAGCCAGACCTCCCGCCAAGCAGAGGCCTCCCACCAGGCGGAGACCTCCCACCAGGCAGAGACCAGGGCGGCGTCCCCCAAATCCAGGACCTTCGCCAAGGCCGCCCCCCATGCCTCTGCCGGGACTACCACCGCCAGGAAGAGCAACCATGCTGGGGTCAAAGAGGCCCCCCGCCCGGTGCAGGCCTCCATGTTTGGTGGGCTAGCCCCGGCCTCCAAGGCGAGCCCCGCCGGCCAGGCCAAAGAAAAGACGCCGGCCAGGGTGGCCAAGACCGGGGCTAAGAAGCCGGCCCAGGTTAGTTCCAAGAAGGGAGAGCCGGCCATCAAGGTCGCCACCCGGAGCAAAACCCCGGGGAAGAACGGCGCCCCTGCCGTGAAATCCAAAGACCGGGATAAGTACTCCAAGGCAAGGTCTCCGGCCTTGCAGGTGTCCCAGGCCCGCTGAGCGTGAATTTTCCAGCGCCGCTGTCCGGGGCCTGGTCAGGGCCCGCCCGGGGCGCGCCGCGCCTGATGGGCCTCCATCCGTAATCCTGCCAAAAAATATTCCCAGCCCCCTTGATTTTCCAAAATTAGTGGGTAAAATAGCAGGATTAGCACTAACCGCTATAGAGTGCTAACAATTAGGATACCCTTAATTCACCAGGAGGAGGTTTTTGCATGAAGGTTAAACCCTTGAATGATCGAGTCTTGGTCAAACGGACCGAAGAGATCCAGGTCACCAAAGGCGGCATCGTCATCCCGGATACCGCCAAGGAGAAACCCATCGAAGGTATCATCAAGGCCGTGGGCCCGGGCAAGATGAGCGAGCAAGGCCAGCGCATGACCCTCCAGGTCAAGGATGGCGACCGGGTCCTGTTCGGCAAATACGCCGGTACGGAAATCAAGGTGGAAGGCGAAGATTATCTGATGATGCGGGAAGAAGATATCCTGGCCATTATCAAGTAGTAGGTCGGCCCGCCCCACTTCTCTCACCTGAAACCACAATCATTCAACTATCCAGATTTTTTTAAAGGAGGACGATAACAATATGGGCGCCAAAGAGATTAAATACGACGTCAAGGCCCGGGAGGCCATCCTGCGGGGGGTCAATACCCTGGCGGAGGCGGTGAAGGTAACCCTGGGTCCCAAAGGCCGCAACGTGATCCTGGAAAAGTCCTTCGGCCCCCCGGCCATCACCAAGGACGGGGTTACCGTGGCCAAAGAGATTGAATTGGAAGATAAGTTCGAGAACATGGGGGCCCAGATGGTCAAGGAAGTGGCCTCCAAGACCTCAGATGTGGCCGGCGACGGCACCACCACCGCCACCATCCTGGCCCAGGCCATCTACAGGGAAGGCTCTCGCCTAGTGGCTGCCGGCACCAACCCCATGGCCCTGAAACGAGGCATCGAGCAGGCGGTGGCCACGGTGGTGGAGGAGCTGCACAAGATCTCCAAACCCTGCCGGGGCCAGAAAGAGATCGCCCAGGTGGGCACCATCAGCGCCAACAACGACGCCTCCATCGGCAACATCATCGCCGACGCCATGGCCAAGGTGGGTAAGGAAGGCGTCATCACCGTCGAAGAAGCCAAGGGCATGGAGACCACCCTGGACGTGGTGGAAGGCATGCAGTTTGACCGGGGCTATATTTCCCCCTACTTTGTCACCAACCCCGAGAAGATGGACGCCAGCCTGGACGAGGTCGTCATCCTCATCAACGAAAAAAAGATAAGCGCCATGAAGGACCTGCTCCCCCTGCTGGAGCAGATCGCCAAGATGGGCAAACCCCTGTTGATCATCGCCGAGGACGTGGAAGGCGAAGCCCTGGCCACCCTGGTGGTCAACAAACTGCGGGGCACCTTGCAGGTGGCGGCGGTGAAGGCCCCGGGCTTCGGGGACCGGCGCAAGGCCATGCTGGAAGACATCGCCATCCTTACCGGGGGCCAGCTGATCTCGGAAGACATGGGCTGGAAGCTGGAAAACGTCACCTTGAAAGAGCTGGGCAGCGCCAAGCGCATCAATATCGACCGGGATAATACCACCATCATCGACGGCGGCGGCGACCGGGCCGCCATCGAAGGCCGGGTGAAGCAGATCCGGGCCCAGGTGGACGAGACCACCTCCGACTACGACCGGGAAAAGCTCCAGGAGCGCCTGGCCAAGCTGGTGGGCGGCGTCGCGGTGATCCGCGTCGGCGCGGCCACCGAGATTGAAATGAAAGAGAAGAAGGCCCGGGTGGAAGACGCCCTGAACGCCACCCGCGCCGCGTCGGATGAGGGCATCGTCCCCGGCGGCGGTGTCGCCCTGCTGCGCTGCGTCCCGGCCCTGGAGGCCCTGAAACTGAAAAATCACGACGAGACCATGGGTATCAATATCATTAAACGAGCCCTGGAGGAGCCAATCCGCCAGATCGCCAATAACGCCGGTTTCGAGGGCTCCGTGGTGGCCGAGCACGTCAAGGCTGAGAAAGGCACCATGGGCTTCAACGCCGAGACCGGGACCTACGAAGACCTGCTGGCCGCCGGGGTCATCGACCCCACCAAGGTGACCCGCTTCGCCCTCCAGAACGCCGCTTCGGTGGCCTCGCTGCTCATCACCACCGAGGCCATGGTGGCCGAAAAACCCAAGAGGGAAGGTTCGATGCCCCCCATGCCCGGCGGCGGTATGGGCGGTATGGGCGGAATGGAAGGGATGTACTAAGATAGGTGGAAGACCACCAACCTCGTATGCAAAAAAGGGCGGCCCGACGGGTCGCCCTTTCTTTTGGTGGCACAGGCGTCTCGCCTGTGAAAGGCTGACTTTCTCTCTACGATTGTTTCCCCTGCTCAACTGCCCGCGGCGTTAAGGGCCGGCTGGTAGAATTTCCGGGTGTATTCCCTCACCATGCGCCGGGCGCTGAAAGCGGGACCGAGGCTCTTCATGGCCTCCTGCATCATTTTCACCCAGCCCAGGGGGGTGCCGTCCTCATCCACTTGATAGTAGAGGGGCACCACCTCCTTCTCCAGGAGGGCATAGAGGGCAGCGGCATCAATGGCGTCGGCCGCGGGGTCTCCGCCGAAGGCCCAGCCGTTCTTGCCGTTAAACCCTTCCGGCCACCAGCCGTCCAGGATGCTGAGGTGCAGCACCCCATTGAGGGCGGCCTTCATGCCGCTGGTGCCGCAGGCCTCCAGAGGCGGGCGGGGGTTGTTGAGCCACACGTCCACCCCATGGACCAGGTAATAGGCCAGTTGGGCGCCATAATCCTCCACGAAGGCGATGCGGCCCCCCAGTTCCCGGTCCTGGGCCAGGGTAAAGATTTGCTGCAGCATGCGCTTGCCCGGATCGTCAGCGGGATGGGCCTTGCCGGCGAAGATGAATTGCAGGGGCCGCCAGGGATCATGGAGAAGCCGTTTCAAGCGCTCCAGATCGGTGAAGATCAGGTCGGCCCGTTTGTAAGTGGCAAACCGCCTGGCAAAACCGATGGTCAGGGCCGACGGGTCGAGCAGGGCCCCGCCCACCACCACGTTGCCCAGGCCCACTTGATTTTTCACCCAGCGGCGCCGGGTCTGCTCCCGGATAAAATTGATCAGTTTGATCTTCCGGCGAAAGTGCAGGTCCCAGAATTTCGCCGGAGGAATGTCATCCACCGCCTGCCAGACCGCCGGGTCCTCATGGTGCGCCAGCCAATCGGAGCCCTCCCGGACTTGGCTGAGGCGCAACGCCATCTGGGGCGCGATCCAGGTGGGGACGTGCACCCCGTTGGTAATATGGTCGATGGGGACCTGCTCCACCGGCAGTTGGGGCCAGAGGGGCTGCCACATACGCCGGGAAACCTCCCCGTGCTTCCGGCTCACGGCGTTGCGATAGTCGGACAGCCGCAGGGCAAAGGCGGTCATGTTGAAGCCGGCGTTGGGGGGATCGGTGGGTGAGGTCCCCAGTGCGAAGAAGTCCTGGCGGCTCAGGGTGAACATGGGGTAGCACTGGCAAATGTATCGGTCCACCAGCTCGAAGGGAAAGACATCGTGGCCCGCGGGCACCGGGGTGTGCGTGGTGAAAACCGTGGTGGCCTGCACCTGCCGCCGGGCCTCTTCAAAACTCAGGTTATTCTCCAGCCGTTCCCGAATCCTTTCCAGCAGGGCGAAGGCCGGATGGCCTTCATTGAGGTGGAGCACCGAATGCTTGACGCCCATTTTGGCCAGCACGGCGCAGCCGCCGATCCCCAGGACGATTTCCTGGAGGAGGCGCTGTTCCAAATCGCTGATATAGAGATGGTTGGAGATGCGCCGGTGGGCCGGGTCGTTGACCTCCAGGTCGGTATCCATCAGGTAGAGAGGGATGCGCCCCACCATCACCTGCCACACCGCCACGTGGATGGGGGGGTCGGTGAAGGGCACCTGCACTATTAGCTGGGCCCCCTGGTCATCGAGAACCCGGGTAATGGGCGCCGCGTCCCGATCCAGGGGTTCATCCACGGACTCCTGCCAGCCGTCGGCACTGATCTTTTGGCGGAGGTAGCCCTCCGGATACATAAACCCCACCGCCACCATGGGAATCCCCAGGTCGCTGCACTCTTTGAGATGGTCCCCGGCCAGAAACCCCAAACCCCCGGCGTAAAACGGCAGAGACCGGTGCAGCCCGTATTCCAAAGAGAAATAGGCGATGGGATAGCATTCCGCCGCGGTGATATTTTCCGTAAACCAGCAGACTTGGGTTTGGGTCTGCCCGCGGAATTCAGCCAGCACCTCGTCGTAGCGCCGCAGATATTCCGGGGAGCCGGCCGCAACCGCCAGAACCTCCCGGGGCAGGCTCTTGAGGAACTTTACCGGGTTATGGCTGTCCTTCCAGGCCATGCGATGCAGCCTCTTAAACAGCATCAGGGCGGCGGGGTGCCAGCTCCACCAGAGGTTGTAGGCCAATTCTCCCAGGCCCTTGATCCTTTCGGGCAAGTTGGGGAATTGTTGGCTGAGATCGTCCACGGTGCTTTCCCTCGCCAGCATTAAGTACTTGATTTCTCAGATACAGGAACATTTTTTGTCGATCCCCCTCACCCCAGCCCTCTCCCTCCGCCGGGGGGAGAGGGAGCATTGGAAGTGTTGGCTCTTTATCCCCTCTCCCCCGATGGGGGAGAGGGCCAGGGTGAGGGGGAATTAATCATTTGCTCCCGCGGTTAAAAAATACGTTACCGGATTGATGAAATCGGGTGCTAAGTTTTCTAGAAAATAAGGCTGATCTGCAGGAAGGCAAGGGGCCGGGAGCAGGGGCGACAGTGGCACAGGCTTCCAGCCTGTGATTGGGCCGGAAAACGGAAAACTGGGCGACCCAGCGGGTCGCCCCTACGCGAGTCGCGACGCCCAATGGCTCCGGTCGGTTGACATGGCGCTCAGGGAATCTATCTTTAGGGAAAAATTGACAAGGGGAAAATCACGTGAAAGTCCTGGTGGTTTATTACTCTATGTATGGCCACGTATTGCAGCTGGCCCAGTCCGTGGTGGATGGCGTCAAGTCGGTGGCGGGGGTGGAGGCGGTCTGGCGCCGGGTCCAGGAATTTGAAGATATTGAACGGGATCTTGCCAAGCACGAGCACGCCCTGGCCGTGTGGAACCGCCAGCAGGAGATCCCCGTCTGCACCCTGGACGACCTGAAAGAGGCGGACGGCATCATCTTCGGCTCGCCGACCCGCTATGGCAACATGACGGCCCAGATGAAGCGGCTGTTCGATGGCACGGTCCAGTTATGGCTGCAAGGAGCCTTTGAGGGCAAGCCGGCCGGGGTGTTCACCTCCACGGGCACCACCCACGGAGGCCAGGAGACCACCTGCCTGACCATGATGGTCCCCCTGCTGCACCTGGGCTGCATCATTGTGGGAGTCCCCTATTCGACTCCGGGTATGCTGCATACCGCGGGGCGGGGCGGCAGCCCCTACGGCGCCTCCACCGTGGCCGGGCCGGGCAACGACCTGGCCCCCGCGCCGGAAGACCTGGCCATCGCCCGGGCCTTGGGCCGGCGGGTGGCTGAGGTCACCCGGAAACTGCGGGGCTGATAACCAACCAGTAATGGTCAAAATAACGAGGCCAGCCGCCCCTTGGACCGGTGTCGCCCCGCCGGCCACCGGCCGCCCGGGAAAATCTCCTCTTCCTGCCGGCTTTTAGGGCGGACACCTGGGTCCGCCCCTCCATCCCCCAGCTATTTTCTCTCGGTCAGCCCACCGACAGCACGGCGGCGCCCTGGATCCGGCCCCGGCGCAGTTGCTCCAGGGCCTCGTTGGCCTCCTCCAGCCGAAAGGTCTGCACCTCGGTCTTCACCGGCACCCGGGGGGCCAGGGCCAGGAATTCCTCGCCGTCCCGGCGGGTGAGGTTGGCCACGGAGCGCAGCACCCGTTCGCCCCAGAGGATCTCATAGGGAAAGGCGGGAATCTCGCTCATGTGGATGCCGCCGCAGACCACGGTGCCCCCCCGGGCGGTGGCCCGCAGGGCCGCGGGGATCAAGGAGCCCACCGGGGCAAAGATGATGGCGGCATCCAGCTCCGCCGGCGGCGGTTTATCGGAGTCGCCGGCCCAGACGGCCCCCAGGCTCCGGGCAAACTCCTGGGTCCGGGTATCCCCCGGCCGGGTGAAGCCGTAAACCTGTTTACCCTGGTGCACCGCCACCTGGACGGTGATGTGGGCCGCGGCCCCGAAACCGTAAATCCCCAGGCGTTCCACCGCCTCTCCGGCCAGGCGCAAGCAGCGGTAGCCGATGAGCCCGGCGCACAACAGGGGGGCGGCCTCGGCCTCGCGGTATTCCGGAGGCAGGTGGAAGCCGTAGCCCTGGTGCGCCACGGTGTATGGGGCATAGCCCCCGTCCAGGGTGTAGCCGGTGAAGCCGGGACGGTCGCAGAGGTTCTCCCGGCCCTGGCGGCAGTAGCGGCAGACCCCGCAGGTGTAGCCCAGCCACGGCACCCCGATGCGGTCGCCGATCCGGAACTTCTCCACCCCCTGGCCCACGGCCGCCACCGTGCCGACAATTTCATGACCGAGGATCAGGGGCAGTTTGGGTTCGGTCAAGTCCCCGTCCACGATGTGCAAATCGGTGCGGCAGACCCCGCAGGCCCGCACCCGGATGAGCACCTGCTCCGGACCGGGCCGGGGAACCGGGACTTCCAGTAACCGGAGCGGCTGCCCCGGCGCCTCCAATACCATGGCCAGCATCTTCTCAGGGATCTGCAAGTGATTCCGCCTCCACAGGGAGATAGGTCTTTGGGTTAGAGAGCCGCATCAATACGCCCGCACCAGCGGGGCGTGTCTGCCGTGGTACGGCCGGCCGTCGATGGTCTCGAGGTATATGTAGCCGGCCCGGAAATCTATGGGACTGACCCGCCCGAAGATGGTCACGTACCGGCCGCGGCGGGCAATCCTGCCCAAGACTTCATAATTCTGGTTCAAGATCACCTTGTTGCCGAATCCATAGCTGGGATTGTTGCGGACAAAGTAGCCCCCCAGGTCCCGGTTGTAGCCGATGCGGGCCACCAGGGTGACGGGTTGGTAGGCGCCCCGGATCTTGCCGTAGACGTCGGGATCGGGGATATAGCGCTGGGCCTGGGCAACCCCGTAGTGAGCCAGCACTAGGACCAGGGATAACAGGAGTATGCGGATTTTGGCCATACGGACAAGACCTCCGCGACATTGTCGCCCACCATTCTACCGCAAAATGGCGCGGTTGTTTACGCCTAAGTTAGAGCGGGCGGAGGCGGTGGAAACCCCGCGCCGCTGGCGGCCGTCCGTGGCCGGGAGAATAAATTTATGCGGCAAAACCGCAATGAGCGGCGGCGGCCCAAAGCATTTTCCCGGCAGCGGTCTTAAATTGGAATTGCGCGCTGGGACTGCCTCGGTTATACTGTTTACCAGATCCAATGGCCGGGTTAGCTGCATCGGGAGGAAACGACCCTCCCGATAATTTTTGGATTTCTGGTAAGGAAAGGTAATTATGGTCGTCGGGGAAAGAAAGCCGCTCGCCGAAATCAAGGAGATGGTGCGTCCCTATAAGAAGATCCTGGTGGCCGGGTGCGAAACCTGTACCGCCGAGTCCATGAGCGGTGGCCGCAAGCAGGTGGCCGAGCTGGCCGCGGCGCTGGAAATGGCCTTTCGCCTGGAAGGCCAGAAACTGGAGGTCCTGGAAATCAGCGTTGATCGCCAGTGCATCCACGAGTTTCTGCTGGACCTCATCGACCAGGCCGAAGGGGTGGAGGCGGTGGTCTCTATCGCCTGCGGCGCCGGAATCCAGAGCGTCGCCGAACGCCTGCCGGGGAAGCCGGTTTACCCGGGGTTGAATACCATGTTCATCGGGGAGACTGCGGCTCCCGGCCTCTGGCAGGAACGCTGCCAGGGATGTGGCGACTGCGTGCTGGGCCTCACCGGCGGCCTCTGCCCCGTGACCCGCTGCGCCAAGGGGCTCCTCAACGGCCCGTGCGGCGGCTCCCAGGGTGGCAAGTGCGAGGTCTCGGCGACCCTCAAGTGCGACGTTCCCTGCGTCTGGGCCATGATCTACGACCGCCTCAGCCAGTTGGGGAACCTGCAAAGCCTTATGGAATATCGCCCGCCCAAGGACTGGCGCCCCGGGGGCGCTATCGGCCCCCGCCAGTTGGTGCGGCGCAACGTCTGATTCCCTTTAAGATCAAGGCGCCTGAGAGGGGCCGGCAAGAGCTGCCGGCCTTTTTGCTTTTTTGGTATTTTTTATTGTTTTCGTTTTTTCCGTTAGAGTCCCTCGCCGTCCCCCTTTTTCTCCATCCCCTCCCATTAAATTATTGCATTTTTATTGGAGATGACTATTGTAAAATCAGGGTAATGTTCCCCGGCCACCAATCAGAGTTTGGCCGAATTTGCCGGAAAAGAGGCGCAAGGGAACGCCGCCAAAAATCACCAGCTTCCCGTTTTAACCGCGTGAGCAATGGAGGATAAGAAGATGGACGACAAAGAAAAAAAGAGTACCACCGAGTATTGCGAGACCAAGGAATGCGTGGATGAAGCCCCACCGCCGCCCAGCCATATAGGCTGGAAAGAGCTGTACCTAAAAGAAGACTGGTGGGCGATTTATCTGGGGATCGGCCTCATGTTGATCACCCTGATCGCCTTTGCCATGGGCAGCAACGTCATCAAGTTCCTGGTCATCAACCCCGGTGGCCTCAAATGGGCGTCCTTTGGCCAACTGCTGGGGCATTTTCAGCAAAATCTCCACCTTTATCTGCTGCAGCTCCTGTTCTGGCTGGTGGTTTTCGGTATCAGCACCAAGATTATGGGCATCAAACAGTCGCAATTCCTCCCAAGCTTCATAATCTTATATATCCTGTCGATAATCATGTTCTCCATAGCCGGCTGGGTTAATGCGGCCAAGTTTAACCTCGAACCTCCCTTGGTCGCCCTTATTATCGGCCTCATAATCGCCAATGTCATTACCCTGCCCAAATGGCTGGACTCTGGTTTCCGGGTGGAATACTATATCAAGACCGGCATTGTGCTGCTGGGCGCCACTTTTCCCATCACCCTGATTGTCACCGCCGGACCTATCGCCCTGCTGCAAGCCACCATCATCTCGGTCACCACCTGTCTGACCATCTATTTCGTCGCCACCAAGTTTTTCGGGCTGGATAAGAGATTGGCTTCGGTCATCGGCGTGGGCGGCGCGGTCTGCGGGGTCTCGGCCTCCATGGCCATCGCCAGTTCGGTGAAGGCCAAAAAGGAAGACCTCTA